>Ga0160181_105318_pt1 | contig 54187 bp, 45 predicted proteins | sample met4stb_3_FD_108557 | JGI IMG/M metagenome (GOLD analysis project Ga0160181, IMG submission 108557) | Synthetic bacterial communities of pure cultures from sediment of Lake Washington, USA, under low oxygen conditions - MT... | ecosystem: Engineered > Modeled > Simulated communities (microbial......
CAGCGCTGATGATTCTCGTCGCGCGCTTCCACGAAATCGTTGAAAGCATTTGCCCCCGGATTCCAAAGCGTTTGTTTGTAGCCGCATTTACCTTCTTCCGGCGTAGGACCGGCATTCGATCCGATCGACTGACAGCACTTCGGAATCGGCAGCGGCTCTGTCCAGGGCTTGTTGCAGGGCGGGCTGATCAAACCAGTGTCCGCCGCTTCAGCCAGATTGGGCAGAAAGTTACGGCCGCCAATCGCGGTCAGGCCGCCCACACCCGCAGTCAAACCCATTTTGAATAGTTCGCGCCGGGTAATGCCGGCTTTTTGAATGTCGTTAACTTCCTGCATATAGCGAGCAACAGCCTTCTCGCGTTGGCTGAAATTAGTCACCTTGATTATTTTCTTAAACATGACACACCTCTTCTTTTAGAGGGGGTTAGAAAAACACCGGTTCCTTGCAGAACCGGTGTGTTGTTTTCCAACGCTTTCTCCGCGTTTGCCTAATGTCCATAACTACATGATAGTGCCGGACTGATTTTCCTTTCTTTGTGCCCAGTGTTGATCACCAACTAATCGGCGCTGTATATGCCGACCAGATTTGAACGGGTTTCCATCTGGATTTCGTGTTTAAACCTCGGATAGTTGGCTAATAAAGCCCCGGTTTGATATACAGCCGGGGCTTTTGGATCCCGCAGAAGTCTGCGATGACTTACTTGGCCACCGTCGTGCCGACGCCCGTTTTTCCGCTCGAGGTCTGGCAGGTCACCTGCTGGTTATTGACCCCCACCGGTGTATTACCCACGGGTGCAAGCTGGAACTTGCCGGTGGTATCGATTGGAGCGCTGCCGATCAGCGTGCCGGCGGTCGGAGCGGCACCAGTGCCAGTCCAGCAGGTGGCAGTCATTTGTGTCAGGTTCGGACCGAACCAGTTGGTCGAGCCGACGACAACCCACTTGTTTTGTGAGATGGTGTAGTTGACTTTGCCGACACTGACCGATTCCGGACCTGTGAAGTTGGTCAATTGCACGGTCGCCGTGTTGGACACTTGGCCAGTAGAGTTTTTGACCGTGTAGGTAAAGCTGTCACCACCACCCGAGGTCGCCTTGTACCCAATCGTGCCGTCCGCATTCAAAGCCGTCGAGCCCCGAGTCGGCAGTGTGACAATAGTCACGCTGGCCGGATCGAGCTGGTCAGCCGGATTTGTGGTTGCTGCCTTGTCGTTGCTAAGCACCTTTAGTGCCGTTGTGACTTGCGGGTTCGCTGACAAAGCCGCGAACTGATCCAGGTTGGCCGTGGGCGCCTGGGACTGGAAGAGTAGCGTCAGCTCACCGGCGGCTACATTAGAAACCGGCGCGTTGTTGGCGCTTTGACGGACATACTTGAAGCTGTCCGGCCCCGGAAGCGCGCCCGCAGTCGGCGTGAATGTCCACGTTCCTCCGGCGAGAGCAATGTTTCCGTTGGTTGGCTGAGCGATAATCAACGCATCCAGCGGCAGGGTGCCGGATGCGTTCGATAGAGGCGTCGGAGCGCTGGTCGCTACAGAGAAGCCGTTCACACCAATGAAGTCGGATGCGGATAGTGCGCCGGGCTGATTCTGCGGATTACCGACGATCGAAACCAAGTGGTCGGCATGCGTTCCAAACTCGGTTGACAGTACCGAGATGCTTTCGGGCGGCTGGATGGCTGCCGGCAACGTGTAGAAGAAGCAGACGTCACCCGGTTCAAAGGTAGTAATGGCAGGTAACAGTTGCGTCACTTGTGCGCATTGAGCCGCCGTCAAGGCCGAAGGTTTGACAGCACTGGGTACGTCAGGCACTCCCTCGATAGCCAGCGAAGGCTGAACGAACTGGTTAGTTGAGTGCGCCACGACGGCAATATCGCCGGTTTTGGTATCGAAGACCGCCGTGCTGATTTCGACGCCATCCGTCAGCACTGCTGATTTGCTGACGATCGGGTTGCTGGTGACGTTGGTCACCACGACCGAGGACGGCACCTGCTGGGTCACGGGATACTCGATGTGACCGTAGTATTTACCGGGAATCACGCCGTCCGCCAGCATTTGCAGGCTCGGCATAACCCCTCCAGGCGTTGAGTCGGTAAGAAGCAACTTCTGGTTCGGTGCTGACGTCGCCCACACATCGATGGAATTCACGCCGGTGTTAGCTGCCGAGCGGGACAAGTAAGCGGCATCAATGTTCAGAGCCTGGGCAATGGGCGCCCCCCACACCTGGCCCAGAACAGTACCAAAATGATCCTCGATAAAATCATGTCCGGCACCATCCAGATTCGAACCAGCGGGACCTTCGATCCGAATGAAGTTGGTGCCGAACGGGCTGCCGGTAAACGTGTGAGGAACATTCGGGTCACCGAGGAAGGTTGTACCGCCCACGGTCAGTGATTCGCCAGCCTGCAGCACGTCCCACTCAACAAACGGACCGATAGCGCCGCCGAGCGCCAGATCGAAGTTCATGGTTGCGGCAAGCGGAACGTCTGCCGTGAAGAAGACGGCTGCATTGGCGCCGAAGAGATTGCTGTTGTTGGTCGCCTGAACATTCTCGAAGGTTTCGACCCCGTACGGATGAATCACCCTATAGGTGCCGTTTTTCGCCGAACTATTGAAATTCAGGGCGATGCGCACGCGGGCAAACACCGTCTCGGTGCCATGGATTGGAACGCCCAGCGGCAGGTAAGAAGCTTCGACTCCAGCCACGTAGCGGTAGCGAAAATCTGACCCGGTAGCCGTATTCTTGAACCCGACCATGCTGTAAAACATCTCTGGACCGAGATTGCCGACAAAACCGGCCGGATCGGGGGCTGGAGGAAAACACATGGAACCCGCTGCCCCATTGGGAGAGGCAACCTGCGATTTGCACAGCCCAAGCGCGGTTCCATTGGTGTCGCGATACCACTGCGGCCAGGTCAAGGTCGGATCGTTGGGTCCGTGATCCAGCAGTACTGCCGAAGCCATGCCGCTGGTAAGCACCGAACCGGCCAACGCCAGCCGAATGAACTGGCGCAGGCGATTCTTGCCGGAATGAGAACTCGATTTCATGTCTTTGCTCTTGATATTCATGTCAGGCTCCTTTATTGGGAAGTTAGGCCGAGCTAAAGTGCCAGTGTCATTGGCGTGAGCTAAGCACTGATCGAGAATCGGATCGTTCAAATTCTGATGCCGGTTAGAGAAATCGCGTCCCGCCGGAAAAGGTAAGTTAATTGGGTCAGCCTGTGACGAGGCTGCATGTGAGGATAGGCGTAACGTAGTAAGTGCGATGTCTGCCATTTGATGTTTGGTTTTCATTTGAAGCACCTCATTTTCTTTTTTCAAAGAACCAAAGCCCGATGTGTCTTGATGTTGACAACAACATCAAGACACATCGGGCTAGTACTTGCATCCATTCCTCGACTGGAAATACATCTGGATTTTTGACATGAATGCCACTGAATTGACATCCTTTTGGTTGAGGGACTAGCCGAACTATATCGACAACCAGTCTGAGGGTTTACTCCGTTGAGACTGAATGTATCGGAAAGGTAGAGTAAATAAACTCGGGTGAAACCCTGATTTGGACTCAGGTTAAAACCTGATTTAGGGGGAACTTAATGGGCAAACCTTGGTATCCAACCCTATAGGCAAAGCTTCCGCTTATCTACAGGCAAAAAAAATGCGGCCGAGTGGGCCGCATTAGAGAAGGATATAAAACTCTGAATTCCGAGGAGGAAATTTGCATCTCAAGAGTTGTATATATATTAGTAAAAATACCTAGATAATGGAATGTGACATATTGTCGCGGTGTTTCAATGGGTTATTTATAACTTCCTGCGGGCCTGATTGTCGCTTCAGGGGTCATTACGCGGAATGTACGGCGCTGAGAAACAAGACACCGCTATATCCCCAATTCCTGAATTTTCCGGGTCAGGGTGTTTCTGCCGTAACCCAATAAAATAGCGGCTTCGTGGCGTTTTCCGTGGGTAAAGTTTAACGCCGCCTTTATTAAAATGCTTTCAACGGTGGGTATGATTTGTTTGGCGATTTCGGCCTCGTTCCCACGCAACAGCTGCTGGTCTATCCAGTTCCTCAGCAATGCTTCCCAGCCGGTTTCGGCCGCGTTTTTTTCTGATGTGGTATTAAGCAACTCGGGCGGCAAATCGTGCAGATGAATTTCCCGGCCCGACGCCATCACAGTCAGCCAGCGACAGCTGTTTTCCAGCTGTCTTACATTGCCCGGCCAATCCAGCGTGCTTAAAAAAGCTTCAGCTTCAGGTTTCAACGCTTTAATTTCGGTATTGAGTTCGGCGGCCGCCTGATTTAAAAAGTGCCGCAGCAGCAAGGGTATGTCCTGTTTGCGTTCGCGCAGGGGCGGGATGTGGATGCGGATCACGTTTAAGCGGTGGAATAAGTCTTCCCTGAAGCGGCCTTGCTCTACCAGCGTTTCAAGGTTCTGATGGGTGGCGGCGATAATGCGCACATCGACTTTAACCGATGAGTACGACCCGACCGGGTAGAACTCGCCATCGGCCAGCACCCGTAATAAACGGGTTTGCAGTTCGGCGGGCATGTCGCCGATTTCATCAAGAAATAGGGTGCCTCGATCGGCCTGTTCAAAGCGTCCGGCGCGGCGCGATTGCGCGCCGGTAAAGGCGCCTTTTTCATGGCCGAACAGTTCCGATTCCATCAGGTCTTTGGGAATGGCGGCCATATTCAGGGCGATGAACGGGTTGGCGGCCCTGGGGCTGTGGCGATGCAATGCCTTGGCCACCAACTCCTTGCCGGTTCCCGATTCGCCGTTGATGAGCACAGTGATATGCGACCTCGCCAGTCTGCCTATCGCGCGGAATACCTCCTGCATTGAGGGTGCTTCGCCGATAATTTCCGGCGTGGTTTCATCGGCCGTGTGGGCATCTGAAGCAGCCCCCTCAAGCTGCTGCTGTCGGCTATGAATGCAGGCTCTATGAGCCAGATCGACGACTTCTTTAATATCGAAGGGCTTGGGCAGGTACTCAAAAGCGCCGCCGTGGAACGCCGAGACCGCGCTTTCCAGGTCGGAATGCGCGGTCATCACGATAACCGGCAGGTTCGGGTGGCTCAATTGAATTTTGTTCAAAAGTTCCAGCCCGTCCATGCCGGGCATGCGAATATCGGTAATCAGGGCATCGGGTAAATCGTTCTGCAATGCGTTTATCAAATCGGCCGCACCGGAAAAACTGCGGGTGTTGATGTCTGCTTTTTGCAGCGCTTTTTCTACGACCCAGCGTATGGATTTGTCGTCATCGATGATCCAGACAGTTTCGGACTTAGTCATTGCCGGTCTCCCGTAGCGCAATAATGGGTAAGAAGATTGAAAACACCGTGTTTCCAGGTTCGCTGCTACATTCAATCAAGCCGTTATGCTGATTGATCAGCGCTTGAGCTATCGACAAACCCAGTCCCGTGCCGTCCGCGCGCCCGGTAATCATCGGATAAAATATTTGATTCATCATGTCGGCGTCGATTCCCGGTCCGTTATCGATAATGTCGCACTTCACTGCCAATTTATAGCGCTTGCGGCCAATGGTCACTTGCCGGTGAATTCGGGTTTTGATGGTGATGTTGCCTTCGCCGTTCAGGGCCTGAACGGCATTTTTGGCGATATTTAAAATAGCCTGAATGAGCTGGTCTTTATCCGCCAGTATGTTGGGGATACTGGGATCGTAGTCGGATTTAATACTCAGGCTGGACTCGGCTTGAACCAGCTGCCTGACTCGCTCCAGCACTTCATGAATATTGATGGCTTTCTTGTTAGGCAGCTTGTTGGGGCCCAGCATTTTATCCATCAGGCCTTGCAGGCGGTCGGATTCGGCAATGATAATCCGGGTGTACTCCTTGAGTTCCGGGTCATTCAATTCCAGGTCCAGTAACTGCGCCGCGCCGCGCAAGCCGCCTAACGGGTTTTTGATTTCATGCGCCAAGCCTCGGACCAGTAATCTGGCGGTGTTCTGCTGGGTTAATAAACGCTCTTCCTTGGATATGCGCAGGTGATTGTCCACTTGTTGAAATTCAACCAGAATCTCGTTGACCCGCTCATTTTTCAATAACGGCGTTGCGCTAAAGTTGATGGTGACGCTGTGGCTCATACGATCCAGGATAAGCTCCCGGTCTACCAGGGGTTCCGCCATGGTTAAGCATTGCTGTAAGTTCATCAGCAGGGCGGGATCGGAAGATTTGAACAACTCCTGAGCGCCGAGACCTACCAGGTGGCGCGAGCTGTCGGCAAGCAGGATTTCTCCGGCAGAATTAATGTAAGTGAGGGCTAGATTGCGATCGAATAACAAGATTGCGGCGTTGAGGTGGTCAAGTATACGTTTATGCATAGTTTGCTTTAAAGTCTTTTAAAGTAAGGGCGTTACAGTTTTCATAGCAATTTGCAGGCCGACAATGGGAACAGGCGCAAGCTTGGATGTTTATCGGTTACTGCGCACTGTTATTGTTCGATTAACTGAGGCTTTAGATTATTTACGCACCATTTTAGCGCATAAATTTTTTATTTTTAGGGATTATCTTCGGGAAAGCACCAACGCCGGTATGCGGCATGTAGTTTGCTATTGAATTGCAAACAGCGTGTAAGCGAATACCCTACCGGGTACCCGTAAATTTGCGTACATCGCTTGATTTGATAGCTTTCAATCATAAGGAATACCAGATGAAACAACGCTTGGTCGTCATCGGCAACGGCATGGCGGGTATGCGTACCGTAGAGGAACTGCTAACCGCCGCGCCGGATAAATACGACATTACCGTGTTCGGCGCTGAGCCTTACGGCAACTACAATCGCATCATGCTGTCCTCGGTGCTGTGCGGCGAAAAAACTATTGAGGACATTGTCATCAATAACCGCCAGTGGTACATCGACAACGGCATAACGCTCTATGCGGGCGAAGATAAAGCCGTGGCGCGGATAGACCGGATAAACAAAAAAGTCTATGCGCTGGACGGCACATTTGCCGGATATGACCGGCTGTTAATCGCTACCGGCTCCAAAGCCGTCATACCGCCGATTTCCGGCAATGACCTGGAAGGCGTAATCAGCTTTCGGGACATCGTCGATGTCAACAAAATGCTGGCTTACAGCCGTAGCCATAACAAGGCCGTGGTCTTGGGCGGCGGGCTGTTAGGTTTGGAAGCCGCCAACGGCCTGGTTTCAAGAGGCATGGACGTCACGGTGATTCATAACCATGAAGTATTGCTGAACCGGCAAATGGACAGGCCTGCAGCAAAAATGCTGCAAACGGAACTGGAGCAACGCGGCCTGAAATTTAAAATGGCCGCCAAACTCAAGCAGCTATTGGGCGATGCAAAGGGTCATGTCGCATCGGTCTGTTTTGATGACGGCAGTCAGCTGGAATGCGATTTGTTCGTCACCGCAATCGGTGTGCGTCCCAACATGACGCTGGCCCAGGAAGCGGGGATTTATTGCGAGCGCGGCATCGTCGTTAACGATACCTTGCAAAGTTACGACCCCAGCATTTATGCGGTCGGAGAATGTATCCAGCATCGCGGCGCTACCTTCGGCCTGGTTGCTCCGCTGTTTGAGCAGGCCAAAGTCTGCGCCAATCATCTCAGTGCGCATGGCGCGGCGGAATATATCACCTTGCCGACTGCGACCAAGCTTAAAGTAACGGGTATAAACCTGTTTTCGATCGGCGATTTTCAAGGTGATGTAAACTGTGAATGCATCCATTTTACCGACCCCGCCGTAGGCATTTACAAGAAGCTGGTCATTAAGGCCAATAAGCTGATTGGCGCGGTGCTGTACGGTGATACGGCCGATGGCAGCTGGTATCAGGAATTGCTGGAGAAGGAAGACAATATTTCCGACATAAGAGATATGCTGATTTTCGGTAAAGCTTATGCGAGAGATTTTGTTACTACTCAGCAGCCAAAAATAGAACGCAGATGACGCTGATAATTATGGTGTGTAAGATTTTTCTGAAGTATCTGTGTTCATCATATCCATCTGCGTTCCATTGTATTTGATGACGCTGAGCAGTTTTACGAGATTTTTAATGAATAAAACGATACAAACCACTTGCCCCTATTGCGGCGTAGGCTGCGGAATCAGCGCGAAGGTCGATGACGCGCATCATCGCCTTAAAATCAGCGGCGACACTTCGCATCCGGCTAATTTCGGGCGGCTTTGCTCTAAAGGCTCGGCGCTCGGCGAAACCATAGAACTCAAAGGCAGGCTGTTGCAGCCCAAAGTCTACGGGCGCGAAACCAGCTGGACGGAAGCGCTGGATCTGGTGGCCGATTCCTTTATCAGCGTTATCGATAAATACGGCGCGGATGCGGTGGCGATTTACGGCTCCGGGCAATTGTTGACCGAAGATTATTATGTCGCCAACAAGCTGATGAAAGGCTTTATCGGCAGCGGCAATATGGATACCAATAGTCGCTTGTGCATGTCGTCTTCGGTTGCCGGGCATAAGCGCGCCTTCGGCTCCGATACCGTGCCGGGCTGTTATGAGGATTTCGAACAGGCCGACATGATCGTACTGATCGGCTCGAATGCCGCGTGGTGTCATCCGGTCAGTTTCCAGCGGATACGCGCGGCCAAGGAAGCCAATCCGGCCTTGAAAATCGTGGTGATCGACCCGCGCCGTACCGTCAGTTGCGACATCGCCGATTTGCACTTGCCGCTGGCGAGCGGCACTGATGCCGTCTTGTTTAACGGCTTGCTGCATTTTTTGAGCGAGCAAAACGCGCTGGATTCGGCTTACATCGAAGCGCATACCGAAGGCTTTGTTGAAGCCCTGAATGCTGCCGCTATCGATATTGAACAGGTTGCAAAGGCGTGTCGGCTCAATAAAGACGACCTGCACCGTTTTTATCAATGGTTTGCCGGGCATGAAAAAGTCATGAGCCTGTATAGCCAGGGCATCAATCAATCGTCATCCGGCACCGACAAGGTCAATGCCATTATCAACTGCCACTTGGCGACCGGCAGCATCGGCAAACCGGGGATGGGGCCGTTTTCGCTAACCGGACAACCCAATGCGATGGGCGGACGCGAAGTCGGCGGCTTGTCGCATCAGCTGGCTGCGCACATGGATTTTTCCAGCGCCGACGATATAGAGCGGGTCGCACGGTTTTGGAATACCGCAAACATTGCCAGAAAGCCGGGTTATCCCGCTGTGGAATTATTCGACGCCATTTACGACGGCAAAGTCAAAGCCGTGTGGATAATGGGCACCAACCCCGTGGTCAGCTTGCCCAATGCCGACAAAGTCAAACAAGCCTTGCAGGGCTGCGAGTTTGTGGTGGTGTCCGATTGCATCGCCGACACCGATACCACCGCCTTGGCGCATGTGCTGTTACCCGCGCAAGGCTGGAGCGAAAAAGACGGCACGGTCACCAATTCCGAGCGGCGCATTTCACGGCAACGGGCGTTATTTAAACCGGCGGGCGGCGCAAAACCGGACTGGTGGATCATCACCCAAGTGGCGCGGCGCATGGGCTTTGAGCAGGCGTTCCATTATCAAAGCCCGGTGGAGATTTTTCGCGAACACGCCGCGCTGTCAGGCTTTGAAAATAACGGGTCGCGCGATTTCGACATATCGGCGTTTGCGGATATGTCCCGGCATGATTACGGCCGATTGCAACCGACCCAATGGCCGGTTAATCAGGCTTATCCGCAGGGCAGGGCCAGACTGTTTGAGGACGGACAATTTTTTACCGAGTCGGGCAAAGCCAAGTTTATTGCGGTCACGCCGCGATTGCCGGTCAATTCGCCGGATCAGGCTTACCCGCTGATTTTAAATACCGGCCGATTGCGCGACCAGTGGCATACCATGACCCGCACGGCTATTGCGGCGAAATTAAACCAGCACAAAGCCGAGCCTTTTGTGGAGGTGCATCCGGTTGATGCTCAAAGTCACGGCTTGGTTGGAAACAGTCTGGCAATGATTGAAAGCCATTGGGGATCAATGATTGCACGAGTACAGATTACCGACAGCCAACTTCCCGGCAACGTTTTTGTGCCGATGCACTGGACCGAACAATACGCGAGCCGTGGACGGATGGGCGCGTTGGTCAACTCGATAGTCGACCCGATTTCCAACCAACCGGAAAGCAAGCATACGCCGGTGCGCATCAAAGCGTATCAACCCGTCTGGCAAGGTTTTATCCTGTCCCGCGGCGAGCTAAGCATGGCTGCACCGGACTATTGGGTGAAAATCAAAGGCGAACAGGTTTATCGTTATGAACTGGCCGGGCTTAGCTTGCCTGAAAACTGGCAGGAATGGGCGCAAAAAAACCTCAGCGATAATGACGGCGCAACGCCGCAGTGGCAGGAATATCAAGATCCCGCTCAAGGTAATTACAGAGCCGCGCGTATCGTGAACAATCAGTTGGAAAGCGTGGTTTTTATCGCCGCCGAGTCCGCGTTGCCGGAGCGTAACTGGTTGACCGGCCTGTTTGCAAAAACAGAATTGGAAAAAGCCGAGCGCATGGCGTTATTGACCGGCAGGCCGCCCGTAGGCGTCGCCGATGTCGGCACCATCGTTTGCGCCTGCTTTAATGTCGGGGAAAAAACCATCCAGGCCGCGATCAGGGAAAAAGGACTCAAAACCCATCAAGAAGTCGGTCGTTGCCTTAAAGCCGGAACCAACTGCGGCTCCTGTGTGCCGGAGATTAAAGCGCTGTTGTGAACGAAACGGATGAGGCGGTAGCGAGTAGGGCGCGCCGTAAACCAAGACGCGCACGGTACGCCCTACAGAGGATGCTTCTGGACAGTGATAAGGAAAATCAAATCCGAGTCATCTGCGGCCTATCTTTTCCGCGGCGGTAATGGACAATGCGTAGTAGCATCAGCTCTTAAATCGGAATACACGCTCGGCAATCACTCGACTTCCTCCATCTTGGAGTTGCTACCTTCTCCCGAATGCGCATGAGATAAATACACTTCCGTGGACTACATGGCTTACTATGCAAGCCGTTTATTAGCGGTTATCATGGCGACCGGCACCTGTCGACGTATTATGGAAATTTAAAGTCGTAGCTCACAGTGGTACTCAGGCGGATTGGCGGCTTTGGCTTGCCGATACGGGATTAATTCCAGCGTATAACAAAAAACTTCCATTAGTCGCTGAGCGGCTTTAACGGTGGTAATCCACTATAAACTTCAATAACAATCAGGAGAGAATCATGGCAGTATCACTTACGAAAGGCGGTAACGTTAATCTCAGCAAAGAATCCCCAGGATTGAATAAAATCGCAGTGGGATTAGGCTGGGACGCCCGTGCAACCGATGGCGCGGCGTTTGATTTAGATGCGAGTGCCTTTCTGGTTAAAATGGACGGTAAAGTCCGCTCAGACAGCGATTTTTGTTTTTACAATAACAAAGTGGTCGGCGATGGTGCGGTTCAGCACATGGGCGACAACACCACCGGCGCAGGCGACGGCGATGATGAAACCGTCAAGGTTGAATTATCCAAAGTACCCGCCGACCTCGACAAAATCGTGTTTGCCGTAACCATTCATGAGGCCGACGCGCGTAAGCAGAATTTCGGTCAAGTTAACCATGCCTATATTCGTATTACCAACCAGGACGGCGACGCAGAAATTGCCCGTTACGATTTGAGTGAAGACGCCTCAATCGAGACTGCGATGATTTTCGGCGAAATCTACCGCGTCGGCGCAGACTGGAAGTTTAAAGCCGTCGGCCAAGGTTTTGCCGGTGGACTTGGACCTTTAGCCGCTTCTTTTGGGGTTAATGTTTAATTGCGCCATATTGGTAAATAAGCAATTAAAGAATTTATTCACCACGAAGACACGAAGCTTTATATCTTCGTGTCTCGGCAACAGCTCCATGCGTTGCTCTACCTCCTGCATCCATGCAGTCGTTCGTGGTGATTTATTAATATCTACTGCAAAAAAATCATGGGGCAATGTATATGGCTATTAATCTGCAAAAAGGACAAAAAATTTCCTTGTCCAAAGAATCCGGCGGCGCGCTGAGCAAGGTCGTCATGGGCTTGGGTTGGGACGCTAAAAAAGTCCCCGTCAGCATGTTAAAAGGCTTGTTTGGCGGCGGAAAAAGCGAAGACTCCATTGATTTGGATGCTTCTTGCGTATTGTTTGACGATCAAAACAAGGTCGTCGATATTATTTATTTCGGTCAGCTGAAAAGCAAAGACGGCAGCATCGTGCATACCGGCGACAACCGTTCCGGCGCAGGCGACGGCGATGACGAGCAAATCAAGGTTGATCTGGATAAAGTGCCTGCCAATGTTAAATCGCTGGTGTTTACCGTTAACTCCTTTTCAGGCCAGACTTTCGATGAAGTTGAAAATGCGTATTGCCGCATCGTCGACAGCAGCAATAATGCGGAAGTTGCCCGTTATACCTTGAGTTCGCAAGGCCCCCATACCGCGCAAATCATGGCGAAAGTGTACCGGCATAACGGTGAATGGAAAATGCATGCGATAGGCGAAAATGGCGTTGGCCGAACCATTGACGCGTTGTTGCCGCAAATTATCATTCATTTGTAGGCATCGATGAGAATTTGGTTTAACAAGACATTTTCGACCATACACGCCGTATTTAGAAATCTTCGCCAGTCGGTTCCGGCCGGCGAAATCACCCTGATTTGCACTCACACCCATGCCCATGCCGCCGCCTTTCTGGCTGCGGATGAAAGTTATCTTGAACCCACAGAACTCACCGGGCAAGCGTATCTTGAGTGGTGCGTGGGTTTTTGTCGGCTGCACAATATCCGGTTATTTTGGCCCGGCAAAGAAGCGGCGTTTATCAGCAAGCACCATGAATTTTTTCAGGCGATTGGCGTGCAGGTGCTGTCGGTTGCCGATGTCGACACGCTGACTTTATTGCATGACAAAGCGGATTTTTATTCCGAGTTGAGTGCAGAGGTTGCACAGACCATGGATTTTATCGCCGTTAATGACCGTGATGCGTTCGATAGCGCGGTTGCTGAATTATCGGCAAAGCATCAAAGACTGTGCGTTAAGCCTGCGGTTTCGGTGTTCGGCTTGGGCTTTCGGGTTTTGGATACTGAGCGCGACAGTATCACCCAGATACTTAAAGGCGTTGAATACCAGATTCCGATGCAGGAATTGCGCTCGGGCATGGTTAACACCCCGGAATTTGCCACCCTGTTGGTCATGGAACATCTGGGCGGCCCCGAATGGAGCGTCGATTGCGCCGGGCGGCACGGCGAATTGCTGTGCGCCGTACAACGCAAAAAATCGCAACTGGCAGGCGGCGGGCAAATGATCGACAACAATGCCGAGATTGACGGCATGGTGGCAAGATTAACCGCCCACTATCGGCTTAACGGTTTGTTCAATATCCAGTTCAAGGAAGGCGTGCATGGCGTGCGTTTGTTGGAAATAAACCCGCGTCCTTCGGGCGGTTTCGGCATGGCGTGTTTATCCGGCGCAAACCTGGCGCATATTGCGTTGCAGGGTATTAAAGGCGAACCCTTCCAGCCGCCGACCATTCGATATGGACTCAGGGTGACCGAGGTTAATACGCCGGTAGTGATGCAGGAATTGTTATAAGCTTTTGGTTGATTTACCGTTCCCGCGCTCCAGCGACTGTGAAACTATTATCCTAATCCGTTTAAAAGCATATTCACCACGAAGGCACGAAGAGCACGGAGAAAAAAGAATTGTTTAATTCAATGTCTTGAAAACTTCGCATCCTTCGTGCCTTCGTGGTGAAGTCTTTGCTTTTGTTTTAAAACGAATACTTTCACAGTTTCCAGAGCGCAGGAACGATGCAACTTACGAAATGATTCCACAACAAACTATGTCAAAAACAGTAACCGTAACATTAGACACCGGAACCCTGCATCTCGATCTGGAACCCGGCCGCATCCCGCTTAACCGATTGCTGGGTTTTGCCGCCAGAGTCAGCAGCAAGCGCAAGTTTTTGCTGGTCAGCAAGGTATTGGGCAAGCATTACCCGGTATCGCCAAAAGTCATGAGCTGGTCTTATCGCGCATTGGCACGGGCGGTGTTAAAAAGCGGCGCAGGGGCGGGGTCGCTGTGGATCGGCATGGCGGAAACCGCAACAGGCTTGGGCTACGGCGTATTCGAGGCAGCCTGCCGCGAAGGCGCGGAGCAAGCCTTGTTTATCCAAACGACCCGTTACCACCTGGACGGCATCGAGCGGCTTGAGTTTGAAGAAGCGCATAGTCACGCTACTGACTTCTTCTTGTATTATCCTGAGCAGGCGAAACACCGTGAGCAGTTTTTAACGGCCGAAACGCTGGTCTTAATCGACGACGAAATCAGTACCGGGCTTACCTTTTTACGCCTGATTAAAGCCTATCAACGGGTTAACCCCGGTTTGCGTAAAGTGTTTATTGTCAGTCTGGTCAATTTCGCCCATCCCGATGACCGCGCCGCTTTGGAAGATCAAGCCGGTGTGGCGGTGGAATGGGTGTGTTTCAGGCAGGGACGTTTGCGTTTTGAGGACAACCAAAATGCCGCCATCGACAGCATCACCGTCAATGTCTCGGGTAATGGCGCGTGTAAAAAAGCGCTGTTGGCCTGGCCGGGCCGGTTGGGTTTGGATGCGCCGATCAGCTTGGAAAAGGATGTGGTCGAGCAGCTATGCCGAAGCGGATTTAGCCGCGATGAGCGCCCGATTCTGGTCTTGGGCACCGGCGAATGCAACGCCCCCGCTTATTTGTTGGGGCGGGAATTGGAAGGCCAGGGTTTTAAGGTCAAGGTGCAAAGCACCACGCGTTCGCCGATTCATCAAGGCAACGATATTGGCCGGGTGTGCCGATTTGAAGATAACTACGACGACGGCATTCCCAATTTTATTTACAACCTGAACCCGGATGATTACGGCGACATTATTCTTTGCCATGAAACGCCGCTGTGCGACGCATTAAATGACCGGCTGCACGCATGGCGGGCCATCAGCGCAAGATTCGAACTTCAACCAGACAGCCCAAACCATGCAAAGCTACATTTTTTTAGACCTTGACGACACGCTGTTCCAGACCTTGAGGAAATGCGCGCCGGGTGTGGATGATCGCACCTTGCAAGTGCGGGCCTTTTTGCCCGACGGCTCGGCCAATTCGTTCGCCACGCAAAAGCAGCAATGGCTATGGCACTGGCTAGCCAAAGGCTTCAAAATCGTACCGGTGACGGCGCGCGATGTACATGCCTTTGAACGCGTCAACCTGCCTTTTCAGGAAGAAGTGGTGTTGAACCACGGCGCGGTGATTTTGGACAAACAGCGCGCTATCGATAAGGTGTGGATGGACAACATCATGCAAGCCTTGCCCGCGTACCATGGAAAGTTGCTGGAAGTGTGGGCGGAAGTCGAGCTTTATGCCAAACGCCGGCCCGGTTTTAAGCCCCGGCTGGTCGACGATTTCGGCATAACCTGGTATGGCGTGATCAAACACAGCGACGGCACCGAAGCGATATTGAAAACGCTGCTGGATGAAGTGATCAAGCCGCATCCGCACGTTGTCGACGGCAGCCTGTATTGGCATTTGAACGGCAACAACCTCGCGGTATTACCGAAAATCATCAACAAGGAAAGCGCGGTGAGCTATTTGCTGGAAGGCTACAGACGGCAGCATCCCCAATTATTAACCTTTGGCGCGGGCGACAGCAAGACCGATGCGGCGTTTATGGCGTTGTGCGATTACGCGTTAATTCCCAAGAATACCCAGCTGTTTCAAACGCTGGCTTGTGTTGAGACGCTATAAATGATGTTACTCGAGTCATATAAAAATGCCTCCAATAGTGCAAGGAAAAAGCTTTTCACCACGAAGACACGAAGAACACGAAGTTATGCAGCTGGATTGGGAACTAGCGTAAATACGTGTGCGCATCAATAAATTGTCGAGAAATCACTAAATGACCATTCCTTTCACCGGCAGTTACAGCTTAGACGACGTACAGTTCCTGTTAAAACCGATGGCGATGCAGGATACGCCGGTCCATATCAAGGAAGCCCTGATTCAATCCGGTAAAAAACATTATTCCCAAATGCTGACGCATGAGTCCTTGCCGCCGGAACATTATTTGCCGCTGTTTTATCAGGCGATGGACTTAAACCAGCAGCGCATGGCGGGACATTTGCTGGTCTTGGCGAAGCGCATCCTGGCCACCCGTCCGCACGGCATTACCCTGGTTTCACTGGCGAGAGCCGGAACGCCGGTCGGCGTGCTGCTCAAGCATGTGCTCAAACGCCATTTCAACACCGAGGCGAGGCATTATTCCATTTCCATACTGCGGGATGTCGGTATCGATCAAAATGCCTTGCGCCGTATTTTGCAAAATCATGCGCCGGAATCGTTGGTTTTTGTCGACGGTTGGACCGGGAAGGGCGTTATTGCGCGACAATTGGCCGCCAGCTTACAGGCTTTTGCGGTCACCGATGGCGTGACTATTCCCGCTGAATTGTATGTGCTGACCGATTTGTCAGGCAGCGCGGCGGTTGCCGCTGCTTCGGAGGATTATCTGATTCCTTCGTGCATCTTGAATGCCACCGTATCCGGATTGGTCAGCCGTTCGGTTTACGATGCAAATACAGCCGCCCCAGCCGATTTTCATGGTTGCGTTTATTACCGGCAGTTTGAGCAACACGATTTATCCCGCTATTTCATTGACACGATGCTGGCTTGCGTTGACCATGCGCGGCAAGAATGCGCGAGCGACTTTGAAATCGGCTCTCATGACCGGCTACAATTACAAAGTGTTTCCCAGGCGCTATTGACCTGGATTAGCGAACGTTACGGCGTTAAACAGCATAATTACATCAAGCCCGGTATCGGTGAGGCGACGCGGGTTTTATTGCGCCGCGAAGCGCAGGTGTTGATATTACAGGATTCGGATTGCGAGGCCACCCGGCATTTGCGCTGGCTGGCCGAATCCCGGTCTATTCCGATAGATATTGTTACCGACCTGCCGTATCGGGCGGTGGCGTTAATCAAACGACTCGCAGGGATGCAGGAGGTAGAGTAATGCAGGAGCAATTACCGAGAGATGCAATGATGAATACACCGCAAAAATCTTTTTCACCGTGGTGTTTAGGCGCGTCACTGTATATGCCCGCACATCGCCTGGACCTGATGGATTGCGCCAATGGCGAAAAATTGGAAGCCTTGCGGTCGATGATTTTTTGTACCGAAGACGCCGTCTCTCATGCCGAGGTCGACAGCAGTCTGCGTCATTTAGGACTTTGCTTGCAGGGCTTCAGGGACACACCGACCCGATTCCGTTTTATTCGTGCCAGAAATCCGGAAATCCTGGCGCGGCTGCTGGATCTGCCCGATATTGAAAAAGTCGACGGCTTTGTGTTGCCGAAATTTAACGAGGCTAATTTCCACGCTTATTTCGATCAATTGCAGGGTACACCGTTTAAGGTCATGCCGACGCTGGAAACCAGGGATGTTTTTGATGTCGGCGCGATGAACGAATTGCGTCAGGGCTTATTACAGGACGCTGTTTTTGCGCGGATATTAATGCTTCGGATTGGCGGCAACGACTTGATGAACCTCTTAGGTATCAGGCGACCAAGAAATATGACAGTGTATGAAACGCCGCTGGGTCATGTTATTGCTCAGCTGGTTACGGTATTTAAGCCTTACGGCTTTTCGTTGGCCGCGCCGGTGTTCGAATACCTGGATGATGCCGTTACCCTGCAAAAAGAGATTCGACTGGATTTGGCGCATGGCTTGACCGGTAAAACCGCTATTCATCCAACCCAGGTGCCGGTCATCGAAGCTATGTACAGCGTCGATAGCGGAGATTACGAAATGGCGTTGGCCTTGAATCAAAGTTCTTCGCCCGCGGTGTTCAGGATGCACGACGCGATGTGCGAAGTGGAGACGCATAAGCAATGGGGACGGGATATTATAGACAGACAGCTGTACTATGGCGACAGGGAGTCGATTGCTTTGCCGGAGTATACTGAGTTGTCTGTTAAATAACTGAACAGTCGTAGGTCGGGTTAGCGTAGCGTAACCCGACACATCGAAGCGGCAAATGTCGGGTTACGCTACGCTAACCCGACCTACCTACATGGCTACATAACCAACAACCTATTTAACATCAGGAGAAAACAATGAGTTTCGATAATTTTCTAAGTCAATTAAAAAGCAAAGCCAACGAGTTAAAAACAGAGGCTTTAAAATTCAAGAACAAGGATTTTTTGAATGCAGCGATGGCAGGCTCCGCATTGGTTGCGATGGCCGATGGCAGCATCAGTTCCGACGAGAAGCAAAAAATGGTCAAATTTATCGAAAGCCATGATGCGCTGTCGATTTTTACCACCAGCGATGTGATCAAGGCCTTTCAGGACTTTGTAGGCCAGCTTGAATTCGATAAGGACATCGGCGAAGCCAAAGCTTATGAAGCATTAGGCAAGATGAAGTCGAATGCTCAAGCCTCGCGCCTGTTGGTTCGCATGATTATAGCCATTGCTTCTTCAGACGGAGTTTTTGATTTCGATGAAAAAAAGGTGGCTACCAGAATAGCCAAGGAATTGGGGATTGATCCAGCGGAATTTGAATTGTAAGCGCGTAAAGCCGTCATAAGCTTCGATGGGCGACCAACCGGTCGCCTGTTATTACCCTCGTTAATTGCCATGCACCAACAAATACATCAAGACCAGATTGGTAAACAGCAGCATTATCGACAAGCCTTTCCAGAATAATAACGGATTGCGCTGTATTAACGGTATGGCTTCTTCAGCGCTCAAAAACTTGCGGTTGGGTGTCGACAGGTCATAGAGAAACTCCGATAAGTCGTCATAGCGAAATTGCGGGGTAATTGCGGTGGCCTTTTTTAATGCGCCGTCAATCCAGATCGGCACCAGGGCATTGTGATGAAAACTGGGCACATAATGGAGCTTTGCCAGATTCATTTTGTTGGGTTTTTCAGGCATATCCTGGCCGAAAGGCAAGGCGCCGTTGAGCATTTCATAAGTGATGACGCCCAGTGAGAACAGGTCGGATTTTACCGTGCCGTGCTGTCCCAGATGATATTCGGGCGCCGTGTAATTCAAGGTGCCGAGTATGTTGTCGGCCCCGCTGTGTTCCAGTGGCGTAATTTCCGCGATACCGGCGATTTTAACCGAGCCGAAATCGATGATTTTAATGATGCCGTTTTTATCGAACATGATGTTTTCGGGTTTCAAATCCTGATGCAGCATTTCCATGCGATGAAAAGCCCGCAAGCCCTTGGCAATCTGCTCGACTATTTTCCTGGCTTGTTTAATTTCAGGCTTGGGATTAGCGCTTATCCATTGCCTCAGCGTTGGCCCTTCGAGAAATTCGGTGACGTAATAAAGGCAGCTTTTTTCCCGATTAGTGCTGAGTATTTTTAGCACATTTTCGTGGCGAATGCGTTTCCCGGCCCATTCTTCATGCAGAAAATGTTCTATGTAATGGGGATCGTCCTCATAAAGGATAGACGGCGTTTTCAAAATAACCTGGGTATCGGTTTTGGTATCGAAGGCCCGGTAAATCTGGGTGCGCTTGCTGGCATGCAATTCCGCCTCAATCCGGTAACCGTCGATGATCATGCCGGGTTCCAACGGTGGCGGGAAGGGCAGCTTGGTGTGACGGCGAATAATCTCGTCTTCTTTGGCTTCGGGCAATTCATCGACTTTGACCAGTTGGCAGGTCAGATTGTCATCGCTGTGATTATCCGCGGCCTGCTGCATGATTTTTTCGGCAAGCAGGGTTAAATCCGCATTATCCTGGACAAGCAGTTTTTTCAGGGTTTTTTCATCGATAAAATCGTGTATCCCGTCAGTTGTCATTAAAAACAGGTCGCCTGTTTCTAAAGACAGCGTCCGGTAATCGACTTCCAGATGTGGTTCTATGCCCATTGCGCGGTTAAGGTAGTTTTTTTCCTTAACCCAGATGCGGTGGTCGCGGGTTATCTGCTCAAAATTACCCTGCCGTAAACGATAAATGCGTGAATCGCCGATATGAAAAATATGCGCAGTGGTTGATTTCAAGACAATAATGCTGAGCGTGCTGACCATGCCCTTGGTCGATTCATAGCGGCTTTGTCCCTGACTGTATAGCCAGGAATTGGTTGCGGAAAGGATTTTTTGGCCGGCATTTTTGACCGACCAGGAGTCGGGGGTGCTGTAATAATCGCTTAGAAAGCTGATGACGCAGCAGTGACTGGCCTGTTTCCCGGCGTCGCTGCCGCTCATGCCGTCGGCAATGGCAACGGCTATGCCTTTATGAGTCAGTTGCGGGCCTTCCGGTATTAACGAACCGAAAAAGTCCTCATTATCCGGCTTGATCCCTTTATCGCTGGCGTAGCCGATGCTGACTTTGAGTGTTGGTTTGGACATGGTTAGTATCTAGGAATGGTTTATTTTAGCGGTTAAAAATAGAACGCTGATGACGCAGATGAATATGATGAGCACAGATAATTAAAGAAAAACCTTATTGCATCATAACTATCGGCGTCATCTGTGTTCCATTTTATTTGTTGGTGCTTTTTCCCTTCGCCTGATTTTATTCAATTCAGCTCAATCATTTCCACAGTCCCGTCTTCCTGAACTTCGGCCATGTGGCCTTTGGGTTCGTCGATAAACTGTACTGCAATCAACACCGATAACGCCACCGCCGCGATGACCACAAAAAATACCGCCGGTGTAACAAACGATAATATGGTCAAAAACAACACGCCGCCGACATTGCCGTAAGCGCCGACCATGCCTGCGATCTGTCCGGTCATGCGCCGTTTAATCAACGGAACGATTGCATATACCGCACCGCAGCCGCCGGATACAAAGCAAGAGCAGGCCATTGTTACTAAAACCGCCAACGCAATAGGCCATTCCGAATCAATCATCGACATGCAGAAATAACCTACCGACAGGCCCAGGACAAAAATGCTTAAGGACAATTTACGGCCGAATTTATCGCTAATCCAGCCGCCGATTGGCCGCGCAACCAGGTTAATGAAGGCAAAACTGCCGCCCAGCAAACCGGCTTCGACCATGGTAATGCCATGCGACTCATGGAAGGTGTCGAAGAAAAACAGCGGCAACATCGAAACTACGGCCAATTCCGAACCGAAGGTAATGAAATAGGCCAGGTCCAGAATGGCAACCTGTTTGAATTTGTATTTATGGATTTCCTCTATCGGGTGTTGCAGATGCTCTTCATTGACGTGGATAATTTTATAGACGTTATAAAGGAATAAAACCCAAATGCCGGTATAAATACTGAGGGCTGCGCCATTCGATAACAGGTTGGCGCCGGTTGGCGATAATTTCCAGGTTAGCAGGCTCAAAGTGGCGTACAACGGGATGCTCATCATGATATAGAAAAACAAGTCCCAGATACTGGTGACTTCCATCGCCCCGGCTTTTTTAGGCTTAAAGTAAGTCGAACCCTTGGGCGTGTCGGACACACTGAAGAAATAAATGACCGAATAAATCAGCGCAATAACGCCTGTCGTTGCAATCGCATAGCGCCAGCCTTCGTCACCACCATAGATCAGCGCGAGAGCGGGCAAAGCTCCGGCCGCCGCCGCTGAACCGAAGTTTCCCCAGCCGCCGTAAATACCTTCGGCAATTCCCACTTGTTTGGCCGGAAACCATTCTCCGACCATGCGGATGCCGATCACAAAACCGGCGCCGATAAAGCCCAATAAGAAACGGGCCAGGGCCAGTTGCTCAAAACTGGTGGCAAAGGCGAACATAAAACAGGGAACGCTGCCTGCCGCGAGCAGTGTTGAATATGTGCGCTTAGGGCCGAACTTATCGACCAGAATACCGATCACAATGCGTGCCGGAATGGTCAGGGCGACGTTTAAGATCAGGATGGTTTTTATTTCCGAGTTGTTCATGCCCAGTGTTTTAGCGATCACCATCATTAACGGTGCATGGTTAAACCACACCACAAAGCTGATAAAAAAAGCCATCCACGTCATGTGGAGAATTTTGGTTTTTCCCGAAAAGGAGAGCAGGTTAAGGCGTTGAGAGGACATGATAGATTTCCAGTTATAAAGATGACTGGATTAGCAAAAGCATGTTGCATGCCACATATACTGGGACAGTTGTAATACGGGTTTATTTAAGGTGCGGACAGCCGAAAATGCAGGAAATAGAGCACCAAAAGCGGGCGCTTTAGACAAGCTTTCGTTCCCCGGTATTTACGCTTGCCTACTGTATTCCTGTCGTCGTACTCATATTTATTGCCTGAATCCATATCGGTAATATAGAGAGTAGAACAGCAATGTGTCGAACGATATAAAGTTGAAGGGGCAGGGCGAATAGGCACCATAATAATGCGTCGCGCATTATCATGGTGCAATAGAAGGTGCATTATTTTGGTGCAGAGAAATCGGCAAGTTTTAGAAACTTATATTCCCTTGCAACCAGATTTTTTGGGTATCCGTATTAGTAAAGGTATCGGCGGCATTATAGTTGTCGGCGCTGTAATACGCATATTTCGCTAATACCGAATAATGCTTGCCGAATTTCTTAAGCGCCGAAAAATCCCACTCATCGCCATACTTAAGTTGCCCGGTATCGTCGGAAAAATTGTGGTAAGTGCCGGTTAATATGACTTCGCCACGGTCAAAAGTGCCAATCATCGTGCCGAATACGTCGCGAATACCGTTTCTGGGCGTAACCAGGAATATATCCGCCCAGCCCTGGAAGGCATGGTTGGTGCCCAGCGGTGTATCAAACGTTTTATTGAGGCCTTTGCCGTCAAGCTGCTCTATGGCGCCTTGAAAGGTGAGGTTATAGGCCGTTAAGCCGCCCATCAGGTTAAGGCGGTCAACCGAGTACTTGGTCGGGCCGTGTCCGTAATCTTCCTGATGTCCCCATTCGGCGGTATAAACCACGCCGTAGTTGTCGCTCAGTTTCAGCGTGTCTCCCGGCTTTTGAAAATTGGTCATACGCAAGCCATAGGTTTCGCTGGACTTTTCATAGTTTTCCCGCTCGGTATAATTCAGCCAGTAGCCGTAACCGACCAGATTGCCGTAATCGCCGACTTTGTAATTGACGTTTAGAATCGGAGCCTCGATACGCTCGTTGGTGGCTGTAAATGTTTGTACATTACCGATATAGCCCGCATTAACGGTCAGGCCGAAAAGCTGCTGATTGTTGTGGGTGACCAGTACCGAGTCAAAGGTGGTTTCCATCTGCCGCCAGCCGACATTGCCGATAAACCGGTCGTCATCCAACTTGATGCGTTGCCGCCCGCCTTTAATCAAGGTATCGGGAATGCCGGCATAACTGAGCCATAATTGGTTGAGTTCGCTTTTTTCAGGGTCGGCAATCGTTGAGTAACGGGTATTGCTGTTGCGGGTACTATTGTAATCATCCACCATCGCCAAGTTGCCCTCATATTCGGCATAACCTTGAATACCATGAAATACCGGCGACAGTAAACCGGCGCGTAAGCGGCTGGTGACAGCATTGGCTGTTTTTTGCGTGCCTCGGTCTTGATCTACGTTTTCCCAGCGCGTGTTTAGGTCGAACTTGACCGCGCCGTTTTTGCCGTAATGATAGAAATTAAGCGCATCCTCAACATCCTGAGTAACGCCCGCCAAGGCTGAGCCGCTCACTACCGATAGGGCCAATAGTGATGCAGATAAGGGGGTTTTTCTTTGTTGCTGCGGCATAAAGCCTCCTAATTGTATTTAATGTGTGGTGTTGCAAGTTGTCCACGAAAAGCACGAAAGGGACGAAATAAAGTAGGCCGAAATGAGATCACCCAAGCGTAGCGCGGGGCGGCGTTTCCGGCTTGCCGGTTGCAAAGCTGGAGCTTGGGAACCCGCATAAGTTGACCAACGAAGCGCTTATTAATGCGTATGATCGCACTCGGTTAGAAAGCTCAAGATGCTTTCCCGGTATTTGTAATAGTCGGGATGTTCCAGCAGGGCTTTGCGGCTGCGCGGTCTGGGCAAATCGATGTCTTCTATCTTGCCGATTTTGGCGTGTGGGCCGTTGGTCATCATGACCACACGGTCCGCCAGCAGGATGGCCTCGTCGACATCATGAGTGACCACAATGGCGGTAACGTGGGTTCTTTCCCAGACTTCCATCAACACTTCCTGTAATTCCCAGCGGGTCAGCGAATCCAGCATGCCGAACGGTTCATCCAGTAACAGCAGTTTGGGCGACAAGGCAAAGGCGCGGGCAATGCCGACACGCTGGCGCATGCCGTTGGACAGGTCGGCGGCTTTTTTACGGAGCGAGTCGCCCAAACCGACGCGGGTCAGATAATATTCAACAATATCGTCGCGTTCCGATTTGGAGGCGTGCGGGTAGACTTTATCTACGCCCAGCATGACGTTTTCAAACGCGGTCAACCAGGGAAACAGGCTGGGCGCCTGAAATACTACGCCACGATCAGGGCCCGCACTATCAATTTCTTTGTTGTCCAGAATAATAACGCCTTCGGATACGCTGTTCAGACCGGCGGTCATCGATAATACGGTTGATTTACCGCAGCCGGAATGGCCGATGATCGATATGAATTCGCCTTTTTTCATTTTCAGGTCGAAGCCGTCCACGACTTTAACCGAGCTGTTGCCGTCGGGCGTCGGGTAGATTTTGGACAGCTGTGAAAACTCCAGGTAACGGGGACGGCTTAAATCGCCCTGCGCGGGTTTTATCGCCAGGGATGGTGTGTATGCCGCAGGTCCGTCGGGAGCGGACGCGGCAATCGCCAGGGAGGGTGTGGGTGCCGCAAGCCTGCCGGGAGCAGGCGCGGCGAAGGCCGAGTGATCACGATCCCAGTCATTGCTGGTATTAGGTTTAACATTGGGCAGGACGATTTGATCGGCGCTTGAACCCAGGTTTTTTTCGATGCCGATGTCCATTAAATAACGGGTTATTTCGGCGCGTAATCGTTTAAATTCGGCGTTATGGTTTAATGCAGTCCGGTCTCTGGGACGATCGATATTGATATGAAAATCCGGGCCGAAGGTCGCATCGGGGCCGGGATTAAGCGGGATAACCCGGTCCGCCATGTAAATCGCTTCATCGACATCGTTGGTAATCAGAATGACGGTTTTCTTTTCCTGTGCCCAGATTTGCAAAATCTCATCCTGCAAGTTGCCGCGTGTCAACGCATCCAGCGCGCTGAGCGGTTCGTCGAGCAGCAAAATATCGGGGTTGGCGGCCAAAGCTCTGGCGACATTGACCCGTTGCCGCATGCCTCCGGAAAGTTCGGCGGGTTTTTTATCCATGGCCGCGCCGAGATTGACCATCCTGACGTATTTTTCGGTATGCGCTTTACGTTGCTCGGCAGGCCAGTCCTTAAAAATCTCATCGACCGCCAACGCCACGTTTTCAAACACCGTCAGCCACGGCATCAGCGAGTAGTTTTGGAACACGACGCCGCGGTCCGGTCCCGGTGCGGTAATCGGCCGGCCTTGTTTTAGCACTTCGCCGCTATCGGCCTGAATTAATCCCGCAATAGCTGAAATCAGCGTGGTTTTTCCGCTGCCGGAAAAACCGACAATGGCAACGAACTCGCCTTCTTTAATGCTCAGGTTGATGTTGTTGAGTATGGATGTCGCTCCATAGCTCTTGCACACGGCCTTTAATTCCAACAAAGGCTGGTGGGCGTCATTCGATGGCGCAGGCGACTTGCTCTGGGTGCGCTTAGCCTGTCCTGAGCTTGTCGAAGGGTTCACGATATTAAGATTTACGACGGACATCACCGACTCCTTGATTAAAGCGCTCTACCGAAAGAGAATATGTTTTGTAAAGACTGCATGATGCGGTCCAAGGCAAAGCCGATCAGGCCGATGGTAAATACCGCAACCATGATTCTGCCCAGGGAGTTGGAACTGCCGTTCTGGAATTCATCCCAGACGAATTTGCCCAGCCCAGGATTTTGCGCCAGCATTTCCGCAGCGATCAGCACCATCCAGCCCACGCCCAGCGACAAACGCATGCCGGTGAAAATGTAAGGCAGCGCAGACGGCAAAATGATTTTCTTGATTTGGGTGCTCCAGCTAAGACGCAACACTTTGCCGACATTGATCAGGTCCTTGTCTATCGATGACACGCCGACGGCGGTATTGATAAGGGTCGGCCACAGCGAACACAGCGTGACGGTAATCGCGGACGTCAGGAACGATTTTTCAAACCAGGAATCATCGGTAGTCACATACACGGCGCTGACTACCAGTGTGACGATGGGCAGCCAGGCCAATGGCGATACCGGCTTGAAAATCTGTACCAGCGGGTTGATCGCGGAGTTAAAGATCGGACTCATGCCGCAGAACAAACCGAGCGGCACGGCGATCAGCGTGGCAATCACAAAGCCTGCAAAAACCGTGTAAAGGCTGGTGAAAATCTTGTCCAGATAAGTGGCCTGGCCGTTATAGGGGCGGACTTTGATTTCAGCGGCCGGATCTTCCGCGTGTTTTTGGTCATTGCGGGTTTGCTGGCGTTGGTAGTACTCGGCTTCTTTGGCCCGTTCGGCGTAATGATCGTCGAGTAATCCGGCGGCTTCGTGCCATACCGCGACCGGGCCGGGAATTGCGCCCAAGCTGGTGTTGACTTTGGATGCGGAAAAGCTCCACAGTCCAAGGAAGACCATGAACGCGAGTATGGGGACGCCCATAATCAGCCAAAGTTGCCGGATTTGCAGAGATGGATTTTCTCCGGCAGCTATTTTTACCAAAGGAACAAACCAGGTGAGCCCGGTTATGTTTAAAAACTTTATCAGTTGGTTGTGCATTGTCGGTACCTCTAAAAGCAGGTGAAAGGCAAAAGGTTAAAGGCAAAAAAGGCGCGTCCCTGCACTAAGTCAACGTCCATTGTTTAGGTCGGCACTCGCACTTTTTTTTTCGGGTGGGTTCCCAAGCTCTAGCTTGGGAACGATGGCGTTACTCAACAACCTTGCCGCTCACTACTTTTTGTTTGCCTTTAAGCCCGATAGGAAACTTGCTCAGATAATCATTGGGCTTGGTGGCGTCGAAACTGATGCCGTCAATGAAGTCGGCGCTGGGCGGCTTGATACCGGTTTCGCTGTCGGCAGGAAAATCGCCTGCTTTCGCTTTGCCTTCGGCAACCAGCGCCTTGGCCGCGGCCATGTAAATATCCGGGCGATACACTTTTTTAGCGGTTTCCAGATACCAGGCATCGGTTTTGTATTCGTTGATTTGTCCCCAGCGGCGCATTTGCGTCAGACTCCAGACCGCATCGCTGTAATAAGGGTAAGAACCGTTATGACGGAAGAACACATTGAAATCGGGCAAGTCGCGTTTGTCGCCTTTTTCATATTCAAACGTGCCGTTCATGCTGTTGGCAAGAACCTCGTAATCAGCCCCGACATATTGTTTTTGCGACAGCATTTCCACGCCTTCATTACGATTTTTATTGTTTTCCGCATCCAGCCACATCGATGCGCGAATCAAGGCTTTTATCACTGCTTTATGGGTATTGGGGTTTTTATCCGCCCACTCTTTATTTACGCCGAAGATTTTTTCTGCGCTGTTTTTCATCAGTTCGTAATCGCTGATGACCGGTACGCCGATGCCTTTGAATACCGCTTGCTGGTTCCACGGTTCGCCGACGCAATAGCCGACAATCGTGCCTGAATCCATCGTTGCAGGCATTTGCGGCGGCGGGGTTACAGACAGCATCGCTTCGGCGTCGATCTGGCCGGACGTGTCTTCAGGCGGCGCGTAAAATCCTGGCTTGATGCCGCCGGCCGCCAGCCAGTAACGCAGTTTCATATTGTGCGTGCCGACCGGGAAGGTCATCGCCATATTGAACGGTTTACCCGCGGCTTTGTATTTTTCCAGCACCGGTTTTAAGGTATCGGCTTTGATCGGATGTACCGGCTTGCCGTCTTTGACCGGAATCTGCGGCTTCATCTGCTTCCAGACATCGTTGGATACGGTAATCGCATCGCCGTTTAAGGTCAGGGTGAAGGCGCTGACAATATCGGCTTTGGTGCCATAGCCGATGGCGGTGCCAAAGGGCAGGGTTGCCAGCATGTGCGCGCCGTCCAGTTCGCCGCTGACGACACGGTCTAATAACACTTTCCAGTTGGCTTGTGCTTCCAATTGCACGGAAAGGCCTTCCTCTTCGAAATAGCCTTTTTCCAGGGCAACCGCCAACGGCGCCATATCGGTCAGTTTGATGAAGCCGAGTTTTAAGCTTTCCTTTTCCAGTTTTTCAGCTGCGTAGGCACCGGTTGCAAAGGAAAAGGTTGATACCGCAGCCACGGCAACCAGCGCCGTAACCAGTTTTTTGATAGTAAATCGTCCGGTTTGTTTCATATTGACCTCAGCAGGTTTGAAAAAATCAGCAAAAAAAAAGCGTCACCTAACGGAATACGTACTGTATTCAGTCTGGTAGACGCCTTTGTCTGTTTGGGTTCGCCGTTGAACCCGTATTTTTTAGTGCCCCATCGTTGGAGCTCCTGTAATGTTTAAAGCAATCGTTGTGCCAAAATGGATTAATGCTTATTTTATGGATTTAAGTTAATGAATATAAGTGGTTATAGTTCGTATTGAGGAGGGCAAGGTGAGAGGGGGGGCTGTCTGTAATGCATCAATTTTGTGCATTCACCTGTTCGTTTGCACCAACTATGACGAATGCGCTTCCATATCTTCCAACTCGATATTGAGCGCTTTTGTTGAAAGCAATAACTCGCTTATTGATGCTAACAACGATAAAACAATAAACACCATGCTGAAGCCGAAAGTCATGTTGCCGTAATATTGCAGTCCGTAAAAGATCAGCCCCATAGCGAGCGTGCAGCAGATAATGCCAACGACTCCCAGCACTTGCATCGCCACAATAAAGCGGATGCGGAGCCTTAAGCTGTCGATCTGTTTTTTGGCAACCGGGCTTTGGGTTTTGTTAAACAGGTTATGCTGTTCTCTAATCCGGCTGGCAATCGCCAGAAAACGATTGGAATAGGCCAAAAATAAAACTGAAATGGCGGGAAATAACAGGGCGGGTGTGGTGATGGTGATGTCCATGGCTATTGATAGGGCTAATAAGGGGCAAAATAGATCATTTTTAGATAATAAAGGGGGATTAAAACTCATCCCAATCATCATTACCAGCAAGTTGTAACTGTAATTTCTTACCGGCACCCGCTCTGGGTAGCGCTATTTCTTTTTTCGCGGGCGGTAAATGAAAGTAGCTGTTTGACGTGCCCGAGTTATCTACCACTTTAAAACTGCTTACCGTGATCACCAGGTTTTGCGCTTGTTCTTCCAGTAATTCCGCGGCCGCAGCGGCTTGTTCTACCAGGGCGGCATTTTGTTGGGTTACGTCATCCATTTGGGTGATGGCTTGATTGACTTGTTCGATACCGGCGCTTTGTTCGGCGGAAGCGGCGGTGATTTCAGACATCATGTCGGTAACGCCGCGGATGGAGGTGACAATTTCTTCCATGGTCAGCCCGGCTTGGGCAACCAGCTTACTGCCGTCCGAGACTTTATCGACCGAATTACTAATCAGCTCTTTAATTTCTCCGGCAGCCGTCGCGGCGCGTTGCGCGAGATTGCGCACTTCTACGGCAACAACGGCAAAGCCCCGGCCTTGTTCACCGGCGCGGGCGGCTTCTACCGCAGCGTTGAGGGCAAGAATGTTGGTCTGGAAAGCAATGTCGTCGATCACCGAGATAATGTCCCCGATTTTGCGTGACGATTCATTGATTTCATTCATCGTCATGACGACCTGGCCGACCACTTCAACGCCTTTGCCTGCGATGTCGGATGCGTCAACGGCGAGCCGGTTGGCCTGTTGGGCGTTGCCGGCGTTATGCTGCACGGCGGAGGTCAGCTCTTCCATGCTGGCGGCGGTTTGTTCCAGGCTGGCGGCTTGCTCCTCGGTGCGATGAGATAAGTCGTTGTTACCGGTGGCGATCTCGTTAGCCGCCGTGTGAATGTTGTCGGTGGAATCCTTGATATTGCCGACCAGGCCTTTGAGGTTTCCTACAATACTATTCATGCCGACAATCACTTCGCCAAAGGTGCCGGGATAGTCTTTATCGATGGTTTGGGTCAAGTCGCCTTGAGCCAGGGCATCGGCGACATGCAGCACGTCGTTGAAGCCGACATCGCAGGTTTCCATCAGGTTATTGAGATTGGCCAAAATCCCCTTGAACATGAACTCAAATTTATCCGGATCGCTACGCTTTGAGAAATCGCCTTGAGCGCCTGCTTCCGCAAGCATTTTGATTTCGTTGTTAACGGCGAGAAAGGTCTTTTTGGCATTGTCCATAATCTCGGTAATGACAATGGTTTCTCCCGGCAAAACGTCCATATCAAGAGAGAAATCACCTTTTGAATACTGGGAGACGATACCGATCAGCTTTCTGTTGATCAGGATACGCGATTGAATCAAGTCATTAACTTCATAGGCTATCTTGCCATAGATACCGGAGAATGTTGAACTGTCGAGTTGCTCTTTGACCCAGCCCTGTGCGTGCTTTTGCGCCATATCGTCCAGGCCGGTAACGAAGAAGTTGATCGAATCCTGCATGGTTTTCATGGAGCGCAACAGATTCCCGATTTCATCTTTTTGATGGGTGTCAATGCTGGAGTGCAGGTCTCCATTGGCAATGGCTCCTGCAACCTGTTGGACGGTCTTGAGCGATCGTATGATGCCGCGACTGATCAGTACGGTCAACACGACTGCCATGGCAACGCTGAAGATGAAAATGCCGACCAGGAAGATTTCGTACCCGTGTATTGTATTTTGCGCGTGTGTCTCATCTTCCAGGTTGCGGGCTGTTGTAAGTTTCACTACTTCATTAATAGCATTACGATGCTCTTCATAAGCGCGACGCATTTTCAGGAGACTGGCGAGTGAGCCGTCACGGTCGCCCGCCTGGATGCTCGGCAAAAACCGCTGGCCGGCTTCATTGTAAAAGGTTTGCGCCGCCCGGTAAGAGCGTTCAAGTAAAGAAACCTGGAGTCCCTGTTCCAAAGATTGGCCTGTCCAATAACGATGACGGGACTCGTATTCCGTTTTTAGCGATTGAAAGTGCGCCACCAAGGCGCTGATTTCAGCCGGGTCGGCGGTTTGGGTTAATTGCAGCGTCACCAAATAGGATTCGATAATGTATTCAGGCGGGGGCAGGACATCGGCAATAATATCTTTACCCTGAACGATGCGTTGATAAATGGGGCCATTAACATTCAGTGTATTCATGGCCTTGAATGTTGCGAAACCGAACAGTGAAAAACCGATGACCAACGTACTTACAATGATCGTAAAACGCATTTTGATAGTTAACTGTCCGGAGTTTTTCAAGTTATTTAGCATGATGCAATCTCCTGTTTCTATTGTTATGATTGGGATTGTTAAATAGTAAATATTTTCGATTAGATCCATGTTCCGGCCGATCATTACGATGGTTGTGCCGACACTATTAAATCCGGAATGTATCGAATGCTTGCAATGTAATGAGGGCTTAAATTGCTGCGGACATTTATTAATCCATTGTTAGGTTTTTCTATCCTTAAAGAGGGACAAAAAAAAGCGTCTTCAAGCGGAATGCTACTGCATTCAGTCTGTTAGACGCCTTTGTCAATATGGTTCGCCGTTAAACCAAGATTTTTCAGTGCCCCGCTATCAGGGCTTCTGTCGTGTTTAACGCAAGCGTTGTGCCAAAATGGTTATATGATATTTTTCGATGGATCTTATTTAATAATTACAATTGGTTACCGATTACCTTTTATATCGCAAGGATAATGAGGGTTTCGAGAACAATGCATCGAATGAGTGCAATCTTTCGATGTGTTGCACCAATTGAGTTCTCTTGAGGTGCGGTATGGGAATGGCTGCACCAAAAGCAGGCGTTTTTCGGCAGCATGGACAGATATAGGCTCCTCGGTACACCGCTATACGGCTCCTGCATTGATGCTGTCGTCCAAGCCGTTTCTCCAATTCGGCATAAAATCTGCTACTACTTGGAGAGTCATTATTAATTCTCAGGTATTCCGATTATGTCCAAGATAAGCCATCTTAGTGTTTTTGAAAAATATGAAGAACATTGATCGGCGACTCATAAGCGGCTTTCTTCCATAAAGCAAACGGCTTGATATGAAAACATTTATTAAGGTAACGGAGATATGGATACCCACAAAAGATCGTACCCGCTTGGGCTTTAGCGCAGGACTGTATGGCTCTTTGCATGAATTCCGGGTTGCCAGTGAAAAGGAATCCTTCGCTTATGATGAAGGTTTGCCCGGTAAAGCATGGGCAGCCGGTCATCCTGTCGTGTTAACGGAATTTGACCACTCTTATTTCAAGCGGACAAAATCAGCCAAAAAAGCCGGGTTAACCTGCGGTATTGCGATACCTGTTTTTTTCAGGTGAATTTATAATGGCCGTGGTGGTTTTTTTGTGCGGGGACGATCAGCATCATGCCGGCGCGATAGAAGTATGGAGCAACAGCGCGGAGAAAAATACTGAGCTGGCGGTTATTGACGGATATTACGGTACGTTGGATGAATTTGAAAACATCTCCAGAGAAATGAGCTTCATCAAGGGTTCCGGCTTACCCGGACAGGTATGGGCAACAGGCATGCCCGTACTCATAGAGGATCTGGGGCAAGCCTCCGCTTTTATCAGAAGTTCGGATGCCAGAAAAGCCGGGATAACGACGGCGCTGGGTATTCCGGTTTCGGTGGTTGCAAACCAGGTTTATATCATGACATTTCTGTCGGCTAAAGCGACGCCGATTGCCAAACGCATACAGATCTGGGTGCCGGATGAAAGCGGTCAACGGCTGGTGTGTCAGTCGGGATACAGTAAACAAAATGATGAGCTGGCGGAAATGTTTGAAACCGTCTCCGTGCGCAAAGGCGAGGGACTATTGGGCAGGGTATGGCTAACCGGCGTTCCGTCCATCAGAAATAACGCGGAAGTCGCGCCGGTAGAAGGGCGCTTGAATTCCATGCTTGCAATGCCGGTCATCGATGGCGGAAAGTTGAAAGCGGTGGTCACTTTTCTGTTTTAGTTGGCTATTGCATCGTTATGTACGAATCTCAGGATATAGTGAATGTCTAAAGGCGACGGACGATTAAATCGCTTCGAAGGTTAAACATCATAGCCATTCGGCAGCAATATCGATTAATAAAATACGCTCGTCGTCCAGTCTGAGCGATAGGGTTTTGCACAGCATATCGTTATTAAAATCCCGATAACGTTCAGAAGTTACCAGGCGGTAACTGTCTTTTGCCGACTCAAGCGCCAGCAATTGATAAAAATAAGGCCGCCATGCCCAGTTAAAGCCGACTTGAGTCGGGTCCTCGAACCAGTTGCCCTCGGCAAAATTAAAATTCGATGAGATCTGGTCGCCTTCGTTATTGCATAAATAGAACCGTAAAATGCCGCTCGTTTCAAACGGGTGCGCTGATAATTTTTTGAGGTTGAAGTCGGTTTCCAGCGCTATTTTCAGGCATTCGATCAAGCCCTTAATATTGGCGATAAACTGTATCTTGTGTTCTTCTTTGGCCAAGGTTTTTTTCAGGAAGGTCTTTCTCAGTGAGCTGATTTGTTTTTGATAGTGCAGCGGTTCTTTAAATTCCGCTGTGGCGGGTGAGAACAGATAGCCCTGCATATATTGAGCGCCGCAACTCAAGCCGAAATGGAAGTCGTCAATGGTTTCCACGCCCTCGCAAACGATACGGCAACCGGTGCGTTTCGCCAGGCGGGATATTAAATGCACCACATCGCTGGCTATGCCGCCTTTGGCAGCATTCTGGAATAATTGCATGTCCAGTTTGATGATGTCGGGCTGTATGGCCATGACTCTTTCCAGCTGAGAAAACCCGGCGCCAAAATCATCAATCGCTATTTTTAAGCCGTGTTGGCGATACAGGTCGGCAATTTCAACGAGTTTGTCCAAGTCGCCTTTTGATTCGGTTATTTCAATAATAACGCGGCTTCTGTCAACATTAAACTCGTCCAGCATGAGTAGTGTCGGCAACGAAGTAAAGTCAGCGAGGTGGTCGATCCAGGCGGCTGAAATATTGATGGTTAAATAGCCCTTGTAATTTGATCGACTGAATTGCTCCAGAGCTTGACGGCGAACCATGCGATCCCAGGCTATCAGTTGGTCGGGGGCAATGTCCGGCGAAGAGAATAATTCACCGGCCGAAATAACCCGGCCATTTGCGTCATGTTGCCGTGCCAAGGCTTCGTAACCGATGATAGTGCCGCTGGCAGCGCCAATAATAGGTTGGAAATAGGGGAATAGTATCTTTTCTTGATTCATAGGTTTGTTTTGTTTGGCTAATGCTTCATGGCTGCTGATAGAGCCGCCGACAGTGCTAACAATAGGTTCAAAATAAGAGAATAGTTTTTTTTCCGTATTCATAATAGAAATGTTTGTTTAATGAGTTCAGCCATGGAAATAACATTTTTGCCATTTCCCCGATTACTATAGTGCTGTTCATCGCCAGTTTTTTGGTGGGTAAATAGCGTCTTTAGTTGATCTACCCGTTTCCATTGTTCAAATTCGTCTTAATTCGTTTTTTACATACCCGCAAGAAACTGCTGTTGTTCAGTTCCAAGGTGTCTCAGAAATAGCCCTGTTTATGTTTGATGCGCAAATATCAAAATATTGGCAAATAATTTAACTCATGCAAATAGCGGCCTGGATCAGGCAAAAAAAAGCGTCTCTCAGCGGAATGCTCAATGCATTCAGTCTGATAGACGCCTTTGTCAATAGAGTTCGCCATTAAACCAATATTTCTTTAATGCTCCGCCATTGGAGTCTCTGCAGTGTTAAGAGCAATCGTTGTGCCAAAATTCCTATATGGGTTATTTATGTTAATTATTTAACAAATATAAGTGCTATAAGCGACCTGTTGTAGAACAAGCGTGGTCGGAGTCCTTAAAATAACGCACTTAATAGGTGCAACTTCCCTGTGCATTGCACCAATTAGGTTGTTTTGGTGTGTAATTTCTGCGCACAGGAAGGGTCATTGTCTGTTTTGATCATCTGGCACAAAACCTGCTGGAGCATGGAGAGTTATCATGAATTCTCGGGATCGAAAGCATGTCTAAAATGAGTCATATCAATGTTATTGAGAAATACGAGGAACATCGCGTCGCTATTCATAACCTGCTTTCTTCCATTTTGAGTTGTTTTGCCGATGACAAAATGTTCGAGAAAAGTGATGAGGAACTTACCGAGTTTCTCAATTCCCTGTGTTCTTATTATCCGTTTGTCAGTCTTCTTTATCTGCTTGACGCAAAAGGCAAGCAAATCTGCATGAACGTGCCGGGCAGTCAGTTTAAGCATCATCCTAAAATCGGCCTGGATGCGGACCGTAGTAACCGACCCTACTATTTGGCGGCGATGAAGACTGACGGGGTAGCGGTAACTGAGCCTTATTTGTCCAGCGTCAGACGGGAGCTATGCCTGTCCGCCAGTATGAAAGTTAACAATGACAGCACCATAAAGGGTATCGTTGTGCTGGATATTGATCTTAGCTCCATGCTGGCGATATTGACCGGCGATAGCAGGCGCATTCATTTCGAACCCTATTTTAAAGCCATGTATACGCTGATCGTGCTCGGTTTGTTTACGGTCGCGTTGATGTTGCTTTATGCGGCCGGGGTTGAGTGTTTGGATGTGATATATGCGATGATGACGCCGGAAAAGCGGCTGGAGATGCCGTTGGGCGTGGTTATTTACCTGACCCTGAGCCTGGCTATTTTTGATCTGGGCAAGACAACGCTGGAAGAAGAAGTGCTGTTGTACAAGGATGTGCTCAGGCATAGCTCGACCCGGCGCACGATTACCCGTTTTATTGCGGTGATTATTATCGCGGTGTCCATTGAGTCGCTGTTGATGATTTTTAAATTCGCATTAAAGGGCGATGGCGAACATATCATTGAAGCGGTCTGGATCATTATTGCGGTGGCGTCGCTGCTGGTGTCGCTGGGTATTTATGTGTACTTGGGCAGCAAGGCGGAGGGGATGCTGCTGAATAACCGCGATAAGCAGAAAGCGGGTTGATAGAATGGCAATAATAACGTAATCAAGACAACGTATAATCTTGTTGAGCGCTGTAGTTCGGTCATTGACTCGTGCCGGGCGCTAGACATGAAATCATGGGTTCATGATTGGACCTGGAACGCAACACATTATCAATCGACATTATGACAACAAAATATACTCCCCTAAAAGATCACGATACCCCTATCAAGGTACTGTTTACCGGTTATCTGTGTACGGTTGGCATAGGCTATCTTTTTGCATTAATTCAAATATTGTTTACCCACGGTATGGCGGACGGTAAATTCGGCTTGTCCGTTGATGATATTGTTTACAGTTATTACGGTAACCGTTCAGGCACGGTTTTGGAGCAGAAACTGAATGGTTCGATGAAGGATAATGCCCCGGAACAGGAACGTTTTAAGATCATGGAATGGGTTAGGGACGGCGCGAACAGCGATGATTATTAGGCGGACGGCATCGACAAAATAATCGAGAGCCGTTGCGTGATGTGCCATAACAAGGAAGCGTCCGGGATACCGGATTTTACCCAATTCGAGGCGTTAAAAGCCTTAACCACAGAGGATACGGGGGCTACATTCGCGTCATTAACGCGGGTTTCGCATGTGCATATGTTCGGCATCAGCTTCATCTTTATGTTCGTGGGGCTTATCTTTAGTTTTGCGGAGACCACGACAACGCAATATAAGTGCATTGCTATCGGCATGCCCTATGCGTTTCTTGTCGCCGATATATTGTCATGGTGGTTGACCAAGATTCACCCGATGTTTGCCTGGCTGGTTATTTTTGCCGGCATGGGTATGGGCGTGTCTTTCATGTTTATGTGGGTAACGTCCATTCTGGAAATGTGGCTGTTTAAACCGGTGTTTATTGATGGCTTGGGTTCACGTTATTTACAGATGCGCGATAGTACTGACGCGTCATTTGCGGACAGGTTATGGTGTTATGCCAAGACGCTAGGGAAGAAGATTAAACCTGCGGCGGCTTTTGTAACAGAACAATGGCTCACACGCGGCTGGCCTGTTGTTAAAGAGTGGTTGAAAAAATAGTCTAGCCAGGTGGAATTACGGGCTGCCGCAGTGCAGTTCGGGTACCTGTTTAGACAAACAACCGACTGATTATCGTCGTATCTACATTTCAGGTTCAGCCTGAAGCTTCATTGACCGCGCCGTTTTTATCGTCATGATAGAAACGGCCGCGTCTTCAATTTCCCGGCTAATGCCGGTCAAGACCCCGCCACTTACGACAGGGAACGCGAAAGGGCGCTGGTTTTTTCTGTAACGTTAAAGTCCCCTTAATTTTAGTGATTTGATAAGTCAAAGGCGAGGGCAATACAGAGTCAGTGCTGTATGCCGGTCGGATAACGCTCTCCATTCGTGCAGAGTTTGTCGAAGCGCCGGATTGTTCATGAGTTCTCTTGAATGCTCGTCTTACTCCTTAAGTATTTATACCTATCTTGCTGATTTTTAATGTTTTGTTGATTTTGTCTCTATGGAAATTTAAGCGGCGGTTAAGGATACTGCAGTTGTGATAACCGGCTAGCCCACAGAAATGGCGAGAGAGGCGGTTGTTGCAATAGCATCAGATATTTTTAGAGAACGACATCTGATTATATTTAAATATATTCATGGAGTAATAACAATGAAACAATTTAACAAAAAAATATTAACTGCAAGTATTCTTCTTGCACTGGGCGTAGCTTCTAGTGCATGGGCACAGGACCCAATAACTGTAGCAGCAAGCTTGGGTCAAGGAAACTCTTCAATTGAGGGGGGGGGTACTTCTACAATCGGTGCTATTACTGATACCACTACTAAAACCCTCACCGATACAAACAACAGCGTAAAAACGGTGGATAGTAATAACACCAGCACCAAAACTAATACCGACACTACAACGCTCACAAAAACTGATAACAGTATTGGTTCCGATAGCAAAGTGAAGGTTGACGATCAAGGTGCTTCTTCAATCGGTAGCGGTTCTGCAAGTACTACTGATACCAAAACTACAACTGTCACAAAAACTGATAGCAGTACTGGTAAAGATGGCTATGCAAAAGCTAAAGATGATAGCGCCGCTGTCAATGGTACTGGAAATGCGTCCACTACCAAAACTATCACAAAAACCGATAACAGCACTGGTGCCGACGGCAAAGTAAAGGCTCAGGATCAAGCGGCTGCTGTCAATGGTACTGGAAATGCTACTTCTACAAACAACAAAGCAGGCGCGGAAAGTGGTTCAGCGTCAGCCAATGTAGGAAATGCTACGGCTACTAACAACAAATCAGACGCCAAGGGCGACGGTTCAGCGGCGGCCAATGTCGGAAACGCCACCTCGCAATATTTCGAGTTGAAAGCTCATGGCGATGGCAATGCAATTGCCGGTATCGGTAACGCCACCAGCACTTACAAAGTCAACAATCAAGATTTGTACGGTTCAGTTACTGGTAGCCCTGCCGGTTTACCATCCGATACTACGGTATTGGCTTCTATACCATTCGGCAATCATATCGATCATTCGATTGTCGGCAACGCAGGTATTACCCAAACCTTTCAAAACTCAGGTAGCGGTTTAGCGCAACAATCGGTATTGGTTGACGGCACTGTAACGGTTACCCAAGGCACTGCATCTATTGCACCTTAAGGTTTATTAACGGTATTGGTTAATAAATTGCAGTTTGCCGGTGAGTGAGCAATCGCTCACCGGTTCTTAACTGGCATATCGTCAAATATGTGAGGAGTGTGCTATGGGAACTATTCTAAAGAGCTGCGTTTTAACGCTACTTGTAGTTATTGCGCAAAGTCAGGCGGCGCAAGCCGGTTCGGTTCAAAATCAGGACAAGTTACTTTTTTCTTCGACCGAAACAGCGTTATTGGAAGAGCTGGATAATGCGCGGGGGCGCGAAGGAGTCGATATATTTACCCTTAATAACATGAACGTACGCGCTACGCTGGCTGACAACCAGGCAAATAATAATGTGAATGGCGCCAACATAATTGATGGGGGTTCGTTTACACAGGCAAGCGGTTTTACCAGTGTCATTCAAAACAGCGGTAACAACGTCATCATTCAGGATTCGACTATCGTGAATGTAACGATCGCGCCTTAATAATTTGTTATTCAGTGGAAGCGCGACATGATGCGATTTTTTGTTAAATGTGTTCTTCTCATGCTGCCTGCATTTTGTAGCAATGCGGGCGATATTAATTTTAATGGCGTTGCGGGCGCCGGAAACTATGACGTTCCCGTGACCAGTTTTTTAGAACGACGATTCAAGACCGTATACAAGCAACAGTACGACTTCAGTTGCGGTTCGGCCACTTTGGCCAGTTTGCTGACCTACCATTATGATGATGCGGTAGACGAGCAAAGCGTATTTGTTGATATGTATCAAAACGGTGATCGGCAGAAGATTCAAAAACAGGGTTTTTCGTTACTGGATATAAAACTTTATCTGGAAAGGCACGGCTACCGCTCCGATGGTTTCAAGATCAAATTGGATCAATTGGTTACAGCCAATGTTCCGGCAATCACCATTATCAATAATAACGGTTACTTGCATTTCGTTATTATTAAAGGCGTTAGTGAGCAGGAAGTTCTGGTGGGAGATCCCGCTGTAGGCATAAAGGCGATACCCCGCGATGAGTTTGAAGAAATGTGGGGGAACCGTATTTTATTTTTAATCCATGATAAACAGGATGTCGCGGCAAGGCATTTTCAGGATCAGCAAGAGTGGGCGCTTAGGGTCAAGGCACCGTTAGGTTCCGCCGTCGATCGAGCCAGTTTAGGGGCATTCAATATGTTGCAACCCGGACGTTGGGATTTTTAATTAAGCGGAGTGTTAAAGATGAAAACATATAAATTTAGCGTCTACCGAAAACTCATGAAGGTTGCACTCTGGATAGCGGTTTTGGGCGGTTTCGCCTGTCAGGTATCAGCGGATGAGATGTCAAGCATTGCCGCTCAACGGTTTGATAATTGGGATCGTGCGTCCGACAGTGAGTTGGATCAACTAAGAGGAGGGTTTACGCTGCCAAACGGAACGAACATCGATTTTAGTTTGGATAGAATCACTTCGTTGAACGGTTCGGTAGTTTCTTCCTCATTTTTTCAATTACCGGAGAATGCTTCATTGATTCAGAACGGAACCCTGAATCAAGCTCCGGAGTTGGCAATGACGGGGTTGGGTTCGGTTATTCAGAATAACGCTGACAACCAGGTTATTAGAACGGTTACCGATATTAATATAGCGGTTAGTCACTTAAAAGGTTTGGATTTGAATAATAGCGGTGCGGTCTTTAATAACCTGATTATGCCCAATGTGCATTAATTCAATTAAGGGTGTAGCTGTCGAGCATTATCCACTCTGTAGCGGTGTTAAATAAATCGCGGTAGTCGCGAGTCGTTTTAGACTAAAACAAGCATCTTAAAACGCATAGCCTTACAACCTGCGTTCCGGTTTTTATGGAACTGATGGGTATCGCTGCGTATGAAGTAATAATGTAGAAAATGCCATCATTCACCCGATTAATAACCTATCTGCTACGTATTCATACTAATTGTCCTGATGGGCTTAATAATTTATAAAGTTAACGGGATGGCTTGTTTATCCGCGCTTATCTTTTTCCGGAGCTTTTATTTATCTATAAAAGTCCAAGTAATAAATATTAAAAGTGATGTTAAAAAAACAATTAATGAGTCCGTTATGCTTATTAATTGCTACAGCTAAATTCAATTCTAAATGACAACGTAGGGAATTTAATTGCTGCTAATCTAATACCATAAAAAATGGAAATAATAATATGAAGATGAAATTTAGGAGTGGAAAATTTCCTCTATTTTTGGCTATTAAGGGGGGTATTTTTATCTGTTGTGTTTTTTTTGTAAACAGGAGTTATGCAGAAACAGCTAAGCAAAATAATTCTGCGGCGCAATACAAGAAATTAATTGCCGAACAGCAAAAAGAATTCCAAATACAACGGCAGATCATTGCCGAGCAAGGCAAGGAACTGGAGCAGCTTAAGTTGCGCCTTGATGCCTTGACCAATCAAGCCGTAGAGAATAAAGCGGCGCCGGTTCAGCAGGCAGCAAACAAACCTCAAATCGTTGCGGCAAAAAAATAATAATGAGCCGTCAATATCGCCTAATAAACTTCCGTCCAAGCCTGTCGGTCAGGCGCCTCCCGGAGCCGCGGAAAAACCAAGGCCGCCCGAAATACCCAGATTAAGCGAAACCGTAGGCGGCGTGTTAACCAGAAAAGGGAAAATTGTTGTCGAACCGTCGATGTATTACGCTTACACCAGTAATGACCGGGTGTTTCTTGATGCATTTACCTTTCTTCCCGCTATTGCTATCGGCCTTATCGATCTTCGCTCAGTTAAACGACACAGTTTTATCGGCGCTCTGGGGGCCCGTTACGGCATAACGGATAGGCTGGAGGTGGAGTTCAGGGTTCCTTACGTTTATCGTGATGATACTCAACGCTCACGGCCGGTCAGTATTGGTGCGGGCGTTGATGAAACCTTTAATGCAACCGGAAGCGGCATTGGTGACCTTGAATTTGCCAGTCGTTATCAGCTTAACAGTGGAGCCGGCGGTTGGCCGATTTTTGTCGGCAATATCGTTGCAACGGCACCCACAGGAAAAAGTCCTTTCGACGTTGTGTCTGTACAAGCTCAAGGCGTTCCCGGAGCAACATTTCCAACCGAATTGCCGACGGGTGCCGGATACTACAGTTTTCAGCCCAGTGTTACAGCGCTTTATCCAACCGATCCTGCGGTTTTTTTCGGCAATCTTAGCTACAGTTATAATGCTGAAACCAGTACGAACTTCGGGAAGATTGATCCGGGGGATACGCTAGGATTAAGTTTTGGTATGGGGTTCGGCATTAATGAACGGTCATCATACAGTTTAGGGTACTCGCACAAACATGTTTTAGATTCTAAAATTGATGGAAGAACGATTCCGGGAAGTACACTGGATATAGGGCAGCTTTTAGTTGGCTATTCCTTCAAATATTCCAAACGAACTACCTTCAATTTATCTTTAGGTATCGGCACTACGACAGATTCGCAAGACGTTACTCTTAATTTCAGGCTGCCAATGACGTTTGGTTTATTCGATAGCTAAGGCGATGTCCGGTAAAGAATATACTTCGTATAATTTATTTTTTATTCACCACGAAGACACGAAGGACACGAAGTTTATATTTTTTCTTCGTGCTCTTCGTGGTGAGAAAATAATGCGTAATTCGGGTATGTTCTTTCATGGAAACGGCCTAAGGCGTTATTACCGCGAAGTTCTATCCCCGCTTCGCGGCTACTTAAGAAGTTCAGCCATGGCGATAATGTTTTTCGCCATTTCGCCGATTGCGATATTGCGATCCATCGCCAGTTTTCTCAGGGTGTGATAAGCATCGTCTTCGGTAAAGCCGCGGGTTTTGATTAAGATGCCTTTTGCCCGGTCGATCAGTTTTCTCTCTTCAAGCCTGGATTTCGTTTTTTCCAATTCATTGGTAAGCCGTTGTTGTTCCTTAAATCTCGCCACGGCGATATTGATGATGCTGTTAATGCGGCTGGTTTCCAAGCCGTTGACAACATAAGCGCTGACTCCGGCCTTAACGATTTGCTTGATGGTGTCGGAGGTATCGTCAGCTGCAAAGATAATGATGGGGAGCGGCTGGTTCCGGTTGAGGTAATGGATGTGCGGAAAATACTTTTTGGGACTGTCGATATTAAAAATAACAAGGTCGGTTTTGTTGGTCATCGCTAAGGATGGAATATTTGTTTCAGAGGGCACCGTGTTGGTGACTGAATAGCCTTTAGCAATCAGTGTCTTTTCTAATAACTGATCTGTCGTTTCATCTTCAATAAGTAATACATTTAAGGTGTTCATTCTCAAATAATTAGCACAAACTACGCCATTTATTGACGGTGATTGTATTAATCGCCTAAGTCGCCAGCCCAATAAATAAATCCCCATTGATTTCTATAGTTGTGCCGAATAATGCGGAGGCGTGTCGGGTCGATAGTAAACGCGCCTGCGGCGATTAAAATGTAATTGTTGTTGCACTTATAATGAGCGTTACTTGTTTACACGCACCATCTTGGCTCATTGCAGTGCTTTATTTTTCAGGCCGATGGTTCAATAAGTAATTAAAATCACTGGCTTGTTCATTGTGGCACAGGCATTGCTCTACAACTCCAAACAAGTAACAGCGTTATCGAGGTTGTATATGAGCGTCAAACAAACATTAGTTGTCATTGGTAATGGCATGGTCGGGCAGTCTTTTTTGGCAAGTCTGGTTGAAAGCCCCATTAAAGAACACTATGAAATTATTACTTTCTGCGAAGAACCCAGAGCAGCCTATGACCGGGTGCATTTATCGGCATTTTTTACCGGCACAACGGCGCAGGAGTTGTCTTTAGTCGAAGACGGCTTTTTTGAACAGCATGGCATTACCATTCATCTAGGCGACAAAGTCGCAACGATTAACAGAGCCGACAAAACCGTAACCTCGGCAAAAGGCTTGACCATAGCTTACGACAAGCTGGTATTGGCGACAGGTTCGTATCCATTCGTGCCGCCCGTTCCCGGGCATGATCGCGCGCAATGTCTGGTTTATCGGACGATTGAGGATCTTGAAGCCATTGCCGCCGCTGCCAAAACAGGCAAGGTCGGTACTGTTGTCGGCGGTGGCTTGTTGGGTTTGGAGGCGGCCAAGGCGTTAATGGATCTAGGCTTGGAAACCCATGTGGTCGAGTTCGCTCCGCGCTTGATGGCGGTGCAGCTCGATGACGCGGGCGGCGCGATGTTAAGGCTGAAAATTGAGAATTTAGGCGTCATCGTGCATACCGGCAAAAACACCAGCATCATTACCGATGGCGAACAATGCATTAATAAAATGTGTTTCGCCGACGGCGAAGAGCTGGAAACCGACATCGTGCTGTTTTCGGCAGGGATTCGCCCGCGAGACGATCTTGCCAGGGCTTCCGGGCTGGAAGTCGGCCAGCGCGGCGGTATCGTCATCGATAACCAATGCCGCACCTCCGACGAAAATATTTACGCGATTGGCGAGTGCGCATTGTGGAATGGCATGATTTACGGATTGGTCGCTCCGGGGTATGCGATGGCGCGCACGGTGGTGGCGGATTTGGCGGGCGATGCAGCAAGCTTTACCGGTGCGGACATGAGCACCAAGTTGAAACTGATGGGGGTTGATGTCGCCAGTATCGGTGACGCTCATGCCAAAACCCAAGGCGCGATGGTTTACACTTACCAAAATGGTGCAAGCGAAGTTTATAAACGCCTGGTGGTCAGTCAGGATAAAAAACAATTGCTGGGCGCGGTGCTGGTTGGCGATGCGTCGGGTTACGGAACCTTATTGCAATATTGCCTGAACGGTATCGAACTGCCGGAGAATCCCGATGCGTTGATTTTACCGCACCGCTCCGACGAGTCGGTCGGTTTGGGCCCGGATGCGTTGCCGGCTTCGGCGCAAATCTGCTCCTGCTACGACGTGACCAAAGGCACGATTTGCTCGGCGATTGAGGGCGGCTGCATGACCATGGGCGCGTTAAAAGCGGAAACCAAAGCCGCGACCGGTTGCGGCGGTTGTTCTGCGTTACTCAAGTCGGTTCTTGATTCGGAATTGTCGAAACAGGGTTTTGAAGTCAATACCGATCTTTGCGAGCATTTTGCCTATACCCGGCAGGATCTCCACAACCTGATTCGGGTTGAGCAAATCAAAACCTTTGCCGATTTGCTGCACAAACACGGCAAGGGGAAAGGCTGCGAAATTTGCAGGCCGACTGTCGGCAATATTTTGGCTTCGCAGTGGAATGAGCATATCCTGGAAAAAGATCATTTGGGGCTACAGGACACCAACGACACCTTTTTAGCCAACATGCAAAAAGACGGCACTTATTCGGTCGTGCCGCGCATCACCGGCGGCGAGATCAGCCCCGACATGCTGATTGCGTTGGGACAGGTCGGCAAAAAATACAAACTCTATACCAAAATCACCGGCGGCCAGCGCGTGGATTTATTTGGCGCGCGGGTCGATCAGCTACCGCATATCTGGAAAGAATTGATCGATGCCGGTTTTGAATCCGGTCACGCTTACGGCAAATCCCTGCGCACCGTTAAATCCTGCGTCGGCAGCACCTGGTGTCGTTACGGCGTCGATGACAGCGTGGGGCTGGCGATAGAGCTGGAAAACCGCTACAAAGGCTTGCGCTCGCCGCATAAAATCAAGTTTGCGGTGTCCGGCTGTACCCGAGAATGCGCCGAAGCGCAGGGCAAAGATGTCGGCATTATCGCCACCGAAAACGGCTGGAACCTCTATGTCTGCGGTAACGGCGGCATGAAGCCGCGCCATGCGGATCTATTCGCCACCGGTTTGGACAAGGAAACCCTGATTAAATACATCGACCGCTTTTTGAGTTTTTATGTGCGCACCGCCGACCGTCTGCAACGCACCTCGGTGTGGATGGAAAACATGGAAGGCGGGCTGGATTACCTGAAATCGGTAGTGATTGAAGACAAACTGGGACTGTGCGATCAGCTGGAGCAGCAAATGCAGTATGTGATCGACACTTATCAATGCGAGTGGAAAGCCGCGATTGAAGATGAAGCCAAGCTCAAACGCTTCCGGCATTTCATCAATAGCGACCAGTCCGATGATAATGTCATCTTTGTTGAAGAACGCGGCCAGATTCGTCCTGCCGATGAAAACGAGCGCAAGCATTTTAAATTGGTGGAGGTAGCCTAATGGTTCAGTGGATAGATGTTTGCAGTGTTGATGACTTGCAGCCTGATTCGGGGGTTTGCGCACTGGTTGAAGGGGAGCAAGTGGCGATTTTCTGGATGCCGGAGCCCGACGCAAAAGTTTATGCGGTCGGCAATTACGACCCGTTTGGCAACGCCAATGTGCTGTCGCGCGGCTTAATCGGCGATATTGGCGGGCAACCGGTGGTCGCTTCGCCCCTATACAAACAACACTTTAACCTGCAAACCGGCGTTTGCCTGGAAGATGAAACCGTGAAAATCCCCGTTTATGCGATCCGCATTGAAAACGGCAGCGTTCAAGTCAACCTTTCAGCATTGCCGCATGACGGAGAGCCAGCGTTATGAAATACAACTATTACATCGCCGATGTATTTACCAAACAGATTTTCAACGGCGCGCAGATAGCCGTTTTCCCCAATGCCGAGGGCTTAAGCAAAGAGCAAATGCAGCTGGTGGCCAGGGAGTTGAACCTATCGGAAACGGTGTTTGTATTTCATCCCGATAAACAAATCACCAACCGCGTGATGCGGATTTTTTCGCCGCTGGGCGAAGTCGATTTTGCCGGACATCCGATTATCGCCACCGCTTTTGTGTTGGCAAGTTGCGGCGATATTCAGTTGAATGCAGCGGTTACGCCGATGGTCTTCGAGCAAAATACCGGCCCGGTTAACGTCAATATTTCCGCTGAAGACGGCAAACCCAGTTTTGTGCAGTTTACCCGTAAAGTGACTTCAGTCATTGATTACTTCACGCCCAGCGATGACGAGCTGGCGAGTTTTCTGGGCATACAGCCGTCGGAACTCGACCATAAAAAATATGCGATGCGTCTGGTGTCTTGTGGCGTTCCGTATTTGATCGTCCCGGTTTGGCGTTACGAAAGCGTTAGAAACGCAAAATTCAATTACGCGGCATGGAGCCAATCGATTGCTCCGCAAACCGCAGCGCAGGAAATCCTGCTGTTTTCCCCGAAAACGCCGTATGCGGATGCCGATTTTAATGCCCGTTTGCTGGGGCCAAGAATCGGCATCCACGACGATCCGCCGGTCGGTAGCGCGATGCCTGCGTTTGCCTCGTATCTGTGTTCATTCGATTTCATGCAAAAAGGCACTTATACGTTTACCGTGGATCGCGGGGAGCAGAGTAATCGGCGCAGTGTGCTGAATCTGGAAATGGATCATAAGGGGGAGAATACTTTGACTATTCGGGTTGGTGGAGCGGCGGTTATGGTGGCTGAGGGGGTTATGAATATTCCTGATTAGGATAACTCGATTAAACGTGAATACGGATATGCACGAGATTAAAGGGATTTAAAGGTGTATTTTGTTTTTGCATAAAATAGGGTGCTATCAATAATTCAATATTTATAGTACCTTGCCTAACGGATTGCAGGAGTTGCGTTATACACCTGTGATTGGAAATTAATATACACCTAAAAAGGTGTCTACTTAACGTTATGTATCTAAGCCTTTGGCCAGGATCGAGCTGAATTTTTATCGGAAAGCTTAATGATGAATTATTATCAGCAAAACAATTCGCTTACACAGTTCACATCGATAAACATCGTAAATGTGACTTTCTACGTAGTAGCCGAATCAAATATAAGTAATTTGCTTACCACACTTAAAGTTAACTTCGCAGAATTTGATAGACTCTTAAATCACAAAATGTCAGCTAATGAAATTAAACGTAAAGCTATAGAAGTTAACTCAAAAATTCAGGTATTGGCTGACTCTATCGGTGAGGTTGGTTACGAAAAAAGAGATGAATTTGTCAAAAAGTTAATAGAATCTTCAATCGCAGTATCTGAAAGGTATGTCGAGGCAGAAAAAATTGAAGGATTTGGCAATGAACTACGCCACGAACTCAAGTCCTATTGCGAAAATTTATACAAAGATAATTTTGCTAATCGCTTAAATAACATATTTTGGTTTAATTTGTACTTGTATGAATGGCTGAGCAAGGAAGGCTTTGTATCCAGTTATCGTACTGCTAGCCGTTACTTTACAGATGAAATGCTTGAGGGTTTTTTTAGCCAAAATAGAACGCGGGTAATTCAAGAAATGTTAGCATCGCATCGAAATTATGACGGGACGCTACAGATTGATAGTCCGTTAAACGATCAAAAAGTAAGTAACTGTTTTGAAATACATAAGCTTTTAAATAATGCAACATAACAATGCGCTCAAGCCGATCCGCTTCCGCTACGCTCCAGCGGTCGGCTTAGCTATACGTTATGTGCCTGTCAGATCATTTACACAAGAGGAATATAAAGATGCCGAAAACAATCAACTTTACTGGAAAATATACGTGGACCCCGGAACGAGACAGTATGTCGTTCGAGGCCGCAGTAGATGGAAAGAAAACTCCATGCCTCATCTCAAGAGAAGCACTCGAAGACCACTACGGAGCAGACCAATCGAAAACAGTCGATCAAGCATTTTCTGACAACCAATTCGCGATAGAGGATGTCGCTAGAAAGCTCATTAACAAAGGACAGGTTGATGCTCACGGTGAGTACCTAATCCGGTCACAGGATGTATAGCCACATAACATGGCGCTCAACCGGAGCGCGGTTATAATGCGGTTTTGTTTTTTAGCTTCCCGTGCCGCGCCCGGTTAGCTCTACGTTAGGCATATGTAAACAGAGGATCAAGGCTTGTGCAATTAAACAAACATGTTCCAATAATTATCTGCTTAGCATCGTTGCTATCCGTACTTAGCCTTGAAACGGCTCAAGCTTGCAAAGACCGCTACTATCCGCAGTCCTTCCCATTAGATGAGCTCAAAGAATATAACCATGTTTACGTTGTCCGTGCACGAAAGCTGGGGTCAGGCCTTACATTTGACATTGATAACGCTGTAAGGCGGATCATCGTAGGGTGGATTCGCCGTTAGGCAATCCACCATGATCGGAGCCTTGAACTTGATCCCCTCTCGGATTCTTCCAAGCGGGGATTTTTTATGTTCGATTGTCTTGGATATTATGCGTTGATTGGCGGTTTGCTGGCGCGAAACCGCCCTACGCCTATACTACATTTTATTTATTTATTGATATGGAGTGAGGTATGCCCAATTATCGACGCAACTTTGTCGCGGGCGGATGCTATTTCTTTACCGTTAACCTGTTGAAACGGCAACGCACCTTGCTAACCGAGCATATTGATTTGCTGCGCGATTCGGTACGCCGGGTGCGTCGTTTACATCCCTTCCACATTGACGCTTGGGTGGTATTGCCCGATCACATGCATTGCATCTGGACATTGCCCCCGGATACGGATGATTTTCCGATGCGTTGGCGCCTGATTAAATTGCTTTTCTCCAAAGGCTTACCGCGCACCGAGCGCATCTCGGCGACACGGCAACGGCGCGCTGAACGAGGAATATGGCAGCGACGCTATTGGGAACATACCATTGTTACCGAACGGGATTATGCTCAACATATTGACTACATTCATGTAAACCCACTCAAACATGGCTATGTGCAACGGGTTTGCGATTGGCCGCATTCAACTTTTCATCGTTATGTTGCCGATGGCATTTTACTGCCTGATTGGTGCGGTGATATAGATGATTTACCGACTGTTTCGGAATGATCGATCGAATTCGTAACCGCTCTAAGGTGGATCATTAGTAACGCTGTAAGGTGAATCATCGTAGGGTGGATTCGCCGTTAGGCAATCCGCCATGATCGGAGCCTTGAACCCGACCTACATAACTAAGTACGATGTGTATGCGGAGCAACTTGACGGCTAACATGGCGCTCAACCGGAGCTCGGTTATAATCCGGTTTTATTTTTCAGCTTTCCGTGCCGCGCCCGGTTAGCTCTAAGTTATGCATTAAATTACAGGATTTGAAGACAATGAGTTTATTGAAAGGCTGTTGCATGTGCGGTTCCGTTAAATATGAAATTACGGGAAAGCCACAGTTATCCTTTTTATGTCAATGCAGGCAATGCCAAAAAATCACTGGTTCGGGCCATTCTGCTGAATTCGTTGTATCTGAAAAAGCAGTTTCGCTTTCTGGTGAACTAAAGTCCTTTGAAATGAAATCAGATCGCGGAAGTACGGTTAGTAGTCAGTTTTGTCCTACTTGTGGAAACCCAATTTTGAAAAAATCATCTGGTTATCCGGGGCTAGTTTTCTTTCATGCTGCCACATTAGAAACGCCAGAATTATTCAGTCCTGAGAAAGCTTTTTGGTGTTCAAGCGGCCAACCATGGGATCACGTAAACCCAAAACTAGAAATGATGCAAAATGCATAACACAGCGCTCAAGGTGACGCTCCACTGCGCTGCGCGCCCCTTAGCTCGGCGTTATGCACTTTAGGAGGTTCGTATGTTGAAACGTCTATTGCTTGTCGGCATGCTTTGCGCCCCTGTCGCTGCCTGGGCATTCTTTAAGCCTGTTCGAGTTGTTGCACCTGAACTGGCTGGGATTTCCTGCCTCAATGACACATTGTGTACTGATGATGTCTCCCGATATCAGGAAGCTGCCAAGCTGTACGATGAGGCTTTGTATTTTGTCGATTTATCTGTTGGATCAATTGAGAATAAACCCCGCGTCATTTTCTGCAGTTCTGACACCTGCTCTCAATTCTTTGAAATGGGGCAACGTGCGGGCGTGAATGTCGGCACATTTGGAATTGTCATCAGCCCTCGCGCATGGAAACCGTACTATGTGCGCCATGAAATGATTCATCACCTTCAGAATGAGAAACTTGGCATGATAAAAGCCTGGCGTGAACCCAAATGGTTTATGGAGGGTATGGCGTACTCTCTCAGCGAAGATCCCCGCCAAAAGCTATCCGAGCCTTTTGAGCAGTACCGCTCTCAATTTGAGGGTTGGTATAGTCTGGTGGGTAAAGATCGGCTATGGACAGAGGCCAGTAACTTATGAGATCGCATAACATGCCGCTCAATCGGAGCGCGGTTATAATGCGGCTTTATTTTTCAGCTAACCGGGCCGCGCTCGGTTAGCTCTACGCTAGCACTCATTAACTTCCGGAGGATACTGTAATGTTTGAACGACTGATAATGTACTGGGTATATGGCGGCGCTCTGGCAGGGATACTCCTGCTAATCATGTTTCCCCTATTGACCGGTTCCTGGTCGGTACCTCTAACGCTAACGTTTTTTCACCTGCCGATGTATATGCTTCATCAGTATGAAGAGCATGACAAAGATCGATTCAGAATATTCTTCAATGAGACTATCGGGGGCGGCAAGGAAGTGCTTTCGCCGCTAGCTGTGTTCATAATTAATGTTCCTGGAGTCTGGGGCGTAATTGCAATCGCGACGTATTTGGCAGCAAACATCAATATCGGGCTAGGTCTTATTGCGGTCTATCTTGCCGTCGTAAACGGCCTGGTCCACATCGGGCACGCACTGCTCTTTAAGCGCTATAATCCCGGATTAGTAACTGGGGCAACTCTCTTTTTGCCTATTGGTGTGTACAGCATTTGGCAGTTCCAACTTTCCGGTAGCGGCGGCTTTGCGGTGCAGGCAATCGGTATTGTCGTTGCGGTCGCTATACATGTCGCAATCATCGCCTATGCACGCGCGAAGGGTGCATTCCCAAGCGAAACCCAAAATATCGCGTCTCAGAAGAAGCGCGGCTAACCTTTCGTTCCAGCGGACTCCGTTACACTAACAAGCGAGTAGCTTGGATGGAGCTTGCGAAATCCGGGGCTTCGTAGCCGGGTAGGAGACGCATCGCGCCCTTTGATATTCTAAAGTTTGTAAATGGTTCCCTACGGGACTACATGAATTTATTGGGGTCTATGTTCCATTTGGCTGAAGACTCGTAGTTGACAATCCTGTCGCCTCCGCCCTGGCCCAGTGGCTTTGCCAAGTCGATGTCTTTCTGGGCGATGAAATAATTTTTCTTGGCATCAAAGATGATACGCACCAGGGGTCTGGTCATATCCGTTTCGCTTTGTTCGATGACGACACCGATCTTGCCGCTTTCCAGCATCACCAAAGTGCCGACCGGATAGATACCGACGATGCGAATGAAGGTGCGGAGTAGTTTGGGGTTAAAGTGGAATTTGCTCCATTCAAACATTTTCCTGATCGCAACGGTAGGCTCCATGCCCTTGTGGTAGCAGCGATCGGCGGTAATCGCATCGTAAACATCGACGATGGCTGCCATTTGTCCGTAGACCGACATTTCCGAATTCTTCAGCCCCAGCGGGTAGCCGCTGCCATCAAAGCGCTCATGGTGCTGGGAGGCTACATCAAAAGACACCTGGGCGATGCCGGGCGACTTTCTCAGGATGCTGCAACCATGCACTACGTGTGACTTCATAATCACGAATTCTTCTTCAGTCAGCGCACCGGGCTTATTCAATATTTCATTCGGCACTTTGGTTTTACCGATGTCGTGCAACATGCCGCCGACGCCGAGCTGCTTTATTACGTCACGATTAAAATTCAGTGCGTGGGCGAAAGAGATCAGCAATGCGCCAACACTGACAGAGTGGAGGAAAGTGTAGTCGTCCTTGTTTTTGATCCTGCACAAGCTAAGCAGGGCGTCTTTATTGCGCAGTATCGAATTGGCCATTTTCTCAACCACGGGGTCAATCCGCTCCACTTCAATCTGCTTACCGATGCGCACATCGTGCATAATGTTAGATATGATCTTATTAGCTTCACTGTATACTTTTCTGGACCTTTTAAGCTCTTCACTTAGCGTGGAGGTTGTTGTAATCGGCTTCACTTGTTGGACCATTGCTAGCATTTTATGCTCAATCTCGGCATTAACTTCAGTTTCGGTGGGCGCATCGATCACATCCAGCCCTTTAAGCGTGTCGATATACACTTCACGGACACCGAGGCCGGCGATTTTTTCGATTGTTTTATCATTCTTGATTTTGAGCGCCCCCACCAGAAAAGGATGTTCCATCCAGACGCAATTTATATCGTGAATGAACATGCCGGGTTTGAGCTGTCGGATACTGATTTTTTTGATCATGGGGTTAATTCTATCTTCAAAGGACTTGTTCAACCTTAAAAAGTGAGCATCGCGTCATTTCCTAGCGTATACCCGATTGTATTGGATATTGTGCGTTGATTGGCGTCTGATATGCACTCCAAGCCGGGTAGGTCGGGTTAGCATAGCGTAGCCCGCCACATTGAAGCGGCCAATGTCGGGCAGCGAATAGTTGCCACCTAAAGCGCCTACTTTTGGCGCCCGGCCTTCGAAACTATCCCAACCCATTCTGTTCGAACCCTCCTCATTACTTTTACAAATTTTCTGGTGAATTGATCTCACCAAGGCTTGTCATTTGTTTTGAAGTCGATTCAGGCGATAATGCCGGTCGCTATAAGACACGCGAGCTCTTATGTTCACTCAAAGTAAGGAATAACGGTTATGAAATCCAGAGATAGACGACGGGGACTGGTTTTGGTCAATACCGGTTCGGGCAAGGGAAAATCTTCCAGCGCCTTGGGCATGGTTTTTCGTGCGGCAGGCTGGGATATGAAGGTTTGCGTCATCCAATATATTAAGGGGAAATGGCAAACCGGCGAACAAAAAGCTGCCGAACGTTTTGACAATATTGAATGGCATGTCTTGGGTGACGGTTTTACTTGGGATACTAAAAACCCCGAACAGGACATTAAAACCAGCCGGGAAATTTGGGAATTCAGTAAAGCCAAGATTATGTCTGAAGAATTCGATGTGGTATTGCTGGACGAGATCAATTACTGCTGTGGCTATAATTGGATTTCCGGTCAGGAAATAGCCGATTTTATCCGCGATGAAAAACCGGCTTGGCTGCATTTAATCTTGACCGGCCGCAATGCCGCGCCCGAAGTGATAGAAGTTGCCGATACGGTAACTGAGATGACCAAAATAAAACACGCTTATGAGCAGGGAATCAAGGCTGAGCAAGGTATTGAATTTTAAAAAGTATTGCGTTTAATGGATGATGTAGGGCTCAGGATTTCTAGCTCGCGCGACATAAGTTGTCGGGGATAAATGGAGCGTAGAGAATTTTAAGGTAAATACCTTGACCAACCTGTAAAATGGTTAGCGATTGTCACAACGAGGAGAAGAAAATGTCTGAAGTACAAAAAATCATGTTAGCTGTTGCTGCCGTTTTTGTAATGGGCTTTGTTTTGGTCGGCCTAAGTAAAGAAGACCAGCCTGTTGAACAAGTGGAAGCCGCCGCAAGGATTAGAAACAATGTTGCTATGCAAACCATGGCAAGTGAAAAATGTCCGCCGAAAATCAAGGAAGAAACAGGAGAGCAAGTATTTTTCCCTAGTGCAGTCGAGAGTGATAAGGAAACTTATGTCACTTTGAAGTGGGTGGGTGAAAATGCCAATAAGGGCGGATTCAAAAACGCGTCGTGTACATTGCACGCCTCTCTGGGTGGAATCTCGGAGCTGATTATTGATGATAAGGTCATCATAAAGAAAAAAA
>Ga0160181_105755_pt1 | contig 40814 bp, 29 predicted proteins | sample met4stb_3_FD_108557 | JGI IMG/M metagenome (GOLD analysis project Ga0160181, IMG submission 108557) | Synthetic bacterial communities of pure cultures from sediment of Lake Washington, USA, under low oxygen conditions - MT... | ecosystem: Engineered > Modeled > Simulated communities (microbial......
AAGCGCTGAACCTGCCCAACAAAAGGAAACTTGTGGCAGGAAGCAATACTGCAAAGAAATGTCTTCATGCGAAGAAGCTAAATTTTATCTGACGCAATGCGGGCTATCGAGATTGGATGGCGATGGTGATGGGGTTCCTTGTGAAAAACTTTGTGGGCATGGGCGGTAATTCGGTCAAACCTTCATATTGATGTCAACCTTGTTGATAAGCAGTACTGTTTGGCTGAGCCACTGTTCAAATTGTTCCAGATTCAACCAATGGTTTGGTGCGCTCCCAAATGCCGTCAGTAAATCCCAAAGCCATTCTTCGATGATCAGGAAGATAGCCAAAAATGAAAGCAGATTTTTTTTCATAGTTTGATCGAAGATGCTATATTTTAAATACCGAAGGCACCTACTTCATCCTCGTCGATTTCCATAATTAATTTTTCGCGCTCAATTGTTGCAAATATTTGACCATTAATATCCACAGCTGCCTCACCGTCATTATTCTTCAAATAAATATTTGCTCCATTTTCAATGAGGAGTTTTATAGTATCAATACTAACATTTAAGCGACTAGCATTGGTTAACGCAGTATCTCCATTCGAATTCTGATAATTCACATCATCACCATTTTTTAACAATAGATTGATTAACCTTGCATTTCCACCTGTAGCAGCGTGCGTTAACGCTGTGTATCCATCCTTATCTTCTACAACAAAACTAGCTTTTTTTTCTATGAGCATTTTTGCAGTCATTGTCCGACCAAAATGAACAGCAGCCATTAACGGAGTATGACCAATAATGTCTTGTTGATTAATATCAGCTTTGTTGTCCAGCAATAACGCTACAATGCTTTTATATCCACCACATGCCGCCATTAGTAAAGCTGTGGAGGTATTCTCGCTAGGGAAATTGACGTCGATACCATCACTAATCATCGACTTAACTTTTTCTATTTTATTATCTACACAAGCTTTAACAAATCTGTCATTCGTTTTATTGGGAGTAAAATCGTAGCTATTTGTCATAATTTCCTTTAGTTTAAATTAAGCAATCTGCTTCACAATCCGACATCTTGAGTAATCCGAACATCCCCAAAACTGCTTCCCAACATTATCACCCTTCCGAGTAGTCCTAAGAACCATTGGCTTCCCACACTTCGAGCACGAATTGTCATCCTGGATTTTTTCCTGGCCAACCCACCAACAGAGGCAACCACTGACTTAGCCTCAACGATCTCTTTAACGTGCCTTACGTGATTACGTGGACTCGGCAATCCACTGAGTGTTTTCAGGTGTCGTATCAAACAACAATTTAGCTTCAGAATTCACAGAGTAATTTAGTTTAAATTGAAAGAAATCAGAATTTACAGATTATACTTAATACCAACGACCTACCGAGGAACCTGCGCCTCATGACCACTAGGCCGATATCTATCCATCACCTCGTCAAGCTTTTCATTTGTAATACCAGCATCAGCTTTTTGAAGACATCCAAGTAAAACCGCGCGGATTCAAGTGAACCCGTTCATCAGTTGGCCGCTCGTCTTGTTTTGCAGGATGCACGTTCTGGAAACATGCAACGAACTGCTCCTGCTGTATGCCAAGATCGCGACTAATTGCTTCTGTCGGCCTATGCGGATCGTTTGGCAGCATGTGTGGCTCCGCAAAGGCATTCGCGGAAATACAAAAGATAGTAGCTACCAGAATTCTTTTAGCTATCATCACTTCCGACACCTTAAAATTATTGTTTCGGAGTTTTTTGCAGCTGTAATGTTTGCTTTATCTGCTTCATTTCAGATGACGGGATGTTGCTGATGTGCTTTTTAACCAAGTCTGGCATTTCTATCATTTTGGCATGAGCAAACTGTGATGCTTCCTTAGGGCTAAGGTTATCAATATGCTGCTGAACAATGTTCGACAGTTTAGAGCGTTGTTCAGGCTTCAGATTTGGTTGAAACTTTTGCAATATCATGTCAATTTGCTGCGGCGAAACCATGGCTTTTATAGCTTGGATTTGCTGTTCTTCGCCTACTGCGTGAGCCATCGGGCTGATGATTAGCAGCAATAACGATACGATTAGTTTTTTCATAATAAGAGTCTCAGTGGTTATGGAACTTTATATTAATAGACTGACTGTTAGCTGAATTAGTTTCACTTTTTATGTTTTTGCGTGTAATCAGCCAGATCATCAGAAATAATGCCGCTCATTGGGATAACTTGTTCTGCTTCGTGGCCTCGAATAGCTCTTGTCTTTTGAGATTTTTCCAACCACTTCTGGTCCGTTAACTTGCGCGCTGCTTCAGTCCTTAATTTGTTGGCATTATCGGAGTAGTTCAGTTAATTTATTGAAACGTACATAATGGTGCGCGCTGCATTGTTAAACAGTGTGTTACTTGCTCTCTATCCTCATTTCAGGCTTTTGTTGATCTGTTCAATAAGCTTTCTCCATTGCACTATCTCGCATGGATCAAGATCATTCGCAGTTTTATTTCTTGTCCAGCGGATATATGCTTTAGCCAATTTATACTTTGAAAAATCGCTAATTTCTTTAGAGAACAATTCGACAATAGGTCTATTTGATTGCTGAGCTGCAATTGCTGATACATCAACACCAAACTCATCCTTCGCAATCAAAACTAATGTATTCCGCAACAAGTCTTCTATTTCGGCTTTCTCTATACTGCAAAAATCTTTAGTTCTTAAAATGTTCTTATTACCAAGTGCATGTACTAAATTTTCTTGCTGAGCAGCCTGATCACCCGCATTATCGGAGTCTAGTAAAGCAGCTACTTTTAGTTTATGTGCATGAAGGATGGTAGCGTAATAAACTACTTTTCCAGCCGTATTTGCGAAGACCAACGCAATTTTTGGATTTAATGCTACATCATCTGACTCTTTTAAAAGCTCTGATGTGGCTTCTATGTACCAGTAATCAGTAATACCTTCCAATACAAGGTTTCTTTGCTGTGAAAATAAGCTACTCGCAAGATCATAACCAAGTGCTTCTTGTAGCGGCAGCATTCCAGCAGGGTCTTCGGATGAAAGCGTGGTATGTACAGTCGTACCCACCTCTCTACTTGCCATTTCTACAACTCTAACAATATCCAATTCATTTGGCCCTACTAGAAAAGGAGAATGCGTTGAAAATAAGGTCTGATTTTTCTCTGATAGCCTTGAAATCGTATCCCTGAAATCTCTTTGTTTTAGTGCATGCAAACTCATTCCTGGTTCATCAAGCAGCAATATAGCATTTTTGTGCTTATCCGTTGCTTCAGAGAAAAAAAACCACAAAGAATGAAACTAGCCATTGAAAACCCTCAGATCGTTGGTCAAGTTCTACCTCAACACCAAGATCATCTTCAACAACAACTTTTAAGTATTGACCGTCAGCTGTCACCTTAAGCTTATCAGCTTCGGGCCTATTAGGGTTAGGCATCCAAACAGAGCGTATCTCTTTCGTGAGCCTTACACTGGCAGCATTAAGCTGATAGCTTCTAGTGTCCAGTTTGTCACGATATAATTTTAAAGCCTCTTTATCATTTATATTTGGACTTGGTGTGGAACCAAACGTAGCCAACTCTCTGGCTGAAAAACCAAGCAACTTCAGCAGACATAAATTACCATAATCATAATATTTATCATCCAGGAGATTTTGCTCTACCCTTTGTGCGAGGTGTTCTAAATGGATTGATGGTTTTACATTAAAATAGTTGTTGAACATTATAAAGACAGGAACTCTCTTCCCCAGAATATTCAAAACTTCGTCATGATTTTTATTACATTTAATCTTAGTTAACAGTTCGGAATGTCTGACCTCCTCTGTTTTATTGCCTTCATCTACAAACTCATAGTTTTCATCGAGCCATTTCTTTAGAAACCCCGACATCTCACCTGACAAAATGTCACTTTCAACCCAATCACCGTTTATCACTTTTAAGGCGTCTGATGGTTTAACGCTCGCCTCCACAACAGAAGTATTTGCATACTGCTTATCCATATGCGCAGCCATACGAATTAAGCTTTTATTAATATCTTCAACTTTTATTTTGCTTGGAGCGTCAATTAACAAATGACAGCCTTTATTGCTAAGCTTTCTATATAACTTGTATTTGCAGTTACGAAACTCTGTCGGAATAAGCTGTTTATCGTCTTCTTCTAATTCAAAATAACCTGCTACTACTTCAACTGAGTCTGGATTTACTTTTCCTGAAGTGATATCGTTATATTTTGATCTTGGATAATCTCTAAGCGCATCAAATCCATCAATATCATCTGGTTTATTCAACTGCTGAAGAGCTTTGAGAAGGACAGTTTTCCCAGCCTCATTTGGCCCCACTAAAATTGTTTTTAATCGTTCTACATCGAACTCCCCAGAGTCAATAATACTACGATAATTTTGAACTCTCGCTTTCACTAGCCTCATATCTGCTTCCTAATTTAGATTTTTTAAACAATTTTCTCAAATAATTGACAATTAAATTCAGTTAAAATCACTGAAACCATGGTAAAACTAGTCCACATGCTTTACTGGGTATATTTGAATTTAAAATTAGAACGATCAAAATAATAATAGCAACCAGTGAGAACGAAAGAGGGATTTTATCTCTTAAAAAAGTAAATTCTTTCTGCTCATTAATCCAATCAATTTGGTGTTGCCAAAAGAATTTGTAGTGCGCATACCAATCACTAAACAGAATTTGATCACTTTTACAATTTTCATAGTATTGTACTTCAATATTGCTAAGCTCTTGTTCGTACTGCACCAAATCATTCTCATCTGCATCTTTAACATTACTGTAAAGCTTGCCTAGTTTGTTAAAAAGCTTAGTTAACTCAATTCCTATCTTCTCATATTCATCTTTCTTCTTATCGTAAAATGAAATATACAAACCAACAATGCCAAGTAGAACAAATGATGCCGATAATAATTTTACTAAAAACTCATTTAATACAAATACAAGTCCAAAAATACCGAAACCCAATGAAAAGAAGCTAATTAATCCAGGTGCTTTCTGAACGATATCATAAGTTGCAAAATGTTTCTTTGCACCAAACCCAACATTATAAGCTGTTCTAGCAATATGTTTAAGCAGTTCATCTTTTTTCATAACTCACTCATTGAATTGATATTTATATCCTATGTATACTGCAAAAAACAATCTAGCTTGGGAACTTAGCACCATATATTTCCTGCCATTTTGAATTTGCTGAATAGGGCATATTATTAGACTCAAATTGTATTGCCTCCATCGCTAAGTTATAACATCTCAATGCTTTGTATTCAAAAGGCCCTTTGCGCCATACATATTGCCTACTTCCTGGTGCTAACCAGTAGTTTTTATTAGCATCCTGGTTTTTTAAATATTCAAAAAAGTCTCGTGTCATCCAATCATAATAAATAAATGACTTGTCTCTATATTCCCAATTATTCAAAAAATTATACGCCAAAGTATCAATGAGTAATCCACCGATAGGAACATCCCATTTGTCCTTCCATGCTCGTGCCATACGACAAAGTCTTTTAAGGTTTTTATTCCAATTTGAATTTGCTGAGTTTATCTCTGTAATTTCATCCCTTGGTTTCGTTATTTGCCAAGAACCGCCATTATTCGTATCTGGATAAGTATAACTTTTGCCATCATTATTAAGGAATCCAGGTACTATTTCATAGCAGATTCCATCAGTAAAATTTAGTTTAACAACTTGCCCATCTCCTCTTACATATGTTGTAGAATAGGCTGTCTTTATTGAATTTTTAACCGCTTGAATTAAAGCTGACTGACCATTACCATTATAGTTGTGATATTTTTCGTACATTGAATATGGTAACTCTACAATCATATCTATATCGCTCACATGAGTGTCTGTTCCTCGCCCATACGATCCAACAAATAAGCTATACCTTATATCTGAATTAATTCCCCAAAAATCATAATTTATCCTCTTTGTGATTTGCTTTGCTCTTGAACTTACGTTCGACACTGTTGTATTACTCATTCGAAGAGCTGTGCAAAAACTTGAAAATTTATCAGCTACGCTCAACATTTACTCATTGGTTATATTCATTTTTTATTTGAGTCTGATTATTCTGTCTTCGACTGCATACGATGACAAAGGCTATTCTTTCCAATTCTTTATCAATTTAAAACACAAATTAATACTCACTTCTGGTTTAAACGAATGTCGCCGATTTGTCGAGATCCTGCGCTTTTTTAACACACTTCTTCATCCATCACTGAACCCCTAACGCCTTATAAACCGCATCAACAGGATCAGCAAAAAAGCTAATCTGAAATTTAGAAAATATCTCTGCGGGCACCGTAGGAATATCCGACGCAGATGACATCGGTAAAAGTACTCGCTTAGCCCCACTATCCAAGGCAAGCTGAAGGCATCCCGCCAAGTCTTCAACAGGGTTAATAACGCCACCCAAAGTCATATCTCCCAGGACCACCATCTGTTCCTGAACGGGCTTGTTCATTAAAACTGAGCAAAAGGCTATCAAAGCCACCAGGCTTATCCTGCTACTCGGGCCAGTATTATGGAGTTCGACGGCATGAATATGATATTCATGGTCAGAAAATCTGGCGGTTGCGCTAATCCTATTCAGATTACCTTTGAAGTAATCAAAGCCAACCCGAACAGACTCCTTGGTCGAAGTGTTAGAACCGAAACCTGATACGAAATGCTTTCCATTACCTACGGTCATTTGCGTTTCAAAACGATATAGGCCTGGTTGTCCTGTCGATCCCTTGGTAACCAAATGAACGACGCCTGGTTTAGACTCTCCTTCGGGGATTAATTGGCTGCCGCCTTGCTCTGGTACGTTAACAAAGAACTCTTCCAAGGTCTCATTATCAATGTAGCTAAAATGGACATCAAAAAATTCCATGCCACCCAATTTCTTTAGCTGTTCTTTGATCCGACGCCTGACTTCAAGGGCGTAGGTCAAGCAAGTCCGGACATTGTCTTTATCATAAATACCGTTGGGGTAAAGTAGCTTCATCAGGCCAGATACCGTTCGACGAACTGCGATAACGTCGCGCTGATTTAGATTATTTCCCAACTTAAAGTATTTATCGATGGCGTCTGCAAAACTGCGTTTACGCATTTCACGCATGTATTCAGCGAGATAATCGGTAATAAGGCCGAAGCGATCGGTAAAGAATTCTGGACGCATTTTAGGGATTTCCCATCCAGGAATATAGGCATGAAAGCGATCGAAAAATGCAGTATCGATCATAGCCTCAGGGAATGGTGCCAACAAGTGGCTGGTCTTTACCAGTGTTTCGACACTGTGGTTAATATTACCAACAAACACCATCGACGCTTTACCCTCAATTGAGTCACGGCCACGCGAAAAGGAACCCGAAGCCATGTAATCTTTCATGATCTGGATGCCGTCTTTATCTTTAAAGTTCATACCAGCAACTTCATCAAATGCGACGACATCCCACATGCCGACTAAGCCGATTTGTCGGCTGGACATGTTATAGAAAAGATTGGCGACAGTTGTTTGTCCACCAGATACCAATAAGCTGTTTGGCGAGCATTCTTTATAAACATGACTCTTACCTGTACCGCGAGGACCCAATTCACAGACGTTATAATTATTTTCAACAAAAGGGATCATTCTGGCGATCAAGTGCCATTTGACTCTGAGTGTTAGATTAGTGGGTTCCATGCCTACCGACCGAAGTAGGACATCCATCCACTGATCAACCGTGAAATTTTTTCTGGCTTCAAAAACCTCATCCATGTCCATTGATGGCATCTGGATCGGTTTAAGTGTTTGAATGGAAAATGGAGAGGTTTTCTGCCCTTCTTCATAGAAGTACTGGGCAGTGATAATGCACCAGATCCCTCCGGTTAACAGCTTTTCATTTTCTTTCACAATGTTGGTAGGCACTAACGCATTTTTAATGCCTAAATTAGACAGTAGTGCCTCGTAAACATCCTTATTTTGGTTCAGTTTGACGCTGACTTTATCAATAATTCTATAGTTGCCACGCTCGCGGATCAGAGACTTTATCTTTTCGGCCTCATCAGGACGCACATAATTTTCAGTCAGTATGCGCTTAACATTCTCCATGCCTGCGCTAACCACTTCATCATCATCGGAAGCACAGTACATCCCTAAAAGATATTCAAGCACGTAAACAGGGACGTTCGCCCCTTCTTTTAATTGCTTAGTCAGATCCTTTCGAACAACGCGACCTGTGAAATACTTATTTAGTAAGCTATCAAGATCTTCACTGCGAATTTCATCTATTTCGCTGCGAACATCTTCAACTTCACTGACTGGGTTTTCGTCTGACTCACTGAGTTCGTTCATTCCATTATCCATTTAGAAAAAGTCATCTTGGATCGCCAAATCTATAGTAACTGCATATTGTTGATAGCGTGTCTGCGTTTCGCACTCTTCCAATACCAAAGTATAAGCGGCATGTCGATCAAACAGTGAGCCAATCAATTTTAACCGTGCTTCGCGAGTACGCTCGTCCATTACCTTAGAGCTACTATCAAAATTCAACGTCTCACGACTGGAAACCAAGCTGCCTTCGCTATCGACAATGTAGACATCTAATTGTCGTGGGATGAAGCCCTCCCCCACAGGATCGGTCTGGATAAACTTAATCTTGTCGATATTGTTTACCATCTTAATCGGTAGCCTGGACACCACGACCCCGACCTTTTGTTTCTCGTGCTTAGCCGCTTGGTCCTTTTTGAGTTCTTTAATGTGGACAACAGGAATACAGATTTCTTGTAGCATCGCTCCACCATGGACAAATTTTGCTCCACCGACAAAATGAAAACGTTGTGCGCCTTTGGGAACCATGAACTCTGTCTCACCCGAAGCGTCCGCCGTATTAGCTACCTTACCTTTCCAATAAGTGTCGTCCGTCGGCAGGTTTTCACCAACGATATAACGTTTTTTAGCTTCAATTGCACCACTGGGCTTTATCGACAGCTCAGTCTTATCTGGTTTATCCAGGGCTTTTTGTTGGAAAAGAAAGCCATGATCTGACGTTAATAATATCTGGCTCCCATTTAATCGATTAATTATCCGACCTATCAAGTCCGTAAGTTCATCAATTGCATTACGGCATACTAGTGGCGTCCGATCTTCCCCCCCTTGCTTATCACAGATAAAATCAATGGTGTCGTGATAGATATAAACAGTTTGGCTATCGCGGATTTTTTCTCTACCCTCCTGATTACTCCAGTTCATCAGCTCTTTAGCGCTGACCGCTATGCCATTAAATTTTTCTAATACAGCATTACGACCATCCACTCCCGCAGTTGATTGCCCATCAACAAATACGGTTGTACTCCCTGCTTGGTATTCCAATGTTTTATGGGGCAACAAAGCGGCCATACCTAGTTGCGTATAACTGGGCAGTACGCCTAATTGAGATGACAATTCAGCTTTAAAGCGTTTCTCACCATTAATAATTTCAGTCAGTTCTTCGGCAATCTCATAACGCATAGCATCAGAAATAATCACAAAAATGCGCTTTAACTGTTTTGAAATGATCAGCGGTTTAACGCATTCTTCGTAAAACGTATATTGCGGGGGAATACGCGGCAACTGCCAGTTGTCTAATCGTTGTTCGCTGTCCAGATGTCGATCCCAGGCAAGACCGAGTTCGTAGAGATACCAGTTCGTGTAAAGGTTCTCCACTGCCTCATCCAACTGCCTTAGAATTTCAGCTCCTATATTAACCAGGGCTTGAACATGCTCGTTAAAAAGTCGGTACGCTTTATCGAATTGATAAAGGTCGTCGACATAAGCGTCATACATCGCTTTACTGGATTCATAATGAAAACCATCGACAAAACGCTGCCGTAGATGCATAAGCAACTCTGCATTACGCATGGCTTCATAGATCGCTGTATACTCTTTTCGGGATAAGCACCAATGGCCAACCAGACGTCGCGAAAGTATTGCTTCAAATAATGAACGATCCAACGTCCTACTAGGGTCTAATAAATCGCTCACCAAGCCGCGAATAATGGCCTGTTCAACGACTTCAAAACTTTCACATTCGACAATTTGATTGGGTTGATAGTGAGCGCACTTGTCGGCCACTTCGAGCTTTTTCCCCAACATATTAGAAATAATGTCGTGATACTGCGCATGAGTTCGGCTATCACGCCATCCTGCCATAAAGGCTAAGGCTGTCGCACGACCAGAAGAGCTTTTCATAACGTTATTAAGCAGCCAATCCCGATCTGCTCCATCGATCTGACTCCACAATTCTGTGCAAAATAGCTTTAATGCAAAATCAGGTAGGCTGGGCTCCTTCGCATCATAACCATATTCATCAGCAAGGCAATTCCACAACGAGTCAGTTAAACTAAACTTAGTAATCGCCTCCATTAATGAAAGTTCGTCAGTCTCAAGGCCAACAGCATAGTCTTTCAATAAACTTAGGATAATATCGGATATAGAGGCTGAGTCAGACTTAACGATAACGGCTAACATTTTACGATCGAGCGAACACTCATCCTCATTTTCAGTGATGAAACGTTTCAGCGCCGCTATTCGCTGTTTACTTGCAAAAAAGTCCTGTCGATTACGTATATGTGCCCTCAACGACATCTTTTGGATACCTAATTCATTGAGCAACATTGAACTCGCATCGGCGTAAAACTGTTCACTATATAAGCGGATATCCAAAAACCAATCCTTATCGGGCTCAGGCTCTGAATAAGGAAAGTACAACAGAAAACGACCTTTAGGCTCATCCAGCTCAATACGTTTTTTGGTCTCAAAAATAGATACACCTGACATATCAAGCATTGTCACTCCAGGTATCGCGATAGACCCGAGCACTTCATGGAAGCTCTGCTCAGGATCGTACCAGAACAGTAGGCGACATTCTTTAGCGGTACCTATGGCGAATTTCGCTTCGATGCCTTGCTGTAATTGGGCAATATCCATTAATCATGTTCCATCTTAAGTCGGTATTTTTGTTTTGAACTGGTGGGTTCATTTGGGATAGTTAGTTCGATCAAGCGGGCGTCAATCAGTGGATTCAGAATTAGACTCTTGAACTTGATAAAATCAGTCTCATTTAGCAAGCTCATCAACGTGATTAAACTCATTTCACCGTTGATATTATCAAGTACCTGCAACTGATCTGAGATTAACCTAGACTTGACACCAACTTGATTCCAACTTGGTGCCACTACGCCCTCTTGCATGGCAGAAAGCAACGCTTTCAGCATGTACTCAACAAACCCTGTGACATCACAGGCCTTAACTGCCGTATTAAAAGCGGCATAATATTCATCTTGTTGACGACGGATCACGGTTTCTACTGATAAGAAAGCCAATTCCGGTTTCCACTTGGATAAGATCAAAGTTTGCCATAAACGTCCTATGCGGCCATTGCCACCAGTAAATGGATGAATTTTCTCAAACTCATAATGAAACACGCAACTTGCCACCAAAGGGTGTACTGGCAGTTGTTTCAGCCACCCTAAGAGATCCGTCATTAAACGGTCTACCTGACTGGACGGTGGTGGTCTATGCATCAGTAGCCCATTATCATAAACAGCAACGTCAGACTTTCGCCACTGACAGGTATCATCGACTAAGCCTTGCATCATACAACCATGCGCAGCCAATAAATGTGAGACGTTATTTGGCTGCCATTGCGACATATCTTCGTAAGTGACAAGTATATTAAGCAATCTGTGCAAATCAGGATGTAACGCTGATACCCGTTTGCGCTCCAATAGCTTCATCACCTTTTCTGGCGACTCAATGATACGTTCAATCGCCAGTGATGCCTGGATATTAAGAATACGATTACCTAGCTTCAGTTGTGGTGATAAAGCATCGCCCGTATTACCAAGTAATGCACTCCAAGCCCCAATCTGCTCACTAATGTCAGCCACCAAGGTCAAAATATATGGCGTGATTTGAAAGGATGGTTGATAGGCTGACAACTAGTGCTCCACTTCTTTAGTAAACACGTTAAGCAACCATTGTTTTAATTCTGTAAACAAAGGATGTTCATTATCCAGTAGCTGATCTGTAATCGCCGCATAAAGACCATGTCCAGGTTGTTTTTGCCATGCCAACCAGGTCGCTACTTCAGCTTTGGACAATGAATGATCAGGAAATTTACGAGTAGAAATATCTTTTACAGCGTTTGTTGCCTGTTGAAAGAGGGCTTGTTCACTCTCATTTACGCAAGATTTTATCCAATCTTCCAGCATGCCTTCATCCTGATTGTTCGGCATAATCCATAAACCCAAATCGGCTAAACCATCGGTATTTTTAAAACATATTCCGCTTTGTGCGCCTTGATCTAACTCAAAATCAAATGATTTAACAATTGCGGCAATCCTATCAATAGTTTTCTGATAACCCAATCCTTGCTGATCACGATAATCAGCATCAACTATCACTGCAATATGGGTTAATTCACCATCATTAAGCTGTGGCAACAAGAGTTCTAATTGCTGAATGGCTCCTTCTTTAGAATTACGCCTTCCGCCTAAATCCTTAGGTGGTGCAACCTGTACAGAAGTATTCAATGATAAATTTTTACAAATTTTCTGAAAAAAACTTTTATCAGCGTCGCCTTCAACTAACAATATTTTCTTAGAGTCAGCCATTAGCGCACCTCAACATCTGACTGCGTTATGCTATAAAGCTGCTCCCCATCAAAAACGGTAGAAATCACACGACCTGTATCGCTAGTACGTACACTTTGCCCAACTCTAAACAAGATGCCCTCAATATCCTTATTTTTTTTCGCTACTTTTGCAAAACTTTCAATGCAATCCCAGCTATGTGTCGTCGCAAATATTTGAATATCCAGCTTACTCGATAGCTCAAACAATAAACGCCACACTTTTTCCTGTACGCTATAGTGCAACCCGTTTTCAAACTCATCAATTAGCAAAAAACCTCCTTTTGCAGGAAAGATTTTTAACGCTAATTGTAAAATACGCAACATCCCATCCCCTAAACTATTAAGCGGGACAGGGCGTGATATGCCCTTGATTTTCACTTTAGCCACTCGACGAATTGTCTTGCCTTCAGCATAAGTAGAGTCATTAACAAAAGTAAGGTCGTCAAAGTCAGGCAGGATGATTTTCATAGCAGTTTTAACCGTCTCTTCAGCCTCTGTCAGCGCAATGGCGTCCCAATCCTGGGCTAAATCATTCATAGCAATCAACTGAGTAGGAATAAAACTGCAAGGCATCGGATTACCTACAGTCACAAACCGCCTAAAATCAGGACTGATGACATTAAAATCAATGTTAGTCGCGTTACCTTTCTTTTTTATCAGCAGCCCTTCGCCGAGGACTTTGCTAAATTCCGTCAACTCAAGGTACGTAACTGAAATCGGACGCTTAATAGTTTCTTTATTACCTTCTTCATCTGTTGCGATGTAATCCTTTTCAACTCGGTAAACATGATGAATTCTTAATGCGTTATCATCCTCTATCTCACCGATAACAATGGGTTCATCATCAACTGGAAACTTTCTTCCTGTAAATAAGTCTTCATAGGGCAATGAGGCTTCAATACCTTCGCTTATATTTTTATCTAAAAAATGCTTTTCATCATGCATCTGGGCGATTTTTTCTAATAGCTCTTGATTGGCATTGCCTGCATAAATTCTTAAGGCTTCCAGTACCGAGCTTTTACCCGAATTATTTTTACCGACAATTAAATTAACTCGCCCAAGCTTATTAACCTGAAAATCTTCAAGAGACCTAAAATTCTTTATTGTTAGTGAATTAAACATATTGATTTCCAATCACGAAATTAACGACCATTAAATACATTACTTTTCCCCCGTCACGGCCTTAACATCAGACAATAAATCACCAAACTTGCCATAGTTAACCTTTACGCCATCATCCAAATCAATCTTGATGCGCATATCAGCATAATGTTTAAGCTTGTCATCAAACGCTCGCAGTTCGGTTTGTTTTTTCTCAAGGGCAATTAGGTCTTTCTTTAACCGAGTGACTTCGCTGGTGGTAGCGTCTTCCATTTGTTTGTTTAGCTGTACGGCAAAAGCGTCATATTTACCAAGCAAAGGTGTGACATATTCAGTACGCATCCGCGACAGCGTGCCTTCATTATATCTATGCAAGTAAACCAAGCATTCAAAGCCTTTATGCTTGCCAGAGCTGAACAGCCAATAGATAGGCCGTTTTTTATAGGTTTTCAGGTGGTCTTTATAAAATTGGGTCGATAAGTAGCGACGTACCGTCTCCAGATTGCTTTCGGCTTTCTTTGGCTTCATAACACTTAGACACAAGCTTTCAGCAACAAAGTCGAGGTTTGCTTGAAGATTTTCTTCACCCCAGACCGTGCGTACAAAGTCGCGAAAACGGTTAGTTGCATCGTCTTTAAACCATTCTTGGTCGGTTAATGGAATGATGCCGTCATCGTCTGGCAAGAAATGGTTTGTGTCGTTATTATTATAAATTTTGTCGAAATCGATATTCCCAGAATGGGCATAAATCAAACCAGGTTTATCTATACGATACCGACCCATCATGCAGCCGATGGCGTAGCTAATCAGTTCGGCTAAAGTATCAGATTGGAAGCGTTGAGCCAGTTCTTCATCAGATAGGTTCCCGCCATAGCGGTATTTTGGGTTGACGGTAAGGGTGATTTGTTCAAGTGGCACATCAGGTTCTAGTTCGTCTTGAAGACCGTAGGCATCGATAAACAAGCGGTTGTTTTCTTGTTCTAGGCGCTGCATTTCGGCGATGGTTTGACAGTTTTTAACCTGCAAATCCTCATAAATATTAAAAAGCCTGTAGGCTGGGTTAGCGGATTTACCGAGCACCTCAACGTTGATGACTTCGTCTTGTCGGGTTGCGCTATCGCTAATCAAACTTACAATTAATGGGTTTCTTTGAAAGTCCCATGAGGTTTCATATGTGTTCCAGTCTTGTTTTGAATGACTTATTAATTGTTTGCAATTTTCAATAACATAGGATTTATTAATACTTTCAATATAAAGAATATTACTAATATCGCCAGGTTGAAAATTAAGAGTCGGTGATAAAAACTCTAGGTATCGCTTAGAAACATTGTTATTCAACAATGCTCCACACTCATATAAAGCGTCTTGATTATCTGCAAATAAAGTACATCCGCCATTATCAAATAAAGCTCCTTCTGGACTATATCTTGCGCTAAATCCACATGAAGACACAGTACTCCAAGAAAAACCACTTTTTAAGTAAAATGAGGCATTTCTTATTGTTGGTTTCTTTTTATTCCAAGAAAGACGTGATTTAATTTCAGAACCATTTGAATTCCAATTTACCAAGTAATCTCTATTTCCATACCAACGCCTAAAGCCACCACCTTTATTATAAGGGAACCATTTTGGTTCAACTATTCTCCCTAAAAAGGAACCAGACAAAACTGAAATTTCCCACCATAAACGAAGAAAAAGATCGTTTTCACCTGTATCCATTCCTTTACGAGGATAAAATCCTGAGCCTAAAACTTTTCCATCAACGTATAAATTTCTTTCGGTATCACTCACCCAATATGCAATCGGACTACCAGGAATTTTTTTGAACTCAGCTTGTTCTGTTTGGCTGTAGGAGTTTTCTTTGTTTAACAAAGCAAGGCGTTTTGCATCTTCATTACCTTCAATCAAACGAAAAAAAGTCGGTCGATAATATGAAATATATCTTTTATCCAAGACAAACGCAGTAGTCTGTACCACTTCACCCGATATTTGCCCGAAAGCCCTTGCTCCTAAATGCGCCATAGTAATGAAGGTGTGCGTATCCAGCAATTTTTCACGCATGGATTGATAACTGGATAAAAACATCCAGCTTTGCATATTTACTTGAGCGTTGTAGCCGTTGTCTTTTAATAAATCAAAAGCCCGCTCCATAAACATCGCAAACAGATCCGATTTACTATCAGGAAAGAAATTTTGAGCAAAAACCTTTAACTCTGCATTCATGCCCTTGCCGCCCATATAAGGTGGATTTGCCACGACCGCATCATACTGCTGAGCTAACAACCAAGCTTGTTCAACAAACGGCAACAACACTGTTGCAGCCATTTTTTTATAATTGTCGCCCTTATCAATCAAGGGTAGCAGTTGGTTTTTTAAGTCATGCAAAAAATCAGCTTTATCATGCGGAACCTGAATTAACGAGCCGAAAGTTTTCACTTGTTCAAAAAGAACTAAAACCCCCTCCAACGCTGTAAGGTCAACATCATCCACGACATCAATTAGATTGCTCTGTGCCTCCTCAAAAATAGACTCGGTTGCTCCGACTTCCATGACATTATTTAAATCTAACTTCCGCCACAATTCAGGTAAGTTTAAATCTTGAGTAGATTGAAGAGCTAAAACATTGAGCTTGATGTCTCTCGTAAAAATCCTTTTGTCATCAGCTCTGGCTTTCATCATTAACGCAAAGCCTGCTAACTGTGCTGCTCTATCGTCAATATCCAAGCCAAATATATTATTTTCCAAAATAAGTTTGGGAATGTCTCGACTACGATAGCCACGCTCTTCATAAATGGCCTTGAGTACATCATAAGCCTCAACCAAGATATGACCTGAGCCACAAGCAGGATCGATGACCTTGATAGACTCTGGTTCTATACTTGTGGGGGTGATTGCAGCTAAAGCAGATTTTACCGACGCTTCTTGTTCAGCGGGTTCAATGTAATACGCCATCTGACCTTTCAGACTGGAGTCAGGAAAGGTCATCAACCATTGGCGACCAACAGAGTTTTGCACCAGGTATTTAACAATCCAATTCGGTGTAAATAACTGGGTAGCAGCAGGTATATCTTCACTTTTTACGACACTACCGATGACTTGGTCTTTTTTCTCAGAGATATAGAACTGGTACAACCATCCGATAATCTCGACTTGTTCCCAGTCTTCCTCTGGAATACCATCAACCAGGCCACGTAAAATCGAGTCAGTCCGGATCAGGTTATCAGGCAATAATAATTCTGTTTCATCGTCCAATGCTTCAAACAGGAACGGCATCGCTTGATGTAATTGATGACACTGTCCTAAGAGCAAATGACGATAGAGTTCTTCATCCTTGTTGCCTGCCAGTTTCAACTCAACAATATGATTACGATCCAGACCCAATGCTTCAGCCGCATCCTGGGCATGATCAAGTATTTCAAAGCTATTAGATTTTTCTGGATGCGATAGCACGCGTAGGCCATGCTCCAGATAATCCGTCTTTAATTCCATAAAGCGGATAGCGCATAGCCTGTTGAACCAGGTATACGCGACGTGTTCAACTAACGGAGCAAAGCCAAGTTTTTCAGCACGTATCACCAGTCGCTTACGAGCTTGTGACAATCCAACGTCAAAGCTATTGCCATCAATCTGCATCACTGACCCAGAAAAGATCGGTTCACTGATCTTTAATACCTTTCCGTCTACATAGACACCGAACTGATTGAGCCGCTTGCCGATCGCTTCTATGAATTCACGACGAGCCTGGGGAGCGTATTTTTTGATTTTATTAGTGTTCATGAAAATCTCTTATTGATGCTTAGGCATGACAAATTGTTAATCAACTTATTCACCTTTAGCTGCGGTGTATTCTTCCATTGGCACATCCCACTTCACATTAGGAAACTGTACTTTTAGCTGTTTTTGAAACTCCGCATCTGAGAGCATCTCATAAGTTACCGCTTTAAAGTGGCACTTAAGTTCAATAGCACCCAACAGCTCTTCAGTTTTAGGCATATGTTTTTCAAGCAAACCTTCCAAATAAGCGTTCGCTTGTGTTTTTGTTACTTTTTTAGTCTCAATACCATATTTTAATTCGTCTGGTGGATTTGACTTGACGCGTTCTAGTAATGCGCTAATTAGCCCTTTCCTGGACTTTTTAAGTTCACCTTCAAGACTCTTTTCAAGCTCCTTTTTATAAGCTTCTATTTCCTCTTCTAACTCCTTAAACTTTTCCCGAAAGTTCTCTTTTTGTGCTCGCAACATAACTCGGCCTAATTTACCCATCGGTTTAAGAAAGTTACGGCGTAAGAGATCTACCTTAGAAGAAATTGTTTTTGATGATACTTTGCTCGTCGAGTCAATGAGTTTATAACTTGCTGAGAGACGCTTTTGAGCTTCCGCATCATCCGATATCAGCTTTTTTATTTCATCAGGGAATTTAAAGACATGCCTATCAATAGATCCACCAATTAATTCCACTTCGACAAATTCAACACGACTATTAAATACTTGTACCTGACGACTCACATCAAATCGTTGTGGTGGGTTTTGCTCTAACTCTTTGTCTAACTGAATGATCTGATCGTCGGTAAGCTTTTTTGCCATTGTTACAAAATTAAACTGTTTCAATTGATGCTCAAAATTGTCCAAGCTAAAAATATCTTGAGTAGATTTTTGGTTAACCGAGGTGGAGATCTGTTTCACTAAAGGATCAATATGTATCTCATCTTCTTCAGAATTGTTAAGAACATTTCTAATAAAGTCGCTTTGAGTCGGCTCTTGCTTAATTAGTCCTCTGATCTGTTTTGCTAAAGGATCTATCTGCTGCACATTTAGTTCAATGCAGTTAAATCCACTGAGTTGCTCGCCCCCTTCCACTAATTGCGGGGGAAAACTAAACACCCAGCCACGTTGGTCAACCATGCAAAATGAGAGTCGAACTCCTGGCTGTTGGAATACGGGAATTTGGTGCTGTTGAAGCCGTTTAATACTTTCTTGATTGCCGTATCCTAATCGACGCGCATGCGCAGTGCAGTCAATGACTACAATAATCTCCAAAGATGGATTGAGTTGCTTGCATCTGATCAGTACCTCGCTGACCTCAGTATCAATACCTGCTCCAGAATAATATACGCGTTGGGATGCTTGACTAATTTCGTGAGCCAATGCTACGGGGGTAATTGATAACAACATGGATTATTCCTTTATTTAATTCTAACGCGATCGCCGTCCCTGACGGCGTTTAGCAGCTTATCTCGAAGCTTATTAATATATTGAGTAACCTGATCTTCGGTTTCAATAAATGTCGCATCGGTTCCAATAATGTCAGCATGACTGATAGTTACGGTCCTTTTAGGTGCAGGAATAACAATAGGTGGCACTGTTGTATTGCCATCCTCATCCTTATTATTAACAGGTGGAACAACTGGCTTAGGAGGTTCTTTTTTACGCTGAGACTCAATGTGTTGATTGATTAAATCATAAGCATCGTCTTCATGACTTGCGGCATCAGACTGCTCGCTAACAATCTGAGGAATTGAGTCCGTGTTATCAATACGTTTTTTGCATAGCTGCAATGGATGTAAGGCTTTATTTTGGATATCAAGAGGCGCACTGGCGTCTGTCAGGCCAGATTGAACGCGCTCAATACACTGGTCAATCTGCTCATGAGCTATTTGACGTTTATCGAGTACCAACAGGTTATTAACTTTTTGAACTTGCTCAATCAGTGGATTAATATGCCTAAGTTGATCATAAGGCGCTTCCAACTTATAAATATGCTCAAGATCATTCAGCGCTTTTAATGCATCCTCATCTTTTTCAAGTGCTAAACGGTTAGCCTTGAATTGGTCATTCAACGCCTTACTGAGCGCCTGCCAGGTCTGGAATTGGCTATTATAAAAGTCATCTAGATCTTCAAAGTTTTCCGCAAAGTCTTCCAATGCCTTAGCATCTTCAACCATTCTTTGAATTAGGCTAAAACTATTCATTTGTTCAACCAGACCAGCAACCAAGGCCAATCCTTGTTCAATATTATTCTTACCAGGAAAATGGCCAGTTTGCGCTTTATTGTTAAATGATTTTAACTGGTCATTCCATTTCTTGAGTTCTTGATGAATAAGCTCCGAAAGTTCTTTTTCACCTGAGCCATTGAAGGTCTTATTGAAAATAGATCTTACAATGCTCGCCGCCTTTTTGAGCTGCTGTTCATCATGTTGACGAATTTTATAAATACGTATTTCACCCCGCTTACGTGCACTGGTAAAAGGTTCAAAAGCCCTTTTAAGCGGCAAATCACCATTCAAGGTAAAGCTGATTTTTCCAGCCAATCCTAATCTGGCAACCAACAAAAGTATTTCGTTGTCTGGCCAACCATATTGGCGACGGCTAAATCGAGTAATAACATCCCGTAAATACACAGGCTCATTTCGTTCAATTTTTAATGAGATATATTGTTCAACTTCGCGGGTTGCCTCTGGGTTACACTCAGCATCGGACATATCCAAGCTGAGCTGAGCCATGTCATCAGCCTGCATAACGGATTGCAGTTCGCGCAATACATTACTTGGATCACCAGGTACTAGTCGCAGCAGATTTAGCTTAGCGAAAGTATTTTCGATAACATATTTGAAAGCTTCGTCGAGCATGGCTGACGGTGTCGAAGACCTTGGTTGCATCTTGGCACCGATCGCATAGATATCAACCTCTGCAAAGAGCTGTTCAATGTCATGACGTAAACGTTTTTCACGTTCAATATTTTCCATCTGCTTTTCGCGCAGCAGATATTCCTGTTCGGGACGTTGCCCAGCGTTTTGCTTGAGAAATCGATCAGTTTTAATAAACCTAGCAAGGTCACCATCCAACCCTTTATAACCAAAGATACGAGATTGATCAGGCAATTTGATCAACACGCAACCATCGCCTTCAAGCGTATAGTTTGAGCATAATTGGTCATGAATAAAGCTGTCGTAATGCATATCAAGTGGAGAAATGACTTTAACCACCAGGTCTTCTAAGGTCGTTCCATCTTTCGGATGTCCATTACAGAAGCGACTTATTTTGAAATCCTGTTTATTGACGGGATAGCGATAATTATTCTGTCTGGACAATAGATCGTCAAAGATAATATTTGATAATTTATTAGTCAGCTCTGAGGGTTCAACATCTGTATGCTGAATTTCATTCTCGATTTCCTTTTCTTCGTTCGTTAAGAAAATAAACTCATCACCATTGCGAGCAATTAATAATTCGCGCTCCAGTCGGCTAAGGCTCTCACCTATTTCTTTTCTTAATGAAATTTTGTCGGTATCAATTTGCTCTATGTTGAGCGTCACTAAGTTATCGAGAGTGCTTTTCAGCACATCAACATAACGAATAAGAAACAGTGTTTTTAGTATTTTGCAATCGAACTCGGTCAATGTTTTGAGTTCACAAGCTTGATCAATCGTTCGTTTTACGGCGGGTTCCAGGAAGCTCTCTATCGGCGAATAGAAACAATAAAAAGGTATCAGTGCACCGATATCCTGGTCCTTGACCTGTTTAGCTGCGGATTGAAAGGCATCCAGTAACGACCGTTCACCCATGGCCAAATGTTTGCCTGTAGCGCCCTTGGTTCGAATAGACTCAAAGACCTTTTGCACTAATGGATAGTGATAAGGCACAAACGGATAGTTATCAATGAACGAGGGAGCGTCGCTGTAGCTATTGAGTGCAGCTGTGGTTGTTTTATCGAAAGACAATTGATTGCGCAGAATATCGCCTTTTTCCGCAAACACTGTTGCCAGAGCTTCCGCAGCTATTTCAGTTTTTTCGAGTAAACGCTTTTGAATAACTTCAGACGTATTTGAGCTGGACAGTTGGAGTCGCGTATAAAACCGCCCCTGAATTTTTGAGAAATCTTCACCATCACGTTTATCAAACTGACCAATTGCGACATCAATATCCGCTTGTGATGTCACGATAACCCAGGCACGACCACCACATATAGAACCTAAATCCTCTGTAATGGTTTGAAGTTTCAACATCATCTGGGTATTTTTGCCAATGAACTGCCCTACTTCATCGACCATAAACAGAATATTTCTATCGCCATTACGATCGAGGTAATCTTTCACCCACTTGCAGAAATTAGTAATATCCAGAGGGAGATTAGTTTCAAGTTGCTCAACCCATTGTCGTGTTGAGACTAACGATTGATTGCTGGCTGCGGCCAAGCTTTCTGCAAGTTCATCGCGGTAGAAATCATATGCATCACGTTGTGCCTCCCAGCTGGACCCTGTTAACTCGGCAAATTTATTTTTGAATGCCTGATATTGATTACGCTTATCCAGTTCTCTTTCCATATGGGCGATATGAGGAAAGTCCGCGCAATAACCGACGCGCTCATTGAACACTTTTAGGAACACTTTAAGAATGGCGTTATCGCCATCATCGGTATTGGCTCTAGAGTCGATATTAAATAAAATAACATCGGCAGGTTTCAAAACGGCATTGTGTATGTCGCCATAAAGCATCGCATCTTTAATTTTATCTTCAAAAAAAGGTGATAGCGTGATAGGTTTCACCGTTCTTTTCTACTGAGCGATTTTCTAACAGGTATGCGAGTATTTTAATGAAATGCGATTTACCTGAGCCAAAGAAACCTGATACCCAAACACCAATTTTGCTTGCTACTGCGGGATTTCGATTTTTAACGGCAGGAATATAGGTTTCAAAAAAATGGCGAAAATGTCGATCCAGTTCTTGGGTAATAACGTATTCATCTAGTTCAACATAGACACTGTCGTTATCTACCTGTTCTGCTTTGACGACACCATTGATGTCCCGTGTTAACTGTTTTGAAAAAATGTGTTCAATATTCATAGGATGCTCCCTGCGTTAATTTTTTTGCCATCTTCAGGCACCAGTTTGAAGGCTCTATAGTAATTTTTGGAGTCAATCATGCCAAAGGGATGAAGATCTCGACCGCTATACTCACCAGGATAAAACAGCACCAACGGAGTTTTCCCCATCACATCTTGCAATGCACTTAACAGCTCATGTCCTCTGACCAAAGGCCAAGCGTTGCCAAGTCCAGAAAACAGGACAAAATCTAGTGTTTCTGGCTTAATCTTTTCCGCTATATATTCAGCAATTTTTTTCTGACTAAGTGGGCCTGCTAACGTAGCTCTAATAGCATCAACCCCAGTCTGTTTTTCACGAATAAAGGTTCGTTCCAACAGTCCTCTCGACGCCAACATTTCAACCAATATTTCGCAAATATTAATGGTATTAAATTTATAACCACGCTTATCCAACTTGTCTGACAGATGCTTCAAATAGTCCCTGACCACCAGTTCCTGTTTAGCGGGGTAATCAAAAATCCAAAATCCAATTTCATTACCTAAGCCATCGTTATTCAGAAATCTAGGATTTTCAATTCTTTCCAGAATTAAATCGAGCCTGCTTTGTAGTGCCTTCATAGCGTGCATTCCATAATATTTTCTAGGTCAAGTCTGTTGAGCCTTTGTAGCCAAGCGCGGGTTTCAGGTAAAACATAGACTGGTTGCAATCGGCGATCCTTATTATTGTGCAAGTAATCTGCATCAACTAATGTACGAATAATATTAGTGCCGCTTTTTTTGAGCGTTGACTCAGATAAGTCATTCAAGCCTGGTAATGTTCGAGAGCGATCTAATAAAAAAGTCTCCCACGCATCTGGCTCTAAATTGGGCCGATAAACCCGTTTTGTTTCAGCGACAACATACTGCATGAAGTCGGGTAAAACAGGTGTATGTATCATCAAGGAAAGCATTAGTAGCTGTTTATAATAAGTTTCTGGTGCATGAATGACGTCATTAATGAACGCCTCGCCTAAGGGCTCAAGCCTTCTTCTAATAGCTCTGGCATAGCGAATAGCGGTATGAGGCGATTTCTTTTTAAGAATATTTTCTTCAATGAATAGATGGTTCCATTCAGCGTCAGACAGAGATTGCAAAAGCGTTTCAGCAACCACTCGACTTTCTGCAACCAACAAACTACCGCCAGTCAAATCGCGGATATACTGTTTTGCCTGATTAAGTTCGACTTTATTCAATGCCTGAATTTCCTTCTGCTGCTAGATGGTAACCTGGAGTTAATATAAAGTTTTCCACGCCATTTAAAGCTTGTGCGTCTTTCAGCCAAAGGTGATATTCGCCACCTGTCAATGCATGGTTTTCCGTACAATCAACATTCCAACGTCTTAAGACATAGCCTGCAACAGCAGCACGCACCTGAATAGATAGCAATCCATTCACCATGCCATATTCGAATTCTATGGTTTCAGGATGTTGTAATAATGGGTGTGGGATAAGTTGCAGTTCAACGATACTCTGCCATTGAAGATCAGCAGCCTTAGTTTCGATTTCTGCGATTATATTGCCAACAAGAACACTGGGCTTATCAATGCGGTTAATGACAAAGTCAGAGAACTTTTGTCTTTGTCGATCAAACCCGCGCACATGCCAACGCAAACCATTATCGACTAATGTATGGGGAACAATCTCACGCTGAGAAAGGCCGCTCGACAATGAAAGATATTTAATTTTTATGGCTTGGTTATTGTGGATTGCTCGTGTAATGCAGGCCAGAATATCGCTGGATGGCAAATTAAGTTGCGTGGGTGATTCTGTTGGAACAAAAGCTGGGTTGGTCATAGCGAAATCATCACCGAAACCATGCAGTAAAGCGGATAGCGCTTGATTACTGTTAAAGTTAAATACGGGCTTAAAGCATTCGCGCTGAATATAAGTTTTAGCTTTAGTGTCATACTCCAGATTTTTAGGAGCTAACTCTTTATAAAGCGTGATATCACGTGTAGCTGCGGCTTGTTTTATGCCAAAACGGCATTCGAGATCATTCCTATTAATAGTACCCAGAAAATAGAGCCTGAAGTCTATATGGAATAGACGCTCTCGCTGAGCTTGGTTCATGCTTGAAAGATTTGGATGGATCATTTCTCTTAAACTTCGCTAATAATAGCCAAAAAATTAACCTCACTAAATACAGATCAATTTTATGACCACCATCAAAATAATGCAAGTAATACGTTAGAGTTAACTTTCCTTCAGTATCATTCAAGCCAAAAGCCCATTCAGAGCTCACCTTGATAGCAACAATTTTCGCAACAGAGTGTATCTGCTGCGCCTACAAATTTAAAAGCTAAACCCAACGCTGCAATATTGACAATTAGACCATTTATTGGACAATTTAACGACAACCTAAATGAAAGCAGATGGTTGCATTACTTGCAACTGTATTGCCAACAGACTTATCCACAGAATCTGTGGAAAACACTTCGAACATCTTCTTTGATGTCCCTGCTGAACAGTTCAAGCACGCTAGTGCAAGTCAATGTAGGAATACGTTTGGAAGAGTGATCATATTGATCAAATTGATAACTTATTTCAAGTCATTGCTAGCCAGTGAAAACAACTAAACTCCAAAAAATCAAACAAATCAGCTTTTTTATTAGATCATTTTCTTGAAGCCATAATTATTTACAAGAAATAAAAAATATCTGACCCTGCAAAATGCAACAGCATAATTTTTGCTGTTGCATGCTATATGCCTCTGAAAAAGACTGGCAGCCCTTGAATATCAATGCTTACCATTTCGAACCTAACCGCTCCATTCTGTATATATTAACTACCTACAACATCAATGAATTTTTTATGAGTCATTCCAATTGACTTTGCTATTGCTTCAATAGTATCAAAATCACCTACTTTGTCTGAATTATAGAAAATGCCATCAATGGAAAATTTGATACCGTTATTTTTTTCAGAAATCATCGAATAAAAATCAAATAATAAGTCTTTTTCAGAATTCGATAATTTAATATTATTAGTATCAAATGAATCTGTTGTAGAGATATCCATATTTCTACTTACAAATCTATCGATTGGCTTAATATTTCCAATAACGATCTTAGTCTTATTTGATATGACCTCATGTTGCCTTATTTTTCTCATATAACCTACATTTAACTGTTCAGCTAATCTTAATCTATCAACTAAAATCTCTTTATCTACTTCTAACAGCTCATCTACCTTAGATCTTGTTGTACTATAAGTCTTGCGAGGCTTCTTATTAACACCTTTTGCTTCCAATATACGCTGATCAGCATATTTTTTCATACCATTCTTATCATTTTTTATCTGCTCATGGCATTTTGGTGTTTTTCTTTTACCATCATGACCAAGTGAACTAGATATAAAATCTGTAATATCTCTATACGTTATAGTACAAGGATCATTTTTAACTATTAAATAATCAAGCGCTTCTTTAATATTTATTAAAGATACCTTCTTATCTGAACGAGAATTGTCATATAACTTTTTAAATATTGATTCACTTTCATTTTGAATGCTATTAATATCGTCGTTAGCTTGATTAAGGTCACTTGTCATTTGTAATTTCCTTTAAATAAACTGGCATCAACACATCACATTTTTTTGATAATTCATCTAAAGAAACAGGTAGTTCCATTTTTTTGCCAGCGTCTATAATTATCTTATTTATGCTATCCCATGCACGTGAGATATTTACTGGAACCTGATAGCTTCCAGTATTTTCGAGTAGTTTACCCATTTCAATTCTACCAATTGAACTATCGACAACAAGGTTAGACTTTAAATTTTGTTCGGCATGTGCTTGTAGATATGTAGTTAAGAATTGAGCATGAAGCATTGCGGCCCTACCAGCATTCACTTCATCTAACTGCATAATGAATGGCTCAGAACCATTTTTAACTAATGCCTTAGTCAAATAAAGTGTCAATTTTTCAGTACATGATGTACTGCCTGTAGACAAAATCTGTTCAGCACATGCATTTATAGCAACTTGCTCTGCGCGCGTTGCACATTTTTCAAATGTAGCTATTACCTCTGTACGCTCTGACATAGTCATCAAAGTTTTTTCGGCTATATCTGTTGGCATATTTCTAACAGATTCTTTAATTTCCTCATCTGAAAATCCATCCTGACGCATACTTTTAATTTTTTCCCATGCAGGTAGTTTTTTAACAGATTTGTTTATAAATGATATACGTGACAACCATGAATCCATTAACATATCAATTTCCGGTTGAAGTGAGTCAACTATATTATTCTGTCTAGCTTCTTCAACTTCTTGACCATTAGACATATACTCATCGGCTTTTTTAGAATGGTTTTGTTGCTTTAAAACCAGCTCTTCAAGTTCAAAAAGTTTTTTGTTTGCAACAAGAATTTGCTGTGTTAAAAGCATTGGACCTGTCATAGAGAATCGACATTTAGGGCAATTACCTTTGCCTCCTTGAACTTCAGCTGGCTTGCTCCCTTTTATAACAAGCATGTTACCTTCATCGCACCTGGTTCCACTATTTGGACAAATAAATCCATCCAACACTGTCATCAAATGAAAGTTTTTTTTATCAATTTTATCAAAAGCTGCATTTTCAGCATTAACTTCTATAATTCGTCTGAAAAGGTCCAAATCATTCCGCCAGTCTTCAATAGAAATAAGATCCTGATTAACTTCAATTTCATGTGCTTTTTGAGATACTAATTTGTTAATTAAGCTAACACCGAATTTCGTATAAAATAAATTCATTACAATTGATTTGTGTCCAGACAGCATTTCAGCAATAACTGCGGGTTCTAAACCTGCTAAAGCAAAATTAGTAATCCCAGTAACTCTTAAACAATGTAAAGTGAACATTGTAATTGTTGGTCTAACTGATGTTGACGTGACTACAGATTCAAATATAAGTTTTATTGGACTTTGCTGCCCTGATAGGGTTTCAGAATTGAAGCGTCTTTCTGTTTCTACTTGCAAGAGTTTGAAAAAATCAGACAACCTTGCATAACTGACAGGCTCTTGTCTAAGTGGCGGGTCTCTGTGAGCAAAATCCAAAAACAAGGGCTGTATAATTGGGTAAATGATACGTTTTTTTCCATCCTCCGACATCCCTTCAGTTAAATCAAAATTAAAGATGGCATTATTAGTTAACATAAACTCACGTAGTTTTAAAAGCTTGTTTCTAAGCTCTTCGTTATCCCAAGTAACTGTTAAACCATCAGGTGATGTTTTAGATTGTACAAAATAAAATCCAATAATAAATTCATTTTTTGCAGCATTACCAAGTTGCTGAAACACTCCAGCTTGTCTTCTTTTTTCACCACTTGGATTATATTCCCATTTATTTAGAGTATCATTAAACCAAGACTCATCAAGTAGTCCCATATCAGCTGAATAACAACTTGCATAACGTATCGGCAATGTCATCATAGTCTCTAGCATAAGTGCGCGAGATGGACACCATATTCCTTTGCCTGATTTTTTTCCAGTCCAGTCGCTGTCTATTTTCTTTGCCCAAGCGTAATCATCTTCGAGCAAAATCTTTTTCATTAATTTAAATATCCGAGTCGGAATAACTTCCTTATTTGACTTATCTCCTGAAGAATTCACTTCAAAACCATTTCGATCTCTCTTATTTACAGGGATTTCATAATTTCTATTATATTTATCTGAAAACCATAAATAGAATTTTTCTAATTCATTTATAACACTATTTGATCTAGAGTCAGGACAATTTACTTTTAAGTATTCTACTAAAGTGATGGAAACACTAGCTTCTGAAAAGTTTCCAGATCTACTAATATGAAGGCTCCGATCAATTGAGTCAGGTTGTGTTATTTCATTTAACTCATCATCTTTTAAGGAAATCAGCCATTCCAAAACTGGGTTAAGAGCACTTGTGGCATCACTTATAGATTGTAAAGTCGAGTTAGGTACATATTTTCTAAAGTAATCAGCCCATACAGATAATTGTGGTCGAATGTTAACGGCCCAAATAAAACTTCCATCGAGTTTTTTTGGAGTATTTTTTTCTTCTATGTCTTTATTTAGTGTTTCATTATATACAAATACTCGCCTGGGTAGATTATTTAATTTTTCTCTATTAGCAAGTAAATAATCATTAACAAGCCTTTCAACAGGTGCATCTCTACTACTTTTAGCTGTTTTAGAAACCACATCTTTTGTTAAATGTATACACAATTCTTCTGATAACCCACCAGCGCCCTCAGCGTTTGTCATATATGTCAAGCGCTTTATAAAACCATAACAATCACTACCATCTGCTTTTCCTTGTTGAATCACTAAATTACCCATCTCTCGATAATTATCTAAACGATTCCTATTAAAATATTCAACAAAAACTTTATTAGGGAAAGGTAATCTTGCTTCACTTTTAGTACTAATATACACTTGATCCAAATATGGACAAATAAAGCAGTTAGTGGGTTGCATTTTCATGAGTGGATACAACAACCATCCACGTAAACACATAGCTTCACATATTTTGTTAAAGTAGCTTGCTACCCAGCGCATTTTTTGTTTTCCATTTCGCATAAAGTAATGGTGACAGAAATTTTCAAAAAAACAATCAACAGAACCCTCCGCATTACTCAAGCATTCATATGCATCAGATTTTTGATTAGTACTAAAAGTTCTATTATTTCTTATGCTATGAACCAGTGCAACAGCATCAGCATTGTTAATAACTGCCAAAATATACTTATATTCATTTTTATAAACGGATTCAATTAATGATTCATAACTACCAAAATTATTCGAAATGAATTCATTAAGAGATGTAATTCTCAAATTTGAAAACCTATAACCATCTGTTTTAGAATTTTTTATAACTCCAAACCATAAATCAGGAGAGTTGTTCATCTGATGTCTTAGCTCATCCGCCATGCATAGATAGACCTCATCTAGCAGTGTTTTTATTTCATTGACTGTAATATTTTCATTAAGAATTGTAAATTTATCAGGTGAAATTGATGATTTTACAATGTTATTGTCTTTACCAAGCCCGACGAACTCAATATATTCATAAGTTATGTTATTAAATTTTTCATTTTTATTATTCATAACATTATTCCTGCAATCTTGTTTAAATCTGTAAAAATCATTTTTGGATCTGTTTTCATCTTGCAGTATTCATTGTTTATTTTGCTACCATCTTGTTCACCGTTATTAACTTCATCAAATGCCTTATTAATTATTTCTTGCGCTTTTTTTAATCCAAGACTTTTATACTGCTCTTGTGACAATATGCATCTATGATGCAGAACTGTTTTAATTACTACTGCAGGAAATTTTAATTCTTCTAACAACATGGCGATATTATGTCTACATCCATGTCTATTTTGGCCATCGCTCGCTGTTCCAGTTAGTCCAACTCTATTGCAAGCTTGTTTCCATGCCTTGCTTACTGCGCTATCTTTTAACGGAGATCCATCTTCGGCTACAAAATAATAAGGATGCTTAAATGGGGCATTTTTCATCTGTTCAGATCGAATTGACATATATAGTGAATGCAAAGAAATCATAAACTGCTTTATTTCGAGGGGAGCAATCCAGACTATAGTTGTTGCTTTTGTTACTGGATCAAGCTCTTCTAGACCTTTCCACCCAGCCCATTCAGTTCCACCTAATTCATTTCGAGGTTTCAATTTGAATGCTTTTTCTAAATATTCAGAACGAGTCATTTTCTTACCTTGAAATATGATCGGTGCATATTTTGGATGCGCTAATTGAACATTAAGCTGATCCAGGTTTTTCGAAATATCAATATCATCCTTATAAATCTGTAGAGGCTCTGATCCGCGTAATCCAGCAAACAAATACATTGAGAACAACAATGAATTTCGTATATTAAACCTTTTATTAAAAGATATTTTTACATTATTTGATATAAGACAACCTGTCGTTATCATTTCTAATGATTTATTAGAAGGGAACCGCTTATCACTTTTAACCAACCTTTGCACTTTATCTTTTTTTACTAGATTTAAAGTTGGACTTTGATACTTTGCCGCTGTTCTTAATGCATCAAGATTATTTTTTTGGTTATCTAAATGACTAAATAACTTATATGATTCATGTTTACTATAACATTTCTTAGCGGCAACACTAGATCCATGAATATTAAGAATATTTAACTCATCTAAACAATATTGAATATATTTTTGTGCATAGTAAATAATGTCATTTACTAATATTACTGACCTTGCTGGCCATAAAAAATCATTTAATTCTAAATTCATTGATCCGCTTATCAACGTATCATAAAAACATTGAAATGTAGACCGTAAATCAGGATATGTATTAATAACTACATTAGTAGCACTGCAAAACTCAAAGAACAACCCTACTGCTCTCAATGAAGATCTTTTAGTTTTTAATGCTGAATTTTTATAATAAGTAGAATCATTAGCAAACATTGTCGCTGACTCAACATGTTCTTCATCAAAAAATAAAACGGGATAAACTTTGTTACCATCATTTATATCATAAGCATCTTTGACAATAAATCTTGATAAGAACCTAGTTGAATATGGTGAACAATTCATATAGCACTTCCATTTATAAAATCTATTTTCTAATTTGATACTTACGTACCTACTGCATCCATTCTAACATTTTGATTGCCGATTACCAATCAATTACTAAAATCTATTTTTAATTATTAAAACATGTGTTTTATTATAATTACATATCACACCCATTTTTTGTCGTTTTTTTAAAGCAACTAACTTAGTTTTATTCTCAGCCATCATCCTATTGTTATTAAACATTTTTTTTGAAGAATTAAAATTAACTTACACTTAATTCTTATCAATGCACATGTGCCAAAATAAATAAAATATCAATCTAATTTAGACTATGACATCGGCAGTCATTGCCAAATAATTGAAAGAGATTAATGACACTTATTATGATAAACATAACTTATAAAGCGGATGCTTAGTCATAATTAAACTCTGTGCATATTATTTTTTAAATAGACTAGAATTTACTAAAGTGCTCAGCAGTACAAATAAGAAAATATAATGAACGTGTTCGATAATTTATTTTGTTTATAGGGAGCCTTGAAGAACTACCAGGATTTATGGTTGTATTGAATATATCTGTGAAACTCTGAACTTGATCTGACAGATTCTAAAATGAGTCCAAGTTGTATCAAGCCTAGACTTTTCCAGTTCGACCCAAACCGGATGATGTAGCAAGTGCAGTAAGTCTTACATTCAACTCATAAGTGCAATCGATTATTATCGGACTTGAAGGTGGCTAGCTATTATAGTATTCAACTTTTTTTTTAATCCGATCAAAGACGATAAATCCCATTAGAAACCATAAACAGCTAACCCGCGCACAAAGATACCAGATTGCGATATAAAGAAAGCTGAAAAAATCAGAAACCGATAGCAGAGTTGCTCGGCGTATCAAGCTCAACCGTTGTCGAGAGTTGAAGCGAAATCAACGCAAGCGGGGTTATCGCCCTAAATAAAAACGGATAAGCGCCGAAGTTACGTTGGAAAGGCGATATAGATGACTGACGCTGTGATCATGGCGATTAATAAGAAAATTCGTCAAGCGTATACGTAAGGTCTCAGGAATGAATTATTGTTCCAAACAAAAATGCGCCTCGACCATACATATGCCATTCTGCCTTAGCCGTCCTGTACCATTATTCGATTTTTACCCAACAAGGGGAGCGTGGCGCTGCCTCAAAAATCTTGCAACAATGACTCTACGCCACTAACATCGACAGGTTGCATTTTTACTGCGCGATAAAGCTGCTTGTAAAAACTCCTGAACGATGTGGCTGCTAACGACTAAAATTTGCGTTCCCTTCCATGCTCGGTCGGTCACTTCCCTAAATTTCAGCGCTGGACTGGAGTCCTGAACAAGTCTCAGGGTGGTTAAAGGTCAATCAAGGCATCGCTAATTTACCAACACGTTTGGGCGGATAAGTGTCGTGGTAGGGCCTTCTTTAACACATTAGGCAAAGCCATAAGAAACGTAGAAAGCAATATAGATCAGAGGGTAAGCGAGGTCAGATAAGGAATCGAGTCAGCATAGATGATTGCCCTGATATTGTTACTCAAAAGAGTCACCTCGGTGATTGGGAAATTAATACGGTGATAGGCAAGAACCACCAAGGTGCATTAGTCACGATAGTGGATCGAGTATCCAAGTTCACCTTGATATAAAAAAGTGAACAGCAAGCATGCCGAAGTCCTTACTGAAGCGACTATTATTCTGCTACAGCCCTATCTGGATAAAACCTTGACGATAACCACTGATAATGGCAGAGAGTTTGCCGGACGAGGGAACTTCTTTATATGTGTTGGTTAAGCGCCCACACTGAAGACATCTTAGTAGTACCAGTTCCTTTGAGTCAACCCCCATTACACGAACTTCCTTAGCGCCACAGCCTTTGCAAAGTTTTATCTGACACTTATGCGTACGGATATTCCTTGGTAAGGTTCTAAAGCTTTCTGCCCGTGTCAAATATGAAATACGCACCTGTTATTTAACCTTCGGGCCTCTCGTTTTCTCTTTAAACTTAATCTCGATGATCTTTTGGTAATAGTTGGCTTTCATATTTCCTAGCATACTCATCGTCACACCGCATGTTCGGATGCCGTCATGAACTTGATATCAGTTTTTTGCAAGCTGTTTTCGCGGATTCTCCTTGAGTTTCCGCTGCGGTTATCATACCTATATTAGGTTATCCATTTTCAGATAACGAGTTTAGCCTATGGTGGAATCACTTGAATTCAGATTAGGGATATTTAACTCATATTACTGAATTTTAAGTAAATATATTGTCTATCTCACGAGGTATAACTATTACTTATTAATTATATATTACCCTATAGATAATAAAATCATCCTTACGATATCCCCTCATTTATTTGCTTACATCAGATTTAATCTATGCAATATTTGACTCAATTTTTTCTATGCTCTCTCTACTATAAAAAAACACTTCTCTTTTTGTCCCATTATGATAGAATAAAAAACGTAATATCTTATTGATTTTTATAATTAATTTATTTTTTATTGTGACTTTAACATTTCTAGTACTCTGATTTTAATCAGTTGTTAACTAAATATCTACTTTAGCTTCTCTTTATAAGTGTTACTGCTTAATAGGTATAGAGAAAAAATGGCGCCGTGGATGGGCGCATTAATCGATAACCTTGAACTGCTGGGCAGTAATGCGGAGCACGGTGAATGGGAGCAAAGCGCGACCAGCAACATCATCATGAACCGGATCAAAATCAGGTCGCTTAACTTCATGCGCGGCCGGACATTCCTCAATCGCTACCTGATCATCGATGAGGCCCAAAACCTGACCTCGAAACAGATGAAAACATTGATAACACGGGCAGGTCCCGGAACAAAAATCATCTGTATCGGCAACCTGTCGCAGATAGACACGCCTTATTTAACGGCGACAACCTCGGGATTGACTTATGTTGTAGACCGTTTTAAAACCTGGCCGCATGGAGCTCATATTACCTTGCGGCGCGGGGAACGCTCACGCTTAGCCGATTACGCTTCAGATATTTTGTAGATATTCGCTTAAACGACATTAACCGAATTAATCATTGCTGTGTTAAGTAACACGAAGAGCACAAAGAATGAAACATAAAATTTCGTGTCCTTCGTGGTAAAAACTCCTTAGCTATTACATAACATCAGCTAATAATTTGCATCCAGACTGTTATCGCCAATCCGTGGCCAAGCGGTCAGCACCGCCTTAACAACGGTCGCTAATGGAATCGCCAAAAATACCCCCCAAAAGCCCCACAAACCGCCAAAAAGCAAAATGGCGACGATAATTGCGATGGCATGCAGATTAACCGCTTCGGAAAACAGTACCGGCACCAACACAACGCCGTCGAGCGCCTGAATAATTGAGTAGGCAATAACAACGTACATAAACTCATCACCGCCTAATCCCCACTGAAAATAAGCGACACCTAAAACCGGGAAGGTAACCAGGGTTGCACCGACATAGGGAATAATGACCTGCAAGCCCATCAAAACAGCCAGCAACATGGCATAATTCAGCCCCATCGTCGCGTAAGTCACATAACTGACCGCCCAGAGAATAAAAACCTCGCCGAACTTACCGCGCACATAATTGCCGATCTGGGTGTCGACTTCTTCCCAAACACGTACAGTCAAATTCCTGTCTCTGGGCATAAACTGCAAAAACCAGGCTATTAACATCTGTTTGTCTTTTAAAAAGAAAAAGACCATCATCGGCACTAGAAACAAGTAAATCATTACGCTGACTAATCCCACAACAGATGCCGCCGAGAGCGACAGCACATTTTGCCCGTAAGTTAACAATTCCCTCTGCACGGCAAACATTATCTGTTGTATTTTGCTTTCCGAAACCAGTTTCGGGTACATTTCAGGCAAGCGCAAGATCCCGGTTTGCGCCCTGTTCAGTATCTCAGGAATCTGTTGAACAAGTTCCACCGCCTGTTGTGAAACCATCGGTATCAAATAAAACAATAAAAAACCCAAACAAGCCATAAACACTGAAAACACCAGATAGACGGCAGGCAGACGATGCATGTTCATGCTTTCAGCTTTGCTCACCAGACCTTCCAGTAGGTACGCCAGCACGATTGATACGAAAACCGGCATTAACAGGTCGGACAATGAATAAATCAGCACAAAACTGGCAATCAGAATGATTGCCAGTGCAACAGCTTGGGGATTGGGTAAAAAACGCTTAAAAGAGTTTCTAAGCAGACTTAGACTTGTGGATGAATCTTGAATCGTCATTGATAACCAGATGATTTATTTTTATTTGTGCCATTCTACATCCAATAAAGCTCTCGACAGGAACTATAAAATCAACGGCGGGTTGTTGTACCAAGTTAGCCGATGTTCGACTCTGTATATCCGAATCATTTATTCGCTACGAAAAACATAAACTTCGTGCCCTTCGTGCCCTTCGTGTCTTCGCGGTGCATTAATCAATCTAGCAATTCGAAAGACATCCGGTTAAAGCTATTTTTTTGCCGCGTAATTCAGGCAACTGAACAGGAAAAACTGCGCACCGAAAATGAGATTAGCCATCAGCAGATGAATCGGCTGGGCAACCGGCGGCATACCCAATCTATCAAGGCTAATGCCTGCAAGAATGGCCGTGACCACCAGCGCGGCCAGGGATAAACCGATACGCCGCAACAGGCTTTTTTTATCGACAGACCGGACAATTTTCCAGGCTAACCAAAGATTGGTAAATAAAATAATCGAGGAAAAGGATCTGTGTATGTAAAAAATAACCGGAAAATCGTCACGCCAGTATTGGCGCTCAATATAAGTATGATTATGAGCGATGAAATCGACGGCTTCCCTGACCTGAGTCCCCATAGCCACTTGCAACAGCGTCATAATCATTGCCGCGATTAACACGGTTTTGAATTTGTCCGGCAGCGCCCGAATATCAATCCGGGCGATAACATCCCGTTGCGAACGGGCAATCGTATAAATAAGCAATGCGACGATGAACAAAGCCAGCAACATGTGCAAAGTGATCATCAAGGGCTTGAGATTACTTGCCACAACGGTAGAACCCAGCCACCCTTGGAAACCGACCAGGAAAAACACGCTGACCGCCAAATAAAAAAATGGTTTTGTCGGATTTAAGATAAATGCGCGATGACCAGGCCGTCAGTAAAATCAAAAAGCCAATCGTCACTCCAACCAGGCGATTGGTGTACTCGGTCCAGGTTTTTACCGGGTTAAACTGGGTGTTTTCATAACCGCGTTGTGCATAAATCTCATGATAATTAGCGGGTAACTGGGATTCATCCGTTGGCGGCACCCACTGTCCAAAGCAGGTCGGCCAGTCGGGACAGCCCATGCCTGAACCGGAAGCCCTTACGATTCCACCGACAAGGATGACAAAATAAACGGCGAAAATTGTAATTGTGCCTAATCGGCGAAAATGTGCGGCGGCTTCAGTATTAATCATAGTATTAAACGTTTTTAGGAGAGCATGCTTCGGGCAATTTCAATTTCATCTGAAATACCCTCAATTTCCAGTATTTCAGTGTTAGCGGGAAATCCGAGCTTGGTAAATGAAGGGACGGCAGAACAATCAACCCGGCATGCAGGATGATCAGTTCCCGCTATGCTTTGCAAAAATGCAACTTGTACCACATCGACATAATCTGCCTTAGGTCCTGAGTCATATCGGAAATTGACATATTCGGACGCCACAGGCTTTAAATTTGCCGGAAAGTCCCAAGCATCCATAATCAATTTCCCTACGGCGGGATGCGCTTTTTCCAGCAGCTTTTCCATTCTTGTCGGGCTATCCCTAAACTCCGGAATATTCTCAACCAGCATTAATATAGGCAGTTTACCTATTTGATGAATAAGGCCTGCCAGCATGGCCTCGTCGGAATTAAGATGGGGAACAAACGCACAAAGAGCCCGACTGATGGCTGAAACATTAACGCTTTGTTCCCAGGTTCTCCTGAACAAACTCTCCAACAGTTTTGATGAGGGGCGAAACATCTGCTTCATTACCAGACTGGTAACCAAACTACGAATCGTATTGTTGCCCAACCTTGAAACGGCCATTTGTATGTTATTGATTTCAGATGCGCCACGGTACACAGGGCTATTCGCTACACGAATAATTTGCGTTGATAGCGCGGCATCGGTCACTATCATAGCAGCCAACTCCTTCGCCGATATGTCGCCATCAGTAACGGCATTCTTAACCTTTAAGGCAATATCGGGTAGTGTAGGCAAAACAAGACGATTCGCATCAAGTTCTACTTGAACATGATCAAGAAAGTCCTGAACGGAAGTAAATTGCATTATTGCTGCATCCCTCGATAAATAATACGCACTAAAATCACACGGTTAATAATATCAGTTTATCTTGGTTATGATTTTTGAGCCTAAGATTATAAGCGTTTGTGTCGAAAATTTGCAGGATAACAAGCATTTTGCAAGTATTTTGCCCATTTTGCGCATACAGCACTTTACCCACACTTTGTTCCGTGCCGGTGCTGTCATCAATGATTGTTGAATTAGGCTCGGGAGTTGCCAAGGCGTCGCATTCAGCGAGAAACATTTCCCTTTTTGCCTTGCCAAGGTAATGAGTCCGGGCAACAATTTCCTGACCGGTATAACAGCCCTTGTTGAAACTAATGCCACCCAACTTATCCAGATTAAGCATTTGCGGAATAAACTCTTCCGATGTTTCTGCAGTAAGCCAGGGAATCCCCGAAATTATATCGAGATAGCGCCATTGTGCTGAATCTTCCGGCAGGAAGCCTAGCTGAACCTGCTTTTCCCAGAGCGCCTGGGCATTATCAGCCCCCGCGATAATCAAATTGCGGTTCTGAAGATTAACAACGATATTTTCCTGGCTGCTTGTTGCAAAGCGCTGTTCCGGTACTTCGCCGGGTTGCGATGCCTCATCGTACAAGCCGATGAGACATAACGCATCCGAGCTGTCGGTTAAGGTTACCTTTGATCGCAACACGTACATCTGCAGTCTTTTCTTGACTGATGCCAGTAACTCTTGGGGCAAAATCATCAAAAAAGCATCGGAGTTTTTAACCAGTAAAAAAGTGGTAATCGCCCTGCCCTTAGGATTGCATAATGCGCCAAGACTGCTTTTAATATCAGTTATATCGTTAATATTGCAGGTGATTTGTCCCTGTAAAAATTTTGCCGCATCGCTTCCTGCAATCGTCAAAACACCCAGATGTGCAATGGGGTAAATGCGCTTATTGCCTTCACGCTCAGGCGATGGAAAAACGATGTCGGTATCGTTGTCAAATAGTGCATTTTTAGAAAGAAGGAAGTTTTTCCAATTAGGGTTCATCAATAAACAAATAATGGATTTTAAAGTGTCCCGATTATATCGTTGTTTGAACAAAGACAAAAAACCTATGTGATGATTTGTATTGCATTGAAATACACGTATTATCAACGGGGAAAAAATAAGGAGCGCCCAACTTGCCCAAAAAACACGAACCCTCGTTGTCGGTGGAGCTTAAACCATCCAAACGATTAAAGCAGTTGCTGGTTATTATGCATGTGCTGGCATTGGCTGCAAGCATCGCCAATGCGTTACCGATTGCCATTAAATTAGCCTTGTCGACCGGAATTTACATACATCTTCGGTTTATGATTAAGCGCTTAAAAAGCGAACGACATGAAATCAAACAGTCCGAAGCATTCGGCTGGGAAATATCCAGCGGCAATGACTTTAAATCGGTGCAAATCCTGAATTCAACGGTCATCACTATATTCGCGATATTTCTGCATTTTACCGACAATGCACGTAAGCAATCCGTGCTTATAGTAAACGATGCCTTAAGCGAGGACGATTATCGGCGCCTTATCGTTAGACTGAAAACGACTGATAAAAAATAAGCGCAAACCCTGCTAGATTTTCCGGAAGATTGGAATTGATTTTTCAGCGGAACGCCGCGTCCTAAGCCCCCAAGCCAAGAGATATTCAATCCTGCGATTTCCATTACTCAAACGTTTAAAAAGTATTTCAAATAACTTCTTGTAAAACGAATAGCCTTTGCCGGGATGGGCGTCCAGATACTCGCCAAGTCTTTCCCCATTGATTTCCACTAAACAGCCATCGGTAATGGCTATAACGGACGCGGTTCGTACCGACGACTCATGCAGACAAGTATCGCCAAAAAGATCGCCCTTTCCCAAGTCGCCGACGCCCGTTGTTATGTTTCGGCGTTCTTCCAGTTCCACATGCATGGACACTCGTAATTGACCTTTTTCAATGAAGAACAGCGACTTGGCCACATCGCCTTCCTTAACGATGATTTCATCAGCATGAAAATGCCAACGTTTCCAAGCGACCCCTTGAATAAACTTTGGATCATTGACTATGCCATTAATTAAACGTTCCAAGGCCGTATGTCCCGACTACACGCAATTATTTAACAAACCGGCCAATTTCGCATCCATCACTCATACTCCAAACCATCAACCCGCTGAAAGCCTCTGGGCAATGCCAAGCCTCGTTTGGCGCGACCGGCGGAATAATGTTCAATATCCGTGCCTTTAAGTGTCAACTGCCGTTTACCGGCAATGATTTTCAACTGGCCGTTTTCAGGCAGCGCCACCGCCGCAATCACATAATCTTTTCCAGCGGTCAGATCGGCGGTCGGGATTTGAATCAGCTTGTTGCCTTTGCCTTTCGCCAAAGCGGGCAGCTCAGCTACAGGGAAAATCAGCAAGCGGCCTTGCAAAGTCACCACCGCAAGCGAATCAGCTTCACTACGTATCGGCGTGGGCTTTAATACCTTGGCGCCATCCGGCAGTGTGATTAGCAATTTTCCGGCCTTGTTTTTACTCAATAATTCTTTAAGCTGAACTCGGAATCCATAACCGAAATGGCTGGCAAGCACATACCAGTCGTCCGGTTGCCCCGCCAGAAGATGCAAGAACAACGAACCCGGCGGCGGATTAAGTCGCCCGGTCAACGGTTCTCCCTGAGTCCTGGCCGACGGCAGATCGTGTGTAGCGGTGCTGTAAGCGCGGCCGGTGGAATCGAGGATATAAACCGGCTGCGTGGTCCGGCATTTGACCGCATCCAAGAAGCCGTCGCCGGAACGATAATTTAGACTGGCAACATCAATGTCATGGCCTTTTGCCGCCCTGATCCAGCCTTTTTCCGACAAAATAACGGTTAATGGTTCGTTGGTTATTAACGCCGTTGTTTCCAGCGCCTGCGCCGCATCCCTGGCAACAATCGGCGAGCGGCGGTCATCGCCGTATTTCTCAGCATCACGTTCGAGCTCTTTTCGGATCAAGCGGTTTAACAAGCGCGGCGAACCTAGGGTTTTTTCCAGTGCGGCGCGTTCCAGTTCCAATTCGTCCTGCTCGCCGCGAATTTTCATCTCTTCGAGCTTGGCCAGATGCCGTAACTTTAATTCCAGTATCGCTTCGGCCTGAATATCGGTGATACCGAAACGCTCCATCAGCACCGGTTTGGGATGGTCTTCACTGCGAATAATGGCGATGACTTCATCGATATTCAGATAGGCAATCAGTAAGCCATCCAAGATATGCAATCGCGCCAACACTTTGTCCAGCCGGTATTGCAGACGTTTTCGCACGGTTTCGGTCCGAAACGCCAGCCATTCGACCAGGATGTCTCTAAGACCTTTAACCTTGGGCCGTCCGTCCA
>Ga0160181_103733_pt1 | contig 38323 bp, 42 predicted proteins | sample met4stb_3_FD_108557 | JGI IMG/M metagenome (GOLD analysis project Ga0160181, IMG submission 108557) | Synthetic bacterial communities of pure cultures from sediment of Lake Washington, USA, under low oxygen conditions - MT... | ecosystem: Engineered > Modeled > Simulated communities (microbial......
GCCGGTTTGGTTTGGCAACGGGCAGTCCTTATCAAAAACGGTGATTTTCTATAGCATTGCCTTTGCCGCCTGTTATAAGAAACAGTCGCCCCGTCTATAAACTTCATCCGCCGCAATACGCAACCCTATTTAAAAAACAGGATGAAAACACGCATGAAGAAAAGCTGGGCTTATTGCTCTGGCGTTTAACAAGGCGCAACTGCAACAAGTGACAGATAAAACATTGGGCTTGTTTGCAGATTACGGCATGGCAAAAGATATCGTTGAAGCTCAAAACCGTGGCGATGCTTTGCATGTTCAACCGACTTTAAAAGAAATGTCCGTACAAGCGTTGGAGATTCTCGACCGTAACGAGCAGGGATTTGTTGCTGTGTCATCAAATTTTAACGCGGCTAATTCAGAATGACCCTTTGAATCATTTACAAAGGGTTAACCGCCATGAACAAATTCACACTGAATAATCTCAACATACTGACTGCATCATTGGCTATGTCTGTTTTGGGTTTAGTTGTAACCTGGGGCGTTGAACTATTGGTTAAGGAATTGTTTCGCTTGGGGTAGGCGTGCGCGCATCATTTTGGCGGTTGATGCCCATGTTATCCAGCCGGAAGAGTATGATGAATTGCCGGAATCGGGCGAAGCGTTTTTCGAGCATGCCGCTGGATGATAAGCGCGAGCAGGTCGGGCATGCTTTTTATGGCCGACATTTCCAAACTCAGAAAATAGCGCCTCCCCAAATTTTAGCTAAATGCTCGTGGCTTTAAAGAAGGTTTATCCGCGAGTTGCCGTAACTTTATTTTTACTTTCACGTTTGTTGGCATACATCGCTTGGTCGGCATGTCGTAACAATGCTTCGGCCGTATCGCCGTGTTCCGGATAGGTGGCAATGCCGACACTGATATTGGTGGTGATTGCATTGCCGCGGTAGTTAAAACTGCTTGCAACCAATGTGTCTTTGATACGCTTTGTCACCAGTTCAGCCGCTTCTACGTTGGTGTTCGGCAGTAATATTGTGAATTCATCGCCACCATAGCGGGCGGCGGAGTCGCAACCTCTTAAACAGTGACGAAAGTTGTCGGCGATGGCTTGCAACAATAAGTTGCCTGCTTCATGACCGTATTTGTCATTAACGATTTTTAAGTTATCGCAATCCCCTAGTAACAGGCTGAAAGTGCTTTCCCTGCGCCGGGCTTGCTGCAATTGTTTTTCGAATAGATCCATGAACGCCCGGCGGTTGTAGAGGCTGGTTAATTCATCGGTTTGCGCGGTGGTTTTGATGCGGCTGAAAGCGTGGTAAATGTCGCTGGACAACATGGTGGTGACGTAACCCACCAGTAACATGGGAAACAGCCATGCCAACAGGATACTGCTTTGGGTTAGGGAAAAGACCTCGTCGCCAGGTACGCCGCTTTTGCCCAAATACAGATAACAAGCGCCGATTAACAGCACTTCCAATAATGTAGTCAGCCTGCCCAAGGCCAGGGCGCTGGTGATGATGGGTAGGAAATACAAGTTAAGTAACAGGCTGTTTTGGCGTCCGGTGTGCCAGACGAACCAGGTGACCAACAAGATCATGACCCACGTTTCTAAAGCCAGTTTCCAGACGTTGGCTTTGGCAAAAAAGTTGAGGTAATGGAATATCATGACGAAGCCGGCGAAAGCGCAGAGGCCGCCTAACAAAAAGATTTTAACGTTTTCTTCGATTTGCCCTACCACCAGGTAGAACATCATCAAGACCAGCAGTAACCACTGGATTTCCGCGACGGTGCGCGAAAAACCGCTCAAGGCGTCGGGTTCTTGATTGAGACGAAAAAAAGGTTCCTTGGTCATGGCGAAATTTTCCGGTTTAGAGCATACAAAGAGGGCTGGTCAATTTTTTAATTCTAACACAATTGTTGATAGACAGCCGTGTATAGGGGCGCTGCTTGATAAGCAAGGGGGCTTATTGGATTAAGGAATTTACTTCGATTGGATTAAGACAGCATTTCCGAGTGGCGTGCTGTCTTAACCGGTGTAGCCTACAGCCAGCCTTTTCGTTTAAAAAACCAATAAGGCGCAATTCCCGACAGCAGCATTAAACACAGTGCGCCGGGATAACCCAGCTGTAAATTGAGCTCCGGCATGTTTTGGAAATTCATGCCGTAAATGCTGGCCACCAGGGTTGGCGGTAGAAATACCACGGCAGCAATGGAAAAGATTTTAATAATCTTGTTTTGGGTAATGTTGATAAAGCCTTGAGTCGAGTCCATCAAGAAATTGATTTTATCGAACAGGAACGTGGTATGCGACATCAGCGTATCCACGTCGCGCATGATCTCCCGCGCGGTTTCCTGCAGCTCGGGATGATTGCGGAGATGCCGTTGCAGAAAGGATATGGAACGTTGCGTATCCATCAGGCAGAGCCGAATCTTACCGTTGCTGTCTTCCAGTTTGGCCAGTTGGTCAATGGCATTTTCAAGATCCGAGTCTATTTCTTCCAGCACCAGATAACTGACATCTTCCAGTTTGCGATGAATATCCTCCAGCGCATCGGCGAGATTTTCCACTTTTTGCTCGAACATAATGACCAGCAATTCCTGCGGTGAATGCGCTTCTATCTGCCCGTGCCGGGCGCGCATACGTAGCAGGCGAAAATCCGCCAATGCGCCTTCGCGCAAGGTAATTAACCGGTCGTTTTGCAAAATGAAGGCGACGGTCGCTGTACTGTGCCGCCCCTCGCTTTGCGACAGAAACAAAGATCGCACATGAACGCCGGTATTATCGGTAAAGTAGCGCGCCGAAGACTCGATTTCCTCCACATCATCCGATTCGGGCAGCGCCGTGCGCAAAAATGTTTGCAGCTGCGCGCGCTCACTGTCGCTGGCATCGTGGGCATCGATCCAGGACGCTTTAGCGATTGCCTGTTTGAGCTGGTCTTCAGGCGGCGTCTGTTCTTTGAGACGCCCCCGGTCAATAGTGAATAGTCTTAACATTATGTATTCCCGTTTTTTTGTTATTCAGGCAAGCTGTCCGGGCGAATCAGCGTGACTAATTTGGCGCAGCCTTCGGTCAGTTCTGTCCAGTCGCCTTTAAAGGTAAGTTGGGCTAAAGCGGCGGTAGACAGGCATTTTCCGTTAGCCGATAACGGAACCGAATGGGGAATTAGTTTTAACAACAAGTCTTCCAGGCCGGGATTATGCCCGACCAACAGTACCCGCCGTCCATGACAACTGGTTTTTAATACAGTCAGTAAGGTTAAAGCATTCGCTTCATAAATGCGCGGGTCGCAGACGATAGCCGATTCATCTATGTCTAACTGTCGACAAACCCGTTGCGCTGTCGCCAAGGCGCGTGTCGCCGGAGAGCTGAGTATGGTGTCGGGTATCAAATGCTGCTCATGCAACCAACGGCCTACCTGCTTGGCAGCGCGCCGACCGCGTTTTTTTTAAGGGACGGGAAAAATCATCCATATCAACTGCCCAATCCGACTTGGCATGTCGTAATAATAAAAGTTCGTGAGTCATAAAATATTTCTGTCAATGGGGCGATTTTCGGGCGCGTGTATACTGTAATACTATAACAGTTAATTTTGACAATTCTATTAAAAACGAAAGTAAAAAACACCTGAAAAGCAGGTAACGCAAGGCATTCGGCGTGTTAGTAGTCGGGGCTGATCGGTGGTACTACTTATTGATTGAAAGGGCTGATTTCTCTATGCTACAAATGGTTATGTAATATCAACTGGTTTTTAAGTTAATCTAATGAGCGATAAATTGGGGTGTGTCATGTCAATAAAAGAAGATTTTGAAAAATTATTAGATAAGTTGCAAGTCGAACGCGATGAAATCAATTTAAAACTGCATCTGGCTTCGATGGAAGCCAAGCAAGAATTTGAAGATGCCGAAAAAGAATGGGGCCGTTTAAAAATCAAGGCCTCTGAAATAGCGGATGAGTCGGTGGAAACTTCCGAAGAGTTTATAGCCAAGGCCAAAATAGTCGGCGAAGAGCTTAAAGAGACTTACTACCGAATTGCCAAGCGCTTGGCGGATTAAATTTTATCTCTGCGCATATAAGCTCGAGCACTCTCTTGGTCAAGGGAGTGTTTGTTTGGATTTTTTGCGGAGCATCAAATTGGTAGTTTATTTTTTGGCTGCTACAGATAAAACAGGGCTACGGGAAATTCCTGCTAACATGCTTGCTAATTGGCAAGGAGAATATTATGAATTTTTCACGTTGGGCGTTGTTAGCTGTCATTGTCACCCTGATCGCGGCGTTTTTTATTTTTGACCTGCAATACTATTTAACGCTCGAAACACTTAAGGCCCAGCAAGCGGCTATCGAGACTTATCGCAGTAATCATCCCGGTCTTGCTGTTGCTGTATATGCGTTGATTTATATCGCGGTGACCGGATTATCTTTACCGGGCGCCGCAATTCTTACGCTGGCCGGCGGCGGCGTTTTCGGTTTGCTGTGGGGAACGCTGATTGTCTCGTTTGCCTCCACCATCGGTGCAACGCTGGCTTTTCTGGCGGCGCGTTTCTTGTTTCGCGATGCGGTTAAAGTCCGTTTCGGCGATCGCCTGAATATTATTAATAAAGGCATGGACAGGGATGGCGCGCTGTATCTGTTTACCTTGAGATTGGTGCCGGTTTTCCCTTTCTTTGTTATTAACCTGGTTATGGGCTTAACAACCCTGAAAACGCAAACTTTCTATTGGGTCAGTCAGATTGGCATGTTGGCCGGCACGGTAGTTTATGTGAATGCGGGAACTCAGCTGGGTAAGCTGGAGTCATTGTCGGGTATTTTGTCACCCGGATTGATCGGCTCTTTTGCGTTACTGGGCATTTTTCCGTTACTGACCAATAAAATCGTCGAAGCCATCAAGGCAAACAAAATTTATGCGCAATGGATAAAGCCATCGCGCTTTGACAATAACATCGTGGTGATAGGCGCAGGTTCAGGCGGCTTGGTGACCGCCTACATCGCCGCAGCCGTCAAAGCCAAAGTCACCTTGATTGAAAAACATAAAATGGGCGGCGATTGCCTGAACACCGGTTGCGTACCGTCTAAAGCCTTGATCCGCTCGGCCAGGCTGTTGGCCCAAATGCGCAGGTCTGCCGATTTCGGCATCAAAAAAACCGATGTCGAAGTGGATTTCGCCGCTGTTATGAACCGGGTGCAAGCGGTTATTACAACCGTCGAGCCGCATGATTCCGTGCAACGTTACACAGAGCTTGGCGTGGACGTTATCGAAGGTGAAGCGAAGATTATTTCACCCTGGGAAGTGCAGGTGACAACGGCGGGAGCAACCCGCATTATCACCACGCGCTCCATCGTTATTGCCGCCGGTTCGCGTCCGTTTGTGCCGCCGATTGCAGGCATTGAGGGCATCGATTATCTAACCTCCGATAGTATTTGGGCGTTGCGAGAACTGCCCGGACGGTTGGTCGTGCTCGGCGGCGGGCCTATCGGCTGCGAATTGGCGCAAAGCTTTGCCCGTTTAGGCAGTCAGGTGACCCAAATCGAAATGTTGCCGCGCTTATTAATTCGGGAAGACGCCGAAGTCTCCGAGGCTGTCGCGGCGAAGTTCCGTCTGGAAGGCATTAATGTACTCGTCGATCATACTGCCAAAGGATTTGTTATCGAAAACGGTGAAAAAAATCCTGCTTGCCGAGCATGACGGTAAAGAGCTGCGTATTCCCTTCGATCAGGTATTGCTGGCTATCGGCCGGGTTGCCAATATCCAGGGATATGGCCTGGAGCAGCTGGGTGTTGAAACCTCGCCCGGCCGCACCATTGAAATTAATGAATTCCAGCAGACCAATTACCCGAACATTTTTGCCTGCGGCGATGTATCCGGCCCGTTTCAATTTACGCATGTCGCCGCTCATCAGGCCTGGTATGCGGCGGTGAATGCATTGTTCGGCAACTTCATAAAATTTCGCACCGATTACTCGGTGATTCCCTGGGCTACCTTTACCGATCCTGAAGTTGCGCGGGTCGGTCTTAATGAACAGGAGGCGAAAGCAAAAGGCATTGCCTGTGAAGTCAGCACCTATCATCTTGACGATCTTGATCGCGCTATTGCAGACGGCGTAGCGCACGGCTTCGTTAAAGTATTAACTTCGCCGGGCAAGGACCGGATTCTCGGTGTGACTATCGTTGGCGAACAGGCCGGTGATTTGATTGCCGAGTTCGTGTTGGCGATGAAGCACAATATCGGCCTGAATAAGTTGCTAGGCACCATCCATATTTATCCAACTCTGGCCGAGGCTAATAAATATGTAGCCGGAGTCTGGAAGCGCAACCATGCGCCGAAAGGCTTGTTGTGGTGCGTCGCCCGTTATCACGACTGGCGCAGAGGGTGACGTCCGAAAGTCCGTATATTCAATCAATAAAATGCATTCACCACGAACGACTGCATGGAAGCAGGAGGTAGAGCACCAACAGTAGGCGCTTTAGGCGATGCAGGAGCAATTGCCGAGACACGAAGGACACGAAGAACAGCAAGACGCATCATTTCCACGCTCCGGCGCTCATCGTTATACACAAGTGTCTGAGCTACACCGTCATTCCTGCCGGGATGACGTGCTTTAAAAATACTTATGCACAACAATGAGCGCTTCGAAGTGGGAATGCAGATATTGGAGGGGCAAATATCTGTCCAAGTCGTTCGTGTCTTCGTGGTTTTATGTTTATCAACTTACCCCGCATTTAACAGCTTGATATTAATCAAGGCGACTTTTGTCTATAATCGAGAGAAATTTTAAGCCCGCGCGGAGCAACGAAAATAGAACGTTGTTATTTTCAGCATTAGTGTCAGGTTCCAGTTAACAGGAGTAACAATTTGAACCCAAAGAACAAGATTTTATTTGCAGGCGATCCGCATGGAGATTTCAAGCCGCTGATAGCGGCAGTGCATGAATATAAACCCGAAGCCGTTGTTTTGCTGGGCGATTACGACCTGGAAATGCCCCTGGAAAGCTGTTTGCAGGAAATTGTCGGTTTAACAAAAATCTGGTGGATTGCGGGGAATCATGATTTTGAAACGCCCGGCAAATATAAAAATCTGTTTCATTCGGCCCTGGCCGATAACGGTTTGCATTTGAAAGTCACCGAAATAGCGGGACTGAGAATTGCCGGTTTAGGCGGGATTTTTCTTGGCCGGGTCTGGTATCCGCCGCAGCAGCCTAAATGGCGAGACAAGCAGCATTATCTGTATAACCAGCCTATCAATCTAAGGCATACGGCCATGTCGTTAAAATACAAGGGGGCGATTTGGCATGATGAGTTTGAGGCATTAAAGGCGCTGAAAGCGGATATTTTGGTGACCCATGAAGCGCCGGGATCTCATCGGCACGGGTTTGATGTGATTGGAGAGCTGGCTGCCGCGATGGGCGTAAAAAATATCTTTCACGGCCATTTGCACGAAAATTATACCGGCTTTGTTAAAAACAATATCAAGGTAGTCGGCGTGGCGAACAGGGCCGTCGCCGATTTGGTGGGTAATACGTTAAGGAATGGAAATTAATCGGATAACTCAGCGCCAAACGGAATGGAACGCAGGTATATTGTTTGCAGTTCAAAATTCGCTTTTTTGAATTTCCTCACCCCAACCCTCTCCAGCAGGAGAGGGAGCAACGGTGCCTAATTTTGATGTGTAATTTAAAAAATCTTATTAAATCTTATTAAATCTTATTAAATCTTATTAAATCTTATTAAATCTTAATTAATCTGCGTCATCAGCGTTCTATTTCTGGCTTTCTGAGAGTTCTTAATCTCTGATCTACGCCTGACTGCTTAAGTAATCTTCATAATTACCGCTGAAATCAACAACGCCGGTCGGGGTTAGTTCGATAATCCTGGTCGCCAGCGAGGACACAAACTCCCGGTCATGACTGACGAATATCAAGGTGCCGGGATAATTTTCCAGCGCGGTATTCAGCGATTCAATCGATTCCATGTCCAAATGGTTGGTCGGCTCATCCAACACCATGATGTTGTTTTTTTGCAGGATCAGCTTACCGAACAGCATGCGGCCTTGTTCTCCGCCGGAGATGACTTTAACGGATTTGTTGATGTCGTCCGCACTGAACAATAATCGTCCCAAGGTGCCGCGTATGGCTTGGTCGTCGTCCGATTCCTTACGCCATTGGCTCATCCACTCGATAAGCGTGGTATCTTCGGCAAAATCTTCGGCATGATCCTGGGCAAAATAACCCACTTCCGAGTTTTCTGACCACTTAACTGCACCGGCATCCGGCGTTAAATCGCCGACCAGAGTGCGCAGCAAAGTTGATTTACCGATACCGTTAGGGCCCAAAACAGCAACGCGTTCACCGACGGGAATCATCAGGTTCAGGTCTTTGAATAAGGGTTGCTCGCCATAACCCTTGGTTAATCCCTCAATTTCCAGCGCCAAGCGGTGCAGCTTTTTAGTCTGGTCGAAGCGGATAAACGGATTAACCCGGCTTGAAGGCTTGACTTCATCCAGTTTGATTTTATCCAGTTGTTTGGCGCGCGAGGTGGCCTGCTTGGCCTTGGACGCATTCGCCGAGAAGCGGCTGACGAAGGTTTGCAGTTCGGCAATCTGGGCTTTTTTCTTGGCGTTTCCGGCCAGCAGGCGTTCGCGAACTTCGGTAACCGCGATCATGTAGTCATCATAGTTGCCGGGATAAACGCGCAGCTCGCCGTAATCCATGTCGGCCATGTGGGTGCAGATGCTGTTTAAAAAGTGACGGTCATGCGAGATGATAATCATGGTGCAATTACGTTGGTTCAGTATGTCTTCAAGCCAGCGTATGGTGTTGATGTCCAGATTGTTGGTCGGTTCATCAAGCAACATGATGTCGGGATTGGAAAACAAGGCCTGTGCGAGCAATACGCGCAGCTTCCAGCCCGGCGCTACGGCGCTCATCGGGCCGTTATGCTGCTCCAGCGGAATGTCCAGGCCCAACAACAGCTCGCCGGCCCTGGCTTCGGCGGTATAGCCGTTGAATTCGGCGAACACCGACTCAAGTTCGGCGGCGCGCATGTAGTCGTCTTCGGTTGCTTCCATGTTGGCGTAGATGGCGTCGCGTTCGGACATGGCTGCCCACATCTCGGTGTGGCCCATCAGCACTACGTCAAGGACGCGTTGATCTTCATAGGCGAATTGATCCTGGCGCAAGTTACCCAGACGCTCATTGGGACTGATGCTGACGTTGCCCGCCGAGGGTTCCAAATCGCCGCTCAATATTTTCATGAAGGTCGATTTGCCGCAGCCGTTCGCGCCGATCAGGCCGTAACGGTTGCCGTCGCCGAATTTGACCGAGACGTTTTCAAACAGGGGTTTAGCCCCGAACTGCATGGTGATGTTAGCTGTAGAAATCAAGTTTTTGTTCCGAAGATTAAAGTAAAAAGATTGTTTGGTTTGTAAGGGGATTAATTCACCACGAAGACACGAAGAACACGAAGTTTTTATTATATCTTCGTGCTCTTCGTGTCTTCGTGGTGAAAGCTTTTAAGTTAATTAAGCCAGGCCTCAGGCACTATATTGGCCGTGTTTTGATCGTCGCTGACCCAAATCTGTCCGTCCTGGATGCTGATTTGCAATTGCATGGTGCGCTTTACCATCGGTGCGAGTTGGTCGGTCGCTTCCTTGGGCAAATTAATAACCGTCAGGTTTTTAAAGCGTTCCAGCTTATGTTGAATCTGGTTCCACCAGACGCTATTGCGCCCGCCGTAGGTGTAGATGATGACTTTATCGGCGCGATTAGACGCTTTGCGGATGCGTTTGTCATCGGGCATGCCGACATCAATCCACAGCTCAATGTCGTCGGTCAGGCTTTTTTTGCCAGAGCTCGGGTTCATCATCGGTACTCAGACCTTTAGTGAATTGCAGGTGTTCATGGGCATTGATTACAAAAGCCAGCAGACGCGTCATCATGCGCTCTTCGGTTTCCGAAGGGTGCAGGGCAATGGTCAGGTGATGCGATTGATAATAGCCTCTGTCCATGTCTGAAATCTGACAGTCGGCTTTATAGATGGTTGACTTAAGCGCCATTGAGCGATTTTTTACGGCTTTGAAAAATAAAGCCGTATTCTAACAGATTTTAGCCTTCGAGTGTTCTACAGTAACAGCTTATCGTCTATAGCTATAAAACGGCCGGCCGAATTAATCAGCGAGGGCGCAGTCAAGGCCGGTACGCCGTACACTTCCGTCGTTACGCCGTAAACGTTTCGAGCCTTGTCCAATAACAGGTCGAAGTCGCCGTCGCCGGATAACAAAATAATCACATCGACCTTGGCCGCATAGTCGATCGCATCCAGCGTAATGCCTACGTCCCAATCGCCTTTCGCGGAACCGTCGCTACGCTGGATGTAAGGCTTTAGCTTGACTTCAAAGCCGATATTCCTGAGTACCTGTTGAAATCCCTGCTGCTTGCAGTCGCCCTTATCGATGGCATAAGCAAACGCCGTGACCACTTCCCTGCCTGCGGTCGCCTGCGCCCAGAATGCAGTGTAGTTAAAATGCCGCCGGTAACTTTGCTTGGTGGTGTAATAGATATTCTGCACATCGACAAAGATGGCGACTTTTTCCATGTCGTTATTTGATGAATGAACAGCAATAATCGCTAGGGCTTTTGACTTTCATGGTGAATGCCGCATTGGCGGGCACGTTGAATGATTCGCCGCCTTTGATGCTTTGCCATTCAGCGCCGGGCAATAAAACATCCAGGTCGCCGTCGATGATTTCCATTACTTCCGGATCGGCGGTGTTAAAAGTGTATTCGCCGGGCAACATGAAGCCCAGGGTTTTTGACGAACCGTCTGCGAACTTGATCGTCCGGCTGCTGACATTGCCGCCGAAGTAAACATTGGCTTTTTTGACGATGGTTACGTTATTGAATTCTGACATGGGTTTCCTTTATGGATAATGGGTAATAAGGCGCGCAATGATACCAGATTGTCTTGGTTTAACGCAGTTTGCGGATCACAAAAAGACGAGGTGCCGAGTCTTTATGTTCGGTGCTGTAAATAGTGTTGACTTCAAATTGCTGGGTATCCAGTTGCTCGCACCAGTTTTTAACCTGACCGGTTTCCAGATCGCCGCCTTGGTGGCCGGGATAGGCGAGCAGGGTGATGATGCCTTCGGCAGCTAAAATCCGGGCGGCGACAGTCAAGGCGGTCAATGTGGAATCGGTTAACGTAATGACTGTTTTATCGCCGCCCGGCAAATAGCCCAGATTAAACATGATTGCGCGGACTTTGCCGTGGTGATGCATGGGGATTTTTTCGTCCATGTCGGCATGGCTGGCGTGGATCAAGGTCAGGCATTCCGGGGAGTGTGCTTGCCGGAATTTCTCAAGAGTCGAGTCGATGGCCGCCTGTTGTATATCAAAGCCGTAAACATGGCCGGATGGACCGGCTTGTTCGGCGAGGAATACGGTATCGTGACCGTTGCCTACCGTAGCATCAATGGCAATATCGCCGGTGCGGAGAATGTCCCGGATTAAGTCATGAGCTGCGTTAACCAGTGAAATGCGTTTCATAATGGCGTTGGATATTGCTGGAATGGGGTAGGGGAGCGCCGTTTAATAAAGCATCGGCGAAATGTCGGCTGTACCAAGGTATCTGTAAACTGCCTTTTGCGCCAAAACCGTTAAAAATGGCGAGTTGCTTGTGTTGCGGATGCAGGCCGATAAACGGCTGTCTGTCCTGAGTACATGGCCTGACATTGGCTTGGTGGTTGATCAGGGTTGCCTGATTCAAACCGGGTGCGACTTGGCTGAGCGCATTTAGCAAGTCATTTTTGCCCTGCTCGGTAGGCTGAGTATCCAGGTTTTCTCGGTCGAAGGTTGCGCCGATTCTAATTTGACGGGTATTTAACGGGATCAGCCAGTTGCCGTAATTGAGGATTTTATCGGGTAATCCGGTCTGGTGTTGCAGCGTCAGGATTTCGCCTTTGACCGGTTGAAAAGGCAGCCAGCAAAACCAGGGGGTTTGCGTTGCCTGATGGCCTTCGCAGAAAATAATCTGCTTGGGGGCGATGTCCAGCCCGCGTAAAGACGGTTGCAGCCGTATGTCCCGGTAATCGAAATCAGCCTGCCGGTAGCTGTCGTTGGCAATGAAAAACGCTTTCAGGCAACTTAATAGCGGCCGGGTTAATAAATAACCGGTTTGTCTTTGTTCCAGAAAACCGAAGGGCGTTGCGAGATTGTCGATGGCTTTGCCCGGCTGCTGTATGTCGCCGAGGTAGGCTTGATAGTCAGGGTTGCTGAGGCGTTTATGGGCGTTTGTAAATTCGCTGTCGCTGTGGAAAAACCGCAGCATCGGTTTTTCGATATAAAAGTCTTGCTGGAAAAAATCGGCTAGCTGGGAATAGCAGTGTTTTGCCGTCGGCAACAGCGTATCGACATCGGCGGATTTTACAAAGCGCATGCCGGTTATCGGGTTGATCAGTCCTGCTGCAACCTGCGAGGCATTTTCCCGGCCGTTATCGACAATGACGACTTTGCAGCCGCGTTGTATGAGTTCCCAGGCCAGCAAGCTGCCCGCCAGTCCCTGGCCGATGATTAGAAAGTCGATCATGATTTATAATTCACCACGAAGGACACGAAGAAAAACACGTCATCTGGGCTACCAAGCTGGAGCTTGGGGACCAGCGTATTTCTTATCTTAATGCGGTAACGCCGGAGCGTGGAAACGATAAAGAAAAACTTCGTGCCTTCGTGGTGAATTTTTATGTCTTGATGGTGATTAATGTTTATTTGGCCGTCAACGCCACACCGTTAAAACAAATCCCCTCCCAGCCGTATTGCATGAAATTCCTGATGTTCTGGTGGCCTGTGCCGTGCGGGTCATTTAAAACATCCAGCCGGTAATAATCGCCAAACAGGTTTAACGTCTGCTGCTGGTCGAGCCGATTGAGTTGGGCAAAAGCGAAAATTTTGCAGGAGCCTTCGTTAGTACCGGCCTGATTGACTAACATCTGCTCATTCAGGCCGTTGCTGAATTCGGTGGCTTGGTAATGGTAGTTTTCAGTAATGACCGCGATGGTTTCATCAAAACTGACCGGGCTGTTATTTGTTACTTTTTCAATAAACGATGCGAGCGACATGTGTAAGTTCAAGGTAAACAGGGGTTAACGAAGTAATCCGGAAATACTTTTAAATTCAGGATGGGTGGAATCTTTGACCCATTCGAACAAGACCGATTCATAATTGGTAATGGTCGCGCCTTGTTGTTGCATGCGTTGCAAGGCATAGAATTTATGTTCCGCCTTGCGCGAACAGATGGCGTCTTCGACGACATGCACCTGATAGCCGAAATGCATCAATTCCAACGCGGTCTGCAATACGCAAACATGCGCTTCCTGGCCGACCAGTATGATTTGCTTGCGGTCGGTGCTGGCTACGGTGTCGGTAAAGCCTTCAGCCGCGCAGCAGGAAAAACCGGTCTTGTCGAAAATCAGGGTGTCTTCCGACAATATATCGGTGATAGTCGTATCGGTAGAACCCAAGCCTTTGGGATATTGCTCGGTTAACAACACCGGGATGCTTAACAGTCCGGCGGCTTCAACAAGACTGCGGGCGTTGGCCGTCATAAGTTCGGCGTCGCGCTCGGGCATGGCCGCTGATAATTTTCCCTGCAAATCGACGACGATCAGCAGGCTGTTTTTTACAGACAGGAGGTTAGGGTGTGTGGTCATTTTAATTTGCAGGAAAGGGTTAGGGGAAGAAGGCGAAAGGCAAAAGGCAAAAGGCAAAAGGCTAAAAAACACATCCTTCGCCTTTTGCCTTGCGCCTTTAGCCCTTTTTCAAAATCCGTCCTTTTTCACGCTGCCAATCGCGGTCTTTTGAAGTGGCGCGCTTGTCGTGCAATTGCTTGCCTTTTGCCAGACCGATTTCCAGTTTGGCTCTGCCGTTTTTCCAGTACATCTTCAATGGAATCAACGTGTAGCCTTTGCGTTCGACCGAACCGATCAGTTTGTTGAGTTCATGCCGGTGCAGCAACAGTTTCTTGGCGCGGATAGAATCGGGATTAACATGGGTCGATGCGGATAACAGCGGTGAAATATGCGCGCCCGACAACCAGGCTTCGCCCCGTCTGATCACCACATAACTCTCTTTGAGTTGGATGCGTCCATCCCTCAGGCTTTTAACTTCCCAGCCTTCCAAAACAACCCCCGCTTCAAACCGCTCCTCAATCGAATACTCAAAAGTAGCCTGACGATTAACGGCAATGGTGGCATTTTGCTGCTTGGTGTTTTTCTTGGACTTTTTATCGGCCATAAGTGCGGGTTAGGATTTTTAAACTGACGTAAAGGAATAATTTTGCTATTTTACTCGATATTACTAACTGATGTTATGCAATAAGCGGAAAAGTTCACCACGAAACAAACATCCGTGGTGATTTTATAATTATTGAGTTTTTACAGGCACACAAATGACGGATACAAAAAAATCACAACATGGTGAATGGTCATCGCGTTTCGCATTTATTCTGGCTGCGACGGGTTCCGCAGTCGGTCTGGGCAATATCTGGAAGTTTCCCTATATTACCGGAGAAAATGGCGGCGGGGCATTTGTCATAGTCTATCTGTTGTGTGTGTTACTGATCGGCATCCCCATTATGATGGCGGAAACCATGTTGGGGCGTCGCAGCAGGCAAAACCCCATTAACACCATGATAACCTTGGCCGATGAAGCCGGAGCCGATAAAAACTGGCATTATTTAGGCTGGATGGGCGTCGCTGCCGGTTTCTTAATACTCTCTTATTACAGCGTTATTGCAGGCTGGGCTTCGGCTTACGTGTTAAAGGCCTTTACCGGCAGCTTTTTCGGCGCCGATGCAGCAGCGATAAAAGTGATTTTTGACGATTTTGTCGCCAGTCCGGTGAAGCTGCTTTTCTGGCATAGCCTGTTCATGTTGGCGACCATGCTGATTGTGGTTCGCGGCGTTAATACCGGCCTGGAGAAAGCGGTGCGCTTTTTAATGCCCAGCCTGTTTGTGTTACTGATTCTAATGGTGGCTTATGCAATGACCACCGACAGCTATGATCAGGGCGTCAAATTTTTGTTCACCCCTGATTTCAGCAAGCTGACCGGCAACGGCGTATTGACCGCCATGGGGCACGCGTTTTTTACCCTGAGCTTAGGTATGGGCGCCATCATGGTTTACGGTTCTTATTTGCCGAAAGATGTGTCGATTTCAAAAACCGTATTTTTGATTGCAGGCACCGATACCGTGGTTGCCTTATTGGCCGGCATTGCCATCTTCCCGATTGTTTTTGCCAGTGGGCTGGAACCTGCAGCCGGTCCGGGACTTATCTTTCAAACCTTGCCGATAGCGTTCGGCAACATGACCGGCGGCTGGTTTTTCGGGATTTTGTTTTTTGTGATGCTGGTTTTTGCGGCGTTGTCTTCCTCCATTTCATTGATCGAACCGGCTGTTGCCTGGTTGGTTGAAAATAAAGACATGAGCAGGGAACAAGCCTGTATCTGGTCAGGTTCGATAACTTGGTTACTGGGATTCGGCACCATTTTTTCATTCAACGTTTGGTCCGAGTTCAAGATTTTCGACAGAACCATTTTTCAATTGCTGGACTATTTAACCGCCAATCTGATGTTGCCTATCGGCGGTTTTTGCATTGCAGTGTTCGCCGGATGGATCATGAAACAGCAACATACCGAGCATGAATTGGACATGCCTAACCCGCTCAGTTATCAAGTCTGGAAGATTTTAATTTGCTATGTGTCTCCCGCCGCCGTGTTTCTGGTATTCCTGCATGTGGTCGGAGTTCTTTAAGCATGACCGTTGTTCAAAAAAGCGCCCTGGTCAAATTTTCAGCGCAGCAGATGTTTGACTTGGTCAACGACATTGAAGCTTATCCTGAGTTTTTGCCCTGGTGCAGCGGCAGTCGCATCATCAAGCGCGAAGGTGATATTGTTGAAGCGGAGGTAGTGATTTCCAAAGGCGGCTTTAAAAAATCCTTTTCGACCCGGAACAAGATCGATAACGGACGCAGTATGACGCTCTCCCTGTTGAATGGCCCGTTTTCCTCTCTGGAAGGAAAGTGGGAATTCATACCGCTACGCGAAGATGCCAGCAAGATTTCCCTGGATCTGGAGTTTGAAATGTCAGGCAAGCTGGCAAGTCTGGCCTTCGGCGTAGTCTTTAACCAGATCTGCAACACGATGGTGAGTTCGTTTACCGCAAGGGCCAAAGCAGTTTATGGTTAATGTCGAAGTGGCCTACGCCAAACCCGAACAGCAGGTGATAGTCACGGTGGCAATGGAGGAAGGCGCGACTGTTGAAGCCGCGATAAAAACATCCGGCTTGCTGGAGCTTTTTCCTGAAATTGTTTTGTCCGAGCTTAATGCGGGGATTTTTGGTGTAGCCTGTAAACTGGATCAGCCTGTTAGAGAGGGCGATAGGATAGAAATTTATCGGCCTTTGGTTCATGACCCTAAAGAGGCTAGGCGGCAGCGGGCTTTGAAGTGAGTTTGAGGCGTTGTTGTAATCTGCTATTCTATTTGCATGAAAGTAAATGAGACTTTAATTATGCTGAAAGAAGATGGCTGGTATCTTGCTGCAACGCGAGGGAGTCATCGTCAATTCAAGCATCCAGCCAAAAGTGGTCGTGTAACCGTACCCGGAAAACCGGGAGACGATTTAGCTCCAGGCACTTTAAATAGCATACTCAAACAAGCAAAACTAAAGGAGTAACTCATGCGTTACGCAATCGTTGTCGAAAAAACGGAAAACAACTACTCAGCCTATGTGCCCGATTTACCAGGATGTGTTGCTACTGGCTCTAGTGTGGAGGAAACTGAGCGTGAAATTCGTGAGGCAATCGAGTTTCATATCGAAGGGCTTATTGAAGATGGTTTGCCGGTGCCACAACCAGCAAGTATTGTTCAATATATTGAAATCGCTGCTTAAGTTCCTTAGGCTGGGTTACGCTACTCTAACCCGGCCTACATGGCTAGTTTGTATGAGCACCAACTATCCTATATTTTAATAAACTTAAGGAAGTAACAAAATGAGCCTAAAATCAGTAGATCAATACGCTAAAGAATTAAAACTAGATTATCCAAAATTAACTGAATTCGAGGCATTAAACCTAGCAATCGGAATGCAAAGAAATGAAATATTTAGGGTAGGTTTGAATGTAAGTAGCGATGACTCTTACCCATCCGCTTTAGAAACGTTGGCAATCGCATTAGGTTTTCATTCTTCAGGAAGTGGAAATGTGATAGATGCTTTAAAAGAAATAGCCAATAATATTGAAAGCAAGTAGCTTTCCATAAAGGTGCGTAGTATGTGCGGAGGTACGAAGTACATCAATCGCGAAAGATGCGCTTCGCTTTGTTTGGCACATCCTACGCACTATCTCGGCAATTGAGCATGACAAGATAAATTTAGGCATAGAGCGCGCAAAGATTTTAGCCAAAGCGCTTAAATGCCATCCTGCGGTATTAGTTTTTCCCGGATGGGATGCTGAGATTGCTGCCTAACAGGGTATCTACTGACTCCAATTGAATATCTAACGCAGTAAGCAGCCCCGTTCAGCCCATCTATTGACCTATATTCCTCTGTGAATTCATTCCCTTGCATGAATTTACCGCGAAGCACATAATCCGTGAACGAAATGGCGAAATCATTCCGACACTAGCTGAGCCTAGGCTTAATCCCAGCCGTATGAAACAAATACTTCCGGGACGCTCAGCCAGTGTCGAATGCGCTCTTCGCAATCGTGCGATGCGTTAATCCATTCGACGCGCGTAATCAGACAAGTTTCCTGTCCAGGCAGGCAAGGAGGAAAAATGATTACACCAGAATACGATTTGGCCGTGGTGGGTGGCGGAGTTGCGGGATTGTATTGCGGAATGCATGCCGCGCCCGACTGGCGTGTCGCCCTGTTCGAAGGCAGTCATCGCCTCGGCGGCAAACTGGAAACCGTTTCCATGCTTGGTTTCGATGCGGAATACGGGGCAATGCGTTTTGACCCTATCCGGCAGTTCCGCATGGGTGAACTCATCAAAGAACTAGGCATCGAGACTTTACCTTTCCCGGAATATTCGAGTCCGCCTGACCAGCAACACAGTCTGAACTACCGGCTGGATGCGGACGAGCAGGGCCTGACGACGTTGGAGCTCTTCAGGCTCGCGATACAGCGGGTGCTGGGTGTGTCGGAAGCGGAAATGCTGGCCCTGAGCGAGCAGCAGCTCGAATCGATCCGGCGGGAAAGCGTATTTTTCGATCAGCCTTTATGGGAGCAAGGTTTGTGGAACGCGCTGGGGCGGGTTATCAGTCACAATGCCTTGCGCTACATCGTCATGGAAGGCAGTTTTTTTCATTTCATTCACGAGAATCCGAATGCTGCAACCTGGATGATTACCTGGGTCAAGATGCTGCAAATGAGCCCAAATCTCAGGACGATCCGTCATGGTATGCAGTCGCTAGCCGATGCTATGCAGGAACGTTTGAAACAGCGGGGTGCGGAAATTCACCGTGCTCAGGTGCTGACTTCGCTGGAACGCTATGATCGGGAACGGGTGCTGCTGCATTTTTCAGAAGGACAGACTTGTATTGCGAAACACGTTGTTCTGGCGCTGCCCGAACATTGTCTGGTCCGCATCAACGGACTGCCTCCGGGAATCCGGTCGATGTTCGGATCGGTGCTGGACATTCCGTTGCTTAAATGTTTTTTCGTGGTCGAAGATCCGTGGTGGGACGAGAATGTTCCTCATTTGGACATGCCGAATCTGCCGGCCCGTGAGGTGCATTATCAAAAACGGGATGGCAAAGGCCTGGTCATGGTCTACGCCGACCGGCCGTATTTGAATTTCTGGAGTCAATATCTGCGCAAGGGTTATGAGACGCGGGCGGAGATTAATGGCGATCAAGGATTGCCTCTGGCCTTTGCCCGTTTCGTGGGCATCGATCCTAAGCGCATTATCAGTTACGGAGTCCGTCATTGGGGAACCGAACCTTACGGCGCGGCCTGTCATCTATGGAAGCCGGGAATCAAGCCCTGGACGGTGCAGGGAAAGGTAGCGGCATTTTCGCTGGAGCGTAGCGGTCCGGCGAACCTGCATATTTGCGGAGAAGCTTTTTCAGATTATCAAGGTTTTATCGAGGGTGCGTTGCGTACGGCTCATGATGTGATGGGGAGAATGGCAGCCACATAATCCCCCATCGCATCGTCTCAACGCTGCAAGCGCACGGCTAAAGCGGTAATTGATCTGTTGGTGATCCCGATCCCGACGCCGGTTTTGCATCCGCTTTGTCACTCTTAGGCGAATCATCAGTGCTGTCATAGCCAAACAGGCCGGTGATCATTTCCCACAGGGTTTTTTCAAGATCCCGTTTGGGCACTTCTACCGTAGTTTCTTCCGATGTTTTAATAACGGGAACGGCGCTGGGTTTGAAATCGCCTTGTACGCCGATCAGTTGATCGTTATCAAAGAATAATGAAATTCTTTTTTGCTGTCTGTCGCCGCCTTCGACTTGGGCCGAATAGAGGTAGTCCCAACGTTTTTGGTGAAAAAAATCAACCAGCATCGGTGAGCCCATTATATAAAGCACCTGGCGCTTGTTCATGCTGGGTCTGAGTTGATCGATCATGGATTGATCAACGATATTGCCTTGCTGGACATCGACTGTGTAGACGCCGGGCAGGTTGGTCAGAATGGTGGTGCAAGAGCTGAGTGTCAGGCTTGCTACGACTGCAAGGATGCAGGGGATAAAGCAATTACCGGATAGGTTTAAAGCGGAAAGCGGCTTTCTCATTTGAGGCTGCGGATGAGTTGAAAATGCAAAATCATACAGGATGTTAAGGGATTATCCTATAAAACTGTCATGCCCATACTGTCAAAAAAAGGCTACAATGCGCGTAATTCTATATAAAACTGCCTGCACAAAGGTATAAACGGAGATTAATGTTGGATACGCATGATTTAAGGAACGCAGGCCTGAAGGTGACTTTACCTCGGGTCAAGATTCTGCAAATTTTAGAAAATCAGGTTAACGAGCGTCATTTAACCGCCGAACAAGTTTATAAAATTCTGCTGAGTGAGGATGAAGAAATCGGTTTGGCTACGGTTTATCGTGTTTTAACTCAATTTGAAGCGGCCGGACTGGTGAGTCGACATCACTTTGAAGGCGGCAACTCTGTCTTTGAACTTGATAAAGGCACTCATCATGATCACATCCTGTGTATGAAGTGCGGCAAAGTGGATGAGTTTACCGATGAGGTTATTGAGGCCCGGCAAAAAGAAATCGCTGCAAAACTGGGCTATGAGCTGACCGATCACGGCCTTTATTTATACGGTTTTTGCGCTCAGTGCAGGAAATCCTGATTTTTTTATTTTAAATTGTAGGCTTCATGTTTAAACCTCTCATTTTTTATATCGGCTTGCGTTATACGCGGGCCAAACGCCGAACTCAGTTCATTTCTTTTATTACCTTAACTTCCGTGCTGGGCATAGCCTTGGGCGTTACTGCGTTGATTGCCGTGTTGTCGGTGATGAACGGCTTTGAAGCCGAATTACGCGAGCGGATTCTCGGCATGACTTCACATGCAACCGCTACCGGAAAATACGGTCAGTTGGATAATTGGCAGGACCTGGAGCGGAAATTAAAAAACTATCCGCACGTAGAGGGCACCGCGCCTTTTATTAATGGACAGGTGATGATTAACGCCGACCGGCGCGTCAGCGGCACCATGCTGACCGGGATTCTGCCGGAATACGAGTCCAGAGTATCGGAAGTCGCCGATAAGATGAAGGAGGGCAAGTTGTCTGACCTGGTTCCCGGCGAATATGGCATTATTTTAGGGGTAGAGCTGGCCAATTATCTGGGCGTTTTCATGGGCGATAAAATCACTGTTATCAGTCCGCAGATTAATTCCACTCCGGCCGGTATTGTGCCGCGCATGCGGCGGTTTACCGTGGTCGGTATTTTTAAGGTGGGCATGTATGAATATGACCGCAATATGGCGATGATTCATCTGGATGATGCGGCCAAATTGTTTCGTTTAGATGATGCCGTTTCAGGCCTGAGAATCAAGCTGGATGATCTGTTTAATGCGCCGAAAATCACTCGGGCGCTTTCCAACGCTTTGTATGACGATTATCAGGTCAGCGATTGGACGCTGGCGCACAACAATTTTTTCCGGGCTATACAGACAGAAAAACGGGTGATGTTTATTATCCTGTTGCTGATCGTGGCGGTGGCGGCTTTTAATATTGTTTCCACGCTGGTGATGGTGGTCACCGATAAACGCGGCGACATTGCCATTTTAAAAACCCAGGGACTGACATCAAGGTCGGTGATGGGGATTTTTATGGTGTTGGGAGCGGTCATCGGCGTAGTCGGCACCGCGCTCGGAACCGTAGGCGGGGTATTGCTGGCGTTGAATGTGGAAACCATCGTTCCGGCCATTGAGAAATTATTCCATGTCCAGTTTATGGCCGCCGATGTTTATTACATCAGCGAACTGCCTTCCAAATTGGTCTGGACTGATGTTTATGTGATAGCGGGTATGGCCTTTTTACTGTCATTATTGGCGACTATTTATCCTGCCTGGCAGGCAGCCAAAGTAAATCCAGCGGAAGTTTTAAGATATGAATAATACCAACATACTGCAATGTCAGCAGTTGACCATGCGCTATGACCAGGGCGGGCTGGATGTTGAGGTTTTAAAAGGGGTCGATTTAAGCATCGGTGTCGGTGAGCGTGTCGCCATCATGGGCGCATCGGGTTCAGGCAAAAGCACCTTGCTGCATTTGCTGGGCGGACTTGAAAAGCCCAGCGGCGGCAAAGTGGTTTTGGGCGGCGTTAATCTTAATGAAGTCGGCTCAGGCCAACTGGCTAAGTTAAGGAATAAATCCTTGGGCTTTATCTACCAGTCTCACCATCTGTTGGGCGAGTTTACCGTGCTGGAAAATGTGGCGATGCCTTTGCTGATCGGCGGACATCCGGTAAAAGAGGCGAGTACTCGTGCGACAGCATTATTGAAACGGGTAGGGCTGGGGCACCGCATTGAACACAAGCCCGGCGAGTTGTCCGGCGGGGAAAGGCAGCGTGCCGCAGTCGCTAGGGCGTTAATCAATAAGCCGGGTGTGGTGCTGGCCGATGAACCCACCGGAAATCTGGACAGTAAAACGGCGGATCAGGTTTACCAGTTAATGCTGGAATTAAACCATGAGCTGAATGTCAGCTTTTTGGTGGTGACTCATGATCATGAGCTGGCTGCCAGAATGGGCAAGGTTTTGCATATGGAAGATGGGCTGATTGTAGGCTAGGAAAAAGCATAAAGCCGCGAGCAACTGTATTTATGCAGTCGCTCGCGGCTTGGTTTTAATCAGTCTAATTCGTTATTTATGTCTTCAATCTGCGTATCCTGTGCAGCAAGTCTTTTTTCCTTTCTTTCCGCCCATTTTTTGTTTACATGGTATTGCCAGTAATAATGGATGCCGAAATAACCGGCGGTGGACGAGACTATCCCCATAATCAAACAGCCGACCAGAAAAGGTTGCCAGACATCGCCAAGACTGGAGAATATGTTACTTAGTGAAAATTCGGATTCATCGGCACTGGTCGGCTGATTCAGAAACGACAGCCCGACTTCATAAGCGAAATAGTACAGCGGCGGCATGGTGATAGGGTTGGTTATCCAGACCAGCGCTACCGAAATCGGTATGTTAGCCCGGTAATAAATGGCACCCATAGCGGCAAAAACCATTTGCGCCGGGGCAGGAATCCAGGCGCAAAAAAGACCTACCGCAAAAGCCAGAGCAATAGAGCGTCGGTTCAAATGCCAGAGGTTAGGCTCGTGCAGTTTATCGCCGAGAAATTGTAGGCTCTTGTGTTGTTTGATTACTTCAGGATCGGGGATGAACTTGTCGATCAGTTTTTGTATAAGTTTCTTTGGCATCGTTATTTTTATTATTTAAGTTACACTCAAATTAAGTTTATCAGGTTTTTGTTAGCCTAAAAAACACCAAGGTGCTAAATGGTCGTTTCCGCCCTGTCATTTTTAGCCGGATTGATGCTGGTTCAACAGTTTCCGACATTGCCGGATGTTAAATGGCTGATAGTCGGCGGCGTATTGGCTGGCATTATTGCATGGTTGCGTTATTGGCGGTGCCTGTTTTTTGTAGTCGGCGTGCTGTGGGCGATAGTGTTTGCAATGCACCGTTTGTCCGACCGGTTGCCTGAACAGCTGGAGGGTGTAGAGGTTCAGGTGACCGGCACCATAGCCGACTTGCCGGAACAGGATGAAAAGCGTGTCCGCTTCGACTTTATCCCCAGGGATGGGGTGTATGCCGCAAACCCGTCGGGAACGGGTGCGGCGATCCCCAGGGATGGTGTGTATGACGCAGGTCAGTCTGGACAGCAATTACCCGCCAAATTGAGATTAAGCTGGTACTATCCGGATCAGCCCATCAAGGCCGGTCAGCAGTGGGTTTTTACCGTTAAATTGAAACGCGTCCACGGCACCATGAACCCCGGCGGTTTTGATTATGAACGCTGGCTGTTTACCGAAGGTGTGGGCGCAACCGGCTATGTGCGTCCGAGTCCAAAGCCGGTTTTGCTGGGGCGCGATTCGGCCTGGGGCAGTATTTCCGTCTGTCGTCAGAGCATCACCGATCAGCTTTCAAGCGCATTGGGCAATAGCGCAAGCCTGGCGCTGATAAAGGCGTTGACTATCGGCGACGGCAACAGCGTCACTCAAGAACAATGGGAGGTTTTTCGTAAAACCGGCACCACGCATCTGGTGGTGATTTCCGGTTCGCATATCGGGCTTATTGCCGGGCTGGTTTATTTCCTGATGCTTAAGTTGTGGGCGTGGACGGGATGGCTCGTCTGGTCGCCGCAAAAGGTTGCGGCAGTTTCGGCTGTGCTGGTGGCGATTTTTTACTCCGGATTGGCCGGTTTTTCCGTGCCTACCCAGCGTTCGGTGGTCATGTTGTCTATTGCCATGGCAGCCATTATTTTGCAACGCAATAGTCGTCCTTTTAATACCTTGTCCATCGCCCTGTTTGCAGTGCTGATTGTCGATCCGCTAGCCGTTTTATCGGCGGGGTTTTGGCTATCATTTCTCGCCGTGAGTGTGATTGTTTATGCCGTTTCCGGGCGCTTAGGCAAACTTGGGCCCGTTTGGGGTGCAATAAAAATAAACGGGGTCACGTCGGTGGGTTTATCGCCGCTGCTGTTGCTGTTTTTCCAACAGGTTTCATTGGTTGCGCCATTGGCTAATTTGATCGCCGTGCCGGTTATCAGTCTGCTGGTTGTGCCGTTATCGCTGCTGGCTGCCATCATCATGTTTATCTTGCCAACGTTGGCGAGCAAATTGTTCTTTTTGGTGGACACTGTCTTGCAAGGCTTATGGTGGCTATTAGCCCATTTGGCGGAAATTCCCATGGCGTCGATAAACCATGTGCTGCCCTCGTATTGGGCATTGCTTTTCGCTGTGCCGGGTATTTTACTGCTGCTTGCGCCGGTCGGCATTCCGGCTAGGTGGTTGAGCTTGGTGATGTTTTTGCCGCTGGTATTTACCGATGTAAAACAACCTGAAGCAGGCGACATCAACATGACCTTGCTGGATGTCGGGCAAGGCTTGTCGGCTGTCGTGCAGACCACTCATCATCTGCTGGTTTACGATACCGGTGCTAAATTTTCTGAACACAGCGATATGGGGCAAAGTGTGCTGCTGCCTTTTTTGCGCTCGCAAGGTGTAGCTAAAATCGACAGCTTAATTATCAGTCATGGCGATAACGACCATATCGGCGGCGCTGTATCGCTAATGCGCGGCATATCGACTGAAAAAATTTTGACCAGTGTTCCGCAACAGTTAAGCGAGTATGCGCCAATCGAGTGTGCCGCCGGGCAATCGTGGTTATGGGATGAGGTCAAGTTCACTATGCTGGCTCCTCGACAAGCGTTTGTGTCGGAAAACGACAATTCCTGCGTGCTGAAAATCCAGTCGAAACACGGCACGGCATTGCTGGCCGGCGACATAGAGGCAGCGGCGGAGTCCTGGTTGGTTGAGACCTACGGCGAAGCATTAAAAGCCGATGTGTTGGTTGCTCCGCATCACGGCAGCAAGACCTCATCAACATCCGGTTTTTTGCAGGCCGTCCAACCTGGCTACGTGTTGATTCCTGCGGGTTACCGGAATCAATTCGGCCATCCGCATAAAGATGTTTTGACGCGCTATCGGCAAGTCCATGCTCTTTGGCTGAATAGTGCCGACAGCGGGGCTATTGTTGTTAATGTTAAAAATAATGTACTTGCAGTGCGCGGGATGCGTCAGACGGAAAGTAAATATTGGAATATTAAATGATAATTACCAATGACTTTACTCTGTAATTAAATAGGACTAGAATAGTCCTCAATTATTAGGGGCAAGGTATGTTACGGCTGAGTAAGTTAACTGATTATGCGACGGTCATTTTAAGTTTTATGGCCAGAGAAAAAACGCAAGTGCGTGCGGCTATGGAAATATCGACGGTGACCGGCATCGCTCTGCCTACAGTCAGTAAAATCCTTAAGCTGCTGGTTAACGCCGGCGTGTTGATTTCCACACGCGGCGCCAAGGGGGCTATGTTTTAGCCAGAATGCCGGAGGAAATCAGCGTTGCCGCTGTTATCAGCGCGCTGGAAGGACCGATTGCCCTCACCGAATGCAGTATTTCCCATCAAGGCTGCGAACAGGCTTCGGGCTGTGATATTTTGGGGAACTGGAGTTTGATTAACCAGACCATTCATAACGCATTAGAGTCGGTGACCTTGGCCGATTTAATCAGACCCGTTGTTGTACCGGAAGAAGTGTTGATTCCGGTCTCCAGTTTATATAGGTAGAAAATTTTATGTCAGCAAGTGAACAAGAAATCAAGAATCTGATCGGTAAGGAATACAAACAAGGGTTTGTGACTGAATTGGAAACCGACACTTTCCCGCCCGGATTGGATGAAGAGGTTATTCACAGGTTATCGAAGGTCAAGAATGAGCCTGAGTTTATGCTGGAATACCGGCTGAAAGCGTTTCGCCATTGGCAGACCATGAAGACGCCGAAATGGGCGTTCGTCAAGTTCGATCCTATCGATTATCAGGCGATCAGTTACTATTCTGCGCCTAAACGCAAGGAAGACGGGCCGAAAAGCCTGGACGAGATCGACCCGCAAGTCTTGGAAGCCTACAAAAAGCTGGGTATTCCGCTGGATGAGCAGGAGCGTTTGGCCGGTGTTGCGGTCGATGCGGTGTTCGACAGCGTGTCGGTAGCGACGACGTTTAAAGGCAAGCTGAAAGAAGCGGGCGTTATTTTTTGCCCTATTTCGGAAGCCTTGCGCGAGCACCCCGAACTGATCAAGCAATATCTGGGTTCGGTCGTGCCGCATACCGACAATTACTTTGCCGCTTTAAATGCAGCCGTATTTACCGACGGGTCGTTTGTCTATATTCCCAAAGGCGTGCGTTGTCCTATGGAGTTGTCCACCTATTTCAGGATCAACGCCGCCAATACCGGGCAGTTCGAGAGGACTTTAATTATCGCCGACGAAGGCAGTCACGTCAGTTATTTGGAAGGCTGCACTGCGCCGATGCGCGATGAAAATCAGCTGCATGCGGCGGTGGTCGAGTTGGTCGCGATGAAAGATGCGGTGATCAAATATTCGACCGTACAAAACTGGTATCCGGGCGATAAAAACGGCTTGGGCGGCATCTATAACTTTGTGACCAAGCGTGCCGATTGTCGCGGCGAAAACTCCAAAGTGTCCTGGACGCAGGTGGAAACCGGTTCGGCGATTACCTGGAAATATCCAAGCTGCATCCTGACCGGCGACAATTCCACCGGCGAGTTTTATTCGGTGGCGTTGACCAACAATTATCAGCAGGCCGATACCGGCACCAAGATGATCCATATCGGCAAAAACACCAGCAGCACCATTATTTCCAAAGGTATTTCAGCGGGTCGTGCGCAGAACACTTATCGCGGTTTGGTCAAGGTGTTAAAAAGTGCGGAAAACGCCCGTAACTATACCCAGTGCGATTCGCTGTTAATCGGCGATAAATGCGGCGCGCATACCTTCCCTTATGTGGAAGTCAAGCAGCCTTCGGCCCAGGTCGAACATGAAGCGACGACCTCCAAGATCAGCGAAGACCAGCTGTTCTTTTGCCAGCAACGCGGACTGTCGGCGGAAGATGCCGTGTCGATGATCGTTAACGGTTTTTGTAAGGAAGTATTCAGGGAGCTGCCGATGGAGTTTGCGGTAGAGGCGCAGGCGTTATTGGGGTTGAGTCTGGAAGGTTCGGTCGGTTAGTTAGTTTAACTAATGAGAGTTATCAAAATGGCAAAGTTAGTACATTTGCATAGTAATCAGGACGAATCGCCAGGGTTTTTTCGTGGCGCCCTAATGTGGCGAGGTTCAGTTACACCACGTATTATGCCCACTCTGCTGATAATGTCTTGTTACTCATTATTGTTAGTGCTGACTGATCATTATTGGCAACCCTTGCCACATCTTGATGTGACTCCATTTGAATATACGGGGGTTGTGCTGGGTTTGGTGCTGGTGTTTCGTACCAATGCCGGTCACGAGCGCTGGTGGGAGGCTCGAAAATTATGGGGAGGCATTGTTAACCAGAGCAGAAACATAGTCGTCGAGGCTTTGCAATATGGACCTCAGGATTTTGCCTGGCGGGAAGCAATGGTGAAGTGGACGATAGCTTTTTCTGTTGCGGCTAAAGAATCTCTTCGCAACGGCAAAGATTTCGAAAGCCTAGCCGGTTTGCTCAACGAACAGGAAATTGATGAGCTAAAATCCGCTGAACATATGCCGCTGTTTGTTGCCAGTAAACTGGCTTTTTTAATAAAAAAAGCGCGGATGGGGCATCAGCATATCGAGCGCGGATGGGGCATCAGCATATCGATGGTTTTGAGTTTTGGGCATTGGAAGGACAGCGGATTTTGTTGATTGATTTCATTGGTAGCTGTGAAAGAATCTTAAAAACGCCAATGCCGTTGGTTTATGCAATTAAGACCCGGCGCTTTATTTTAATTTTTTTATTATTGCTACCCTTTTCTTTAATAGAAAAGGCGGAATTTAGTACGGTACTTGTTTTTTCTCTAGTCGCTTATCCCTTGCTGTCTTTGGACAGAATCGGTATTGAGCTACAGAATCCATTTGATATGAAAAACTTAAGCCATTTACCCTTACATACTATTTGCGACACGATCAAACTTCAATGCCTGGCATTGTTAGAGCAGTCGCAAGTCGAACACGTTTTCAATTTTGACCAGTCAGGTAACCAAGTATGCTCAGCATAAAAAATCTTCACGTCAGCGTCGGCGATAAGCCTATTCTTAAAGGCATTAACCTTGAGATTAAAGCCGGTGAAATCCATGCGATTATGGGGCCGAACGGTTCCGGTAAAAGTACCTTGTCGCATGTGTTGTCAGGCAAGGGCGGCTACACTGTCACCGAAGGTTCGGCGACTTATCAGGGCAAAGATTTACTGGAAATGGCACCTGAAATCAGGGCGCGTGAAGGCGTGTTTTTGGCATTCCAGTATCCGGTGGAAATTCCCGGTGTCAGCAATATCTATTTACTGAAAGCGGCGCTGAACTCCATACGCAAACATAATGGACAGCCTGAAGTTGATGCGATGGATTTTTTAACGCTGGTTAAAGATAAAGTGCGCTTGCTGGAAATGGATGAGAAATTTCTCTACCGTGCGGTTAACGAAGGCTTTTCCGGCGGCGAAAAGAAACGTAATGAAATCCTGCAAATGGCCATTCTGGAACCCAAGCTGTGCATCATGGATGAAACCGATTCAGGTCTGGACATCGACGCATTAAAAATCGTCTCGGAAGGCGTTAATTCCTTGCGTTCGCCGGAGCGCGCGTTTGTGATGGTGACGCATTATCAACGTTTGCTAGACTATATCAAACCGGATTTTGTCCACGTTTTGGCGCACGGCCAGATCGTCAAATCCGGCGGTGCCGATTTGGCATTGGAGCTGGAAGAAAAAGGTTACAGTTGGGTCGAAGATAATCAGGCGGCAGCGTAATGAATACGGCAGCAGCAAGCCGTTATGCGGCTGAATATCAAACGATAGCTCCAGTATTGCCGGGGCAAGCCTTGCCTTGGTTGAAGGCGTTAAGGGCTGAGGCGTTGATGGCATTTTCAGCGCACGGTTTTCCATCGCCGCGTGAAGAAGAATGGCGCTATACCAATGTGTCCGGCATTGAGAAGAAGCTGTTTTCACCATCGCTAAGTTTAACCGCCGGTGATCTCGATTCCGAGTGGTTGAAATCGTATCAGCTGGAAGATACCTGGTCTGTGGTTTTAGTGAACGGGCATTTCTCGGCAGAGCTTTCGGTTTTAGACGGTCTGCCCGAAGCCGTTTCAGTGATGAGCATGGCTGATGCGTTGGCAAAGCAGTCTGACAAAGTAGAAAAATACCTGGGCGCAGCTGCGGATCAATCAGAACACAGCTTCATCGCTTTCAATACCGCATGGTTTACCGACGGCTTGTTTGTTCATGTACCGGCCAAGCAGGTTTTAGACAAACCGATACAGTTGCTGCATATTGTGACTGGCAGCGATGCAATGGCTACGACCCGCAATATCATCATTGCCGACGAAATGGCCGAAGCTAAGATAATAGAGACTTTTGTCGGTATAGATAATGCCTATCTAACAGCCGCTGTCACCGAGGTTTTTGTTGGCTCTAACGCCGACGTGACGCTGTATAAAATGCAGAGCGAGTCTGACAAAGCCTATCATTTTGGCGGCAGCTACATTAAACAAGCGAGAGACGCGCGGTTTACTCATCACAATTTCGCCTTTGGCGGGCTGCTGGCGCGTAGCGATATTCATGCTGATCTGGATCATGCCTCAGAATGCGAACTGAATGGTTTGTACTTGGGCGTCAAGCGTCAGCATATCGACAACCATACCCGCATCAATCATTTAAAGCCTTATGCCATCAGCCGCGAGCTGTATAAAGGCGTGTTGGATGACAGGGCCAGAGGCGTGTTTCAGGGGCGGGTGATTGTGGCTATTGATGCACAGAAAACCGATTCGCAAATGAACAATCGTAATCTGCTGTTATCGGACGATGCCGAAGTGGATACCAAGCCGCAGCTGGAAATTTATGCCGATGACGTAAAATGCGGACATGGCGTAACGGTGGGTCAGCTGGATGAGAAATCCATTTTCTACCTGCAATCACGTTGCGTCGATGAAGAAACGGCGCGTAACATGCTGACCTTTGCGTTTGCTAACGAAATGGTCGACAAGATCAAGATTAGAAGCTTGCACGATATAGTTTTAGAACAGGTATTGGCGCGCTTCCCGCAGGAAGGCGTCAACAAGGAATGGCTATAGAATATCGGCAATATCGATGGCGATTTGCTCTAGTTGAGACAAGGTGACGGTATCGCCGACCCGCAGCGTGGTTTTTTCACCATAACAATCACCATGCGGTTGGCGGTAAACTTCAAGGCAAGCGTCGTTCAGGTTCATCAGCCAGTATTCAGGAATGTTATGGCTGGCGTATAAGTGCAGTTTCTGGTTCTGGTCGAAACTGAGCGAACTGTCGGCGACTTCGATCAGCAGCAAGACGTCATCGGCATTAGGGTGGCGGGAGCAATAGAAATCATCATTCGGCTTTAACAACATAAAGTCGGGTTCGGGTTCTGAAAGATCATCGAGTTGCAAGGGATGTTGGGCGTTAATAATGGCTTTTTGATTAAGCAATGGAGCAAAAAAATTCATTAAACGCATTACATGACCTGAGTGGTTATAACCTATAGGCGCCATTTCCAAGATTTCTCCTTCGATGAGTTCAAGACGGCTGTCAGGCGGAAAAATATTAGCTTCACCTAATTTTTGCCATTCTTTGATGTCGGTCAGGTGTTTACGTACATTCGTAGTTGCTATAGCCATGTTCTTAATCAGAGTCAGGTAAGAATGATTGGAATATAATACGTTGTAATTTAAGAATCAATGTTATCGGAAGTAATACTTTAATTAATATGACAAACTTTCCCGTAGAAAAAATCCGCGCCGATTTCCCCATATTGGCTGAACTTATACGCAACAAGCCGCTGGTTTATCTGGATAACGCGGCCTCTTGCCAAAAGCCGCAGGCGGTTATCGACAGCATCGTGCATTTGTACAGCCATGATTACGCCAACGTGCATCGCGGTGTACATACCTTAAGCGTACGTTCTACCGATAAGTTTGAAGGCGCGCGCACCAAGGTTAAAGACTTCATTAATGCGTCCAGCGAAAAAGAGATTATTTTTGTCAGAGGCGCTACAGAAGCCATCAACCTGGTTGCGCAGACCTACGGCAAAGCCAATATTAAAGTCGGTGACGAGATTTTGATTACCGCGATGGAGCATCATTCCAATATCGTTCCCTGGCAAATGCTGTGCCAGCAGACCGGGGCAATCTTAAAAGTTGCGCCGATTAATCTGCAAGGCGAATTGATCTATGATGAGTTTGAAAAACTGATCAGCGATAAAACCAAGCTGGTTTCCGTGGTGCATATGTCCAATGCGTTGGGCACGATCAACCCGGTTGAAAAGATGATTGCAGCGGCGCATGCCAAAAATATACCCGTTATGCTGGATGGCGCGCAGGCGATTCCGCACATGGCAGTGGACGTGCAGGAACTGGATTGCGATTTTTATGTTTTTTCAGGCCATAAGCTTTATGCGCCTTCGGGCATAGGCGTACTGTACGGCAAACAGGCTTTACTGGAAGCCATGCCCCCGTATCAGGGCGGCGGCGATATGATTCGCAAAGTCACCTTTGAAGAAACAGAATACAATACGCTGCCCTACAAGTTTGAAGCAGGCACCCCCAACATTGCCGATGTGGTTGGTTTGGGCGCGGCCATCGATTACCTGAATGTCATCGGCATGGATAAGATCGCCGCCTATGAAGCCGAGTTGCTCGATTATGCAACCGAAAAAGCCGGGCAGATTAAAGGGCTTCGGATTATCGGCGAGGCCGAGCATAAAGGTGCCATTTTGTCTTTTGTGCTGGATAAAATCCATCCGCACGATATCGGCACCATGCTGGACAGCTTAGGCATTGCCATCAGGGCAGGGCACCATTGCGCAATGCCGGTCATGGATTTTTATCAGGTTCCCGCGACCGCAAGAGCATCCTTCGCAATGTATAACACCAAAGAAGAAATTGACGTTTTAATGAAAGGCATAGAGTCCTTGATCGAGGTATTTGGCTAATGTTTGATGATTTACGCGACCTCTATCAAGAGGTGATTTTCGACCACAACCGCAACCCGCGCAATTTCCGCGTCATGGACAATGCCGACCGGAAAGTAGAAGGTTTTAATCCGCTGTGCGGCGACCGCCTGACCTTATATTTGAAAATGGATGGCGATCTGATTACCGACGCCAGTTTTCAGGGGTCAGGTTGTGCCATTTCGACCGCATCCGTTTCGTTGATGACCGAGATAGTCAAAGGCAAAACCGAACAGGAAGCCGAAGATCTATTTAAAAAGTTTCACGAAATGACCACCGGCAAAGATGAACAAATCAATCTTGAGGCAGTCGGCAAGCTGGCGGTATTAGCCGGTGTGCGTGAATATCCGGCGCGGGTTAAATGTGCGACATTGGCTTGGCATACGCTGGATGCAGCGTTGAAAAACGAACAGAAATCTATTTCTACAGAATAATAATTCACCACGAAGGCACGAAGAGCACGAAGTTTTTTACTCAATGTTCTTCGTGGCTAATTCAAGCCATGACCACAAAAACATCACAGCAATATACTGGAAAACTGGCCGTTTTTTATTCAGGGCAGGGCGATAGTCTGCCGTTCCAGCAGCTTGCGGAAAGGTTGGGCGTTCCTTTGTATGAATCGCTCAATAGCGATAGTCCTGAAGACTTTTTTTTAAGCTGGCGCGACGGCTGTTTAAAACTGCTCGACAAAGAGCTGCTTAAGAAGGGCGGCTTGGTTGTCGATATAGAACCGCGCAACGGCGAGCAGCGGTCATGGCCTGCGCCCAAAGACGGTGCTTTGGCTCAGGCGCTGGGTCGCAAAACCAGAACCGTTGTCGATGCCACTACCGGCTGGGGCCAGGACAGTCTGCATATTTTTCGCATGGGCTACGAGTTGCTCTGTATCGAGCGTTCACCCGTGATGGCGGAATTGCTGACGGACGGCTTTGCCCGATTGGCGCAACAAGACTGGATGCTGCGACTTAATCTTGAGTCTCCCCGATTGCTACAGGGTAATGCGATCGAACTGTTAGCCCATTTGGAAAGCCCGCCTGATTGTATTTATCTTGATCCGATGTTTCCTCCCAAGCGCAAAAAATCCGCACTCGCCAAGAAATCAATGATGGTGCTGCGCGACCTGCTGGGCGATGATCAGGATAAGGAGCAGCTTTTCGAGGCGGCCTTAAGCGCAGCCGGAAAGCGGGTGGTGGTAAAAAGTCCGGATTACGCCGAACCTTTGGGCGGCAAGCCTAGTCAAAGTTTTCAGGGCAAGTTGTTGCGCTATGATGTTTATTTGAAAGGCTAAAGATACAAGGCGAAAGGCACCCGGCTCATGTAGCGCTGGAAGCAAGTCGTCAGTTTTTAAACACTACGATAACGGATAAAAAATGTCGGACTGGATAGATGCAGTAGATGAAAATGCCTTGGCGAACGGCGAGAACATAGTCATGGATGTCGATGGTACGGATGTCGCCATCTTTAAAATCGACGGCCAGTTTTATGCGATTGAAGATGTCTGCACCCATGACGGCGCGGAAATCGCCAGCGGCAGACTGGAAGGCGACGAGATTATCTGCCCTCGTCATGGCGCGCGTTTTTGCGTGAAAACCGGCGAAGTAAAATCCCCTCCCGCCTATGAAAATATCGATTGTTTTCCGGTCAGAATAGAAAACGGCAAAGTGCAGGTCAGGGACAGTCGCTGGGATTAACGTTGATTGAGGTGTTCAGCAACAAGGGCTGTGGATGATTGTCATGCTGCCGGCTTGGCGGTAAATCAGGAAAGCTATTGCTTTATACACCGTTATTGAGTCAAATTTCATTTTTTAAAAAACCTTCACGTCTTTGGGATTATAATAAGCGGCGCTTTTAAATACGACATTTATAGAGTGCAGTTATGGCGCAGCGTTCATCTTTCCCAGCCGCGATTGTTAAGATGCACCGCGTTTTTTATGAAGTTTATTATTGATAGCTTGTGATGATAAAGAAACGGCAGACATGGATGACTAACCCAAACACTATAAAAACAACCCCCCGTTTAACTCTCGGTAATGGCTTTATCTCCGGCCTGTTTTTAATCATGCTGGCAGGCTGCTCGGAACCGACCATTCAAAAGCTTGAAGGTCCGGCTCAGGGCACGACCTACCATATCAGTTACTGGTCCGAATCACCGGTGGACACTAAAGACATCAAAGCCGGTGTCGAATACGAATTCGTGGTCATCGATAAACTGTTGTCCAATTACCGGCCCGATTCGACCATAGAAACCTTCAACAGCATCGAGAATACTGAAAGCCAGGAAGTCGGCGGCGAAATCGTATCCTTGGTTAAAATCGCGGAAGTCGTACATCAGGCCAGCCAGGGTTGCTATGATTTGACCATCAAACCGTTGTTCGACTTATGGGGCTTTCGCGGCGATGCGCTGACGATTCCTACAGATTCGACCATTGTTACCACGCTGAAACAAATCGGCATGGAAAAACTGGAAGTCGTGGATGACACGCATCTGCGTAAGAAACAGGCCGACCTGAAAGTCGATTTATCGTCCATTGCCCAAGGCTATAGCGTGGAACGGATCAGCAAGGTTCTGGCGCAAAAAGGCGTAAGCAATTATCTGGTCGAGATTGGCGGCGAACTGAAAACCAACGGCTATAAACCGGGTCTTCAACCCTGGCGCATCGCCGTGGAAAGGCCGCTGCCGGAAGAGCGGACGATGCACAAAGTCGTTACCATGCCCAAGGACTCGCCGATTGCGGTGATGACTTCCGGCACGTACCGGCATTATTTCGATGACCACGGACAGCGATATAGCCATATCCTCGACGCCCGTAACGGCAGACCGGTTACCCATAATCTGGTTTCCGTCACTGTTTTGATCAGCGATCCTTCAGTTGCCGACGCCTGGTCTACCGCGTTGCTGTGTCTGGGCCAAAAAGACGGCATGAAAGCGGCGAATGAGGCAAAAATTCCCGCCCTGTTCATCGAACTGCAGGGCAGCGAGCTGACCGAATCCCGAAGTGATGCTTTAAGCACTTTGAACACTCTCACCATTCATTAATGCCTGAATCCTAAGTTATGTCGTTAAAAACCCGTAGTCAGACTATTTTTTCACGTTGGGGAAGCTTCACTCTAGGCAGACCGTTTGTGGTGTTGTCAATAGTGGTTCTGCTCAGTATTTTGGCCTTGCAATACACCGCAGATCATTTGAGCATTAATACCGACACCGCCGAACTGGTAGCTCCCGATGCGCCATTCCAGAAAAACCGCCGCAATTTTGAAAAAGCTTTTTCGCAAGATTTGCACACGCTGTTGCTGGTGGTTGAATCGGATTCACCGGAACTGACCAAATCGGCCACTAAAAGATTGCTGCGCCTGCTCAGTGCCAACAAAGATCACTTTAATTCGGCCTATATTCCCAACGATAACGAATTTTTCCGTCAGAACGGCCTGCTATACCTCAGTACCGACGAGTTGCAGACCTTATCCAACAACTTGTCGCTGGCCCAGCCGTTTATCGGCAGAATTGCCCAGGAACCCAATCTGACCGGCTTTTTTTCAATTTTTGAAGATGCCCTGACCTCCACCGACAAGACCCAGATTGTACCTATTGATCTGACCTCGCTGATTGACAAGGTTACGTCGGCCTTGCATAAAACGATCAATGGCGAAAACGCTTTGCTCTCTTGGGAGTCGATGATTGCGGAAAAGAAAACTAATTCCAACAACGGCTTTATTATCGTCTCGCCCAAGTTCGATTTTACGCAAATCCGTCCTGCGGAAAATGCGATTGATTCTATCCGCAAAGCCGTCGCTGAGGTTCAGGACCCCAATCTGCCTGCTGTTAAAGTTTGGGTGACCGGCGAAGTCGGCCTTGAAGATGATGAATTGTCAGGCATGAGTACCGGCACTTTTACCGCCAGTATTTTCTCCATTGTGCTGGTGTTGTTTATCCTGTTAGTGGCCTACCGCTCTATTTTGCTCACCATAGCCACGTTGATTACGCTTGCCTTGGGCATGCTTTTTTGCGGGGCGTTCGCAGCCTTTTCCGTAAGGGAATTAAACCTGATTTCAGTGGCTTTTGCGGTATCCAACATCGGCTTGGGCGTGGAATATGCGATTCATTTTTGTTTGCGCTACCGGGACAACCTGACTCATCATATTCATAAGGATCTGGCGCTGCGAAGCACGTTGATAAGCACCGCGCCCTCGCTGTTATTGTGTGCAGGCACCACCTCCATCGGGCTTTATGCGTTTATACCGACCGATTACAAAGGCGTATCCGAACTCGGCCTGCTGGCAGGCACCAGTCTGTTTATCTGCTTGTTAATTACGCTGATCGCCTTGCCTGCGTTGTTAAGAATCCTTCCGGCTCCGGCAAAGTTCGAGAAGGATGAAGTACAAAATGGACTGGCAAAACTGTCGGAAAAACTGGCGATCTTGCCGCTTCATTACGCCAAACCGATTTCCATTGCGACCTTGGCTATAGCCATTATCTCCGTCGCGCTGACCTTTAACGTGAAGACTGATTTCAATCCGATTAATCTTCGCGACCCTAATACCGAATCGGTTATTGCTTTCAAAAACTTGATGAAAGACAAGGAAACCACGCCGATGACCTTGACCGTTCTGGCCAAGGATGAAAACAGCGCCAAAACTTTGGAGCAAAAGCTTTCGACCTTAGCCTCGGTTGATAAAACCGTCAGTCTTTTCGACTTCCAACCCACCGACCAGGACGACAAACTGACCTTGATTGAAGAAATGGGGCTGATGCTGGGCGCGCAAACGCAGAATTTTCCCGCGCTAAAAACCGATACCGATCCGGTTCCGGGCATTAACCGTCTGATAAAAGCCATCGACACCATCCTGCCTCAAAAAACCGATGCCCATGAGCGCACCGCGTTAACCAATTTTAAGAAAGAATTGCAGGATATCCTGATCGAGCTTAATGCGCGGCAAGAAACCAGTCGGCGTATGTTCATTGAAAAAGTCCAGACCACGTTGCTCGGTACATTACCGAGTCTAATGAACGAGCTATCGGCAGGCTTTAATGCCAGGAAAGTCACCTTGGCCGACCTGCCTCCCGAAATCAAGGACAAATGGCTGAGCAAGAACGGTTCTTATCGTATCCAGATATTTCCCAAAAAAGACCTGAACAATCTCACCAGTCTGGAGGAGTTTATTACCGAAGTGCAATCCGTCGCGCCTGAAACCACCGATTTGCCGATCATGTATTGGGAATCGATGAAAGAAGTCATCTCCGCCTTTCAGGAAGCTATTGTGATCGCGCTGATCACCATCGCGCTGCTGTTGTTTGCCATTAGGCGCAATATTGTCGATACGGCGCTGGTCATGACGCCGCTGATACTGGCAGGGCTGTTTACCATGGCGAGTGCGGTTCTCACCAACACGCCGATTAATTTTGCCAATATTATCGCCCTGCCGCTGTTATTGGGGCTAGGCGTTGACAACGGCATCCACATGGTTGAAAAGCTGCACCATTCGCTTTCCGAAGAGCAGAATATTTATCAATCCAGCACCGCGAGAGCCATGTTCTACGGCGCACTGACCACCGCCTCCAGCTTTGCCGGATTGGCGTTCTCGCCGCATCAGGGCATCGCCAGCATGGGTTTGATCATCACCATAGGCATATTCTGGATCATGGTCTGTACATTTATTGTCCTTCCCGCACTGAGTAAACTGGTGTTAAGGGTGAAAGATAACAGTTAACTACCCTCCGCTTTTGACAGGGGAAAAGGTAGTCTTTTCAATGTAACAGGAAATTATTTCGAGCAGTTGGCAGGGTGCGGTGAACAAAGTGAACCGCATCAATCCAAATCCGTAACGGGTAGGGCGGTTTCGCTCAGCAAACTGCCAATCACCCAAAGTAGGCGCTTTAGGCGACGCGCAACGCGGTGGATTGCCTGGCGGCGAAAATTCACCACAACAGGGTTTTAAAAAAAGGTAGCACCTAAGGAAGCGCTGATTAAATCCCCCGGTATGGGATAATATTGCCATTACTCAAAACAATGCCAATGCCCCTATGTCCTATCAAACCAGTTTTGCTGAACTCGACTATAACCATAAAAAA
>Ga0160181_103145_pt1 | contig 37596 bp, 33 predicted proteins | sample met4stb_3_FD_108557 | JGI IMG/M metagenome (GOLD analysis project Ga0160181, IMG submission 108557) | Synthetic bacterial communities of pure cultures from sediment of Lake Washington, USA, under low oxygen conditions - MT... | ecosystem: Engineered > Modeled > Simulated communities (microbial......
ATAACTGATGTTACGCACGGATGGTATTTCTCCCGTTTGCCGCGCCGAGCACCGGAGCTTTTATCGAGAACAGCCCGTTAGGGGCGCGGCAGGGATGCCGCGCGTCAGCAGAGGGGCAGGAGCTCCTTCTGCTGACCCTCGATAAAAGCGAGGAGCGCAGGAAGCAAGCGGCAACCGGGTCGCCTTTTCTTTGGTTACTTTCTTTTCGACTGCATGGACAGATATTTGCTCCTGCAATATCTGCATTCACCACATCCCTGTGGATTATGCAGGGGGTAGAGCACCAACAGTAGGCGCTTTAGGCGACGCAGGAGCGGTTGCCGAGGCGAAGCAAAAGAAAGTAACTCGCCTTCGGGTGCGACAACCCGATTCAATCAAGTGTCGCGCTGGCGACTCCTTAATGTTAAAGCGGTCGAAATTCGACTAACTGCGTAACATCAGTTACATAATAAGCATGGGATTCGTAACTCCGGGGTCGGTGGTTCAAGTCCACCTATCGCCACCATTTATCAAGGACTTAGATACTCTTAACCCCCCAAGTCGCACCCAAATATAAAGCCCTCTAAATACCCGTTGATAGCTGATATACGCCAATCGAAAAACCACCCTATTCATTCCATCGCATAAGAGACCGACTGAATGACATTCACCAACAGGCCGGGATAAATGCCGAACCAAACCAGCAGCATCGTTAAAACGGCTAGTATGGCGGTGGATACCCAATCTTGGGGCGGTTTAATTGCCGCTCCGTCGACGTTCATCGACATCACAACGATGATCCTCAAATAGTAATAAAGCCCCAGACCGCTGCCAACGATAACAGCGAGCAGCAATCCCCACAACCGGCCATCGGCTGCGCTGGTAAAGATATAGAATTTACCGATGAACCCAGAAGTCAGCGGAATACCCGCCAGCGACAGCAGCATCAGGGTAAAAGTCGCGGCCAGCCACGGCCGCCGCCAAAACAGTCCGCGATAACAAGCAATGTCATCCGCTTCCGTTTGCGGCGTTGAAAGTACCGAAACGACCCCGAAAGCGCCGATCGTGGTAATGAAATAGGCCAGCAGATAAAAGCTAACCGACTCGACGACCAACATTGAAGAAATTCTTCCGCCCGCAATGAATGCAACCAGCAGATACCCCATGTGCGCGATGGACGAATAAGCCAGCAAACGCTTGACATTATTTTGCAGCAACGCCAGCAGATTACCGGCCAGTATGGATAAACCGGCAATGACGCTGAAAACAGTCAGTAACGGCGTGTAATCATAACTATAGGTAGTGATGAAATATCGAAGCAGAAGGGCGAAAACGGCGCCTTTTGAAACGGTCGCGATAAATGCGGTAACCGGCGCGGGTGCGCCTTCGTAGACATCCGGGGTCCATAAGTGAAACGGCACCAGCGAAAGCTTGAAACCCAGCCCGACCACGATCAGGAGTGTTCCGCTTAAAACCATCGCACTGATATTGTCCCGGCTCGTCATATAGCCGCCGATGCCGCTGAAATGAAGCTCCCCGCATTGCGAATAGATCAGCGCCATGCCCATCAACAAAAAAGCCGATGACACGCCGGACAAAACCAGGTATTTGACCGCCGCCTCCAGCGGTCGTGACTGGTTGAGCGGATAGCCAATCAGTACAAACAGGGAGATACTGAGTATTTCAAGCCCTATAAAAAAGCTCGCAAAATGGCTGCTGCCGACCAGCACCAAGCCGCCCAGCAGCGCAGTCAGCAGCAGTAATGGGAGTTCTTCATTTTCTTCTTCACGCTCTTTGAAATAGTCGTAACAAAACCCCAGCACCGCCAAACCTCCCGACAGCAACAGCGCCATATAGAACAGCGAATAAGCATCCACCAGTATCAATAAAGTCGCCCGAACCGGACTTTCCCGCGATGCGATGCCCAGTGTCGACAGCGCTATGACGATTCCCACTGCGGTAATGCCGCAGGACAAAATAAAATTCCGCCGGACAGCAATGCCGAGCATTACCGCTACTGCGGTTAGCGCGATAGTGATGATAGGCGCAAGAGCGATGAGCTGGTTACTATTCATCAGCGCTCCATCACCATAGAATTTTGCATTTCCTGCTTCAATACAGGAACCGATACGTCCAATACGGCTTGAGGACTCAGGCCGAGCCACGCACTGGCAAGGACCAGCAATCCCAGCGATGCCCATTCGCGTCGGCCGACATCGGGCAACGGAGAATGTTGAGACGGCGGGCCGTAAAAGGCCTTTTGTATCATAATCAACGCATAAACCGGAGCCAGAATAAGCACCAGGGTCGTCACGGAGGCCAATAACATATTGACGCCGAAAGCCCCCTGCAACACCAAAAATTCACCCATGAAGTTTCCCAATCCCGGAAGACCCAGAGAAGCCACCGCAAAGAACAATGCCAACGCTGACAACCTGGGCAATGCGGGCCAGAGTCCTCCCATATTGCCCATTTCCCGAGTATGCAGGCGTTCTTGCAGCGCACCGGCAATCATGAATAACGCCGCAGCGCTGATGCCGTGAGCCAGCATGGTGATGACCGCCCCCTGCAAGGCGAGCAAGTTCAAGGAAAACACCCCCAGTAGAATAAAACCCATGTGACTGACGCTGGTATAAGCAATCAGCCGTTTCAGATCGGACTGGGCAAAAGCCATTATCGCCGCATAAAGCACGCTCACGGCTCCCAGCGTCATCGCAACCGGGGCAAGCTGATGCGCCGCATCAGGAAACAACGGGATGACAAAACGCAGCAAACCGTAAGCGCCGGTCTTAAGCATCACCCCAGCCAAAATCACGCTGCCGCCGGTTGGTGCCTGAGTATGAGCGTCCGGTAACCAGGTATGAAAAGGCACCATCGGCAGCTTGACCGTAAACGCGATAAAAAATCCCAGCATCAGCCAAAAGGCGACATGGGGTTCAAGCACCGTATTGAGCAATTCGAAATAATCGAAACTATAGATGCCAGTAGAGTTATAGTGCAACAGCACTAAAGTTATGATCGCCAACAGCATCAACAGACCGCTCACCTGCGTAAAAATGAAAAACTTTATTGCCGCATCAGTCCGATTTTCATGACCCCAGATGCTGATCAGAAAATACATCGGGGTAATCATCAACTCCCAGAAGAAAAAGAACAGGAACAGGTCAACCGCCAGAAACACGCCGACGGTACCGGCCAGACACGCCAGCAAATTAAAGAAAAAGAACCCGTGCCGATCCTTGATCTCGGTCCAGGAACTGCTGACCGCCATAAACCCGAGCAATACCGTCAGCGTTATCAGCAGCAGACTGAGCCCATCCATAGCCAGATGAAAACCGATGCCGAAACGTGGAATCCACGGGCCGTAAAAGTCGGCAAACCAAGCCGATGACAGATCGTCTACATGCTCCGCCACCGCGTAGGGCAATACCAGCAACAGCGCCTCGACAGTCAGGGTAACGATCGCCACCCAACGCGGAGCTATCGGACTCCAGCGCTCTGAGAACCAGGCCGTGAATCCACCCAGCAGCAAAACGCCAATAAGCATAGGCAGGATCACGACAGCCACCCTATCGCGATAATGACCACCGCGCCGAGAGCTACGGATGATGCGTACCAACGGATACGCCCGGTCTGGGACGCGCTGACCCTGCTGTACCCTACCCGGCTAAGCAACGCTATCGCAACGTATATGCCATCCACCGCATCGTTTTTATTGAGTTTGGCGATGGCTTTAAAGGGCCGCACCACTAATGCGCCATAAAGCGCATCGATGCCCCAACCATTAAAACAGAATATCCGCATCTGGTTTGCCAAGCCGGAGCCTGCAAGACGCTGGGCTGAAAAAGTGCCGGTAAGATAAAACAATACCGCGATCAGCAAGCCGACAAAAGGCGCCAAAGCGGTGATGACCGAAACAAGGTCAAGAGTGTGGTCATGGTTGAATACAACAGGAAATACCGAATCCAGCGGGATTTCCAGCGTGCCGCCCAATAGCGCCAACGCCCCCAGCAAGACCAGCGGTACGCTCATTTGCCAACCCACTCTAGCTTTAATGCCCGGGCATTCCCTGCCGAAAAAGACCACGAAGACCAGACGGAAGCTGTAAATACCTGTAATGATTGCGCCCAGGCAGCCCGCCGTCCATAAACCGGGAGAGGCATCAAAGACTGCCAACAGAATCTCGTGTTTGCTGTAAAAGCCGGAAGTAAAAGGCAGGGCGGATAACGCGGCACTGCCGATCACAAAACTCCAGAAAGCCAAAGGCATGGCTTTACGCAGCCCGCCCATCTTGAAAATATTGTGCTCGTGATGAAAACAGAAAATCACCGCGCCTGCGGCGAGGAACAACAGCGCCTTGAAGAAGGCATGGGTCAGCAGGTGAAAAATCGCCGACGACCATGCCCCGACACCTAAAGCAAGAAACATGTAACCAATCTGGCTGATCGTTGAATAGGCAAGAATACGCTTAATGTCGGTTTGAACGAGCGCCGAGCAACCTGCCATCAATAAGGTGGTTGCACCCATCACAGCGACGACGAATTGAACCGACGGAGCCATTATGAACAAGGCATGGGTTCTGGCAATCAGGTAAACGCCCGCAGTAACCATCGTAGCGGCATGGATCAAGGCGCTGACCGGCGTCGGACCTGCCATGGCGTCGGGCAGCCAGGATTGCAGCGGCAATTGCGCGGATTTGCCCAGAGCACCGCCCAGCAACAGGGCGGCGGCAGCTACAGGCAACAGGCTGCCGGAAGTCCACTGGCTGGTAGCCCGGAGCATCAGGAGCTGAATATCAAACGTGTGCAGTTGCGTGAACAGCAAAAACAATCCGACCAATAAAGCCGTGTCCCCTACCCTGGTCATCACAAACGCCTTGCGTGCCGCATAGCCGTTGTTCGGGTCTTCATACCAGAAGCCGATCAGCAGATAGCTGCCCAGTCCGACGCCTTCCCAGCCCAGGTAAAGCAGCACTAGATTGTCGGCCAGCACCAGCACCAGCATCGCGGACACAAACAGGTTCATATAGGCGAAAAAGCGCGCATAGCCTAGGTCGTCTTCCATAAATCCGGCAGCATAGACATGGATTAAAAAGCCGACCCCCGTCACGACAAACAGCATCGTAACCGACAACGCATCGAGATAGAAGCCAACGGGTATCGACAAATCGTCAACTTCCATCCATGATCCCAATACCAGACGGTAAGGTTCCATCGTTCCATTCAGGAATTCGACGCCGATCAGGGCAACCAATAACGCCGAAGCAGCCACACTTCCTACACCCACCCAGGCAATCAGCAGTTTGGAAAGTCGTTCGCCCGCCAATACCAGAATCAAAAAACCCAGGAATGGAAACAGAGGTACCCAGCCTAGCAGTTCGATAGCTTTCATCTCCTATCCTTTCATCCCGTTCAGCGAGTCCGCATCCAGCGTATGGAAACGGCGGAAAATTTGCAGCGCCAATCCCAGCCCGACGCCCACTTCAGCCGCCGCCAGCGTTAATATCAGCAGGAACATGATTTGCCCGTCCGCCTCTCCCCAGCGTGCCCCGGCTACAATAAAAGCCAGGCCGGTAGCGTTGAGCATCACTTCCAGGGACATCAGTATCATGATCAGGTTGCGCCGCACCAATACCCCGACTAAGCCCAGTACAAACAGCACGGCCGACAGCAACAGGCCATGCTCCATCGGAATCCCGTTCATGACTTTCCCTCAATCTTTATTATCGGTTTTGCTAGGTGATAAGCGCCGACCAGCCCAGCCAGCAACAATATTGAGGCCAGTTCCACAGCAAGTAGATAGGGGCCGTACAAAGCTATCCCTACTTGCTTGGCGTTCACGACGTGGCCGGTTTCGGCGCCGCCGTCCAGCACAACGATAACCAGCATTTCGATGAACAAAATCAATGCCAGCAGCGACGGCCCAATCCAGATACCAGGCTGTAGCCAGGCGCGTTCCTGCTCAATAGTCTTTTGCCCTTGATTGAGCATCATGATCACGAAAACGAACAGCACCATAATAGCCCCGGCGTAGATAATCACTTCCAGCACTGCGGCAAAATACGCCCCCAGCAGAAAGAACAGAACGCCAACGGCCAGCAGCGATAAAATCAGGTACAGCAAGCCATGCACCGCATTGAGCCGGGTGATCATCATTACCGTCGCGAAAACGGCAACGGCGGAAGTGATATAAAACAAAGTCATAGCCATAATCATCTCTTTTAATAGTTCCCACGCTCCGGAGGCTGTGAAAGTATTCGTTTTTAGAAAAAGTTAAAGAATTCACCACGAAGGCACGAAGGACACGAAGAGAAACAATCGTTTTAATTCAATACATTGAAAACTTCGTGTTCTTCGTGCCTTCGTGGTGAAAAATGTTTTTCGCCTAATTTGGATGATACTTTCACAGTCTCTCCGGCATGGGAACGATAAAATCACGGCAACAAGGTTTTCACATCGACCGGCGGAGCCTCATTTTCAGCTTGGCCCTTGGCCTTGCCTCCGATCGTCATTCCGGCTACCCGGTAAAAATTGTAGTCGTGATACTTTCCAGTCCCATCGATCAATAGATGCTGCTTTTCGTAAACCATGCTCTGCCGGTCGTATTCGCACATTTCAAAATCCGGCGTCAGTTGAATGGCATTAGTCGGGCAGGCTTCTTCGCAAAATCCACACATGATGCAGCGGGAAAAATTGATGCGGAAAAATTCGGGATACCAACGCCCGTTCTCGTCCTCGGCTTTTTGCAAAGCGATGCAATCCACCGGGCAGGCTACCGCGCATAGATTGCAGGCAACGCAACGTTCTTCGCCGTCAGGGTCGCGGGTCAGCACGATGCGTCCGCGGTACCGGGGAAACAGCGCCGGTTTCTGTTCCGGGTATTCCACCGTATCCGGCTTGACGAACGTGTGTTTCAAAACTTCCCACAGTGATCGCAACTGACTTAGCATCGATTTCTCCCTCTCCGATTCACAATTTATGATTTTTTTACTCACCACGAAGACACGAAGAGCACGAAGGAAAATATAAACTTCGTGTTCTTCGTGTCTTCGTGGTTAATAACAAAACCTAACATCGTCTTAACCGTGCAAAGACAAGACTACGCCGCCGGTAACCAGCAAGTTCAACAGCGCCGCCGGCAGCAGCACTTTCCAGCCCAAGGCCATCAGTTGGTCATAACGGGGCCGCGGCAACGAGCCCCGCACCAGGATAAAGAACATGATGCCGACAGCGGTTTTCAGGCAAAACCATAGCAGCGGCGGCAGCCAAGGCCCCAGCCAGCCGCCGAAAAAAAGCGTCACGATCATCGCCGAGCTCAGCGTGATGCCGAGATACTCGCCGACGAAAAACATGCCGAATTTCATGCCGGAATACTCGGTATGAAAGCCTGCCACCAGCTCTTGTTCGGCTTCCGGCAGATCCAGCGGTGTCCGGCGGCTTTCGGCGATGACCGCAACCAGGAAGATGATAAAGCCGAAAAATTGGGGAACGATGAACCAGCCGTCGCGCTGGGCTTCGACTATCTCCCTTAGATTGAAAGTGCCGGACAGCATCACCACGCCCATGATCGAAATGCCCATGAACACCTCGTAACTGACGGTCTGCGCTGCGGCACGTAGGCCGCCGAGCAGCGAGTATTTGTTATTGGACGCATAGCCTGCCAGCACGATGCTGTAGACCGACAGCGAGGACAGCGCCAGGAAATAAAGCAGCCCGAAGTTGAAATCGATGATGCCGACGCCCGGCGCAAACGGGATCACGGCGAAACCGGTCAGCATGGTGATGAATACGATGGTCGGCGCCAGTACGAATACCGGCTTGTCGGTAAAAGACGGTATCCAGTCTTCCTTGAAGAACATTTTGATCATGTCCGCCGCCACCTGCATCAACCCGAATGGCCCAACGCGGTTGGGTCCAAGACGATCTTGCCAGACCGCCAGCAAACGACGTTCCACCCAGATCAGCATCGCTGCGACGACGATCACCGAGACTAGAATACCGATTATGTCGGACGCTTCGCCAAGACCCGCATTCATAACCGGCCCTCCTGATTTGCTTTCTTTATCGTTACCTTAGCCCAGGCTTTCATGGACTGGAATGCCGGAAGACCCGCCGTGATGCCAAGCAAGCCTTGAGGCAGGGTAAGCTTGATCCGTATCGGAATCGTCAGAATCGATATGCCTAAAAGACTGCTGATTTCCACATGGTCGCCGCTATCGACTTTCAAGGTTTCCGCATCCACAGGATTCAACATCACACAGAAAGCGGGCAGCCGTTCGGCTATCGCTGGCGATTGCAGGCTTAATTCCTCGCTGCCAAAAATGTGCGGCAGCGGCATGACCCGCCAGCGGCCTTGTTCCGGCCTGAATGATGGCGGAATGTCCCCGAACCAAGGCAGCGCACCGGACGCTTCAAGCAACCGAACTCCGGGATCTCCGCCGCGCAGATGGCTGCCGGTTTGCTGCTGGAATTTGTTGATTGCCTGATTGGAGTTCCATCCCGGCGCCCAGATGACCGGCAATAAAGCTGGCGGGACGTGCCCTGTGTCGCCTTCCATCGAAAAAGCGAACGGCGTTTCCGTATCATGCGGCTGGCCGGGTTCGCCGACCTTGATGTCGGCGTGCATCGCGGTGCGCCCGCTGTAACGGTGTGGCTGCCTGGGAATCTTGCTGCCTTGGACGGTGTAATCCGCCCCCGGCGCGGTCTGGATGATGGCGGCAAGATCGGAAAATGCATTTGCGCAAGCCGCCGTCAGCGCATCGTGATGCCGCCATCGAGCATCGTCCATGACGCTCGTCAGCCACTGCCAACTGCCGCGCACCGGCTCTGCTGCGGGGTAAACCGGGAAATAACGCTGGCCCCGGCCTTCATTATTGACCAAGGTTCCTTCGGATTCGGCAAAAGTCGCCGCCGGCAGCAGCAACTCGGCTTGGGCTGCGGTTTTATTTTCCAGACTGTCGATGACGACCACATGTGCGGCGCTTTCCAGAAACCTGTCCGCCTGTTGCTCCGGCACCCGACGGTAAAGATCATTCTCAAGAATAATCACGCTGTCGGCCAGACCGCTGCCGATCCGTTCGAAAGCCTGCTGCAAACTTGCTCCGCCCATGATTGCCAAGCCAAGGCTGTTGCATTCGGGAACAGTAAACGTCAGTTGCTTGTCTGTTGCAGGCAGCGCCTTGGCGACGTTGTAGGCGGCCTGGATAACGTCGAGGCTGGAACAACTGGTTCCCGATACGATCAAAGGTCGTTTCGCCCGTTTCAGGCTGTTGGCAATGATCGATGCCAGCGCTTGTTCGGCATCGCCCAAAGCGGCAGGAGCGGGAGCCGACTCGTCAAGACAATGGGCAACGGCAAAGCCCAGACGGGCAATGTCTTCCGGGCTGCCGCGATAAGTGTTCGCCGCCACGTCATCCAGGCGGGTAGCACAAATGCTGGCGATAAATACGGGGCTTTGGGTCCGGCTCTCCAGATTCCTGACCGCCGCATCCTGCCAAGGCAATAGGTGCAGAGTACTAGCGAGATCGAATGACGCATTGCGCGCCGCCTGCCGGAGCGAAAGCGCCAACCTAGGCGCACTGTGGGTCACGTCCTCGCCGAGTATCAGCACCGCATCGGCTTGCTCGACTTCGCGTAGCGACGGGGAATGGATACCACCGTGACGCATCAGTTCGACAATTGCGTTAAGCAGGGTATGTTCGGTATCGTCCAAACCGAGGAAGAAATTTTCTTCTCCAACCAGCATGCGCAAAGCGAAATTGGCTTCCAGCGAGGCGCGCGGCGAACCGATGCCGATCGCCGCTTTGCCCGCTTTCAGCAGATTGCGAAAATGGCTTTCCGCCTCATCGATAGTGATGTCCTGACCGTTAAATTGCGATTTTCTGATGCGCTTGGGACTGTTGACGAAACCGTAACCGAAGCGCCCCCGGTCGCAGAGAAAATAGCCGTTGACCTCACCGTGATAGCGGTTGATAACCCGTCTGAGTGTTCCGTAGCGCTCGCCGGGAGCGGTATTGCAACCCAAGCCGCAATGCGCGCAAACCGATGGCGCGGTCTGCAAATCCCACTTCCTCGCATAATGGGCGCTAAAGGTTTTGTCGGTGAAAACACCGGTGGGACAGACCTCGACCAGGTTGCCGCTGAATTCGCTTTCCAGCGCGCCGTCCTCAAAGCGTCCGAAATAGACGTTGTTATGTACGCCGAAGACCTGAAGATCATGGCCTCCGGCATAGTCGTCGTAGAAACGCACGCAGCGGTAGCAGGCGATGCAACGGTTCATTTCGTGATTGATAAAGGGGCCGAGGTTCTGGTTGTTATGGGTTCGTTTCAGACCCCGGTAGCGGCGCGAGGTATGGCCGGTCATGACCGTCATGTCCTGCAAATGGCATTCGCCGCCTTCCTCGCAGACCGGGCAATCGTGGGGATGGTTGGTCATCAGCAGTTCGATGTTGTCGCTGCGAAATTGCCGCACCGGTTCGGCGTCTATCGAAACCCTCATCTTATCCGCCACCGGCGTCATGCAGGCCATGACCAAGCGCCCGCGCTGGTCTTCGGCATCCTTGTACTGGATAACCGCGCACTGCCGACAAGCGCCCGCCGAGCCCAAAGCCGGATGCCAGCAAAAATAAGGCAGATCCAGACCCAATGATAAGCAGGCGGACAGCAGATTGTTACCGTCCTGAACGTCATAAGAGCAACCGTCGATTTCAATGCGGATCATTGCACTGACTCCATCGCGATGTAGCGTTCAAAGTCTTCGCGGAAATATTTAAGCGCACTTTGCAGCGGCTCAACGGCTCCGGGGGCCAATGCGCAAAAGGTATTTCCCGGCCCCAGCATACGGGTTAATCCGGCCAAGGTATCAAGATCTTCGATGCGACCTTTCCCGCCGATGATGTCTTTCAGCAAGGCGACCGTCCAGGGCAGACCGTCCCGGCATGGCGTACACCATCCGCAGGATTCCTGGGCGAAAAACTGTTCCAGATTCAGTACCATTTGCACCGGGCAGGTCTTGTCGTCGAGCACGATGATGGTTCCGGTCCCCATCCGGCTACCGGCTTTGGCTACGGCCTCGAAATCCATGACCACATCCAGATGTTCGGGCAGCAAAAAGTCGGTTGATGCGCCGCCGGGCAAAAAGCCGCGCAGCTTGTAGCCGTCGCGCATGCCTCCGGCATGTTGCTCGATGATTTCCCGGATGGGCGTACCCATCGGCAGTTCCCACAAACCGGGATGCTTGACGCGGCCGCTGGCTCCGAACAGCTTGGTGCCCTTGTCCACGCCTAATCCCAAACCCTGATACCACTCGACGCCGTAATGCAGAATATGCGGCACGTTGCACAAGGTTTCGACGTTATTGACCACGGTCGGCTTGCCCCAAAGTCCGCTGACCAGCGGGAACGGCGGCTTGGCGCGCGGCGTGGCCCGTTTTCCTTCCAGCGCATTGAGCAGCGCCGTTTCCTCGCCGCAAATGTATCGCCCTGCACCGGTATGCAGGACGATGTCCAGGCTGAATTCGGAATCCAACACATGCTCGCCCAGGTAACCTTTAGACTTGGCTTCCAGCAAAGCCTGTTCGAGACGAAGCTTGGCAACATGGTATTCCCCGCGCAGGAAGATATAGGCCCTATTAGCTTGGATGGCATAGGCCGCAATGATCATGCCCTCGATCAGCTGATGCGGGTCCTGCTCCAGCAGCATTCTGTCCTTGAAGGTTCCCGGCTCCATTTCATCGGCATTGGCGACCAGATAGCGCGTTTGCGGTTTATCATCCAAAGGAACCAGACTCCATTTGAGACCGGTGCCGAATCCCGCACCTCCCCTGCCCCTGAGCCCTGCATCTTTAACCCATTGCTGCACGTCTTTCGGTTGCAATTCCGTGACTGCCTTGCGCAGCCCTTGATAACCGCCGGTGCTCTCGTAATCGGCCAGCGTAGCAAAGGCGCGATCCGGGCGGATGTTTTTAGTCAGCGGCTTATCCATTATTTCCATAGCGCGTTACCTTCCGAAAATCTCGTTAACGGCGTCGTCAGTGATGTCGAGCTTCAGTTCATCCCCGACCATCACGACCGGCGCGTGATCGCAGGCACCCAGGCAAACAATCGGCAATACCGTATATTCGCCGTCCGCGGACATTTCGCCCAACTCGACGTTCAAATGCCGACACAAGCTTTCGCCTACTTGGTCGCTGCCCAGCATCCAACAGGTCACGCTGTTGCAATAATGAATGACGGTCTTGCCGACCGGCTGGCGGTAAATCAGGTTGTAAAAAGTCGCCACCCCTTCCAGTTGCGCCGGTGATATATCCAACAGCTCGGCCACCGCAATCAGGCATTGGTCGGAAACCCAGCGCCGGTATTTTTGGACGATTTTCAACGCCTCGATGGAGACAGCGGTTTTATTTTCGTAATGACTCATCTCGGCGTTAATCTCCCGGATTTCGGCGAGGCTTAAACCTTCAAAAATTGGCTCGTTCATTTCAGCGGTCCACGTCGGCCATCACAAAATCGATACTCGCCAGTATCGCAATCAGGTCGGCGACCATCATGCCCCGGCACATCATCGGAATCATCTGCAAATGCGGGAAGGACGGCGTGCGGATACGGGTGCGATACGACATGCCGCCGCCATCGCTGGTCAGATAGTAGGCATTCAAACCCTTGGTCGCTTCGACGGTTACGCAGGACTCGCCGACTGGAATCACCGGCCCCCAGCTCACAGCGAGAAAATGCTGGATCAGGGTTTCTATATCATGCAGCGTTTTTTCTTTGGGCGGCGGCGTGGTCAATGGATGACTGGCCTTGTAAGGCCCTTCCGGCATATTTTCCAGGCATTGTTTGATGATGCGAAGACTCTGGCGCATCTCCTCGACCCGCACGGTGCAACGGTCGTAACAGTCGCCGCGATGGCCGGTGGGTATTTCGAATTCGTAATTTTCGTAGCCGGAGTAAGGCCGCGCTTTGCGGTAATCCCATGCCAATCCGGTGGCCCGAAGGCCCGCGCCGGTCACGCTCCAGTCGATGGCTTCCGCTGTGGTATAAGCGCCGATGCCTTGGGTGCGGCGCTTGAGGGTGCTGTTTTGCAACACCAGCTTGTCGTATTGATCCAGCCGGGCCGGCAAATAGTCGATAAACTCGCGTATCCGTTGATCCCAACCTTTGGGCAAATCCAGCGCGACGCCGCCGATCCGAAAGTAACTCGAATGCATGCGCGCGCCGCTGATCGATTCCAGTATATCGAACACCTTTTCGCGATCGATAAACATATAAAAGATCGGCGACATCTGCCCCAAGTCCTGGGCGTAAGTGCCGTAAAACAACAGATGACTGGCAAGCCGGTAGAGTTCGCAGATCATCACCCGGATGGCCTTAGCGCGCTCAGGAACTTCGATTCCGGCCAGTTGCTCCACGGCAAGCACGTAAGGCAGGTTGTTCATAGATCCGCCCAGATAATCGACGCGATCCGTATAAGGAATGTAGGTGTGCCAGGACTGGCGTTCGCCCATTTTTTCCGCGCCGCGATGGTGATAACCGATGTCGGGCAGCGCATCGACAATCTCTTCGCCATCCAGCTGCAGGGCGATGCGGAACACGCCGTGTACGCTGGGATGATTGGGGCCCATGTTCAGGAACATGAAGTCGCTGTCTTCACTTTGCCGCCGCATGCCCCAATCCTCCGGCACGAAGCGCAAGGCGTCTTGCTCGATGTCCTGCTGCTGGTCGGAAAGGCTGAACGGCTCCATTTCTGTCGCACGGGCATAATGATCCTTGCGTAGCGGATGTCCCTGCCAGGTCGGCGGCATGATGATGCGTTTGAGATGCGGGTGGCCGTCAAAGACGATGCCGAACATATCCCATACTTCGCGCTCGTACCAATTGGCCGAGGGCCACATATCGCTGATCGTCGGGACGGACAAATCGGCTTCGGTCAACGCAACCTTGAGGCGAATATCTTCGTTGCGGTCGAACGAGAGCAAATGATAGACGACGGTAAATTCGCTGTCGGGAAGACCTTGCCGTTGAGTACGCTGACGCTCGTCGACGGCGGTCAGGTCGAACAGCAATACATAGGATGCTTTTAAATAGCGGAGAGTCGTGCGCAGGTTTTGCTTAAGAATCCACAGCGTGGTTATGCCGTCGCGGGTCGGCTGAATGACAAAGTCGTTGCTGCCGGTTCGTTCCGTCAGTTCGCGCACGATCTGCGGCACGTCAGCAGGAATAGCGATGTTGTCAGCGTTACTGTCCAATGTATTCCTCCCCATTCATTTTCATTTATCCTAGAAAAATCAATTGGTCCACGAAAAACACAAAAAGCACGAAAATATCCAAGGAGACACCAAGCTGTAAATGGTTACCCAAAGAATGAAGATTTAACCAATACAACATGCTGATTTATTTCGTGTCTTTCGTGTTATTCGTGGACTGATCGCCGTTTTTAGGTTTATTGAGCCAGCTATATCTCGTCCGGATCTCTCAACTGCAGGGTACGCATCCGTTCTTCCGTCAGTAAATCGCGGTAACTGGGTTGAGGGGCTTTGATCACCGTTTGATCGCCGACCACCCAGCTTAACGGGCGTCTTTCCTTGCCTATCGCATCCTGCAACAGCATCAACCCTTGCAGCAACGCTTCCGGCCTGGGCGGACAGCCCGGCACATAAACATCCACCGGTAAAAACTTGTCCACGCCCTGCACGACGCTGTAAATGTCATACATACCGCCGGAGTTGGCGCAGGAACCCATGGATATGACCCAGCGCGGTTCCAACAATTGATCGTAGAGCCGTTTGACCACCGGGGCCATTTTTCGGAACACCGTCCCCGAAATGACATCAAATCCGCCTGACGCGGCGATCCCCGGATCACTTCGGAGCCGAAACGGGCAATGTCATGACGGCTGGTGAAGGCGGTCGCCATCTCCACGTAGCAGCAAGACAGGCCGAAGTTGAAAGGCCAGACGGAATTGGATTGCCCCCAGGCGACCATATCCTCAAGCCTGGCGAACAGGAAATTGCGGCGTAGCGCTTCTTCATAAGTTTGCTGCCCGGATTGTGGAGCGGGATCTGTCTCCGCTTTGGTTAGAGTCCAATGCATAATTTTTCCTATGGCCTGCTGTTGCGTTGTCTGCGGGTGCGCCAATCGAGAGCGCCTACAGCCCACAGGTAAATCAACGCCGCAATTAATACACTGATAAAAATCAGCGCTTCGATAAAACCGGGCCAGCCCGCTTCTTGCAATGCCACCGACCAGGCAAACAGGAATACGCTTTCCATATCGAAAATAACAAAAAAGATGGCGAGCAAATAAAATTGAACGGAAAAACGGATATGTACATCGCCCGCAGCAACAATACCCGATTCAAACGGTTCGTCGGCAGCTTTAGCGTGGTGTCTTTGTCCCAACAGATAGGCGCCGCCGAGCATGACGCCGGTGATAGCGACGATGGCTCCGAAATAGATGATCAATGGAAGCAGATGGGTGGCGAGAATAGCTTCGGAGTTCTGCATATCGGAGCCTCATGTTATCTATTAAAGATATGATCTCTACTGCGGAAGTGCTTTCAGCCTGATTGGCTTTGATAGACAGGTTAGAGAAGCCCGATCATTTGTACAATCCGTAGAAATGCTTAGGACTCCATCAATAATAACTTCCGCAGGGTTCCCATGCTCTGCGTGGTAACCCGGTCAGGGACGCTCCAGCGTTCCGAACCTCAAAGCGGTTCAGGCTGCATTCCCACGCAGAGCGCGGGAACGGTGAGTTTATGTTTCGGGAAGTTATTACCGACACTATCCTTAATTAGGATGCAGATAAACAGGCGATTGAAATTTTTTATTCACCACGCAGCCCGTAGTCATACGTATTGATAAGGCGATTTTATTGTGGAATGATGAAAGCGATTTTTCATTGATCCGTTCTGCGTATAGGGTGCCGAAAGCAGGATTCTACTTGGGCTTGTTGAATCTTTCTGTCCGGATTGAGCCGTGGTCGACACTTGAAAAATAAGCACTACGCAACAAGTCCGACTGTATTTCCGAATAATAGGTTACCCAACCGACTGAGGAGAGCCAACAATGCGTCGCTTAACGTTAGCAATCGCCCTTGCCGGGATCATCTGCATTCTGAATGGTTGCGCCATTTATGCTACGCCGTACGACAATGTCGGCATTTCTTACAGTTATGCCCCCTACGGCGGATATGGTTATGGAGGTTATGGAGGTTATGGCTATTATGGATTTAGGCCACGCTTCTATGGCGGAGGCTGGGGAGGATATGGTTGGAGGGGGGGCCATGGCTGGGGCGGCCGGGGTTGGCGAGGACGTGGTTGGCATTGAAGCCGGATTTATACGCCAAACTCATCCAGTCAGGACAACAGCCATGTTAAGTCGACTCCAGCTCTCTTTAGTCCATTTCGGTAAATGAGGACATGACAATGATGCCCGGAAGATTATCAATTTTGTTCATGATCCTTATTGCCTTGTTATCTAACGAAGGCTCCATGGCCCGTGACGGCGGTGGGCACGAAGGCCGCTCCGGCGGCGGCCGCGGGGACGGTTTTGGTGGTGAGCATAGAAGCGGTTTTAGCGGCGACCGGGGCAGCCGTTTTAGCGATGCCCATGTCGGCGAGTCCAGAAAAGGTCATGTTGGAGCACCTCGCCGGCATGACCCTGGCAGGGCTGGTTTTTTTATTGAATCGCCCTATTCCCGGCCGAACTTCTATTACTGGCCTTACTATTCCTTTGAACCCTATTATTCCTCGCCGTCTATCATAATACCCTCCAGCCCTCCCGCTTATATCGATCAAGGGACTGTGCTGAATATCCAATCATTCGGGCCGAATAGCTGGGACTATTGCTCAAGTCCTGCCGGTTACTATCCCTATGTCCAAGAATGTTCGGCAGGATGGCAGAGAATTGAACCCCAACCCATAGAGCAGCAGCCCGGTTATTGGTATTACTGCACCGATCCTCCCGGCTACTATCCCTATGTCAGGGAGTGTTCGGCTGTCTGGCGGAATGTTGTTCCTTAACGGAGGTATGCCAAATGTTACAGATCCTGATAATCCTGATGTCTGTTTTCTTACTCAACGCTTGCTCGACAATGCCGAGCGGTCCCAGTGTTTTGGTACTGCCGGGCGCCGCTAAAAACTTCGATCAGTTCCATAATGACGACCTACTATGCAGGCAACTTAGCCATACACAAGTTGCATCATCGCAACAGGAGGCCGATTCCAAAGATGAAGCTCAACAAAATTATGACATCATCTACATCCAATGCATGTACAGCAAGGGGCATCAGGTTCCTGTGCCGGGCGAATTAATGTACGACGCTCAGCAGGAATGGAATTCGCCCCCACCTCCGGATATGCCTGCGCCGCCTCGAACGACCCGTCCTGGGCGTCCTTAAATTAATTGTCTGCGAAAGCCGCAAAAGCTCGCAAGTAGGACTCGGATCCAACGGATTTTATTTTTCTTATCGTTGTCCGAAAAGATGCTGTTCCCCTTGCTTGGGGACATCTGTCGGGCTTACCGTGCGCGCCTTAATTTAGGAACGTGCATGAGCAAGTTCCCAATAGCCGGAGTGCAGGCTTCGCCTGCAAACGCAAGCAACGCTTGCACTCCCGCTACAAACTTATGCCGCGAGTTGTTCGCGTTATTTCATGCTCATTCCTAACGTAAATCCTGAGCCAGCAAACCAGCATTGCCGCCTATCGCGGCAGTGTTTGTTGTGACAGTCTGTTCGATGACGAAGCGACGCAGATAATCCGGGCCGCCCGCTTTCGGGCCGGTGCCGGACAGCCCCGTGCCGCCGAACGGTTGCACGCCGACCACCGCGCCTATCATATTCCGGTTGACATAAATATTGCCGACTTTTACGCCCTGCCGGATGGCATTGACGACGGCATCGATTCGGCTGTGTATGCCCAGCGTCAAGCCGTAGCCAGTCGCATTGACCGCGGTAATGACCTGATCGAGTTCCGATTCGCGGTAACGGACAACATGCAATACCGGCCCGAATACTTCCTGGGTCAGTTGCGATAACGACCGTAGTTCAATCAGGCTGGGCGGGAAAAAACTGCCCTGCTCCAAACCGTCCGGCAACGGCAGTTGATATAGCAACTGCGCCTGTTCCTGCATGACTTCCAGATGTGCGGTCAATGGCGTTAGTGCGGCATGGTCGATGATAGGGCCTATGTCGGTTTGATAAACGCCGGGATTGCCGACCGTTAATTCCTGCATCGCCCCGATCAGCATCGCGATGGTTTTATCGGCGATGTCCTCCTGCACGCATAAAACCCGCAACGCAGAACAACGCTGACCGGCACTGTTGAAAGCCGAAACCATGGCATCCTGCACCAGTTGTTCAAGCAATGCCGAGCTGTCGGCAATCAGCACATTCTGTCCGCCGGTTTCGGCAATCAGCGGCACAATAGCCTGATGATGTTGGGCCAGTTGCAGGTTAATGAACTGCGCCGTGGACGTGGAACCGGTGAAAACAATCCCGGCAACTCGGGGATCAGGAAGCAAATGCTGTCCAAACACGCTGCCGCCCACCGGCAAAAACTGCAACACCGATTCGGGTATACCGGCCTGGTGCAGTAACCGGATACAGCGCATCGCGGTTAATGCGGTCTGACTGGCCGGTTTGGCGATAACCGTATTACCAGCGGCAAGCGCTGCGGCTATCTGGCCGATAAAAATGGCGATCGGGAAATTCCACGGACTGATGCAAACATAGACGCCGCGGCCGTAATGATAAAGCCGGTTTTCCTCGCCGGTAGGACCGGGCAGCCTGATAGGTTCGCCGAACAAGTCAACCGCGGACTGGGCGTAATAGCGGCAAAAATCGACCGCCTCCCTGACTTCAGCCAACGCGTCTTTAAGGGTGCGTCCGCCTTCCCGTATACATAAAGAAACCAACTCCAGACGGTGCAATTCCAGAAGGTCGGCAGCCTGTTTCAAATACCCGGCGCGTTGTGCAACAGGGCAAAGCCGCCAGTCGGTGAATGCCTGGAAGGCTTCGTTTAACGCTTCGTCAATAGCAGCCGGTTCGGCGAAAACGACTGAGCCAACCGTCAAGCGGTTATCGTAAGGGTTAACGACAAGCCGTTCCTGACCGGAGCGAGGACTGCCGTTTATTAACGGCATTGCCGTCCAGTGCTTATCGGCCAACGCATCCAGATTTTGCTGCACTGATTCCAGTTGCTCGGGACCGGCCAAATTTAGCCCGGAAGAATTAAGCCGCCACTCACCGAATAAATTGCAGGGCAATACGATTGGCGATTGATGGGCCGAGTTCTTTACCGCAGCTACCGGATCGCTGACCAGTTCATTGATGCTAATATCCTGATGGCTGATCTGGTTGATGAAAGAGGTATTAGCACCGTTTTCCAGCAAGCGCCTGACCAGATAAGGCAGCAACTGACGATAATCGCCGACCGGCGCATAAACGCGGCAAGGGATTCGCCAATTTTGAACTTCGATGATTTCCCGGTAAAGCGCCTCGCCCATGCCGTGTAAACGCTGGAATTCATAGCCCGGATGTTGCCTTCCGAATTGATGGATAGCTGCGACGGTATGCGCGTTATGGCTGGCGAACTGGGGATAAAATGCATCCGGTTCGGACAGGATAAACTGCGCGCAAGCCAGATAGGATAAGTCGGTCGCCGACTTATGGGTAAACACCGGATAATCGCTAAGGCCGTTTTCCTGCGCCCGTTTTATTTCGCTGTCCCAGTAAGCGCCTTTGACCAGACGCAAGGGAATTTTCCGCTGTCGGCATTCGGCCAGTTTAGCCAGCCAACGGATGACCGGCAGCGCTCTTTTTTGATAAGCCTGCACCGCCAAACCCAGCCCCGGCCAACCGTCTAAATCGGGATGATTAAAAACGGCGGCAAAAATATCCAGCGACATGTCCAGACGTTCGGACTCTTCCGCATCGACAGTGATCGCAATATTGGCCATGCGGGCTGCCCGCGCCAGCGTTAGCAGTTTATCGCTCAACTCTTTGACCGCACGGACATGCTGCAACGGCTCGTAACGGGGGCATAGCGCCGATAACTTGATCGATATGCCCGGATTGGCGTAAATGTCAGCAGAGATGGCATACCCGGCCAACGCATTAATAGCCGAACGATACGCCTGGAAATAATGCTCGGAATCGGCCTGCGTCAACGCCGCCTCTCCGAGCATATCGAACGAATAGCGGAATACCGGATCCTGCCCGCTACGCTGAACGGCATCCTGCATGGACTCCGCAAAGACAAACTGCAACGCCAGATGCTGCATGGCCTGCTTTATTGCGGTGCGTATTAACGGCGCTCCCATCCGGGATAGCAGTTGTTCGAAGACTTGCGGCCCATGATGCGCTTCAAAGTCTCCGGCAAATAACAGCGCCTTGGTGGCTAAATTGACCAGCGGGGAATCGCTATGCTGCAAGTGGCTTTGCCAGTCTGCGTGGGTGAGCTTTTCCTGCAAAAAAAGGTCTTGCGTGCGGCTGTCGGGAATACGCAGCAAGGCTTCAGCGATCCCCATTAAAACAACGCCTTCATGGGAATTAAGCTGATATTCCTGCAGGAACGCTTCAATCGCAGTTTGCCGATGTTGATTTTCCCTGACTGCGGTAACCAGCGTTTCGGCGCAACCGCCTATTGCAACCGGATCGTAGTTGTCTAATGCCGCTGATAATTCAATGATGAGGCGTTTCTCATCGGCTAAATAAGCCTGATTAACGGCTTTTCGTAATTCGGCTAACGGTTTTTGAGTCATAGCGGCTAACCCATTGGCAAGAATCTCCGGACTCTTGGCAGCTAACCTTTGAAACCGGAAATTGGATCAAAAAAACAGACCGATCAATTGATTTCATTGTTCCATAGCAGGGGCGCAAGTCAATTTCTTTCGTTGCCGCTTTGCTGAGTGATATTAATGAGGGTTCAAAAATTACCGCTTGTGAGCGTCGAAATTACTATGTTTTGATATTTAATTAATGATCTTAAATCATTTTAGAGCATTTTTTACAACCCTTAGAGTTTGATTCATCCCGTTTCTCATGGGGAATGGCTAGTTCTCAATGTTTATGTCCCAGATATGTTATACAATGTCTTTGCCAAACGTACAAAGTCAGTTGAAATTAGACTTTAAATACATATAACCAATTGATTTAACGTAGATAATTACATTTAATTTTCGTTAAATTTAATTCAAAATTCAAATTGCCGAAGGTATTGGTTATGGTTTTAGCCTAAAAAACAGATGCGCCCAATGAATATGACAATCGACGATATTAAAAGTATGCTGGATTCGGGTGAGATACCCCATTCCAACAAAGATGTAGTCAAAAATGGGGTATTGCTCGCCACTGATGGTAGCAATGTCAACTACCAATTACATCACGGGTGGGATATTGCCAAAGCGTATGCATGCGACAAGAGCTGGGGAATATTCAATATTGAGCTGATGCGTTTCATTAAGAGCCAAAATCATGATACTGGATCGCTAACTCAAGTTCTGGCGAAAATCCAAATGGACGATAGCCATTGGAGCTGGTTTGACAAATCAAGGGGATTAAAAACTACCGAATATGATTGGTTTTTTTTAATGACTGAACAATCTCCACAGGGAGCATGTCTGATATATCACCCAAAGGCAAGCGCATTAGACAAGGGCGATATATTCTACATTGAATATGTTGCCGTTGCGCCTTGGAATAGAGGGAATCCGATGCGGGATCAAGTTTTCAAAGGCGTAGGCAGTATTCTTATCAAGCATGCAGTGAATTATGCCCGTACCGAACTTAAGTTAAGGTATGGATTTTCATTGCACGCCCTTCCGAGAGCGGCTGGATTTTATCAAAAGATCGGCATGATACGCCACACACCGTTGGATAAAGATGTTCTACAATATTTTGAGATGCTAGAACAACGCGCATCCGAGTTCGCGGTGGGTTAAATGGTGAAATCACCTAATATGAAGGATTTTGAGGACTTTCCATTGTCGCCGCGCGGTAGTGTCAACGCTGCCGAATTCTATGAGTCTTTCCTCCAGTGCGAGGAACTCGCAAAAAATTTCCCCAAAAAAGAACTGGGCAAAGACCCCAATCTGACCTTCTACAATCTTTTGCAAGAAGTGCATTCAGCGAGATCAGTAAACCCGGCGCTTTTTCGAAAGAGAATAGATGCTAACAAAGCCTTATCAATGCTTTGGCTTTCAAGAGTAAGAGAGACGGCACAAGTGTTCGTTGCGTTGAACGAAATACCTTGCTTCAATGGGCTGACACCAGACGATCTATCGAAGCTGTCAAAACTAAGCCGAGATACTGCCAACCTGTGCAAGCTTGCTGGGATCCTTCTCGAATTCGGAATAGTCTTGATTTATGAGCGCTCGATACCCGGGATGAAGCTAGACGGTGCAGTATTTAATTTAAGCCCTGACCGTCCTGTAATTGCGCTGAGCCTGAGGTACGCACGACTGGATATTTTCTGGTTCACGTTGATGCACGAACTGGCTCATGTCGTACTTCACCATGAAAAATTAAGCGCCCCAATTTTGGACGATATGGATGAAGTTCATGATGACCTTGTAGAGAAACAAGCAGACAGGCTTGCGAGCGATTCATTGGTTAGTCGGAGTGCTTGGCGGAGTTGTAACGCCAAGTATTCACAGACTGAAAATACCATCAAGGAGTTTGCAGCGCAGGTAGGCGTTCATCCTTCAATTGTTGCTGGACGGCTGCAAAAAGAGTTAAATCGCTATGATGTTTTTTCTAAAATTGTCAATGAGGTAGATGTGAGAAAGGTACTGCTTAGCTATGAATAACTACATTCCTTTTTTGAAACTGAAAGTAAACGAAGTCGGTGCTTTGAAAGCACTTACGGCCGACATTAAAAAAAATGGAATTGTGCCATTCTTCGATCTTGCAAAAAAAGAAGGTATGACTACGTCGTCATTCCAACAAATGGTCAAGAAGGCAGTGACCAGCTTATCCAGAAATCTCAGTGGGATTGACGCTTTTTTTCTCGATAATTTCGATATTGATGACCATATAGTTGTAAACAAACAAAACAATTACGGATTCGTAATCGAAGAATTTAGCAAAATGAACTTCATACCAGTTGTCGGATTGGATAGAGTCGCAGGCCGTAATCAGCTAGTCTTCGACTATAAGAGACAAGGCAACATCAAATCTAATGCAATCGCTATTCGGTTACTTGTAGAAGATTTTGAGAGTTTTGAGTTAGTCCGTGACGAAATTGGGAACCTTCTAGATCAAGGCCACGAATTGTTCAGTGACTGGATTTTAATATTAGATAACCGCGTTTGCATGAATGTCGACGTGACCGAACGGGTTAAGCTATTAGTACAGTTCTTAGAAGACAGCATAGGGATATTTGATTTTGACTCCGTCATTATCACCGGCTCTTCCATCCCATCATCAATAAGAGACGTCTTAGCTGTCAATAAGTCCAATGAGCAATATGCTAGAAAAGAGCTAATCATTTATCACATGGCGGCCAAGAACCTTGACAAGTTTAATTTATATTTAGGTGACTACACAATAGTAAGTCCACTTTACTCGGACTCGAACATTCCCCCAGAGGCAATGCTCAACGTGACAGCACCAAAGATTATCTATACTCATGGCTGGGTTCACTACATTAACCGTGGGGGAGCTATCAAAACTCACACCCGAGGAAGTTTGCAATACAATGACATCGCCAATGACTTAATTACAAAGCCATTCTATCGAGGTATGCCATACTCATTTGGTGATGCATTTCTGTATGAAAAAGCTAATAACATAAGCAAAGGAGTGACGCCTAGTAGCATTCTAAAGCCAACCATAAACACGCATATAACGTATATGATCAAAGATTTTGTTAGTTAACTATGGCGGGAAATCAGCTTATCGCCGATACTCTTACTAAGAGTATCTTTATCTAGTTTTAGTGCGATTAAATCAGTCAGCTGAATTCTGTTGAATTTTTCTACTTTACCCGTCGTTATTGATAGCGCAACATCAATTAGCTCCGACTTCCAGAGCGTCAATAGCGCTAACCTCTTATCAAAATCTGGGCTCGGCCTAGCTGATCGAACGTAACTTATCTTAACCTTTCCAGCGTTTTCACGGACACACATTATTCCCCAGTGTTCAGGAGCCAGCCGTAACGCATTTTCGATATGTCTGGTTGTAGTAACTAGAGTTATCTTCTTAAATACTAAGTCATAAAAACGGCCTTGCTTCAATATTCTGTGAACGTTATCGTTATCGCCTTTAATCTCGTAGCAATGCGCGTATTTATGCACAGTAACAACATCAGCAATGGCGTTTCCGTTATGTACGCGCAATTCTTCAAGGATAGCTTTTGGAGCCTTGGATAAAGTCGACAAACGGTCAATGAGTGAATATCGAATTTTTTTATCGTCTAAATTTAACATTGCTATATAGGATTGTATGCTTCAAATTAAAAAAGCCAGGGTGGATTTAATGATGGAAATACAGGACAGAACAATGTCTTGCAACGATAGTAGCCGCTCAGCGATAAACCTTACTGCGGTGCCCGATTTTCATGACGATTAAAGTGAGTTTACCGTGTTCTGCCTCAATCACGATGCGCCAATCACCCAGACGCTTTTTCCAGAGGCCTGCCATGTTGGCCGTGTAGGGGATGAGTAGCTTGAAAGGGTCTGCTTCAGCTTCAAGCTTTTGTAGAAATGTGTAAATCCGCTTTTGTGTGGGTTTATCCAGGCTACTCATTTGCTTGGCAGCGTAGGCGGATATTTCAACCGTCCAAGCCAAGTGATTTACCTAATTCTTTGAGAGAGATTGTTTCCCCGCCTTGCTTTTTGATTTCAGCAACATCCAGATAATCCTCAAGCTCTTCCAAGTAGAGGTCGAGCGCGGCTTGGGTGATGGCGTCGGCAGATTTGCCTGTTCGAGCTGCAAGCTCGGCAAGGCGTGTCTCAAGTCTTGCAGGTAGTTTGACGTTTAACATGGTTTCCTCCAGATACTGGCGAATGATACACCGCTTGTGAGATTCCTGAAAGTTACCGTCCATGGCTCTGGATACCGGCATCCGTGCCAGTATGACGACTCCGAAACAAACTTGTGTATAACGGTGAGCCCGATAGGCAGAACACAGCCATTAACTATTGAAACCGAAGCGCTTCGATAGGCTTAAGGTCGGCGGCTTTGCGCGCCGGGTAGAAGCCGAAGAACACGCCGACGGCTACGGCTACGCCAAACGCGAGCAATACCGAACTGAGCGTTACAACAACCAGCGCGTCATTGAATCGGCTGAAGAAATAAGCGCAAGCGATGCCCACTACCACGCCGATAAAGCTTCCGGCCAACGAGATCATCACGGCTTCAAACAGAAATTGCAGCAAAATATCGCGTTTTCTTGCACCAATCGCCATGCGGATACCGATTTCGCGGGTTCTTTCGGTGACCGAAACCAGCATGATGTTCATGATGCCGATACCGCCTACCAGCAGCGACACCGATGCGATCGCGCCGAGCATCGTCGACATGGCCTTGGTGGTACCGGCAGCGGCTTGCGCTACTGCGGTGAGGTTGCGGACCGAAAAATCATCTTCTTGCCCGGGATGAATCCTGTGCCTAACCTTGAGCAATTCGTTCATGCCGCGTTCGGCTTTGTCCATGACTTCGGCCGATTTGGCTTTGACCATGACGAAGCGAACCATACCGGGGAATTGATTGCCGAACAGTTGGCGCTGAGCGGTGGTAATAGGGACAAACACGGTATCGTCCTGATCTCTTCCATCTAGGCTTTGGCCTTTCGAGGACAAGATGCCCAGCACCAGGAACGGACTGTTTTTCACCCTGACCATTTTGCCGACCGGGTTCTCATCGCCGAACAGATTGCGAGCCACGGTTTGCCCCATCAGCAACACCCGCGTTGCCGAGCGCACATCGCTATCACTGAAGGCTTCACCCGAAATGACCGGCCATTCCCGAACATCGAGATAAGCGGGCGTGGTTCCGGACACCTGGGTGCTCCAGTTGTTCGACGCGTAAATAAGTTGGGCGTTGTTGGGGAGGGTTGGCGCGACCGAGGCGATTTCCGGTAATTCGCCGATGGCTTGTGCATCGGCCAAGGTCAGCGTCGGCACAGTGCCGGAGCCTTGCCTTAAGCCTCCCGCCGAAGTTGAGCCCGACAGTACGATGAACAGGTTGCTGCCCATCGAAGCGATGGATTCGTTGACCATCAATTGCGCGCCTTGGCCGATCGCCAGCATCATGATCACCGCCCCGACCCCGAAAACCATGCCCAACATGGTTAACAAGGTGCGCAACCGATTGGCGCGCATCGCTTCCCAGCCTTCTCCCAATAATGCGCCGATGATCATGATGGCTGATCCGTTGCAATTCGACCATCGACCACCCGGATCAAGCGCTTGGCGTGGGCTGCAATATCGGGTTCGTGGGTGACCAGAATGATCGTGATGTTCCGATCTTCATTCAAGGTCTGAAAGATTTTCATGATGTCCTCACCGGTTTGGGTATCGAGGTTGCCGGTCGGCTCGTCCGCCAAAATCAGTTTGGGGTCGGTGACCAATGCCCTGGCGATGGCTACGCGCTGCTGTTGCCCGCCCGATAATTGATTCGGCCTGCGATCGCCGAATTGAGCCAAGCCGACCCGCTCCAGCATGATCGAAGCTTTTTCGCGCCGCTCGGCCTTGCTTTTTCCGGCATAAAGCAAGGGCAATCCGATATTGTCCAAAATCGAGCTTCTCGGCAACAAGTTGAACCCTTGAAAAACGAACCCGATCAAGCGGTTTCGCAACAAAGCCAATTCGTCAGCGTTTAAGGCGGCGGTGTCTCTGCCTTCCAGATAATAGTGGCCGTCTGTTGCGGTATCCAGACAGCCGAGTATATTCATCAGCGTCGATTTTCCTGAACCGGAATGCCCCATGATCGCGACGAACTCGCCGCTTTCGATGTTGAAATTAACATCCTTAAGCACCGGCATGTTTTCCAAATAATATTTAGACAGCCCGCTGACGCTGATCAAAGGGCGTTCCATCAAAATGCCCTGACCCGGAAGCTGCTTTGTCCCTGCCCCTTGTCCTCAGCCTTGCGCTCGCTCTGGTCTTCGAGAATCACTAAATCGCCTTCTTTCAAGTCTCCGCCGGTTATTTCCGCATACTTGCCGTCGGCGATGCCGATCTGTATGGGAACCGCCACGGCTTTATTATTCTCCGGACGATAAACGTTTTTGCCAGGCTTGCCGATCCCTCCGGCCGGACGGAACTTGAGCGCAGCCAACGGCAGTTTCAAGATGTCGTTTCTTTCGTCAATGACGATGCTGACGAAGGCGGTCATACCCGGCAACAGAATTTCTTCAGGGTTATTCACACTAATCACCACATCATAGGTGACCACATTCTGCAACACTTTGGAATCCAGCCTGATGCGGAAAACTTTTCCCTGGAAGACCCGATCGGGATAAGCATCCACGGTGAAGTTCACCGTTTGATTAACCCGAATGCCGCCGACATCGGCTTCGGCGACCGAGGTGTCGATCTGCATGTGTTGCAAGTCCTGGGCGATGGTGAACAAGGTCGGTGTTTGAAAGCTGGCGGCGACGGTTTGCCCTATGTCGACATTGCGCGATACCACGACGCCGGAAACCGGTGACTTAATGATGGTATAACCCTTGTTGGCTTTATCGCGTTTAAGCTGGCCGATGGCCGAAGCTACTTGCGACTTGGCGGCTTCCAGCGTCTGGACGGATTGGTCAAGATCCGATCTGGCAACATAATCCTTGGCATAGAGTTCTTTAGATCTTGTTGCATTAGCCTCGGCAAGTTTGAGCGAGGCCTGGGCATTGGCAAGATTCGCCTGGCTTTGTTCGAGCTGGGCATTGATCAGTGAGGGATCGATTTCCGCAAGCACTTGGTCTTTATGCACCCGGTCATTAAAATCGACATTGAGCTTGTTGACCACGCCTGAAATCTGCGTACCGACATTGACCAGAACCACCGGATTTAGCGTGCCGTTGGCGGAGATCGTTTTGACGATATTGCCCTTGGCTATCTTTTCCGTCCGGTAATGCGGGACTTCTTCCGCTGCGCGCCAGACATTGAAGCCATAAATGCCCGCAGGAATTGCGATCAGGCTGAAAACAGCGACTAACTTATACCGAAAACGTGCCATAAGGTATTACCTTGTCGGGATAGAAGAAAAATCCAAACGCCCCAATGCCTGGGCTAACTGGGCCTTTTGCGTCAGCCAGGTGTATTGGGCCTGGATCAATTGCAGTCTGGCATTGGCGTGACTGGATTGCGCATTCAAAAGATCGATAATATTACCGGCCCCGGCTTTGTAGCGCCCCATCGCCACCCTTTCGGATTGAAACGCGCTCGCCACCAGATCTTCACTGCTTTTGAAACTCTCGTGAGCGGTATTTAACAGCTGATAGGCTCGCCAGACATCCAAGCTCACCGATTGCTCGAGCTGATCGTAATTGGTGCGCTTGACTTCGAGCTGCTCCTCCGCGCTTCGGATTTGGTAAGTCGTATTGAAGCCGGTGAACAACGGCACACTGATCTGCATACCCATCGTCCAGCTTTGCGTATCGCTAGGTAAGCTGGTGTGGTTGTAGCCGTAATTCCCGATTAAGGAAATGCTCGGCAGATGGCCGGCCTCGGCGGCTTTAACATTCGCTTCGGCCGCTTTAACCGTGGCTTCGGCGGCGGCCAGATCGGGACGCAGGGTCTTGGCCTCTTCGATCAAACCATGCACCAGCGTGTCCTGTTCGGCATCCGGCTTTGGCAAGAACGGGGGAGCGATATTCAAGCGATAGTCGGCTTCGAGTCCCAGCGCATTGGCCAAGCTTCCGACCGCAACTCTGGCATCGCCCTCGGTCTTTTGACGATTGAGTTTGGCTTGGGCGAATGCTGTCTTCGCCTGCAGCGCATCGGCCAAAGCCGCCGCGCCGACTTCATAGCGCTTTTGAGCCGCGTTCAACGCTTCATTGCCGGCTTTCTCCGAGACCAGCGCGGCTTCTGCGGCGGCTTGCGTCGCAAAAACCTGATAATAGGCCTGAATCGCTCCAAACATCACGGTTTGCAGCGTTGCATCATGCGTCCAATTCGAAGCTTCCAGAGTTTTTTGGGCGCTTTCAAGCTGCGCTTCGCGCCCACCGAAGTTATAAAGAAGATAATTCAGGCTGACGACCGGGGTGAAACGATTGATCGGCTGCGAAGAAGCGCCTCCGCCGCTGCTGATAGTGGTTATCTGCAAGCTGCTGCTGGCGGAATTCATGCTGCGCGAAACCGAGGTGTTCAGCGTGACGGTTGGTAAATAGGCCGATTTAGCGATCCCGACCTGTCCCGCCTGAAAGCGGGCATTGGCCCAGGCTTGACGGGTTTGCGGATTGCTGCAAAGCGCCTGGTCGATCACATCCACCATCGTCCAGGCATGATCGGTATCTTTGTTCAGGCGGCAGGGATCTTCAAGCGCCAAGTGGCTTTTTCCTGGGCTTTGGCTCACTTGCCGAGTCGTGGAAAAAGGATCGTCCAACATTCCGTCCTGCCCCGAAGCAGCGGCAAAGGGACATGACAGTAAGCAGCTTGCGAGCAAAACACGCACTTTCATGGTCAGGCGAACTTTAGAGAGGACGCGCAATGGTGATCGTAAAGCATCGCACCCCAGAGTGTATCGGTCCTATATCGAATCATTTAATCTCCAGCGTAGCCTTAAAAAAGCGTGGTGCATTGAAATATTATAAATGACGGATCAGATAGCTTACGATTCTATCAATGTCTGTACGCTGATGCATAGTACTCGCTGATTAGCGACTCGGGGCGATTTCAGTTTCACGGAAGGCTTTCGCTCCACGTAGAAAACAACAAGCAAATTTGACGACAACGAACAAGATGGAGTAAAACAAAACTCGCCACGTCACTACACTCCGATGAGTTGGCGACTTTCACTAAATCGGTATGTTTACACCGATCGATCGACAGGTAAAAACTTAAATTCATAAGGCGCTTCTATCCGCAGACTCTGTTAAGCGGCTACTGTTTTGAAAGGAGTAAATAATGAAAACACACACGAGGCTACCAACAATACTACTGATGATTTGCAGCTTGTATAGTGGGGTCGGTTGGGCGCGTGGTGGAGGCCACCACGGCCATTCCAGTTTTGGCTTTTATTTCGGCGCGCCGCTTTACCCTTATCCTTATTACCGCGATCCTTTTTATTACCCTTATTATTATCCGCCGACCGTGATCACCGTGCCGGCAACACCCCCAGTTTACATCCAGCAATCGCCTCCCGCTGCCCAACAATATCCGTCCGGCTACTGGTATTACTGCAACAATCCCGAAGGCTATTACCCTTATATCAAAGCATGCCCAAGAGGTTGGCAGCAAGTCGAGCCGATTCCGCCCTCACCTCGTTAAGGAGTCCGAATATGTCGCGTTTTTCTATAGTATTTTCGACCACGGTTATACTGGCAGTCAGCGGTTGCGTCAGCTTGCCTACCGGCCCCAGTGTCATGGTACTGCCGGGTACCGGCCTGTCTTTTGATCAGTTTCGGAACGACGATGCTGTCTGCCAGCAATACGCTTATTTTCAGGTTGGCGGCACTACCGCTAATCAAGCGGCGGTGGATAGCGGCGTCACTAGCGCCGCAGTCGGCACGGCTTTAGGCGCGGCAGCCGGAGCGGCACTCGGCGGAGGGCGCGGAGCCGCCATCGGGGCAGGCACGGGCTTGGTGGGCGGCAGTCTGGTCGGCACGGGTGCGGCCGGCAGCTCCATGTACGCAACTCAGGATCGCTATGATGTGGCCTATATTCAATGCATGTATGCCAAAGGTCATCAGGTTCCGGTATCGGGACAATTCTCGGGCGCAATACCCCAGCAAGCTGCGCCGCCGGCCCCGCATATTCCGCCACCGCCGCCCGGTTCGCCGCCACCTCCTCCAAAATAACGGGAGCTGCATGAATTTCAACGCCGAGCCGAACACGGCGAAAAAACTGTCGCGTTTTGGCTCGGCATAATTGCTCAGCGCGACTTATTCAACAACGCGCCGCTCCAATAAGAGCGGATATCGCCATGTTACGATTGCTTGCCCGACCAGCCGCCGCCCAAGGCTTGATAGAGCTGCACCATCGCAACCAGGACATCCTGCCGGGCTTGAACCTGGCTGTTCTCGGCAGTCAACAAGCTGCGTTGGGTCGAAAGCAGGGTTTGATAGTCAATCGCGCCGAGCCGATAACGATCCAAAGAAAGCTGATACGCCAACCGGGCCATGTCCACCGCATCCGCCAAAGCTTGCAGACGGCGAGTCGAGTTACTGCGCACCGCCGCTGCATCCTCAACTTCTTTAAATGCGGTCAAAACTGTTCTTCGATAAATCTCTACCAATTCGGCATTACGGGCCTGCGCATTCTCCAGCCCGCCTTCCAGACGGCCTCCCTGAAACAAGGGCTGCGTCAGGCTGGCAGCCATCGCCAACTCCACACCCGCCGGTTGCGGCGAGGCGATAAGAGTATCCAGGTCCAATTGCAGCTTCGGATAAAAAGCGGCCCGCGCCACGCCAATGTCGGCATTGGCGGCGATCAATTGCATTTCAATCTGCCGAATATCCGGCCTGCGCTCCAGCAAAGCGGCCGGTTGCAGGGCGTTAGCCACCGGCAGCAGCATGTCGAAAAAACGCTCGGCATTGAATGACACCGTTTGAGGCGGATGCCCCAGCAGTATCGTTAACGCATTCTCCGCCAATGTGTATTGCTGCATCAGCAAATCCAGGCTGGCGCGCGCCGTTGCCAGCTCAGTTTTCTGCTGCGCCACATCCAGCGCCGATACCGCACCGGCCAGATGACGCGCTTCGACAATCGCCAATACACGACTGACGTTCTCCAGAAACTCGGTCGCAATACGCTTGCGCTCGGCCAATGCCAGCAGATTAAAATAAGCCTCACCGACATTGGACATCACCACCAACTGCAGGGCATCGCGGGCAAAAACTTCGCTTAGCAACAGCGCCGAACCGGAGTCGCGACGGGCGCGATTGGCACCCCACAAATCGACTTCGTAGGCGACGGTAAACTGTCCGGTTTCTTTCTGAGTGTCGCCTATTTTGTTGCGGGTATCGGTAACGTCGCCCTGCAGTCCAAGCGACGGCCACAAATTGGCACCGGCAATCTTGGCCTGCGCCCTGGCCTGCTCGACACGCCGCCTGGCCGCAGCCAGATCGTTGTTGTAAAGCAGTGACTCCGTTATCAGGTGATTGAGTTGCGCGCTGCCGAAAGCCCTCCACCACTGCGGATCGACAGCGGATTTTTGCTTTGGCAGACTTGTATCGTGCCATTGAACGGGCGTTTCCACGTTAGGTCTCTGGAAATCGGGCACCAGATTGCAGGCCGTCAAAAACAGTAACGCTGAAGTTATCAATAATTTTCTTTTCATCAAGAGTCATTACTCAGCAGTTAGAAAAAAATGGAACGCAGATGACGCGGATGAATATGATGAACACAGATAACGCAATAAAAGTCTTATTAACTGATGTTACGCATTGCTCGCGAAAACCGCAAAAACAAGGTTTGATAATGGATAATGCCCCATTCACTGAATGACCGCGACGGATGTGAGTAGGGCGTGCCGTGCGCGCCTTAGCAATGAGCATAAAATAACGTAAGCTGGTTTTATCTTTAAACCATGAAGGATTGAAGTCTTCAGTCTTTCATTGTCTTGCTTAAGCCTGTTCCTTAGCTCCCAAGGCGCGCACGGCACGCCCTACGGCGGATATTCCTGACTGCGATTTATCTTTTTCACGACGGTTCTAGACCGTGCGTAACATCAGTTATTAAATCATAATTATCAGCGTCATCTGCGTTCCATTGTATTTAATGGAAGAGTCGCCATCAGATCGTATATGTCAAATCATCACTCCGCCGCCAATGCCACCACCGGGTCCAGCCCGGCGGCCTTGCGGGCTGGCAAATAACCGAACAGCAAGCCGGTGCCGAATGCGCAGGAAAAAGCCAATATGGCCGGTAGCGGTGAAAAAATCACAGCCATATCGAAATAGCGCAGCCCGCATCCCGCCGCAAAACCCAGCAACACCCCCATCAAGCCGCCCAAGGTACAGACCACCGCCGCTTCGGTGTTGAACTGCAACAGTATGTCGCGGCGACGGGCGCCGGTGGCGATGCGGATGCCGATTTCACGGGTCCGTTCGGTTACGCTGACCAGCATGATGTTCATCACGCCGATGCCGCCGACCAGCAAGGAAATGGCGGCGACAATGCCCAGCATCAGGGTAAAGGTATTCTGGGTTTCGGTGGCGGTTGCCAAAATCGATGCCATGTTGCGAATCCGGAAATCCTCAACTTGATGACGACTGATCAATAAATCGGAAATCGCTTGCTGGGTGCTGTCGATCTGCTCGACATCGCGCACTTTCACGGTGATGCCGCCCAGATAATTCTGTCCGAACAAACGAATCAATCCGGTAGTCAAGGGCACAAACACCGTATCGTCGCGGTCGCTGCCTTGGGCATCTGCGCCTTTGGCTTCCATCACTCCGACCACTTCAAACGGGATATTGCCGACCATCACATAACGACCCAAGGGATCGCCGCCATCGGGAAACAGGATCTGCCTGACGGTTTGCCCCAGCACGATCACCGGCGCATAACGGCGCATATCGCGTTCGTCGAAAAAGTCGCCATCGGCAACCGCCCACTCGCGAACCGCAGTCATGCTGGGCGCAACACCCTGAACGCCGGTGGCGTAATCAATGTTGCCGTAGCGCACGGTCAGACGCGTATTGCGTTCCGGCGATGTCCATTCGACATTGCCCAGCTCGGCAATGGCGTCGGCATCGGCCGGAATCAGGGTAGCGACATCGGAGCTGCCGCGCAGACCGGGCGCACCGGGACGAATCGACAGGATGTTGGTGCCCATGGCCCGCATCTGATCCAGCACTTTCTCCTGACTGCCCTGCCCCACCGCCAGCATGGTGACCACCGCGGCAACGCCGATCACAATGCCGAGCAGGGTCAGCGCAGTGCGGAACAGGTTGGCATGCAGCGAACGCATCGCGGTTTTGGCCGCTTCCAGAAGTTCGGCAGCCACCCCGGCTGAACCGATGCCGCGATGTTGCGGCGGCGGCAGCGGACGGCCGCTACGATTTTCAACGCCATCGCCGACGATTTTGCCGTCGCGAAGGGTGATGATGCGCTGGGCATGGGCCGCGACTTTTTCGTCGTGGGTAATCAGCAGAATGGTGCGACCTTCCCGATGCAAGTCGCGGAGCAGCGCCATGACTTCCTTGCCGCTTTGGCTGTCGAGCGCTCCGGTTGGCTCATCGGCCAAAATCACCGGCGGATCGTTCATCAAGGCCCGGGCGATGGCGACCCGTTGCTGCTGACCGCCGGATAACTGCATAGGCTTGTGGTCGCCGCGATTGGCCAGCCCCAGTTGCTCCAGCAATTGCAGGGCTCGGCTGTGCCGCTCGGCTTTCGACAAACCGGCATACAGCGCCGGTATTTCGACATTTTCGGCCGCCGAGGCATTGTTGAGCAAGTTATAGCGCTGAAAGACGAAACCGAAAGTCTCGCGGCGCAAGGCCGCCAGCTGGTCGGCATCGAGTCCCGCCACATCCTGATCCAGGACGCGGTAGCTGCCGATATTAGCCTTGTCGAGACAACCGATCAGGTTCATCAGCGTCGACTTGCCGGAACCGGACTGGCCGATAATCGCCACAAACTCGCCGGGCCAGATGGTCAGGGAAATATCGTCCAGGGCTCTAACGACGCTATCGCCATTGGGATAGAAGCGCTGGATGTTTTTAAGTTCCAGTAACGGCGTGTCCGCCGGCATCCGAGCAGCGCTCATAAACGCGGCACACCCGCCGCCGGATTGCCTTTGTCTTTCTTTCTGTCTTTATCGTCGGTGCGCGCCACGGTCTGCAATTGTGCGCCGACAGCGACTCCGTCCCGAATTTCCGCAAAACGCCGGGTTCTCAAACCGACATGGATGATCTTTTCCTGTACGCCCTGCCCGGTGACTTCCTTAACCCGATAGGCCGCGCCGTAAGGATTGTCTTCATTGCGTACTCTGGCTCCCAAGGCGGCAACCGGTATTTGAGGCACCTGCTCGGCCCGGCCCAGTACGAAAAACATCTGCGTACTCATGCCGGTCATCAGCTGTCGATCCTGATTATCGACATCAACCAGCACATCGTAAAGCACGACGTTATTGATCACTTCCGGGGTCGGCAATATCTGCCGCACCTTGCCCTGCCAGCGCCGCTGCTCGACGGAACCCATGGTCGAAAAATAGACCGACAAATCGGGCCGCAAACGCATCACGTCGGCTTCGGCGACTTGAGCGCGCACGGTCATGGTATCGAGTTTGGCCAGTTGCAGAATCATCGGTGTCGACTGGTTGGCGTTCAAGGTCTGGCCTTCGCGGGCTTTTTGGTCGACCACGGTGCCGTTCATTGAAGCGTAAATCTTGGTGTAGCCGAGATTGGTTTTATCGCCGCTCAGCGTCGATTGCACCTGCTCGATTTGTGCCTGGATCGAAGCCGCGGTCGCCGTGGCCATTTTGAGGTTGAACTCGCTATTTTGATTATCCTGCTGACTGACGCCTTTGCTTTTCAGCAACTCGTGATTACGGTCATACTGCTGCCGGGCGAATACTACTTGTGCCTGTTGCCCGATCAACTGCGCCTGCAAGTTCTTGATATTGGCTTCATCGGCCCGCACCCGCGCCGCATAGATTCTTGGATCGATCTGCGCCAGCAATTGTCCCGCAGTGACGTTATCGCCGATCTGTACATAAATCGTCTGTAACTGACCGGTGACCTGGGCGCCAACATCGACATATTCTTTCGGTTCCAGTTTGCCTTGGGCGGTGACATTTTCTTCAATATCCCCCAGGGTTACGGTAACGATATTTTTGTTGGCATCTTTCGATTGCTTGGGTCGCAGCAAGCCGTAACCGGCAGCCCCGGCAACAATCAGAAGAATCAGGAAAATCCACAGGAAACGACTACGGACAATTTGCCGGCATTGACGAAAACAAGTTCGCAACATAGTGACGATAAGGGAAAGTGGCACAATTTAAACGGCGGCTGTGGAACAGCCTCCATCGGATTCGGACGGCTTACTATAAAGGGAACATCTATCAATTGCAATTTGGGGCCGGCACAGGCCGACAATGCTATAAATTCTTATGGATAGTCATGAGTAAGGGGGTTAAGCCACACAACAATAATACGGAGTTAGGGTATGGATGACGGCCCATCGTTGCATAATGCCTATGTGTTGTATATGATTCCCATAGAAAGATGATGATTGTCGTTAGAACCTACCTCTTACCGACCCTACCCGCTCTTTCTATCTCTCAGCAGACCGCGTTAGATCGTCATTCGGATGTGCCATTGATTCCTAACTAACTACCATCCCGCCCCCTAATTCTTGAGGCTCTCGTGATTAACCAAAACACCACTTCTTACGCAAATCTTGATTTACGCAAACAAATTTATATGGAATGCAAGTCAATGGCGAATTTCGCATTGGCAAAGGGTAAACCCGTCCCTGCCGGCACTATTAAAAGTATTGAGACTTTTGAAGATCGCTCGCCTACCGGGAATGAGGAAAGCCCACCACCGCACATTCGAAGAGAAATCGATATCACTGCATTGGTTGATGCTCACGATTTGCTGACGCGCCTCATCGAACCTGCAACACCGCAAACGGTATTATTACTCTATGTAGAACAAAAAACCGAAACGGTGCTTAGATTCTTGGGACCTGTTTCATTAGTCCGCCAGCTTATGTTGGCGGCCGTCCTTTCTCTGTTTATATTTATAACGCTAATGGCCAGCCCATTTATAAGTGGCGGTAAATTAGCGGAAGATGTTTTGACCGCGGATGGCATTGAACAATTGGCTCGCTTGATTTTTTATGTGAGTGCCGCAGGTCTGGGCGCATCATTTACAGCGCTCTATACGGCCAATGCCTATATTTCAAAAGGCACTTACGACCCTTGCCATCAATCGTCTTATTGGATTCGATTTTTGTTGGGTATCATCGCAGGGTTGTTACTATCGCTGCTGATCTCTGAAAAATCCATTCAAGAGGATGGAATGTTATCAAAAGGAATTATTCGACCCTTGCTGGCAATTTTAGGCGGTTTTTCTGCCGATTTACTTTACACCTTCCTGAATCGGATGGTGGAAACTTTCAAATCCTTGTTTGAAGGCAGTTCGCAAAACATGCTGGATGCTAAAGCTCAAGAATCCAAAGCCAAACTCGCGGAATTAGAGGTTGAGAGGAAAATGCATTTGACTCAAAACTTAATCCAGATGCAACAGCAGATAGGCGCCGAAACCGATCCGGAACAGATAAAGCAACAGCTCAATGAAATCCTGCAAAATTTAATGCAGTCCAAATAACTCAATTGATACCTTCGCTTGTCTTAAGAAGACGACAAGCGAAGGCATTAGATCGGCAGTAGCGAAACATGGCAGTAACTCCGCCAAAAAGCGGCTTTGGCACTGCAAAATACTTTATTTAAGATAAAACCAACAAGCGTAGCTCAAACTTGTCCGGCAGGTTTGTTTGTTGTTGCACTAA
>Ga0160181_101912_pt1 | contig 36710 bp, 24 predicted proteins | sample met4stb_3_FD_108557 | JGI IMG/M metagenome (GOLD analysis project Ga0160181, IMG submission 108557) | Synthetic bacterial communities of pure cultures from sediment of Lake Washington, USA, under low oxygen conditions - MT... | ecosystem: Engineered > Modeled > Simulated communities (microbial......
GTAGTTTGTTTAATTATATCTTGTTGCCTTTCCTCAAAAGGGGGCACTTGACTGGACAAAATGATATACGGGTCTGCAATTGGCCGAAAATGTTCATACATCATCAGGTCTAAAATTGCTAATCCATCACCCCGCCCACGGTTCAACAATACATATTCAAAACTGAATACACAATATGTAATGATACCTATATTTACTAACTCAAAAAATCGGCGGCTTTTATATGCATGTAAATAACTGATGTTACGCACGGATGGTATTTCTCCCATTTGTCGCGCCGAGCACCGGAGCTTTTATCGAGAACAGCCCGTAATGTTAAAGCGATCGAAATTCGACTAACTGTGTAACATCAGTTATTAACCGATGTTAAGCCTGTCCAATGGCGCCCTACGGCTGACGGAACAGTTCAACACAGACAGGGCCAAAAACGGCCCTGCCCTGTCTGTTCAGATGTAATCGGTAAATATTTAAACAGAGACTACACGGCGTAATTCAACAAGCTGACACCCACCCAGCCAAATCCTACCGTTGTGACAACAAAGCTGATAGCCGAGTAAACTTTCCAGACTGTCTTTTCCCAAAAAGCAGGATCAAATGCCGCAATGACAAACACGCAAGGATTGGTAATGCCGCCGATCACCACCAGCCAGCAAGCCGTAACCGATAACGGCACTTTGACCGCATAAAACCCCAGGCAAAACAACGCCATTAAGGCAAAATCGATATGCGCCCTGATCAGGGTTTTGTAGTCGGTAAGAAATTCGCCATCAATGCCTTTGACAGGAAACCATCTTGCAAAGGTCATCAGCCATGCCGAAGCCAAAACGGCAAAAACCATCAGCACAGCGCCAATTAATAATATTTCCATCGTGTTATCCCATTTTTTGTTTGGTTATAAAAAATATACTGACCGGTCGGTATATTGACATTGCAGTATACCGACCGGTATAGTGACAATCAACCTGTTTTCTACTGCCCTCGCCCATGTCCTTAAATCTGCAAGAAAAAATCCTGCAAGCCGCATCAGAGCTGTTCTATAGCCAAGGCATCAGGGCGACCGGCGTCGATGCCATCGTCAAAGCGGCAAACACCACAAAAATGAGTCTGTATAAATACTTCCTGTCCAAGGACGATTTGGTGCTCGCCTTTCTGCGCAAGCGGGATGAGGATTTTCGAGCCTGGTTTGTCGAACAGGTTGACGCCAAGGCCGATACGCCCAAAGCTAAGCTGCTGGCGGTTTTTGATGTCATCGGCGAATGGATGGCTGTTCCCGAATTTCGCGGTTGCGCCTTTATCAATGCCGCGGCCGAATTTCCGCTTGAAGGCAACCCGGTGCATCAGGTGTCTGCTGAGTTTTACGACCATTTCCGAAGCTATATTGCCGATCTGGCCGGACAGTGCGGCTCTAAATCGCCGGAAAGTCTGGCGCTGCAATTAAGCCTGCTGGTCGAAGGCGCCATCGTTTCGGAACAGATGAAGCGCCATTCAGGTTCCGCCGAACAGGCCAAGCAGGCCGCCATAGTTCTTATCGAAGGAAGCTTAAGTTATATTCCCGACTTATCCTTATCAACCACTAACACCCAGGAGCAGCAATGAGTGAATTTTTCCATGAAGGCAGCCGACAACTGCAAGACCGTTTCGAGACCCGGCCCATGGCCGACCGTCTGGTCGATGCGATTGTCAGCGGCCAAATCAGCCCTGAAGACAAGGCGTTTATCGAAGAACAAAACATGTTTTTCTTCGCCACCGTCGATCGGGAAGGACGGCCTAACTGTTCCTACAAAGGCGGCAGCGTCGGCTTGGTCAAGGTTATCGATGAGCAAACCCTGGCTTTTCCACTTTACGACGGCAGCGGCATGTACCTGTCGGCGGGCAATGTATTGGTTAACGAGCATGTCAGCCTGTTGTTCGTCGACTTTCAGCGGCAAGCCCGTCTTCGTTTAAACGGCAGCGCTTTCATACAGGACGATGATCCTTTGCAAAATCACTGGCCCGAAGCGGAACTGGTGTTGCGGGTAAAAGTGCGGGAAATGTTTCCCAACTGTCCGCGCTATATCCACAAGATGACCTTGGTCGAAGAATCGTCATTCGTTCCCAAACAACATTGCGAAACACCCGCACCGGCCTGGAAGCGTCTGGAAGTCGTCGCCGACGTATTGCCGCCCCGCGACGCGCATCTGGCCGGTAACGAGCAGGATGCTGCGGCGGCGTTAAATCGTAGCTAGAACCTACAATTACCTTGAGTTTTTCTTGCGTACGTAGGGCGCGCTGTGCGCGCCTTAGGAGCTAAATAATGGTAGGTGGCAGTCTTGACGATACTTTAATCGTCGCTGATTTCAGTTTATTCCATCAAGACTGTTTATAGGGATCTAATTATCCTGATTTGAAGCGTTACATCTGCCGATGCATTCTTGCCATATGCAAGTTTTCCTCGGCAGCTTTTTCATAAACATCAATCAGTCTTTGGCAATGCGCCTTTAAATCTTCAGCCTGCCTGCCGTAGAGATAGCTTTTTGCCTCATATTGGCTAAGCAGTTTCTTGTGTTCATCCGCTTTAACCTGCATTTCTTCCGCAACTTCCTCATAGTGTTTCGCCAGCTCTTCATGATCGGCTTTGGATGTCGCGTTTTGCACGGCCAGGTTCATATCCATCGGATGCGGGTTCATCTCGGCGCAAGCGGCCAGCAAACCAAGCGCTAAAAACAGGGTAATCAGTAACTTTGTTTTCATGGGTGTTCTCCGGAGAAGTTCAAGACGGCAGCGTTTTTTCAGCTGATCATCAAGCAGGATAAAGAGTTCAACGTTTTCAAACAATAAGCACGGCTACCTATTAGTCGAACCCTCTATCGCACTGATTGCCAAAGTCCCGGATGTTTTATAACTGCCTTGTTCCCACGCAGCGCGCTCGTCGTTATACACAAGTGTCTGGGTAACACCGTCATCCCGCAGGGATTGCCGGGATCCACGACTGCACGGATGCAGGAGGTAGAGCAACGCAGGAGCAGTTGCCGAAAAGCCATGGATGGCAATACTGAAGCGGACTACAAGCCTTGTAACTCGGAATTATTTAGTTGAATCAAGCATTCACATCCCTGTGCTCTGGATTCCGGCACAAATCCGTCTGGAACGGATTTGTATTAACCCAAAGGGTGTCAGGCAGGATAGCCTGACATGAATCCCTGCCGGAATGACGTGCTTTTAAAGACTTATGTATAACGACAAACGCACCGCGTGGGAATGCGGGCGAAGTTTTTAGATTAATCTCGACTTGCGCGCTTCCTGGAACTGCAAGGCCAGACTGTAGATAACCGGAAATACCAGTAAACTCAATATCAGCACCGTCAGCATCCCGCCCATCGCAGGAGCGGCAATGCGCTGGGTGACATCGGCACCGGCGCCGGTGGCCCACATAATCGGAATCAAACCCACGATGTTGGCAAGCGAGGTAATCGCTACAGGTCGCACCCGCAAAGCCGTGGCGGCCTCGCTGGCCGCCCTGATTTCTGCGCCGGTCAAAAGCCTCTGCTTTTGCTCCCGCAGTTTATCGATTTCAATATCGATAAAACTCAGCACCATGACGCCGGTTTCGGCCGCCGTTCCGGCAAGGGCGATAAAGCCGACATAAACCCCAATCGACAGATTAAACCCGAGCCAATACACCAGCCAGATACCGCCAATCAGGCTAAACGGGATGGTCAGCATGACGATGACAGGCTCGGTGATGTTGCGGAAAGCGCAATACAACAAGACAAAAATCAGCACCAGCGTAATCGGCACGACCAATGTCAAGCGCTCCGCCGCCCGTTCCATATATTCGAATTGGCCCGACCAGGCAACGGTGTAACCTGCGGGTATCGTAACGCGCTCGGCCAGAGTCTGTTTCGCCTGCGCGACAAACCCGCCTATATCGGAGGTCTTGATGTCGACATAGACCCAGGCATTGGGTCTTGCATCCTCGGTCTTGATAACATCCGTGCCGCGGGTAAATTTAATATCGGCCACCAGCGTCAACGGGATCTGGCTGCCGGTCGGCGTCGGGATCAATACCCGCCGCAGCGCTTCCAGGTTATCGCGCAGATCGCGCGGATAGCGCACATTGACCGGATAGCGCTCCAGGCCTTCGACGGTTTCGGTGATATTCATGCCGCCGATGGCGCTTTGAATAACGTCCTGCACGTCGCCGGTAGTCAATCCGTATCGCGCCGCCGCTTCCCGGTTGATGTCGAAATCCAGGAAATAGCCGCCGACCGCCCGGTCGCCGTAAGCCGACAGCGTTTCCGGCAAGGCCAGCATCGCCTGTTCGATTTGTAATGCCAGCGACTGCAAGACATTCAGGTCGGGACCTGCAACCTTGATACCTACCGGCGTTTTGATGCCGGTAGACAGCATATCGATGCGATTTTTAATCGGCATGGTCCAGCTATTGGCCAAGCCCGGAAAATGAATGGCCTTGTCCATTTCATTCATCAGCTGCCGGGTGGTTTTGTCGGGATCGGGCCACTGATCTTGAGGCTTTAGTTGCACGGTGGTTTCCACCATCATTAACGGCGCTGCGTCGGTTGCCGTTTCCGCCCTGCCGATCTTGCCGAACACCTGCTGCACCTCGGGAAATGTTTTCAGCATCTTGTCGGTCTGCTGTAACAGTTCCTTGGCTTTGGTGATCGAGATACCGGGAAACGTGGTCGGCATGTATAAAAGATCGCCTTCATACAGCGGCGGCATGAACTCGCTGCCGATTTTCGACAAGGGGTATAGCGTCGATGCCATCAACAGCGCGGCCAGTATTATCGTCAGCGCCCGCCAGCGCATCGCCAGCTTCAAAACGGGGGCGTGAATGGCATGCAAAAAACGGTTGATCGGATTAAGCTGCTCGGGAATGATCTTGCCGCGGATAAAATACCCCATCAACACCGGCACCAGGGTAACCGTCAATATCGCTGCCGCCGCCATCGCGTAGGATTTGGTAAAAGCCAACGGACTGAACAGACGGCCTTCTTGCGCCTGCATCGCGATAATCGGTAAAAAGGATACTGTGATCACCAGCAGCGAGAAAAACAGGCCGGAGCCTACTTCCTGGGATGCTTTGCCAATCGCCTGCCAGCGTTCCTTTGGGGTTAGTTCGCCCCCCTTTTTCTCAGTCGCTTCAGCCAAATGCTTGTGGGCATTTTCGACCATCACCACCGCGCCATCGACCATATCGCCAATCGCCAGCGCAATGCCGCCCAGCGACATGATATTGGCGTTTATGCCTTGCCATTTCATGACAATAAAGGCCATCAGGACACCCAGCGGCAAAGTGATAATAATGACCAACGATGAGCGCAGGTGCAGCAAAAACAAGGCGACCAATGCACAGACGATGATGAGTTCCTGAATCAGTGCGGAATTGAGCGTGTCCACCGCACGTTCGATCAAGCTGCCGCGATCATAAACGGTGACGATCTCCACCCCTTCCGGCAAGCCCTTTTTTAATTCATCCAGTTTTTTCCGCACGTCCTTAATGGTCTCCTGGGCGTTTTCGCCAAAGCGCATGATCACCACGCCGCCGGCCACTTCGCCTTCGCCGTTCAGCTCTGTCACGCCTCGGCGCAGTTCGGGGCCAATCTGGATAGAGCTAACATCCTGCAAGCGTATCGGTGTGCCATTAGCATCCACACCTACCGGGATGGTTTTGAGATCGGCGATGGATTTGATGTAACCCAAGCCTCTGACCATGTATTCGGTTTCGCCCATTTCAAACAATCTACCGCCGACATCATTATTGGAACGCTTGATCGCAGTAATAACGGTGGATAACGGAATTTGGTAAGCTTGCAAAACATTAGGATCGACTTCCACCTGATATTGCTTGACGTAGCCGCCCACCGAAGCGACTTCGGACACGCCGGAAACAGTCTGTAGCGGATAGCGCAAATACCAGTCCTGAATGGAGCGCAACTGTGCCAGATCGTGCTTGCCGCTTTTATCGACCAACGCGTATTCGTAAATCCAGCCTACGCCGGTGGCGTCGGGGCCTAAAGTCGGCGTCACGCCTTGTGGCAAGCGGCCTTTAACATAATTGAGGTATTCCAGCACTCGGGATCTCGCCCAGTACATGTCGGTGCCGTCTTCAAAAATGACATAAACGAACGACAGGCCGAAGAAGGAATAGCCGCGCACCACTTTGGCATGAGGCACGGCCAGCATGGCAGTAGTTAAAGGATAGGTAACCTGATCTTCGATGACCTGCGGCGACTGGTCGGCATAGTCGGTGAAGATAATGACCTGCACATCAGACAAATCCGGTATCGCATCCAGCGGCATGTTTTTAAAGGACCAAAGTCCTGCCAGCGCCAGGATAATCGCAGCGAGCAGCACCATAAAACGGTCTTTCAGTGCGCTATTGATGATGAAATCGGTCATGAAAAACTTTCCTTCAATTCTTTAAGCGCGGAACGGATAACGCGGAAAGAAGAGCTGAGCAGCAATATGACCAGACAGGATGCGACAAAAATATCCGCCCATCCGGATTCAAAGAACCAAACAGCACCTGCGGCAATAAATACAGATAGATTCGATGCTATGTCGTTTCTTGAACATTCCCAGACAGAACTCATGTTGATGTCTTCGTTCCTGTGCTTCCATAAAAGAAATAAACACAGCGAATTGGCAAGTAAACCTGCCAAACTGAAAATACCCATGATTTCGTAAGAAGGCAATGCAGGCACAATAAGCCGTTGAATTATTTGCACCAAAACCACACAAGCCCCAATGAATATCAATCCGCCCTTAAACAAAGCCACTTTCGCCTTAGTATTCGCACCTTGAGAGACAGCACACAAGCTCAAGCCATAGGTTAACGCGTCGCCAAGGTTATCCAGACTATCCGAGAGCAGCGCTGTTGAGCGCCCATAAAACGCCGCTCCTGCAATAACAACGAACATCACAGTATTGACAGCAAGAACCGCTTTAAGCGTTCCGCGCTGTCTTTCGCGCAATTTTTCGATTGCACAATTATTGTCACAACATGAAGCCATATTAATATCTCCGAAATAATTTAACTTGCGACCAAAGCACATCGCTTCCGCAAGGATGAAGACGATAAAATAATTTAGTCATGTCGATGCGCCCCCTGCTCCAGGATCAACCGGTTCGGCTCCGGCTGTTGCGGCGTCGAAGGTTCCATCATTTTTGCCGTGGCTTCATGCAGCTTCGATTCGGAATCGATCAAAAACTGCGCGGATGTGACGACTTCTTCGCCCTCTTTGAGTCCGTCAAGCACCGCAATCTCGCTATTGGACGATAAACCGGTGGTTATCAGGCGGGGTTCAAATTTACCTACACCGCGCACAACAAAAACCTGGTTTTTCGCACCGGAACGTATGACCGCTTCGGACGGAATCACCACCGCATCCTCTTGTTTTCCCGCATAGATAGTCACTTCGGTGAACAGTTCGGGCTTTAACAACAATTGGGCATTATCAAATGCCAACCGCACCTTGATGGTCCGTGTTTTCGCTTCGGCATAAGGATAAATGAAAGCCAGGTGCCCTTTGAAAATACGTCCCGGAACGCCGGCCAGCTGCATTTCAACCGGGTCGCCCACTTTGACCCAGGGCAATTCATATTCGTAAATATCGGCATAAACCCAGACTTTGGATAAATCGGCGATCATGTACAGTTCGGTTTCGGGTGTCACATATTGCCCTTCTCGAGCGCCTATGTTGATTACGATGCCGTCCGCCGGGGTATGGATATGCAGGCCTTTTTTAACTTTATGGCTGTTAGCTAGATCATGCAGTTGATGCTCGGGTACATCCAACAGTTTTAACCGTTCACGGGAACTGGTAACCATCTCCTCCGCACCGAGACGTATCTCTTCAATAGGGCTTTTTTCCAGCATTTTAAGATTGTTTAACGCCAGGATATATTCCTGTTGAGTGGCAACCAGTTGCGGCGAATAAATGCTCAGCAGGTCGTCATTCTTCTTGACCCACTCGCCGGTTTTATCGACGCGCAGGGTTTCAATCCAGCCTTCGGTTTTGGGATGCAACCGCACAATGCGCTCTTCATCATAAGCCACGCGGCCGACGGCCCGTACCACATGCGAGAGCAAGGTCTTTTTGGCGATTGCAGTCCGAACGCCCATGTTTTGCACGGTAACGGCATCGATTTTAATGGCGCCTGCCGGTGCATCGGTTTCCGCCTCCTCGGCATACACAGGCAGATAATCCATGCCCATCGTGTCTTTTGCAGGAACGGGCGAGGTGACCGAGGGATTCATCGGATTCCGGTAAAACAGGATTTCGCCTTTTCGAGGGCGGTTATCTTCTGCAAACACCGGCACATAATCCATGCCCATTGCATCTTTTGCAGGAACGGGAGAAGTGACGGATGGATTCATCGGGCTGCGATAAAACAATGGCTTGTTATCATCCGGCAAGGCGACATGAGCTTGTTCCTTACCCGGTTTGGATGCAACCCAATAGCCTACGCCGCCCCCCAAAGCCAGCATCAAAACAGCGGTAATGATTAACTGCTTATTCATAAATTTCCTCCTTGCCGACAGCGGCGCTTAACTGCGCCAGCGACTGATTGGCTTCGGTAAAGGCTTTCCAATACTGGGTCTCGTATTCGAACAAGGTGATCTGAGTGCGCACCAAATTCAAAAAATCAACCTTGTTGACCTGATAACCGGCCAGCATCGAGGCGACGGTTTGTCTGGCCTGCGGCACGATGCCGGTTTCAAACAACACCACCTGATCCTTGGCACGCCGGTAATCGTTATAACTTTGCGAAATTTGCAACCGGACCTTGTTCCACTGATCCTGCAAGGCGTATTTTTCCTGCATTAACTCGCTGGTGCGCTGGTCTACCGCCTTGGCCTGTTTTTGGGCGGCGAAGATCGGCACATTCATACTCAGGTTCAAACTTAACAGATCGGCCCGTTTGTCACCGGCAGGTGTGTTGTCTCTGGCACCATAGGCGGCGCCCACATTAAAGTCAGGCAGCACGTCTTTTTTTGCCAGATCCAGGCGGGATTGCGCGGCATTAATGCCTTGCCGGTTGCCTTCCAGCACGGCTCTCGATGTTTCCGCCTGTTGATAAAGCAGGGCTTCCTGTTTAATGATCGGCAATTGCAAGTCAAGCTTCTCCGGTAAACGCACGGCTTCGTTGGCCGGTTTATCGAGCAGCGCGTTCAGGCTGGCGGCGGCATTGCGGCGCGAGGCTTTCAGCATCAATTGCTGGTCGAGCAACTTGGATAATTCCAATTGAGCCAGCAATACATCCTGCTGCAGACCCTCGCCGACTTCATATTTTGTCCTGGCAATCTGAACAAACTGCTGCAACAGTGCATGATTGCTATCAACAATCTGAATCGCCCTGTCCAGGTAAAAGATCAGCCACCAGGTCGATTTAACCTCGCTCAGTAAGCGCCAGCGCACCTCGGTCACATTTTGCGATGCAGCTTCCGCTTCAAAAGCCGCCGCTTGTTCGCGCAACGCCAACTTGCCGGGAAAAGGAATGGCCAGCGATATGCCCGCTCCCAGTTGCGTCATGTCTTCCTGCCGGGTGTTAAAGGTATTAACCGGCAGGCTCATCGCATTGAAACTGATCTCGGGATCAGGCAAGGTGCCCATTTGCGACGGAATAGCCGCCATCGCTTGAGCCCTGGCCTGCATTTGCGCCAGATCGGGATTATCCCGAACGGCCTGTTCGGTTGCGGATTTTAAGGTTAATACTTGCCCGCTTACCGGCTCTTCACCTGCCAATACACAGGCGGAAAGCAGCAGTAGTGTCAAGCTGAAGCACTTGAAAATAATTTGTGGTGACATACGTCCTCCTACACTCGTTATAAAGTCCGTGAAACGGATGTGTTATGTTGAGTCCGCGCAAGGTGTTGGCAAAAAATCCTGCCTGCCCTACGACGGTTAGAGGCTGTTAATCGGCGGTCTTATTTCGGGGGAGAATGAGAGAGAATGGAAAGCGGACTTTTCCCAATGCTCATAGCGGTACGCGCTATAGGCTTGAGTCAGTAAAAAAACGGTGGTGATTCCGCCATCGCCGCAAACATGAAAGGTGCAACTCCCGCTTGCATGACAGGCTGTTTTAAATTCGTCCTGATGCCGACAATGATCGGAATTATCGGCGGCGCTTACAATGCCGCCTTGTTCAAAAGACCGATCAGCGGATAACGAACTCGAATAATAGCCAAGCGCCGACCAAACCGGCGTAATGACCATCGTGAGTATTATCAATAATAAAAATCGCTGTCTAAGCATTATCTGATTGTGTCGTGTTTTTTTACAGTCTACTGGTATTCATCGTAATTATCAAAGGGACAAAGCAGGCCCGGCACCGATCGCTGTTAAGCGCCGCTTGTCAATAATGGCATAGCAGCCGGACGGCTTGCGACCTACTCATTCAGTGAAAGACGCAGTGGAATCATGGCCGAAAAACCGAAGCCGTGCTTTTGATAAAACCGTTGCGCCGACTCGTTAGCGCGATCCGTGAGCAAGGTAATGCGTTTGCAGCCATTCAATCGCGCGAATTGAACGGCTTGCTCCAGAAGCCGGGAGCCCACGCCGGAGCCGCGAGCGGCGGGGGAAACCACCATGTCTTCCAGCAGCGCAACGCGCTCGCCGAGCGCAGTCGACACGGTGTAGAGAAGATTGGCCATACCCACAACCCGGCCGTCTTGACGGGCGACGACGATAAGCCCAACCTCCGGGCTGCTAATGATGCGCGCCAAGCCACGGCTTTGCGCTTCGTGATCCGGCTTGAAATCCGCTTCTTGAGAAAACAGGAGATCCAGCAATTCACAAAGCGCCGGGATGTCCGAAGCGTTTGCAGGCGTAATTTCCATAGTTGTGCCGTTGCAGCTCCCCTTATTCCGCAATGCCTTGCTTAAACCAGTTGTTGGATACCCGATCATGCAGTTCTCCCAACTTGTTTTGCAGATCATCGAGAATTCCCCGTAATTGCGCCTGGGTCGTGTGCCGGGTATCGATGGCTTGCACATAAGCTTCCAGTTTAACGACCTCTTCCGGCAAGGCATCGTTATTCGGCAGGGCATTGATGCAGCCGGCAATTTCAGCGATGCAGCAGCTGACCGATCGGGGCAGGTTGGCATTCAGCAATAAAAAGTTGAGCACATCGTCGCCGTTAACGCTGCTTCTGACATGTTGCCGATACATTAACTGGGCGTTGAGCGCCTTTAATATATTCACCCACAAAATAGTCTCGTATTGGCGCATTTCATCGCTGCGCGAATCAGCCAACAGCAAGGAGGCCAAATCCAGAATCCGGCTGGTCATGTCGGCGCGTTCAATATTTTTGCCCAAGCGAATGAATCGATAAGGATGATTGTGGCTCATATAGCCCGACAACAACCCGGTAAATCGCTGGCAGCCTTTGAGAATCTCGTTCAGGAACACGACGCGGTTGCTGCGGTTGTAGACCGAATCTCTATTATTTTTTACATAAAGATACATTTCGTTGACCTGCTCCCAAGCCTCATCGGGCAGCAAGTCCCTGGAGGTGCGGATGTTTTCCCGGGCGGCGCTTAATGATGAAAACAAGGAGCCCGGATAAGTTTCGTCACTTAACAGAAAACGGGTAATGTTGTGTTCGTTGGCCGCGTTATATTTTTCATAAAATTGCGGCTCCGAGGTATTGATGCGAATCAGCTGCTGCCAACCCATTTCAACGCCGTTAGGTAAATCCATCAATAAATTCATATGCACACTGACCAGTCTGGCGATATTTTCAGTGCGTTCAAGGTAACGTGCCAGCCAATACAGGCGTTCTGCTGAACGGGATAACATTAGTTGTGCTCCATATCGATGATCCAGGTGTCTTTGCTGCCGCCGCCTTGCGAGGAATTGACCACCAGCGAGCCTTTTTTTAACGCTACCCGGGTTAGGCCTCCGGCAGTCACAAAGGTGTTTTCGCCCTGCAAAATAAACGGCCGCAGATCGATATGCCGGGGCTCAAGTTTGCCTTTGCACAAAGTCGGTGCGGTAGAAATCGCCAAGGTCGGCTGGGCAATGTAATTGCGGGGATTTTTTTGGATAATCTCCCGAAACTCTGCTATTTCTTTGTTGGTTGCATGCGGCCCTACCAACATGCCGTAACCGCCTGATTCATTGGCAGGTTTGACGACCAGCTCAGGCAAATGCTTCAACACATATTCGAGGTGCTCCGGATTGTCGCACAGGTAAGTTTGCACATTAGGCAAAATCGGTTCTTCGTTCAGGTAATAACGGATCATTTCCGGAACGTAGGCATAAACCACTTTGTCATCGGCGACACCCGCGCCCGGCGCATTAGCCAACGACACATTACCGGCTTTCCAGGCGCGCATTAAGCCCGGAACGCCCAATGCGGAATCTTTTCTGAATACTTCGGGATCGAGAAAGTCGTCGTCGATGCGCCGGTAAATAACATCGACCTTTTCCAGCCCTTCGATGGTGCGCATATAGACGCAATCATCGTCATTGACCACCAGATCCCCGCCCTCAACCAGTTGCGCGCCCATTTGCTGGGCCAGATAAGCATGTTCGAAATAGGCCGAGTTATAAATGCCGGGCGTTAACACCACGATTTGCGGTTTGCTGATGTGCTCGGGCGCAAGCGACGCCAACATATCCTGCAAGCGGCTGGGGTAGTCGTCGATAGGCAGAATGTCTATGTTTTGCAATAGCTCGGGAAATACGCGCTTGGTAATGACGCGGTTTTCCAGCATGTAGGAAACGCCCGAGGGTACCCGTAAATTATCTTCCAAAACGTACATAACGCCGTCTTTATCGCGTACCAAATCGGTGCCGCAAATGTTTGCCCAAACGTTGTGCCGCGGTTTCATGCCGATGCATTCTTTACGGAAGTTTTTTGAGCTATTGATAATCTCGGCAGGCATTTTGCCCGCTTTAATGAAGGCTTGTTCGTCGTAAACATCCGCTATAAAACAATTTAAAGCCGTCAAGCGTTGCTTTAAACCTTTTTCTATCATTCGCCATTCTGTAGAGCTGATGATGCGAGGGATAATATCAAACGGCCAGGCCCGGTCTATGTTGCCCTCATCGCTGTAGACCGTGAAACTGATGCCCATTTCCAAAATGGCCAGTTCGGCAGCCATTTTGCGTTTATCGATATCGCTCGTATTGAGTGAATTTAAATATTGACACAGACGGTAACTGATTTGCCTGGGTTGGAACTCAGAACACATGAGTTCATCGTAAGCACTATCGGTTTTGTAGTTTTCCCAGATTGATTTCATGTTATTTCATAAGGCTAGTTGGCTTCAGTGAAAAAACAGCATGATTTGTGCCATTCTTATTTCGAGTGGAATTATCTGCATAATTCAATTTTGTGTACTTAGGGTTCCCAGGCCCTGCGTCACCGCCATTAAGTTAAGAAAAAACAGTTAACAAACAAAATGTTATTTAAATAGTGGGTGCCGTTCGCCCCAAAGGAATGCCAAGATTTTTCATGCATCGCGAAAGGCGCGCACAGCACGCCCTACAACTGTTCAATTTTTACAAATGTAAAGGCATTGTTGAGTGCTGGTTTCTGGAAATTATTGCAGACCTATCCTAGGCAACATGAAATACGATGCCTGTTTTAGGGGTGACAACTACAGTCAGTCACCCTAATGCCGCTTAAATAACCCTATTTTGGACTTTATCCGCTTCAATTTGGTGCAGCTTGAACTTTTAAATAACTTATCCAACCGACGCGCTGGAGTATCGCTTATATGACACTGGCTGATTGATCACTTGGTATGGCACTTGCTTTGCTTTTTAGAGATAAAACTTGTAAAGGACTCACTATGCCAACCATTAGCCACTCTTTATCGTTCCCTGTTCAGGGTGACAAAGACAATTCATCCTTCTTTAATGATTACCTGGGCAAGTTGCTCGAAGAGCGCGATAGCTTGAACTTAAGCAACATGATTCATGAAATCGATGCCATGATGCTGACCGTCGAGCCCGGAAAGTCGATTGAATACATCGGGGAACTCTGTCTGATGTCGCCTTACCATTATCTGGTCACCCTGGAAAGCGAGTCGCATTGGACCCACGTATTACGCATTGATATGACGGCCCCGGACCTGATTATTCGTGAAGTGAAAAACGATGACACCAAGGGCATTTTTCGCAGCCTGAACGAAGTGTTCCCGATTGGTTCAAGCAAGCCGCACAGCCGTTACATGGGAGAAGTTTTGAGGGTAACCAACCGGCATGAAGTGGTTAAGTTGCAGCAACAGCGGGGCTTTTTGTTTTTCTCCCAGGATGATGTGCGTAAGCTGGAGCTGCCGGGCAACCTGGCGATCACCAAACCTTCTCCGTACACCCATAACATCGTCGCCTACCTGGAACGGGAGCCCGAGGAGCCGCGCGTTTATGCATTGGGCGTCAGCAGTTTCCGTATCGATGCCCAACAAGCTTGCGAGCTTGCCAAACAACAGCAAAAGGCATTAGGCATAAACGGCTTGATTTTACCGGTGGATCATTTGGCGACGCGTATTTACAGCCAAAACAGGGAAGTAGCGATTCTGGAATGGCTGTCATTATCCAGTTATTACTACTGGGGCTCGTTTGACATAGTCGACCAGAATTCCTCGACCAATGTCACCAAAAGCATCCATTACGCTGATGAGATGCACAGCCCGGCCAAGGTGTTCACCGCCAATAACACGCCTTATTTTGTCAATCATTTCAAAATATTCCCCTCGCCGACCGAGAACTTTGTGCGCAATTACGGGCCGAGGTTGCACCATATTGCACTGGCGGTTAAAGACGGCAATCAGCAGGGGATGGAAAATATCGATTTTGTGGTTAACGCCATTAGCGAGCAAGGCAAAAGCTTTTTGCTGGATGTCGTGGGCTCCAAGGACGAAGGCTTAAAACAGATTTTTTCCAGCGCCTCCGAGCATTCGTCGTTGATTATTGAGTATGTGCAGCGCTTTGGCGGTTTCCAGGGATTCTTTACCAAGGATAATGTCGCCGAACTGACCCATGCTGCGGGTGTCGAAGAAGAGTTGATGCGGATGCAGACCGAAGCGCAAAAACCTGTTCGGGTTTAATGGCTCGCCAATAACTACGCAATGGCTAAGAAATTTTCACCACGAACGACTGCACGGATAGATATTTGCTCCTGCAATATCTGCATTCCCCACATCCATGTGGGTTATGCAGGAGGTAGAGCACCAACAGTAGGCGCTTTAGGCGACGCAGAAGCAGTTGCCGAGACACGAAGAACACGAAGTTACGCTGGTTCCCAAGCTCCCGCTTGGGAACCCAGTGAGCAAAGCTCCAGCTTTGCGAGCCGGGAAGCTAGAGCTTCCCGTACTGAATTCCCAAGCAGGAGCTTGGGAACTAGCGCAACGTTTGACGGATGAAGATATGCCAGGAGTTTGCCGGAAACGCCAGTTCTCGCTATCGCTCGAACCGGCTTATTCCGGCCTACTTCGAGATGTGTATAACGATGAGCGTAGCGCGTGGGAACAAGAACAACCAGCGCATAGTTAAAAAATTTTTGTAATGCTTAACGCTTCGGCAATAGGAAAAAATCATGACCATTCGAGTAGCTGTCCGTCACAAAACCGTATACAGCTTTGATAGACCGGTATCCCTGTCGCCGCATGTATTCAGGTTGCGCCCGGCGGTGCATAGCCGGACGCCGATTAAAGGCTATAGCTTGCGCATCAAACCTGAAAACCATTTTATCAACTGGCAGCAGGACCCGTTCGGCAACCTGCTGGCGCGGGTGGTGTTTCCGGAAAAATGCTCAACACTCAGCGTTGAGGTCGAAGTCATCGCCGAGTTGACCGTGATCAATCCCTTTGATTTCTTTGTTGAAGACTATGCAGAACAGTACCCGTTTAAATACGATGCGCTATTGCTGAAAGAATTGCAGCCTTACCTGGAAATCACCGAGCAAGGCGCTTTACTCAAGCGGTGGGTAGCCGATTTCGATCTAAGCAAACGTAATATCAACGACTTTCTGGTTGACGTTAATCGCAAAGTTTTTCAAGCGATTAGCTACAACATCCGCATGGAAGTCGGCATCCAAAGCTGCGAGGAAACACTGACCTCGCTCAGCGGTTCGTGCCGCGATTCGGCCTGGTTGCTGGTGCAAATACTCCGGCATTTGGGACTGGCGGCGCGGTTCGTTTCCGGTTATCTGGTGCAACTGACCGCCGATGTCAAATCGCTGGACGGCCCCTCCGGTCCGGAACAGGATTTCACCGACTTGCACGCCTGGACTGAAGTCTACATCCCCGGAGCCGGTTGGATAGGGCTTGATCCGACCTCCGGCTTACTGGCCGGGGAAGGACATATTCCCCTGGCTTGCACACCCGATCCCGCCAGCGCAGCGCCGGTCACCGGCGGCACCGATAAGTGCGAAGTGAAATTCGAATTCAGCAATACGGTAACCCGTTTGCATGAAGATCCGCGCGTCACCAAGCCTTATACCGATGAACAATGGCAGCGCATTGATGCGCTGGGCCAACAGGTTGACCGTCAATTATTGGCCGATGATGTGCGCTTGACCATGGGCGGCGAACCGACCTTTGTGTCCGTTGACGACATGGAAGGCGCGGAGTGGAATGTCGATGCCGACGGCCCGCACAAACGCGAGCGGGCCAATGCGCTCACCAAACGCTTGCGCGATGAATTTGCAAAAGGCGCGATGCTGCATTACGGACAGGGCAAATGGTATCCGGGCGAAGCGTTGCCGCGCTGGCAGTACGGCATTTTCTGGCGCAAAGACGGCGCACCGGTTTGGCGCAATCCCGAATTGCTGGCCGATATTACCAAGAATTACGGTCATACTTCTGAACACGCCGAATCTGTTATCAAGCAATTTACGTTACGCTTGGGCTTGCAACCGCGTTATATCAAGACGGCTTTTGAAGACAGTTTTTACTATCTCTGGCAGGAAGGCGGGCTTCCGGAAAATATCGATCCGTTAAAAAGCAACCTGAAGGATTCGATTGAACGCAAGACCTTGGCGCAGCTGCTGGATGCCGATTTAGGCAAAGCCGCAGGATTTACCTTGCCGATAAAATGGGACTGGACGAATCAAAAATGGCAAAGCGGCCCCTGGAATTTTCGCCGCGGGCAAATGTTCCTGATCCCCGGCAACTCGCCGATGGGGATGCGCTTGCCCTTAGGCAGTTTGCCTTGGGTTGCGCCGGACAAACGCGACACTCAGGAAGAGCAAAGCCTGTTTGAGGCGCTGCCCGAGCTCGGCGATTATTACGGCGAAGTCACGCGCCGTTACAGTCATATCGAGAAAAAACTCAAGGCCCATCCCGAGCTGACCGAGCAGGACTCAGGCGACGATCAAAGCGTCGAGGTGGAAGTGCCTCATACCGCAGTTTGCGTCGAAGCCCGCGAAGGCCGCGTGCATATATTCCTGCCGCCGCTGACGTCGCTGGAACATTATCTGGAATTGATTGCGGCCATTGAAGCCACCGCGGAAAACCTGTCGATCCCGGTGGTGCTGGAAGGTTACGAACCGCCGCGGGATTACCGCATAGAGCGCCTGATGGTAACGCCCGATCCCGGCGTGATCGAGGTCAATATTCATCCGTCGAAAACTTGGCAAGAGTTGGTCGATAAAACCACCGTTCTTTATGAACACGCGCATCAGGTTAGATTGGGCACCGAAAAGTTTATGCTCGATGGCCGCCATACCGGAACCGGCGGCGGCAACCATATCACCATGGGTGCCGAGACGCCGACCGACAGCCCGCTGTTGCGCCGTCCCGATTTGTTGCGCAGTCTGGTGACGTACTGGCAGCATCATCCCGGATTGTCGTACTTGTTTTCCGGCATGTTTATCGGCCCGACCAGCCAAGCGCCGCGGGTTGATGAAGGCCGCGACGAAAAACTCTATGAGCTGGAAATCGCCTTCCAGCAAATGCCGGAAGGCGAAGTGCCTGCGCCGTGGCTGGTGGATCGCTTGTTGCGGCATTTGCTGACCGACATTACCGGCAACACGCACCGCTCCGAGTTCTGCATCGATAAACTGTATTCGCCGGACAGTTCGACCGGCCGCTTGGGCATACTGGAATTACGCGCCTTTGAAATGCCGCCGCATGCCCGGATGTCGTTGGTGCAAACCTTACTATTGCGCTCGCTGATTGCCTGGTTTTGGCGCGAACCTTACAAACACGACTTGATCCGTTGGGGTACCGAATTGCACGACCGTTTTATGCTGCCGCATTATGTCCGGGAGGATATGAAACAAGTCAGCAAAGATCTGCAACGGGCCGGGTACGGTTTTGAACTGGAATGGCTGGAGCCGTTTTTTGAATTCCGTTTCCCCCGTTACGGCAATACTTTCATAGACGGCATCGACCTGGAAATGCGTTTTGCGATTGAGCCCTGGCATGTATTGGGCGAGGAAGTCAGCAGCACCGGCACCGCGCGTTATGTGGATTCATCGGTCGAACGCGTGCAGGTCAAGGTGACCGGCTTTACCGAAGGCCGCTATGTGTTGACCTGTAACGGCAGGCGCCTGCCGTTACGCAACACCGGCCGCAAGGGCGAATATGTCGCCGGTGTGCGTTACCGCGCCTGGCAACCGCCCTCCGCGCTGCATCCGACTATCAGCCCGCATGTACCGTTGGTGATCGATGTGATCGATACCTGGAACGGACATTCGGTGGGCGGCTGCACTTATTATGTCTCCCATCCCGGCGGCCGAAGTTACGACGCGTTTCCGGTGAATAGTTATGAAGCCGAGGCGCGGCGCGTCACCCGCTTTTGGGATTTCGGCCATACGCCCGGCGTTATTACGCGCCCGCCGATGATAATGCCGACTGTTGCGGCGTCCGACGCGAAATTCAGCGTCAGCGAAGCCGTGCCTAGACCCATGTCGCCGCCCATAGAGGAGCTAAGTCACGAATATCCGTTTACAATGGACTTGCGGCATCGGAGCGGGTAATACCGACGAGTGCGCCGATATGGCGCGTTCCCAAGATCAAGAGACTGTGAAAGTATTCGTTTTTTAAACAAAATTAAAAAACTCACCACGAAGGCACGAAGAGCACGAAGTTTTCAATACATTGAATAAAAGCAATTATTTTCCTTCGTGAACTTCGTGCCTTCGTGGTGAATAATGCTTTTACCCGTTTTTTGATGATACTTTCACAGTCGCTCCAGCTTGGGAACCAGCAGATAAACATGAGCCGCGTAGGGTACGCTGCTATATAAAATTAACCGATAAATCGTGCCATCCGCTTTGGAGATTGATTCAAATGACCGATAAATTAAAACAACTACCCCCGGCCATATTGACGCTGGATGATAAAAGTTACTCACTGCCCACTTTGATAGGAGCCGAGGGCGAAAAAGCCATCGACATTTCCAAATTGCGCAGTCAAAGTCATTACGTGACCCTGGATGAAGGCTATGGCAATACCGCCAGCTGCGAAAGCGCCATCACCTATATTGACGGCGAGAAAGGCATACTGCGGTATCGCGGTTACCCCATTGAGGAACTGGCCGAACATTCACGTTTTGTTGAAGTCGCCTATCTGCTGCTGAATGGCGAGCTGCCTAACAGCCAACAACTATTGGAGTTTTCTACCAACCTTAATGAGTCTTCGATTATTCATGAAGACATGCATCATTTCTTTAACGGCTTTCCGCGCGGCTCGCACCCGATGGGTATTTTGGCGACCATGGTGGCGTCGTTATCCACGTTCTACCCGATTCCCGACCGGCTCGATGCGGCGACGGAACAACAGATCGTTATCAACTTGATCTCTCAGGTGCGCACTATCGCGGCTTTTTCTTATAAGAAATCGATCGGCGAACCGCTGGTTTATCCGTCCTACAAGCTTAAGTACGTGCGCAACTTTTTAAACATGATGTTTTCATCGCCGGTGCGGGATTATCAATTGGATGATGACATTGTCAGAGCCATCGATATGTTCCTGATCCTGCATGCCGACCATGAGCAAAATTGCAGCACCTCTTCGGTGCGCACCGCCGGTTCCAGCATGGCGAACGTCTATGCGGTGGCTTCGGCAGGCATTTCGGCGCTTTGGGGGCCGCGCCATGGCGGGGCCAATCAGCAAGTGATACAGATGCTTGAACAAATACATGCCGACGGCGGCGACGGCACTGAATTTATCAACCAGGCGAAAGACAAAAACTCGTCAAGCCGACTGATGGGTTTCGGTCATCGCGTATATAAGAATTTCGACCCCCGCGCGATGGTATTAAAAAAGCAATGCGACAAATTATTCGACAAAGCCGGAGTCAGCGATCCTTTGTTCGATATTGCCCGGAAACTGGAAGAAATCGCCTTGAAAGACGACTATTTCATTTCCCGAAAACTGTATCCGAATGTCGATTTTTATTCCGGGCTGATTCTCCGGGCCGCAGGCATACCGACCAATATGTACACGGTATTATTCGCTATCGGCCGGATGCCCGGCTGGCTGGCCCACTGGCGGGAAATGCTGCACGGCGAGCAAGTGATCATTACCCGTCCCCGTCAGATCTATGTAGGCGAGCCGTTACGTCGCTATCAAGATATTGAACAACGGCCTTGATGTCGCAAATAGTAAAGATAACGACTCAGCGCCAACAAATACAATGGAACGCAGATGACGCGGATAATTATGATGAACACAGATAAATCTTATTTAATCATAATTATCCGCGTTATCCGCGTTATCCGCGTTATCCGCGTTCCATTTTCTAACCACTGATCAGTACGCATGAACGAATCAACCGGCGATATTGGCGCGCAGTTTTACGCCACCCAACTTGGCGTTTACGATGAAATGCTCGCCAAAGAACATAAGGTGCTGCCTTACTGGGAGCGCTTTATGGACGCCATTGCAACGCTGGGTAGCGAACAACTGGAGTTACGCCGCCGCGAAGCCCAGCGCCTGTTACGGGAAAACGGCGTCACTTACAATGTGTACGGCGATACGCAAAAGCTCACCCGGCCCTGGCGGCTCGACCCTGTTCCGCTGCTGATCAGCAGCGAGGATTGGTCGCTTATTGAAGCGGGACTTAAACAACGCGCCGAGCTGCTCAACCTGATTTTAAAAGACATCTACGGCAAACAGCAGCTGTTGAAAAAAGGCCTGCTGCCCAGCGAGCTGGTGTTGGCGCACGACGGTTTTTTGCATCCTTGCGTGGGCACCCTGCCCCATCTGCAACGCCAGCTGATTGTTTATTCGGCCAACCTTGCCCGTGGCCAGAACGGCCGCATGCTGGTATTGGACGATCGTAGTCAGGCGCCTTCCGGCGCCGGTTATGCGTTGGAAAACCGCACGGTGATGACGCGGGTGCTCCCGGACATTTTCCGCGAAACGCAAGTGCATCGGCTGTCCGGTTTTTTTAAGGCCCTGCGCAAGGGGCTGGCCGATATTGCGCCGCATAATAAAGAAGACCCGCGGATTGTGATACTCACGCCGGGTTCCCTTAACGAAACCTATTTTGAGCACGCCTATTTATCGTCTTATCTCGGTTTTTCGCTGGTTCAGGGCGACGACCTGACGGTGCGCGACGGCCGGGTCTGGCTTAAATCGCTGGACGGCCTGCAACCGGTCGACGTTATCTTGCGGCGCGTTGACGATTCGTTCTGCGACCCGCTGGAATTGCGTAGCGCGTCCCGGCTGGGCGTTGCCGGATTGCTCGAAGCCGTGCGCCGAAACAATGTGGCGATTGCCAATCCGCTCGGCAGCAGCGTCTTGGAAAATCCAGGACTATTGGCCTTTTTACCCCGGCTCTCGCGGCATTTTTTAAACCAGGAATTGATACTGCCTTCGGTTGCCACATGGTGGTGCGGTCAGCGCCGCGAACGGGATTTTGTGCTGCAAAATCTTGATCGTCTGATCATTAAACCGATCAATCGCAGTTCGGGGAATTACGCCCTGTTCGGCGGCCTGTTAAGCGCCAAGGAAAAAGAACTTTTACGTGCCGCCATTATCGCCAAACCGCATTGTTATGTCGGCCAGGAGCATGTCAGTTTTTCTACCGTGCCCTCGTTTATCGACCACCATATCGAGCCGCGGTTTGCGGTATTGCGGAGCTTTGCGGTTGCCAGCGGCGATGATTATCAAGTGATGCCCGGCGGTCTGACCCGGATTGCCCGACAGCAGGACGATTTTATCGTGTCGAATCAAGCCGGCGGCATCAGTAAAGACACCTGGGTGTTGGCGGATGAGCCGGACAAACAGGTCAGTTTGTGGTTCCAGCCCGGCCGGGATGTGGTCTTGGCTGCGGACACCGAACCCTTGACCAGTCGCGCCGCCAATAACCTGTTTTGGGTTGGGCGCTACCTGGAGCGCATCAAAGCGGCGACTCGCTTGATGCGCACGATATTGCTCAAATTAGCGGAAGCCCCGGAACTTAACGATCCGCTCGACAGCCAGTGCCTCGATGTATTATTGAGCGCCCTGACTCAGGTAACCGGCACCTATCCGGGCTTTGTTACCAGTAATGCGTCGGTGTTAAAAGAGCCCCAAAATGAATTACTGGCGCTCGCTAAAAATGTCCAGCGCTCCGGCACGCTGGCGGCCAACATCCAAGCCTTTGCCCAAACCGCTTTCAGTATCCGCGATGTCTGGTCGCAGGATACCTGGCGCTGCGTCGATAATATTCAACGACGCTGGCAACAACGGGTCGTGAACGGCGATTGCGACCTGGAACAACTGCAAAAACACCTGGACGATTTAATTACCGGCTTCGTCGCATTTATCGGCTTGACCACCGAGAGTATGACTCGCGAAGCCGGTTGGCTGATGCTGGATAGCGGCCGTCGCCTGGAGCATTCACTGACATTGATCGCGTTACTGCGCGCCACGGTGGTGCAGCGACATGAGTCGGCATTGCAAAACCAGCTGCTGGAAGCGGTGTTGATCTCCACCGACAGTTTGAGCATTTACCGCCGCCGCTACCGCTCATTTATCAAGTTGCCGATGGTGTTGGAATTATTGCTGATGGATGAAACGCATCCCCGTTCGCTGGCCTATCAATTACATCAATTATCCGACCATATCGGTGCATTGCCAAGGGAACGCGGCAAGGGGCAATTGAGCGAGGAAGAACGTTTAATACTCAAGGCTTACACCGACTTACGCTTGGTCAAAGTGTCCGAGTTGGTTAGCGTTGCTGACGATGTCGGCGTTTACAGTGAGCTGGAAAGCGTTTTGTCGGCGATGACGGAACTGTTATGGCGGCTGTATGAAGTTCTTGCACAAGCTTATTTCAGCCATTCTCAAGTGCCGCAATTGATGACGCCGACGCAACCGGAGGATGATCTGTGAAATACCGCATTACCCACAGCACTCTTTACAAATACAGCCAGTTGGTCGGCCTGTGCCAGAACGAAGCGCGATTGCAGCCCCGCGATTTCTGGCGTCAGCAATGTCAAACCAGCCGCTTTGACATTAGCCCCGAGCCTAACGACTTTCACGAACGCAGGGATTTTTTCGGCAATCGTGTCGCTTATTTCGCCATACAACAAGCGCATCAACGCTTGGTGGTCACCGCCGTGAGTGAAGTCACGGTATTTCCCAGGCAAAGCCGTGACGATTTGGCTAATTTAATAAGCTGGGAGCAGGCACGCGACCAGTTGCAAGGAGGACCAGGACAATCACAAGTGCAGTCTCAGCAGCAAGATGGCTATGACGAGCTACCGGATGCCAAGCTGTTTGTGCTGGACTCGCCGATGGTCGTCACCAGCGACGAGCTGGCTAGTTACGCACAAAGCTCATTTTTGCCCAATCGGCCGCTGGTACAGGTAGTGACGGATTTGATGCAGCGCATCCATGTCGACTTTACTTACGATCCGAGCAGTACCACGATTGCCACGCCGTTATCCGACGTGCTTCAATTTCGCCGCGGCGTATGTCAGGATTTTGCCCACTTGGCGATCGTTTGCTTGCGTTCCTTCGGTATTGCCGCGCGTTACGTCAGCGGCTATGTGGAAACGCAGCCGGTGCCGGGCAAGCAGCGTTTGGTCGGGGCGGATGCGTCACATGCCTGGTTTGCCGTGTATGTGCCGGGTACCGGTTGGCTGGAGTTCGATCCGACCAATAATGCGGTGCCGTTCGATCAACATATCACCTTGGCTTGGGGACGGGACTACACCGATGTCACCCCGCTAAAAGGCATTGCCTTTGGCGGGGGCCAGCATACCTTGTCGGTGTCGGTAGATGTGCTTAGATTGTAGTTTTATTCACCACGAAGACACGAAGAGATAAAACTTCGTGTTCTTCGTGTCTTCGTGGTGAAAATTGCTTTTTTAAGTTTTTATTGGCGTTGCTTTATTGGATAATGGCCTGAAAGTATCTTTAAACACCACAATCGAACGTTTTTTATGACTTATTGTATTGCCGCTTCTATAGATGAAGGACTTATCCTGGTTTCCGACTCAAGGACCAATGCCGGTATTGATAACGTCAGTACTTACGGCAAAATGCATGCATTTAAAACCAACGATGACCGCAAGATTGTTTTACTGTGCGCCGGTAATCTTGCTACCACTCAAGCGGTTTTGGAGCAGCTGCATCGCGATAAAATCAAGAATGCCGGCGTCAACCTCAATAATGTGGAGTGCTTGTCCGAGGCGGCCGCCTATCTGGGCCATGTCAGCGTCGAAAAACAAAAACAACATGTTAATTCCGAAGGACAATCGGCATTTAATCCTTCGGCCAGTTTTATTTTAGCCGGTCAAATCGGCGATGAGCCGCACGGCGCCTATATGGTTTATGCGGAAGGCAACAGCATAACCAGTTCAGCCAATACGCCGTTTTTACAAATCGGCGAGAGTAAATACGGCAAGCCGATACTGGACCGTTTTCTTAAATTGAACACCTCAATCGACGAAGCGGCGCGCTGCTGTTTGGTGTCGATGGACTCGACCATCCGCAGTAATGCCAGCGTCGGGCCGCCGGTAGAAATGCTCATTTACCGCAAAAACAGTTTCAGCTTTGACGAGTATTATTGCTTTGACGGCGATGACGATTATTTGCTGCAACTTCGGCGCAGTTGGGAAGCCAAGCTCCGTGAAGCGATAGGCGCATTGCCCAGTCTCAATAAAGAAGCGGTTAAGGTCATGCGGGTTGATTTGTAGCTTGCGCTGGTTCCCAATCTCCAGAGACTGTGAAAGTGTTCGTTTTTAAACCAAATTAAAAAACTCACCACGAAGGCACGAAGTTTTCAATGCATTGAATAAAAGCAATTATTTTTCTTCGTGTACTTCGTGCCTTCGTGGTGAATAATGCTTTTACCCGTTTTTTGATGATACTTTCACAGTCTCTCCAGCTTGGGAACCAGCGTAAAGATTGACGTTCGCTGCCGGATTTTCACAGATCAAAATAGTTAATCGCGCCAATCAGCGGTGTGCGTGGGTTTAATGACAATTTCACCGGAATTTTATCGAGCAAGGGAAGAAAACGGCCTTTAGCTTTAAACGCCTGGATAAAGTTGCCGTCCTGCATCGCGGGTAATATTTTCGGGCCAATTCCCCCGCCGATAAAGACCCCGCCGATAGCAAGCGACTTTAATGCCAGGTTGCCTGTTTCAGCCCCATAGAGTTCAACAAAAAGCCTGACTGCCTCCGCGCATAACCGGTCTTCACCGGAAACCCCCAGCCTGGAAATGACGGCATTCCTGTCTACATCGCTATTGTTATCGGGCACATCAGGGCAAGGTGGCGCAAAGTCCTGCTCACAGAGAAAATCATACAGATGGCTGAAACCGATACCCGACAGAATACGTTCGTAGCTGACATGATCGGGGTAACTTTTTCGAAGATAAGCCAACAGCTGGTCCTGCCGGGGATTTTGAGCGGCAAAGTCGCTGTGACCGCCTTCGGTAGCCATAGGATGATGTTTGTTGCCGTCCCAATAAAGAATGGCTTCGCCCAAGCCTGTGCCGGCCGCGATGACGGCAATATTGCCCTCCTGGGTTTCCGCATTGGGATTGAGTTCTACCAGATCGTGTTCGGGCAGGTACAACATGCCCAGCGCCATGGCTTCCAGGTCATTCAGAAGTTTTACTTTAGCCGTGCCCAGTTTGATTTTCAGCGCTGCCGCGTCCAGCAGCCACGGCAAATTAGTGGTTTGGCAACGCTGATTGACGACCGGACCCGCTACGCCGAAACACGCCGACTTGATATTAACGCCGGCGGGCAAAAAAAGCGGTCAGAATGTCGTCAAATTCCGGGAATAGTCGACTTGAGTAAGTTTGTTCCTGCACGCAGGTCAGTGAGCCGTCGGCATCTCCGGTCAAAATGGACAATACCGTTTTCGTTCCGCCTATATCTCCGGCCAGTATCATAATGTCCCCCTCTCGTTATTGTTAAGCAGATATATTAAAGCGTCCAGGATGCCGTTAGCTACTTTATGCGGCGGCAATCGATAAAAATCCTGCCATGCTAACGATACGCACTCTTCGTAGTTGTCCTTGCTTTCAGGATGAGCTTGTAACCAGCTGACTCTTACGGCATGGCCGATAATAATGTCCGTCAACAAAGTGTCGTCAATATGTAACGATGGGGTTTCACGAAAAATAGACGCCATTGCTTTTAGCGCTTCTACCGTTAATTGACGATAGACCGGGGCTTGAATTTTGTTAAGCAAATGGTTGACGTGCAGCTTGAAACTTTGCTCGCCCGCAGTTGATTGCGACAGGGTGTTCTCGCTATCCAGCCGATTCTTACTGTTGAGCTTGTCGCCTATCGCCAAGCCTTTGCAGTGGTGCAGGATGTCCCAGACACTGGCAAAAAAAACATCATTTTCCCTGCCGACACTGCCTTGCTGTTCGCGCCATCCGTACCAATCGTCAATTTCCGAATGATCTTTCGGGTCCATGTTTTTTGGGAAGCGCGCGCCGGTTAACTCCCGACAATCGCCTTCATAGTGCAGCGTTTCAGCCAAACCCAGTTGATCTTCCGTATTGCTGTAATCCTCCAGCGTTTCTTTTACTTTTCCGGACAATTGATAAGGCGGCAAAGAAAGGATTTCATTAAACGCCTGATCTAATGTGCCGCAGCCTGATTCGCGTTTTTGTCTTGCAACAAGCAACTGCAGGATATGCCCTACTCTTACGGTATGCATATCGATGAACAATTCGGGGTTAGACTTGACTAACATGCCCAAATAAATGATCAATTCCTGAATAATGATGTGTTCACTGGCATCATTATTATTGTAGGCACGGATAGTTTGCAAAATTTCCGAGGAATCGGCCGGGCGCGTCAAGGTTGCCCTGCCGCTGTAAGCTCGACCTAAGGTCAATGCATGTTGGCGAACCAGTATATCGGTGGCCGCCTGTTCCAGGTTGATGTCGTACTTGCCCAGCAGACCCGCACAACGCCTGACAATATACCAGGCATGTTTGTCTCCGGCCCGCTGGTAGATTTCTTCCAGCAAGTCGCGCACATAACCGATAGCGCCATCATCCGCCGCCGATAATCCGGTGTCGTAATCCAGCCCATGACGAAAACTCAGTAAATTTAAGAGTTCAAGTTGTGCGTAAAGGTTGGCATTGGTTTTTAGTTGCTCGATGAGCACTTCATCAGCGCTGATTTCCCACTCCGTCACCGTGTAGGTATCCAGCGGTGACGATGGAACCGTGCCTATGGGTAATACCTGAAAAAAAGGTCGCTCGGCTTCCTCCCAAGTGGCTTTTGAAAATTGGAAGTCATGCAGATAGTTGATTTTTTCATAACTTGAAGTTTCCGCGAAATCGGCAAGGGTTCCGAGTTGCACCGGAATACTCAGCGTAGAGCCTTGTTGCAGTTCTTTGATGAACTCAATCAGGACTTCACGGTTATGGCTGCCCAACATATTCTGTTTTATGGTCATCACCACCAATGGATTACCCGGTCTGTCCCAATGCTTATGGATATAGGCCAGTTCCAGTCGTAGGCGCTGAATCAGCAAGCGGTTGTCCATCGCAAGGTAGAAGCCTTTTTGATTAAGGCATTGCGGCAGGAAAAGCAGGCACTCGCCTGCCAGTATATACATCTTGGAGGTTGCCAGCGTCCGCAGCTGTCTCAACGGCCTGCCTGTCAAGCCGATACGGTCATTCCTGCCGACATGCGTGTAGGCATCGGCGAGTTCATTGGCTTCCCTGATTTGGATAGGCGCTATCGCGGCGAGTGTTTGAGTGCGAATACCGTATTTCATTAAGCTGTTTTGTACGGTTTCATCCTGGGCAAGTAACTGAATTTGCAGCTTGCAATCCTGAGCTTGTTTAACGACTTTGTGCCGCCCCAGGGGGTCGATGTCCTCACAACACAGCAAACCGTCCTGAATAAGGCTACCCAGCATAAAAAGACTTTGCGCCCAAACCAGAGGCACATTTTCATTCGGGACGCGTTGCTGGCTGCGTGGATTGGCTTTTTCCGCTTCGATTAAGTCTTTGGGGACACTATAAAGTTCCGGCAATAATTGCCGCCCATCTTGTTCAACCAGCAGACTTTCCAATTTAGCGCGATAGCGCAAGGCGGCATCGTTATCGCCGGTGAACACGTTGTTAAGCAGCAAATAGGTAAAAAACAACGGCCATTCACATTCAATATCCATGAATTGTTTTAATTCATGCGGATCGTAATGGAGGCGATGACTGTCTTCTATGGCGGTTTGGTGGCCATCCAACAAAAAGCGTTTGCAGCCGTATCGGCCTTCCAGTTTTTCGCAAATAATCGCTTCTGTTCTTGCCCGGATTATCGGGTTATCAACCGCGAAAGCCGGAAACCCGGTGATGCTGAGCACGGCGGAATCCGCCTCTTTAGAAATAGATTCTCTGGGCAACAGCGATTCCAGGGTAATCCGCGTCCGGGCGATGTCGTCGCTGATCACATGAACAACAGACGCTTGCCCGCCCTCCTTGCCGAATAGATTAAAGCCGGACAGCGCTTCCAGTGCCGCTTTTGCCATGCCGATTGAACTGGCGTTTAACTCGGCTATGCCATGGTTGGTTTTGTGGCCGCGCTCCCAGATGCCGTAGTCGGGCGTGCGGTAAGTCCGGCTGATGTAGTGAACCAGGTTTTGCACAAAATTGACTTCATCAATCGTAAATACAATGCGTAAGCCGGATGCTGTCATCTGCGCCAGCATCAGTAAAAACAAAGACGTGGCATCCAGTTGCAAATGCCCCCATTCATGATCGCCCACCACCACCGCGCCGGTTTTCGTATCATACTTGGCATGCAAGGCGTCGAGCGGATTCTGAGACTGCTTGAATTTCTCGACTTTGGCCGCTTGGCGCATCATCGCCGTCAGCAGTCCTCGCATCAGCTTGACGACGCTTTGCTCCAGCAAATAAGCGCGTCCGCTGTTTTTTTCAGCATAGCCGTCATCAACGCGCCGGTAAGCAAGCGCCAAACCCCATGCCGAGAGAATACTGTAAACATTATCCCTTACCCAGGCATCGGTATAATTGCCATGCACGTTGACCGCGGTACTGGCCGGCAATAAGCCGGTCACCCAATCCTGCCGGATCAGGATAATGTCCTGCACCTGCTGGAAATAAGTTTCTAGTTTGTCGTGTTGAGTCGGATTCATGTTCAATTAATGCATCATTTTAGAAATAGACTCTCAGGATAGCCGCTCAGCCGTGTCGAGCCGCGACTATAATCCCATGGATCCATAATAATCAGCAATTAATGCGCCATAATTTATGTCCATCAACAGAGGACGCTTTTGAATTCTTTGCGGTTACGCTTAGCCTCGCGGCTTGCCCTGCATCACGGCTTACCGAAACAGCCTATTTTCGCAACGATTTGCACCAATTTGAGATGGAAACCTGTTTTTTGCACTAAAAATGCCCACAACTATTGTCGATCGATTCGCAACAACGCTTTTCCCTAAACAGTCATCCTGTACAGCGCTGCACGTACCGGGTGCCGGCCATGAATAAAAGGCTATTGGTTTGATTATTGCTTTCTGCTGACTGAATGGACATTTTTAACTCGGTTACGGCTTGAATAAATAACCCGGATTTCAATAAAACCATGAACCTGGAAAAATAATTTCGTCCACGAAAAGCGAAAAAATATTCGAAGCGATATAAAACAGGGCTTCCATTTTTTAGGCAAGACAGCCGTAGGGCGCGCCCTACGGCCTGTTCAATACAACAGGCTGATTTATTTCGTGTCTTTCGTGCTTTTCGTGGACTAACTGCGGTTTTCAGGATGAGCCTGAATCTTTAACTTAATGGAGAAACAATGAGCGCTATTCATTTTATCGGCGGCGAAAAAGGCGGCGTAGGCAAATCCGTCGTAGCCCGTGTGCTGGCCCAATACATGATAGACAACGAAATACCGTTTATCGGTTTCGACACGGACCGTTCGCATGGTTCCTTGCTGCGTTTTTATGCCGACTATGCATCGCCTACCGTCATTGATCATTACCAAAGTCTGGATGCGATTATGGAGACGGCCTTAGCGAATCCCGGACAGCGCATCCTGGTTGATCTCGCCGCCCAAACCCACCATCCGCTGGCAAAATGGATCGATGAATCCGGCGTACTGGAACTGGCGGACGAGCTGGGAATCGCCCTGTACTACTGGAATGTGATGGACTCCGGCAAGGATTGCGTGGATTTGCTCGGCAAACTGCTCGATCAATACGGCTCTCGATTGAACTACATACTGGTACAGAACCAGCTTCGCGACGACAGCTTCGCTCTTTTAGAATCGTCAGGCGTTAAAGAGCGTGCATTGGCCTTGAATGCCGGGGTGATGACATTGAAGCGGCTGCATTCGCCGGTAATGACCAAGATTGACGGCAACAGCTCCAGTTTTTGGGCGGCAACAAACAAGGATACCGAAAGCCTGAACGCCTTGGGTTTATTGGAGCGGCAACGCGTCAAAGTATGGCTGAGACACGCTTATAGCCAGATTCAGTCGGTGGGACTTTTATGCGAGTAGGCGCTTTTTTAAAAGTAAAATCAGCATGAAATTGGGCGTTAGTTGCAATCTTCATTTCCAGCTGGATGCCCCGACGGTGTTAATCTTAATGCTGCGCCCATTGAACGGTGTACAGCAATGGATTACAAAATCCAGTTATGTTGTCGAGCCTGACGTGCCAATAATCGAGAGCAAAGACAACTACGGCAATTCCTGTCAACGGCTGGTTGCTCCGCCCGGAGAATTTATTATTCATACCTCTGCCGAGGTCATCACGACTGAATATATAGATAGCGCACCTGGCGCCCATTTTATTGAGATCCAGAATCTTCCTTATCAAATCCTGCCTTATCTGCTACCCAGCCGCTATTGCGAATCGGACCGGTTTGGCGATCTTGCCAGAGAGATAGTGAGCGATGCACTTCCGGGTTACGATCAGGTCGGCAAAATTACTGATTGGGTTCGCCGCTCCATCCAATATATTCCGGGTTCCAGCGATTTACCGCTGTCGGCGATTGAAGTTCATAACCACGGCTATGGCGTTTGCAGGGATCTCGCACAACTCGCCATCGCACTGTGCCGAAGTATCAGCATACCTGCGCGACTGGTGGTGGGGTATTTGTATCAGCTTGAACCGATGGACTTGCATGCCTGGTTTGAGGCCTATATCGGCGATCGATGGTATGCTTTCGATGCCACTCAAGGCGATTTACGCGGCGGCAGGGTGATTATTGCTTTTGGACGCGATGCTGCCGATGTTTCGATATATCATCAATTCGGCTTGGGTTGTATTTTGAAGGGCATGGATGTTCAGGTTAATTTGCTGAACAAGTCCCTATAATCCGCATGAGGTTCGTTGGTCATCAATACTTGATGACCAACTCACTACGCAGACTTAACGCATTTCTCGCCATGAACTTAACCTTGCCGTGAGATACGCCGATTATAATCTTGCTGGAAAAACAGATTATTTGTCAGCAAAACAAAAAGCTGGAAAAGAGCAGCGCCAGCTATCGCAAAAAAAGAGGCTAGCAAAACCATTACTGTGATAATTTTCATTGTTAGTTACCTGATATTTGTTTAATCCGAGCACAAATAATCCTCCCGTTAAATAAGCAAAACAAGTGATTTAATTATTAATCGAGCTAAGGGAAGCCAAGTATTCCGGTGCCTTGACCGGTGTCCCGCCTACTCGTTGTTAGTCTGCAACAGTCCATTCAGCATCATCCTTACCCGCCAAGAAGGTGCTTACTATTGGCACCGCATACGGTTAAACAAACAGATAAATTCTGACCGCTTTGTCTGCTTTTTTGTGTAAAAGCAACAAAATAATCAGTCGCTCTTCGGCAAGAAATTATTGTTTAAATATCGATAAAATGCCGACAATGACCGCAACAACTGCCGAGCATGCGAGTTCACTTTGCCGGACTCATTTCAGCCTCAAATTTGACCGTAAAAATTTATTATCGCATTGTTTTTAAATAAAAAACATGCAAGAAAGACATTGGAATTCATATAAATACGGGTTCCCCTTCCCTGTTTATTCTGCGTGTAATTTAATAAAAACAGCCTCTAAAAATGATAAATTTCAGAAAGGTGCTACCGCCCACCCGCCATAACCTCTGCCGGAAATGGCTACGTTAGCATCGAGCGCCTTATTTCACTCCGCCCATTCAAAAATCCCGTCATCCATCAGCGCGAACCGGTTCCGGGATTAGCCAACCGAGCCTTGATATTTATTCCAACGGCTCAAGACAGTCATTTTGCCGACTTGTAACATAACTTTCATCTGCGTTTGTTAACATTCAAATAACGTAGACTTTTCCTGGCAAACCATGAGAACTCAACCAATACCGGTTAAACGGTCATCGACATAACCCCTCTTGCTGGTAATACACTATTAAAAGTTTGATTATGAATATCACCACCTATCGAACCATCTGGATTTCCGACTTACATCTTGGCTCCACCCAATGCCGGGCCGACCTTTTACTCGACTTTCTAAAATACAATGAGAGTGAAAAACTCTACCTGGTGGGCGACATTATCGATTTTTGGGCGCTTTCCAAGAAAATGTATTGGCCCAGAGATCACAATACGGTGATTCAAAAAGTCCTGCGCAAAGCCCGGCATGGCACCCAGGTCATCTACATACCCGGCAACCACGACGAAAACGTCAGGCATTACGACAATTACGTCTTTGGCGACATCGTCGTTAAAAACTCAGATGTGCATGTCACCTCCGACGGAAAGCAGTTTCTGGTTGTCCATGGCGACGAGTACGACACCATTGCCAAATGCCACAAGTGGCTTGCCAAGTTAGGCAGCGATGGATATGACTTTTTGATTGAGATTAACCGCTTGCTGCGAATGGTCAGGCGATGGTTTGGCATGCAGTCGAACTTCTCGCTTGCCGCCTTTGTCAAATTCAAAGTCAAGAATGTGGTTCAGTTTATTTCCGATTATGAAGAAAGTATCGTCAGCACGCTTAAAGACCAGGATCTTGACGGCGTTATCTGCGGACATATACACCACGCTGAAATTAAGGAAATAGACGGATTTTTATATGTCAACACGGGGGATTTCGTGGAAAGTTGCAGCGCCATAGTGGAGCACTTTAATGGAACGTTGGAACTCGTAAGGTGGCACAGGATTGAGTCGGCTATCGCCCATAATGAGGTCATGGAAGTCAACATTGACTAGAGAGCAAATTGTCACTCATCGCCAAAAATCTGAACGGCTGAACGGCTGTAATGAGTCTTTCGTGCTTTTCGCGGACTGACTGCGGCTTTTAGGATTTGGTCAATAATAACTTCCCTAAACATGAACTTATCGTTTCCACGCTCTGCACTCATCGTTATGCACAAGTGTCTGAGGAACTCTGCGAGCAGACAGCTTTATTGCAACGGGAGTGCAAGCTTTGCTTGCGCTTGCAGGCGAAGCCTGCAATCCAGCTATCGGCAAGCGCCTGTGCAGCCTTCGCTCTCATTCCCACGCGCTGCGTGGGAATGAGAGGGTATCGCAGACACTTGTGCATAACGATGAGCGCAGAGCGTGTGAACCCTAAGAGAAAGTTATTTTTAGCGAAACTCTTTAGGATTAACGATTAACACATCGCTTGCCCCGATTTAAGCCCGTAGCTGATAAACTAAACAAACTTTTTTAACCATTTACAGTGCAACGACTCCGGTTTTCGCAGCGTCGCACAGGGCAAATAATTCTATGAATCGCGGTTTTACCACCATTCTTGCAGCACAATTTTTTTCATCACTGGGAGATAACGCGCTTCTGTTCGCCGCTATCGCACTGCTCAAAAGCCTGGATGCGCCCTCCTGGCAAATTCCTGTCTTACAGCAATTTTTCGTATTCTCCTTTATCGTGCTCGCCCCCTTTGTCGGCGCATTTTCCGATGCGCTGCCGAAAGGCCAGGTCATGTTCATTAGCAACGGCATTAAGATAGTCGGTTGCGCTACCATGCTACTGGGTTTGCATCCGCTGCTCGCCTACGGCTTTGTCGGCGTGGGCGCTGCTTTGTATTCGCCGGCTAAATACGGCATCCTGACCGAATATCTTCCAACCGATAAATTGGTGTGGGCAAACGGCTGGATGGAAGGCCTGACCGTTGCATCCATTATTTTGGGCGCCATATTCGGCGGATTATTGATCGGTCATCGCGTTGAGGATCAAGTTGTTCATCAACTGGGCGGACTTCAGTTCAATGGAGGTATTGATACCGCTCCCGAGTTCGCGATTTTTATTATTTTCAGTCTTTATATCGTAGCGGCAATACTCAATTGCTATATTCCCAAACTGTCCATTGAACATACCCTGCCGAATCGAACCCCAGGGTTCCTGTTGGCGGATTTCTGGCGCGGCTTCCTGCTGCTATGGAAAGATCCGTTGGGGCAAGTCTCTCTCGCGGTAACCTCGCTGTTTTGGGGAGCGGGAACCAGCTTGCGTTTGATTATTCTCGCCTGGGCTGCGGTAGCGCTAAAGCTCGATCTGGAGCAAGCCACTCAATTGACCGCCTTGGTTGCGGTGGGTCTTGCCATCGGTTCGGTGGTGGCGGCCAAGGTTGTGCCATTGGAACATGCGGTGAAAGTATTACCTTTGGGGATCGCTATGGGTTTCGTCGTATTAGCCATGGCCTTAGTGACCGATTGGCGACCGGCGGCGCTGTTGCTGATCTTGATTGGCGCCCTGGCAGGCTGTTTTTTGATCCCCATGAATGCATTGCTGCAGCACCGGGGCCATCAACTCATGGGTTCGGGACATTCCATCGCCGTACAAAACTTCAACGAAAATCTTAGCATTTTATTGATGCTGGGCGCTTATGCGTTGATGATTGATGCCGGACTTTCGGCGCATACCGTTGTGATCGTGTTTGGGCTATTTTTATCGATTGCAATGGGCTTGCTATTTAAAAAACACGGCCATGACCAGGATTAATGTTGGCTGTTAATGCACTGATGAAAAAACGGGTTTTAATCATGTCGGCGGGTGCGGGAACCGGCCACATCAAAGCGGCCGAAGCGTTGGAGCTGTCCTTTGCCGCCGACGGCCGGGTTGCTGAAGTCGTCAATAACGATGCGCTGCAATACACCAACAAACTGTTCCGGGATTTCTATTCCAGCTTTTATACCTCGCTGGTGCGATCTGCGCCGAATTTCCTCGGCTGGTGGTATAAAACCAGCGACGAACCCTGGCACACGGACAGAATGCGGCACATGATAGACCGGCTCAATACCAAGCCGCTGGTGCGGTTTATCCGGGAATTCGACCCGGACATCACCGTCTGCACCCACTTCATGCCCGCCGGAATCATCTCCCACCTGATTGCAACCCAACAGTTGCAAGCGCGCCTGTCCATTGTGGTAACGGATTTCGATTTTCATGCGATGTGGTTGTCGCGTTCATTCCACCGTTATTTTGTCGCTATCGATGAAACCAAAGCGCATCTTGAAATGCTCGGTATTCCCAACGAAAGAATCACCGTGTCCGGCATACCCATCGACCCCGTATTCCAACAACCCGTCAACCGCGTAGAAGAACGGCTCCGGCTGGGACTGAATCCTGAACAACCGGTTTTGCTGCTGTCGGCCGGAGCCTTGGGCGTAGGCCCCACCGAGTACATGGTGGAGCGGATGCTCAACCTGAATAGCGACGCGCAGACCGTGGTTGTCTGCGGACGCAACGACGAACTGAAACAGCGCATCGTGCAATTGGTCGATAACCGAAGCACCCGGTTTAAGGTTCGGGGTTACACCGATGAAATGCACAAGCTGATGAAAACAGCCGATATTTTCATCGGCAAGCCCGGCGGCATCACGACCTCCGAGGCTATCGCCTGCGGACTGCCGATGTGCGTGGTGTCCCCGATTCCCGGCCAAGAGGAAAGAAACAGCGATCATCTTTTGGAAGAAGGTATCGCGGTCAAATGCAACGACCTGACCACCCTCCCCTTCAAACTGGAGCGCTTGCTGGAAGACCCTGACAGGTTGGCTCGAATGAAACTCAATGCCTTGCGTTTTGCCAAACCCGATGCATCGGCAACCATCGTCGATACCCTGCTCGAAGATCGTCTTCCGCCGCTATCCTTCACCAAAGATCAACGGGCGGCGATTGCCTTGGCAGCGGGTCCGGAATAAGCGGGTAGCGCGCATCAAATACATCGCTACATTCCCGTATTTATAATAAAAAAATAAACACTCGCTGCGCACAATAGAATAGAGGCAATGAGCTGCACTAGGGGATAGTCTGAAAACCTACCGAGGGTCTTGTCGAACAACACGTTCACGATCGTAAACACCGACCAGTGGGAA
>Ga0160181_104701_pt1 | contig 30980 bp, 28 predicted proteins | sample met4stb_3_FD_108557 | JGI IMG/M metagenome (GOLD analysis project Ga0160181, IMG submission 108557) | Synthetic bacterial communities of pure cultures from sediment of Lake Washington, USA, under low oxygen conditions - MT... | ecosystem: Engineered > Modeled > Simulated communities (microbial......
CAGAGGGGCAGGAGCCCCTTCTGCTGACCCTCGATAAAAGCGAGGAGCGCAGGAAGTAAGCGGCAACCGGGTCGCCTTTTCTTTGGTTACTTTCTTTTGGCGAAGCAAAAGAAAGTAACTCGCTTTCGGGTGCGACAACCCGATTTAATTAAGTGTCGCGCTAGCGACTCCTTAATGTTAAAGCGGTCGAAATTCGACTAACTGCGTAACATCAGATCTTAACTGATGCTACGCATTGCCCGTGAAAATAGATGAACGTGTCTTAACCGGATGACCGTGACGAGGTGGTAATGAGTAGTGCGTGCCCTGTGTGCGCCTTCGAGAAATCAAAGCCAAACCAAGGCGCGCACGGCACGCCCTACCGAGAATATTCCTATGCCAACCGTACATCGCTGCCATCCCATGCCTTTCGGAACTCATATCCTGGATGACGGCAGGGTCAGTTTTCGATTATGGGCGCCTGGAGCCGATAAGGTTGAATTGTGCCTGCAAGGACATGCGCCCGAAATCAGCTTGACCATGGCGGCGGAAGCGGGTGGCTGGTACGGCATTACGACCGGACTCGCCGGTAGCGGATTTTATTACCAGTACCGGATCAATGGCAGGCGCTATGTGCCCGATCCTGCATCCCGCTACCAGCCGCAGGACGTCGAGGGCTCCAGTCAAATTATCGATCCCGATTCATGGCAATGGCGGGATGCCGCCTGGAAAGGACGACCCTGGGAAGAGGCGGTGTTTTACGAGCTGCATGTGGGCACCTTTACTGAACAAGGCACTTTTTCCGGGGTAAAAGAACGTCTGGATTATCTGGTCGATTTAGGCGTGACGGTAATCCAGTTGATGCCCATTGCCGATTTTCCCGGTCGCCACAATTGGGGTTATGACGGCGTATTGCCGTTTGCGCCTGACAGCCGTTACGGTACGCCCGATGAACTTAAAGACCTGATTGAAACCGCTCATGCCAAAGGCCTGATGGTCTTTAACGATGTGGTGTACAGCCATTTCGGCCCGGAAGGCAATTACTTGCATCTGTACGCGCCGGAATTTTTCACCGACCGGTTCCATACGCCCTGGGGCGATGCCGTTAATTTCCATCCTGAACAGAGTCATTGGGTGCGCCGGTTTTTTATCCATAATGCCCTGTATTGGCTGGAAGAATATCATTTCGACGGTTTGCGCTTCGATGCCGTACACGGCATTTTCGATGACTCGTCGCCGGATATTCTGGAAGAACTGGCCGAAGCGGTTCGGCTGGGTCCTGGATACGATCGGCATGTTTATCTGGTATTGGAAAACGACAATAATGCCGCCCGTTATTTAAGGCGTAATCTCTCCTTGCCGCAGCGTTATTTCGATGCGCAGTGGAATGACGATATGCATCATGCCCTGCATGTCCTGTTAACCGGGGAAAGTACCGGTTATTACCGGGATTATAGTCAGCAGCCTCTCCACCAACTGGGTCGTTGCTTAACCGAAGGTTTCGCTTATCAGGGCGAAGTCTCCGCTTATCGGGACGGAAAACATCGGGGCGAGTCCTGTTCGGATTTGCCGCTGACGGCTTTTGTCTCCTTTTTACAAAATCATGACCAGGTAGGCAACCGGGCATTGGGCGAGCGCATCTCCAGTCTTTGCCCACCGGAAGCCCTGCGAGCGGCGACAGCGATATTATTGCTGTCGCCGTCGCCACCCTTGCTGTTTATGGGGCAGGAGTGGGCCTGTAACCAGCCATTCACCTACTTTGTGGATTTTCCCGAGGCGTTGGGCGAGCAAGTGAACGAGGGGCGATTACAGGGATTTGCCAAGCTCGCGGCGTTTAACGATGTTGAAATGCGCCGAAAAATACCGTTACCCAATGCCATTGAAACCTATCAAGCGGCCAAGCTTGCATGGGACGAATTAGAGCGGGAACCGCATCAACAATGGTTCGACTACCACCGGGAGTTATTGCGTATTCGTCAGCGTCAGATAAGCCCAAGGCTAAAGGCAATGGCCCCAGGATCGGCCCAGTACCGGGTTTTGGACGACCGGGCAATAAGCGTGCAATGGCGCTTGAGCGACGGATCGACTTTAATGCTGGCGGCCAATCTGGGCAGTGAACCGGCAACGGTTGACTGCCATGGTAACGGTGAGGTGTTGTTTGCCAGCGATTCCAAGGTGAAGAAGAACGTGCGACAAGGCAGTTTAAATCCCTGGTCAGTCATTTTTTACTTGAAGGAAGCCAGGAAATGATCGGCCTGATAACCTCGTAAGGTGCGCTGTGCGTACCTTTCAGCATTCAACGGTACGCACAGAGTATCTACACATGCAGGACAAAATATCTTCGGATAACTAGAATGCGACTAATTCCTGCAAGCCTCGGCGTTGTGCTGTTCATACTGCTGTATTTAGCGGCCCCCGGTGTTGATGCAAAAGTCGCTGTCACCGGACTTGAAAGCGAAGCCAAAAAAAATGTTCAACTGATACTGTCGCTTTCGGAAGAAAAATGCGCATCGCCGGAATGGAAAATACGCGGCTTGTTTGACAAAGCCGATGCAGAAATATCCCAGGCTTTGCGGGCTCTGGGTTATTACCATCCCGTCATCAAAAAATCGCTGGCTTTCAATACTGAATGTTGGCAGGCGGACTTTACGCTTGATTCCGGCCCACAGACCATCGTTGCCGACATCGCTATCAACCTCATTGGCGATGCCCGCGACGACCCTGAATTTCAAAAACTGCGTAATACGCTGCTAACCGCAACCGGTAAGCCTCTGCGCCACGATCAATACGAAAAGATGAAGAGTCGGCTTGAATCGCTGGCATTGGAACGCGGTTACCTGAAAGCCTCGTTTCCGGAAAAACAGTTGCTCATCGATAAAGACGCCAACAAGGCGCACATCAAGCTGGTCTTTGATACCGGAAAACGCAGGGTGTTTGGCGACGTTATTGTCGAACAGGATATTTTGAATCCCGAGTTTGTCGGTAAATTCATTACCATCAAAAGCGGCGACTTTTATTCCGGCGAGCAACTGGCGAAAACGCATAATGCGCTGTCAAAAAGCGGCTATTTCAAGAGCGTGGAGATACGCCCCGATACCGCTTATGTCGACCCAAAGCGAGTCCCCGTCACGGTTAAACTGTACCCTGAAAAAATTCATCATTACGGCTTCGGCGTAGGTTTCGACACCGACATCGGGCCGTTGCTGAATGCTTCGTATAAAAACCGCCGATTGAATCGCCGGGGCCATTTTCTTAACGCCAATATCGATCTTTCCCCGGTGCTGTCAACGGCGGATGTTGAATACAACGTACCGTTGGACAACCCGGCCAGCGATTTCTTCAGCTTCGGCGGCGGACTCAAGCGAGAAGATACCGACACTTATAAGTCCCTGTCGGGCAAACTTTCAGCGCGCTTGAAACACGATTTCGACAGCGGTTGGAAGCAGACGCTGTTTATCGACTCCGTCTACGAAGACTTTAGTACCGGCACAATCTCAAATCAGGTGCTGTTATTAGTGCCGGGCGGCAGTTGGCTGCGTTCTGTTTCCGATAACGCACTGCGCCCCACCCGAGGCCATCGCCTGGAGTTCAACCTGGCCGGCAGCTATAAAAATCCTATTTCCGATGTCAGTTTTGCGCAGGGTTCGGCATCCGCGGTATGGATACACCCGTTACCCTGGCGCGGCAAATTGATTGCCCGAACCGAGCAAGGCGCAACGCTGGTCGACCAATTCGACCGACTGCCGACCTCGTACCGGTTTTATGCGGGCGGCATGAACAGCATACGCGGCTACGCTTATAAAGAACTGGGGCCTAAGGATAATTTGGGCAATGTGGTCGGCGGCAAGTTCTTAAGCGTAGTCAGCGCGGAATACGAACAGGCCGTGCTTGATGACTGGGGTGTCGCGGCCTTTGTCGACGGCGGCAACGCTTATAATCTCGATCATATCAGTATCAAAACCGGCGTGGGTTTGGGCGTCAGGTGGTATTCGCCTATCGGTCCGATTCGGCTGGATTTCGCCTTGCCTTTGAGCGAATCGGATTCTTCGTTTCAAATTCATTTTGCCGCGGGGGCACGGCTATGATTGCGGAAAAAGTAGTTTGTCCACGAAAGACACGAAAAGCACGAAAATATTCAGCGAGATGCTGCATTGCATCGGTAGGGCGCGCCGCGCGCGCCTTAAGGACTCCATCAATAATAACTTCCGCTTATGGTTCCCACGCTCGGCGCTCATCGTTATACATAATTCCTGTGGCTGGACGGGGTTTGCAACCCCGTCCGAAACGTTTGAAGGGTGAAGATATGGCAGTAGTTATCGAAAACGGTAGGGACGGGGGCGCAACCCCCGTCCCGCTTGGGGATGTTCCAGCGTCCCGAAGCGCAGAGCGGTTCAGGCTGCATTCCCACGCAGAGCGCGGGAACGATGAGTTTATGTTTCGGGAAGCTATTACCGACCGTATCCAAAGCCTTAAGGCGCGCGCGGCACGTCCTACAGCAGAGGCCTCCAAGCCGGGAACCGCGGCGAGCGAGAATCGTGTTTTCGCGAACCCGGCGCGGTTTTTAAAATGAAGAAACGTATTCTGCTGATTAGCTTGATTCTGGTGCTGATGATACCTGTCGGCCTGCTCGGGTTGATGAACAGTGCAACCGGCAGCCGCTGGCTGTTGCAGACGATTTTCTCAAGTTTACCGACACAGGCTTCAGTTAAAACCATAGATGGCCGGATACTTGAACGTATTGTGCTCACTGATCTGTACTATAAAAGCGATACGGGAACGGTCGCCGTTAAAAAGCTGGTGTTCGTTTGGCAACCTTCCAAACTGTTCTCGGGCACTTTAAAAATCGTCGATATGACCATGGAAGGGGTAAACATCAGCCTGACCGAAACAACACCGCCGCCGGAAAAAAGCGGTTTCGATCTTAATGCCGAACTACGGTTGCCGGTGCAAATCGTGATTGAAAACCTGCTGTTGACGGATCTAACCTTTCAGCAAGGCGAGCAAGTCCAACAACTGGAAAAACTGCACTTGTCGGCATTTACCGAGCATGGCCGACTTAATATCGTCTCGCTGGATGTTAATGCCAAACCGGGAGTTGCAACGGCAAAAGGACAAATGAGCTTGGGCAAGGGTTTTCCATTCAGCTTAACCGCCGATTGGCAGGTTACAACGGCAGATTACGGTTTATGGCAAGCGACAGCCACGGTCAACGGCGACATGCATCAACTGGTTTTCGACAATCGGTTGTCATCGCCGTTCAAATCAGCCTTGAAAGGCAGTCTGGATAATTTGCAGGATGCGCCGCGTATCACCGCGCACGGCGATTGGCAACAGCTTAACTGGCCGCTTAGCGGCGGCAAACCGCAGGTGAGCAGCGAACAAGGATCTGTCGAGTTGACCGGTTTGCTCAGCGATTATCAACTTACATTGGACGCACAGTTAACCCAGCCGACTTTGCCGAAAGCCCGGTTGGCGTTTAAAGGCAACGGCGGCATGGATGTCTTGTCTATTGAAAAACTGGAACTCAACTCAACGGCAGGGACATTCCAGGTCGACGGCGCTGTGTCCTGGAAAGACGCGACGGTTTTCGACCTTAGCGCGACCGGGCAACATTTTAATCCCGCCATCCTGTTGCCCGAGCTTCCCGGCAGCCTGACCTTCAGCACCCATCTTAAAGGCCGGCTGGCCGGAGACGCGTTACAGCTGGATGCCGAGATTAACAAGCTGTCCGGCAAATTGCGCGGCTATCCGCTTAGCGCAGACGGCAAGCTGGCTTTGGCAGGCGAGCAGCTCAAGGTCGATGCCCTGCGGATCGTTTCGGGAGCCAATAAAATTGCCGTTAACGGTACGCTGGGACAAGAGCAAGCCGCGCTTGTTGTCGCTATCGACGCCCCGGCCTTGGAATCGTTATGGCCGAACCTGGGCGGCAGCTTGAAAGGGGAAGGGCGATTGCAGGGCGCGTGGCTTAACCCGACGGTAAAATTTCAGGCTGACGGCAAGCGTCTGCATTTTGCCGGATACAGCGCCGAGCAGGCGGCCGTCAATATCGATTATCAAGCCGATACAAAACTGACCTCCAAAATACGGTTGTCCGCAAGCGGCATTCAAACCGGCACCCTGCAAATTGCAACACTGTGGGTTGACGGCTTGGGTACGCTTGAGCAACATCATTTTAAAGCCGACATCAACTCGTCTTACGGTGATGCGTCAACCGTGCTGACAGGCAGTTACAAGGCCGGTGCGTGGCTGGGCGATTTTTCCAAACTGGATTTGAATACCCGCGATTCCGGCCGTTGGCGGCTTACGAATGATATGGTTGTCCGCATAGCGCAAAGCCCCGCCGGAACGGATGCGGCTTTGGCGAAAGCCTGCCTGGTTCAGCAACAGGCCGCTTTTTGTGCGCAGGGGCATTATCCTGCCAACGGCGACTTCCGGTTTCAAGTTAACGCCACGGCCTTGCCTCTAAGCCTGATGCAAGCCTACTTACCCGAGCAGACAAAGTTAAAAGGCATCATCAATGCCGATGCGGACATGCAGCGGGAAAAGGGTTCGCTTAACGGCTCTTTCCGGCTGGCTATGCCCGCTAACGCAAAGATTCTGTTTCGGACTCAGCAAGGCTCGACTGAACTTACCTTGGGTTCATCGTCATTATCGGGCAAGCTGAATGGGACGACGGTTTCAGCCGATGTCGATGTGGCGCTGACGGGGCAGGATTATCTGCGCGGCCGGTTGCAACTGGATACCGGCAAGACTCAAAGCCTGTCCGGGCAGGTAACGGCATCCATGCTTAACTTTGCCCTGTTGAATCCTTTTGTTCCGCAGTTATCGGACATCAAAGGCAAGCTTAACGCGGATTTGACCTTACAAGGCAGCACCGACAAACCGCTGGTTAACGGAACGGTGCGTTTCAGCGACGGATCTGTCGATCTTGCCGAGTTGGGGCTGGAACTTCGCGACATCAGGCTAGAGGCTGTTTCGTCCGCCGATAATGCCGAACGTATCCAGCTAAGCGGTTTCGCAAAATCCGGGCAAGGCTTTGTTAAGCTCGATGGTTTTGCAAGCCTGCAAGGCACAGCAGACTTGACGCTGAGCGGAACGGATTTTGAAGTCACCAAATTGCCGGATGCTCAAATAGCCGTTTCGCCGGAGTTAAAAGGCGTGTTTGCCGGACAGCAAGGAAAAGTGACCGGCAAATTAAAAATCCCCAAAGCCGTCTTGCAGCTTCCGCAGCTTCCCGAAAATACAGTAAAAGTCAGCAGTGATGAAGTGATTATCGGCGAACAAAAAGCCGAGCCAAACGCTACGTCAGCACCCCAAATCGATGCGGAGTTAGACATCGAACTCGGCAAACAGGTCAGCTTTTCAGGGCAAGGGCTGAAGACCGACTTGTCCGGCAAATTGAAGATGATCAAAACAGGAGAAACAACGGCGATGTACGGCAGCATCGACATGAATAAGGCGCGTTATAAAAGCTACGGACAGGATCTTACCGTACGTAAAGGGCGTTTCCTGTTTAACGGCCTGGTCGATAAGCCCTGGCTGGACGTGGAAGCCGTACGCGTTTCAAAAAGCAAAGAGGTTACCGCTATTTTGAACCTGACCGGCCCGCTGGATACGCCGCAAACGCGTCTGTCTTCGGAACCGGCCCTACCGGAAGAAGAAGTGCTGGCCTATTTGATTACCGGCGGCCCGTTAGAAGAGGTCAGCAAATCGGAAGGCAACAGGGTTGCCGCGGCCGCGTTATCTTACGGTTCAGGCAAGTTATCCTGGCTTTCCGACAAACTGGGCGTAGACGAGTTTGAAGTTCAAGAAGGAAAAACGCTGCAAGATACACTGGCTACGGTAGGGCAATACCTGACACCGGATTTCTATGTGGGCACCAAGGTCGGCCTGTTTAATAAACAAGCCGTATTGGTATTAAAACGTAAGCTGACCAAGACCTTTAATGTTGAAACCCAGACCGGGACATCGCAAAGAATAAAACTTAACTATGAGTTTGATACTGATTAAAGGCGCGCTACGCCGTATACGGGACGCAGCGCGTCCGGCACTGCATTCCCACGCGGCGCGTGGGAACGAGGGTATCTCGCAGATACTTGTGTATAAAGACGAGCGCAGAGCGTGGGAACCTTAAGCTGAAGTTATTATTGATGGAGTCCTTAATAGAAGCGCATCAATGTTGATAGGTAGTGATACGAATGTTATTGATTTTACCCGCATGTTATAAATTTCAAGGTGTGGATATATCGGTTTTACATTATTCAAATCACCCCTGTTTCATATATTCCCGCCGATAGACATTAGCGCTGCGGAGCCTGACACGGCTGAGTCTTTCATGGCTCAAGTCACAGCTTATACGCACTACGCTACATTTTAAAGTTCTCCGGGCTTTGGCCGTGTTTGGCGGCGCTGGAGCGCGACTTATGATTTATGAGAGGTCACAATGAACAAGATATTTCATAGCAAACTTAAAATTATGTCGGCCGTTGTTATGCTCGGCGGCCTTATGTTATTCCCCTGTCAGCCTGTCTTTGCGCAAGCCCTTTATAAGGTCGAAGGGCACAAAGTTGATAAAGGCACTCTCAACGGCTGGAATATCTACAGAACGGAAGCGTGCGGAAACTGTCACGAAGCAACTGGAGAAGGCAACGTGAGCAATCCGAATCTACTTCAAACCATGAAAAACCAGACTAAAGAACATTTTCGGAAGGTCATTATCGATGGACATAGAAGTATGTATTCGTTCAGTGGCAACAAAACTGTGGTCGACGGCGTTGATGACTTGTATGCCTATCTTAAAGGCCGTTCCGACGGCGCTATTCCAGCGGGCGACCTGATGGAGATGAAGTAAATCAAACGCTTAATATTGCGCTTGGCCGGAGCGCGGCATGCAACCATTTTCGAGCTTTCGTGATCCGCGTCCGGTTGGCTTTACGTTAGACGGCTATTGCATCGGTTATCAGTGGCTGTCTTTTGAATTCAAGAACTGATTGATTTGAAATCTCAAGAGGAGAAACCAACATGAAAATGCCAAAAATCGATAAAGTACTGGTAGGTGAAGCTCTGGTAGGCGAGGGTAATGAATTAGCCCATATCGACCTGATCATGGGGCCGCGAGGCAGCGCCGCAGAACTCGCATTTTGTATCACATTGACCAACCAAAAACGGGGCGATAATTCCCTGCTGGCGCTGGTCGCGCCCAATCTGATGGCTAAGCCTAATACCGTCATGTTCAACAAGGTCGAAATCAAGAACGAGAAACAGGCAACCCAAATGTTCGGCCCGGCGGAACGGGGCGTGGCCAAGGCGGTGATCGATAGCGTCAAAGAGGGTGTAATTCCGCTGGAAGAAGCCAACGATATATTTATCTGCGTCGGTGTTTTTATCCACTGGGATGCCAAGGACAACAATAAAATCCAGGACTGGAATTACGAAGCTACTAAATTGGCGATCAAACGCGCTGTCGCAGGGGATCCGACGCCTGCCGAAGCGATTGCCCAGGAACGTGCAGCATCATCCGCTCGCGGCGCATGATTAAAGCGTTTGCTGGGTATTGAGCATTACCGATCTGTTGCAGGAATAAGCCGGGGTCGGAGTGAAATAAAAGGCTATCAGTATTGAAAGCAACTCATGCAACGGGAGTGCAAGCTTCGCTTGCGTTTGCAGGCGAAGCCTGCACTCCAGCTGTCGGTAGCTTCTACACATAATGACATAGCCAACACAAATGCCCGGCATTAGGTTAAATAGCGGCGCGGCCATAAGCCCATTTAGTTTTTTTGGCCGTGCGCGGTTAGCTTTACGTCAGGCTCACTGCAAGACCGTAGGCAATGAGGAGATACACTATGGCAAAAATTCTGGTTCTTTATTACAGCATGTACGGCCACATCGAAACCATGGCGAAAGCGGTGGCTGAAGGCGCGCGCAACGTTGAAGGCACCGAGGTCATCATCAAGCGCGTTCCCGATCTGGAGCCGGAAGACGTGGCGCGAAAGGCCGGAGCCAAACTCGATCAAGAAGCATTGATCGCGACGGTGGACGAGTTGCCGGACTACGATGCCATCATTTTCGGCACGCCGACACGCTTCGGCAACATGTGCGCGCAGATGCGCAATTTTCTCGACCGAACCGGCCGGTTGTGGCTGAACGGCAGCTTGATCGGCAAGGTCGGCAGCGTGTTCACGGCCACGGCCACGCAGCATGGCGGACAGGAAACCACGATCACCTCGTTTCATACCACCTTGTTGCATCAGGGCATGATCATCGTGGGCGTTCCCTATTCCTGCCAGGAGATCCTGAACATGAGTGAAATCACCGGCGGATCGCCCTATGGCGCGAGCACGCTTGCCGGGGCCGACGGTCGTCGGCAACCGTCGGAGAACGAACTGAAAATCGCCCGTTTCCAGGGCGCTCATGTTGCGGAAGTGGCGAAGAAGCAATCGGCCTAACAACTGCTTGGATAAGGACAGGAAAAATAAATGAACAACTCCGAATCCGGATTTCGCCATGGCGTCGCGGGCAATTACGCATTTTTTTTATGTATCCTCGCGGCTGCGCCTGCCTCCGCCGCATCAGCTGAAAACGACGTTGCTCCGCTTAACTATTTTTTGCATAGTTACGGCCCGGCCTCAATGCCCACGATGGTTTTGGGATGGGTGTTTGCCGCGCTGTTGGTTGCAATCTTCGGCAGCATCGCGTTGTTGCTGGTCTGGGCTGTGTTTCGTAAACGCCCGGCTGTAGATCCCCGTTCAATTGGCCGCGAAGATGAAGGGATGCCCTGGATTTATATCGGAACCGGCATATCCGCCTGCATTTTGTTTGCATTGGCTATTTATGCGCTGATTACGCTCAATGCGATCGCCAATCCCACGCATGCCCCGGCGCTGACGCTGACTGTCACCGGGTACGACTGGTGGTGGAAGGTCGAGTATGAAGATGATGATCCGACCCGCAGCTTTGTGACCGCAAACGAGATCCACATTCCGGTCGGCCAGCCTATTCTGGTCAAGCTGAAAAGCGCAGACGTGATTCATGCGTTTTGGGTGCCGATGCTGGCCGGAAAAACCCAAATGATTCCGGGTCTGGCCAATCAGCAATGGATCCAGGCCGATGTCGAGGGCGTTTATGGCGGGCAATGCACGCAATATTGCGGGGTCCAGCATGCGCACATGGGCTTGGAGATTGTTGCGCAAAGCGAGGATGAATTCAGGACATGGCAAGACGCCCAGCGTGGAGAAGCCGAAATGACTGCCGGCATTAATGCGGGAAAAAGTCTGTTTCTGGATCGTTGCGCCGGTTGCCATGCCATCCGGGGAACCGAAGCGGTGGGCGCCCATGCACCCGACTTGACGCATCTAAACTCGCGCCGCCTGATTGCCGCCGGATTATTAACCAATACCCCGGATCATTTGGCGCAATGGATTACCCATGCCCAGGACCTGAAACCGGGTGCGCGTATGCCCAGCATGGTGTTAACGGCGACGGAGCTTAACGCGTTGTCGGCATTTTTATCGACACTTAACTAAGGAGAGCCGCTCATGAAAGATGTCGATCAAAGTACGTCCGGCCTCAGTCTCACCCGCATCCCCGAGGTGGACTGCGCGCCGATCGGATCGGCTGCCGAAAGACGACTCGCCGAATTGTGGGAATCGGCTCCCGGATGGCGCGGCTGGTTGTCGACGGTTGACCATAAAACCATAGGGATGCGTTACCTTGTCACCGCCTTTGTTTTTTTGCTGATGGGCGGAGTCGAGGCGCTGATCATGCGTCTGCAACTCGCACGGCCGGACCAAACCCTGCTGACGCCGGAGCAGTACAGCCAACTGTTTACGATGCACGGCGTGACCATGATTTTTCTGTACTCGCTGCCGATACTGTCGGGTTTCTCCAACTATTTATGGCCGCTGATGCTGGGTTCCCGGGATATGGCGTTTCCGCGTCTTAACGCTCTTTCTTACTGGATTTTCCTGTTTGCCGGTATCTTTCTCTACGCCAGCTTTCCGCTGGGAGAAGCGCCGAACGCAGGCTGGTTCAACTACGCGCCGTTTGCCGGGCTTGAGTACAACACCGGTCCCAACATCGACGTTTACGCGCTCGGCATGGTGCTGCTGGGGATTTCCACCACCGTCGGGGCCGTCAATTTCATCGTCACGTTATTTCGAATGCGCGCCCCCGGCATGTCCATCGACCGGGTGCCGATCCTGGTTTGGGGAACGCTGACCGCATCGGTCGCCAATATTTTTGCCGTGCCTTCGGTCAGTCTGGCCTTTTTTCTGCTGTGGCTGGATCGTCAAGCGGGGACGCATTTTTTCGATGTGCTAAATGGCGGTAAGCCGCTGCTGTGGCAGCACTTGTTCTGGATGTTCGGTCATCCCTGGGTTTATGCGGTGGTGCTTCCGGCCATGGGTATCGTATCCGATGCGCTGCCTACCTTTTGCCGACGTCCGCTGGTCGGATATTCGGCGGTTGCGCTGTCAACCATGGCGACCATGCTGCTGGGTTTTGGCGTCTGGATACACCACATGTTCGCCACCGGCTTGCCGACGCTTACGCTGTCGTTTTTCAGCGCCGCGAGCATGGTGATTTCGATCCCGAGCGCGGTCGCGGTGTTCGCATGGCTGGCGACCATTTGGCTGGGACGCCCGGTGTTCAATACGCCGTTCCTGTTTTTCGCCGGTTTTGTCATTCTGTTTGTGATCGGCGGACTTTCGGGCGTGATGACGGCAGCCGTGCCTCTGGACCTTCAGCTCAACGAAACCTACTTTGTTGTCGCGCACTTGCATTACGTGTTGCTGGGCATCAATGTGTTTCCGGTTGTCGGCGGGATCTATTACTGGTTTCCCAAATTCTTCGGCCGGATGATGAATGAAGCGCTGGGGAAATGGAGTTTCTGGGTCATGTTCATCGGCTTCAATCTGGGCTTCTTCCCGATGCATGTGGCAGGCCTGCTGGGCATGCCGCGTCGTATCTATACCTATGCGCCGCACATGGGCTGGACGATGGTCAACATGCTCACATCGGTCGGGTCGTTTGTTTTCGCCGCCGGTATTTTGATATTCCTGGTCAACATCCTTGTCAGTTTGAAGCGCGGCGTTCCGGCGACTTCGAATCCCTGGGATGCGCCGACGCTGGAATGGGCTGTGCCATCGCCGCCGCCCGCTTACAACTTTGCGGTTATTCCGATTGTCGCCAGCCGCCATCCGTTATGGGAGGATCGGCTTGGTGAAGGCGCAGGTCGATCCAGCCTTGAACAAGGCTATTTGTTGATGGAAGGGCGGGAAACGATAGGCACGACGCCGCTTGATGCCACGCCGGACATCATTCTCAAAATGCCGGACGACTCCTATGCGCCTTTCTTTCTCGGGCTGTTTAGCGCCTTGGTTTTCGTCGGCTTGCTGCTGCATTGGCGGGATTTTACGCTGCTGATGGCTGCGGCTTGCAGTCTGTCGCTGATTGTCTGGATGTGGCCGAGAAAAGCCTTGGTCCAGCGCGTGCCGGACAGCGAATGCGATAAGGAGGCCGCCCATGTCTGAGGCAATACAATCGGCCCAAGCCTTGCCGGTAGGCAGCGAGGGCAAACGCTCCGGCGGCTGGTGGGGCGTGCTGGCATTGATTGTCACCGAAGGTTCCCTGTTCGGTTATTTACTGTTTACCTACTTCTACCTGGCCGCGCAATCGGAGCAGCACTGGCCGCCTGACGGCTTGCCGGTGCTGCTCATGCCGGGTTTAAATACCTTGATCTTACTCGCCAGCAGTGTATTCGTCTGGGCGTGCGAGCGCTGCATCCAGCGCAGGCTGATGCGATGGAGCCTTGCCTCTATGGCGTTGGCGCTCATGCTGGGTATTGGCTTTGTCGTCATTCAGCTTAATGAGTGGAGCAAACTTACCTACGATATGACCTCGAATCTGTATGGCTCGCTGTACTTCACCATCACCGGATTTCACATGCTTCATGTGATCGTGGGGCTGGTTATCCTGATGGTGCTTCTGCTTTGGCTTGCGCTCGGTTATTTTGATCACAGACGTTATGCCGCCGTGACCATTGGCGGATTGTATTGGCACTTTGTCGATGCGGTCTGGCTGTTTGTATTTACGACCTTGTATCTAACGCCTTACCTTTACTAGAACAGACTATGAACCGTTCATTCAATCACGATCCGTCCCTTGAGCCTTCCGGCAGGATGAGCACGATGCGAATAGGGATAGGCCTGTTCGGCGCGCCGGTCGCCTGGATAGCGCAGGTATTTTTGAGCGAGCCGCTTGCCGCCTATGCCTGCTATCCCTACCGGATGCCTCTGTCTGCTCCGATCTGGGAACGGTTGCCGGTCATGCTGGCGACGATCGGCATTGCCTGCTTCACGGTAGCTCTCCTGTCCGGGCTGGTTGCATGGACCTCATGGCGGCAGTTTGACGCTAAGCCGGTTGGTGGGAATCGGAACCGGTTTTTGGTGAAATTAGGCGCGATGTCGAGTTTCATCTTCATCGTTGCGACACTATTCAACATGTGTGCAATTTTGTTGGTGCAGCCATGCAGCGCGTGGGTTTAATTGTCATGGCCTTCAGGGGCGTCCTGAACCGGACGACAGTCAAGCTCGTAACCTGCATGGGCGCGGTATTATTATCCGGCCTTGCGGTGGCGCAGCAAGTTGACCCTACAGATGTTAGCCGGGGCGCGTACCTTGCCAGGGTAGGGGACTGCATAGCCTGCCATACGTCCGGGCCGCAATCCCCGCCGTTTGCAGGCGGACTGCCGCTCAATTCGCCGTTCGGAATCATTTACTCGACCAATATTACGCCGGACCCGGTTACCGGCATCGGCAACTACAGCTTGCATGATTTTAGTCGCGCCGTCCGAAACGGCGTTGCCAAGGGCGGCAGGCGCTTGTATCCGGCAATGCCTTATCCGTCGTTCACGGCTATTACCGATGACGATATTCATGCCCTTTATGTTTATTTCATGAATGCGGTGGAAGCGGTCCACCATAAGCCGCCCGAAACGAAACTGCCTTTTCCTTTCAATATACGCTTGAGCCTGTTTTTCTGGGATGCGGCTTTTGTCAAACATAAGCGCTTTAAACCGCAAAATGACCGCGACGCGCAGTGGAATCGCGGCGCTTATCTGGTGCAGTCGCTCGGCCATTGCGGGGCTTGTCATACGCCTCGCGGTCTCGCCTTCCAGGAAAAGGCCTATGCGGAATCGTCTCCGGCGTATTTAAGCGGGGCACTGGTGGACAACTGGTTTACGGCGAATCTCAGGGGCGATTCCGCTTCCGGGTTGGGGCGATGGTCTGAAGCGGACATCGCCGCCTTCCTGGAAAGGGGGCATGGCGGACAGGTCGCGGCGTTTGGCAGCATGATCGATGTCATCGAAAACAGCACCCAATATTTTCATAAAGACGATGTGGATGCGATTGCGCACTACCTGAAATCGCTTCCCGCTTACAGCGAAAAGGCCACCTATAAACCGGACGCTCCGGCCGTTGCAATAACCTTGGCGGCAATGGTAACCGGTGAAGTGGAGCGTCCCGGTGCAGGTCTTTACCAGTCATTCTGTGCGAAATGCCATCAGGTAACCGGAACGGGCGAACCGGACAAATTTCCGAAGCTCGCCGGGAATTCTATCGTTCTTTCCGAAAACCCTGGCTCGCTGATCCGTCTGCTGCTGGAAGGCGGCAAGACTGCGCAAACCAGAGGGGAACCGGAATCCCGGAAGATGCCGAGTTTTGCGGAAAAGTTTTCCGATAGTGAGATTGCCGAGGTGCTTAGCTTCATTCGCAATAGCTGGGGCAATGCCGCATCTCCGGTGACGACGCGCCAGGTCTCATCGTTACGGCGTGCGCTGCGGAAGAAACCGTAAATATAACGGCTCATAAAAGCCTTTTATTCACCACGAAGACACGAAGGACACGAAGAATTAAAACTTCGTGTCTTCGTGGTGAATATTATTATATATAATTGGTTGCCTCAGCTCCTTATAAATCACGATCAAAATACCGATTACGCTCATCATTGCCGCATTCATCCAGAGAATCAAACCGCCGATTTGCTGGTCTGTTACAGGACTCATGCCGGTGAATGTGCGTCCGCAGAGGGTGTAAATCGGGTACAGCTCGTGCGGCGTGAAAAAGATTAATGCGCCGATGAGGATTTGCGGCGGAACCACGGCCAGCATCATCGCGATGCGGCTACCGGGAGACCGTATGGTATGTGAATCCAGCGCAATTCCCCAAAACATCAGGCCGTTTAAAGCCATGCTCCAGTTCATCAGGCGATAGATGCGCCAGTCGAGCATTGCGATAAAGTGGACAGACGGCAGCAGCCAGAAAGCAAGCAAGCCCACGAACACAATAACGGCGACGACAGGATGGGTTAAGACCTTAACCGAACATTGCACCGGCTTTTGCCCCGAAACCCGTCGGATTAATCGCTTGCCCGCCGTAGGGAAACCTGCCGACAGCGCGTCTTTAGGGCGGGCCAGTACGATGAAAAACGGCCCTAGATGATGGAGCACGAGACTTTGGAGCTGATGAACAAAAAATTCATGTTCAGCGTAGTAATCGATTTGAGTTTGAGTGACAACATACAGGGATAGCAGCCCGGCCCCAAAGTATAGTTTTTGTCGAAAGAGAAGCCGACATCTCAGACAGCCTCTGATAAAGATGATGGCTGTAACGGCCGTTACGACGGCAATGGAAAAGGATATTTCCCATGGGGCGAGCCATTGCAGCGGGGGCATTTAGCTACAGCCTCAATGAATCCAGCAGATGCCGCAAATCGTTCGCAACCGTTTCAATCGTATCATCCGGCGCTACCAGCAAGCGCGCATGACCTTGCGTATCAAAAATATAAACCGCTGCACTGTGAACAATGTCGTCGGAATCCGGTTTTTTAGGACGATAAGCGGCCCGATAACGTTTTGCGAGATTTTCTATGTCACTGTCGGTGCCGGTCAAGCCAATCGCATGTCCGGCATCGAAGGCCGTTACATAACGGTGCAAAGCTTGTTGGGTGTCGCGACCGGGGTCCAGCGTGACAAATAGAATACGGGTGCGATTTGCATTAACTCCCAAACGCTGCACTATTTTTGCCAAACGGAACAGGGCGGTCGGGCATTCTGCCTGACAGTTGGTGAAACCGAAAAACAGTATGACCAGATAGCCGTGATAGGTTTGATCGGTTACGGGTTGACCGGTATCGGACATCAGCGAGAAACGCAGGTCCGGCAGATGACCGGTAATCTCCTGCAATTGCCACTGTTTTTCAGGACTACAGCCGGTCAACATCAAAACGAGACAAAGAAGTTTCAGGCCTCGTGTCCCGAATAATCCGTTAGGCATGTGAGAGGCTCAATAAAATGACCGATTCAACCAGTCATTAGCTATGACTTAAAGCGCCCGGCATCAAAATCCTCAACGGCTTGCCGGATTTCTTGCTGGGTATTCATCACAAACGGTCCGTAACCGGCTATCGGTTCGTCAATCGGTTCCCCGTTCATGACCAGCAGCATGGCCTCTTTGAGCGCGGTCAGGGTAATTGTTTTGCCTAAACGCTCAAAAAACGCCAGCTCGGCATCGTTGATCGTTGCAGAATTATTGATCTTTACGCTGCCTTTCAACGCAAACAGCAGCGTTGTGTAATTTTCGGGGAAATCAAGCTCAACAGTTTGCCCGGCCAGTAGGCGCAGCTCCCATAAGTTAATCGGAGTATAGGTGTTCGCAGGCCCTTTAAGACCTTGATAATATCCTGCAATCACCCGCACGACACTGCCTTCGTCATCCAGCTTTACCACTGGAATCCGGTCGGAGGTGATGGACTGATAGTGCGGCTCAATCATTTTATATTGGGCGGGCAGGTTGACCCAAAGCTGTATCGCTTCAAAGGTGCCGCCTCGCCGGGTAAAGGCGGGGGAGTGCATCTCTTCGTGCAGAAGACCTTTTGCCGCCGTCATCCATTGCACATCGCCGGGGCCGATCAGGCCGCCATGGCCTGCGGTATCATGGTGTTCGACTTCACCTTGATAAAGAAGGGTGACGGTTTCAAAACCGCGATGCGGGTGCATGCCGACGCCTCTGGGTGTCGATGCGGCTGGGAAATCGGCGGGTCCTGCATAGTCCAGCATCAGAAACGGGCTCACTTCGGCGTCCGGCGTGTTGTAGGAAAACAGCGTGCGTACCGGAAAGCCGTCTCCTACCCAGTGAGAGTCATCGGTACGGGTGATTCGATGCAATTGTTTCATGGCTTTATTCCTTATCGTTGTCCAGCAAGATTGGCTGTTCCCGGCCTAGAGACATCCGTCGTAGGGCGTGCCGTGCGCGCCTTGGGTTCTGGCGCGCACGGCACGCCCTACCTAGGAAGATAAACCCGCCTGATCCGTGTCTGTTTCTCCATGAACTTGACCGTTACAGCTTAGAAAAAACCAAGCCTTTGTACAATATGCAGAAATACCTAGGGGCGTTGGCAATGGAATCGTCAACTCGCAAGTTAACAGCTGATATAGGTAGCGATACGGATTTTATTGATTTTATTCACATGTTATAAATTTTCAAATGCGGGTATATCGGCATTAAATTATCCGTAGCAGGAAATATTTCAATTGTTCTCGCCGATAGTCACCAGGGTGGTGGGGACTAGCCTTTGATGCCCAATCCACAGTGTGAGACGTGCCGCCTATGACTAACAAACGAAAAAGCACTGGTCAAATCGAGTTGGGCGAAGGCGATGCCTTATTAGTCAGCGATATCCAAAATGATTTTCTGCCAGGCGGCAGTCTGGCTGTGCAGGAGGGGGAACGGATCATACCCGTCTTGAACGACTATATCGATCGATTCAGCCATCGTCAATTGCCTGTATTTGCAACCCGCGACTGGCACCCGGCCAACCATTGCTCGTTTATCCGGCAAGGCGGTCCTTGGCCGGAACACTGCATCGCCGGTTCCAAAGGCGCAGAATTCGTAGCCGATTTGCATCTTCCTGTCTCTGTTTACATCATTTCCAAAGGTACGGATCTCGAACGGGAAGGCTATTCAAGTTTCTCAAACCGGACCTTCAAGGCGCAACTGGATAATGCGGGTGTCCGCCGTTTGTTCATCGGCGGACTGGCTACCGATTATTGCGTTTTAAATACGGTGCGCGATGCACTGAACTACCATTTCAAAGTATTTTTATTGATAGATGCCATCCGCGCCGTCAATGTTCAGAAGCAAGATGGCGAAAACGCAATCAACGAAATGATTCAAAAGGGGGCGATACCTATTACCTTGAGCATGATCGGATAATGCCCGACAGCGCCTTGCTTACCGACCTCTACCAGCTAACCATGCTTCAGGGCTATTACGAACAGGACATGGAAGAGCTTGCCGTATTCGAGTTTTTTGTCAGGAAATTACCGGAAAACCGGGGTTACCTGGTTGCGGCAGGCCTGGCCCAGGTTTTAACGTATCTGGAGCAATTGCGATTTTCTGCGGATGAAATTGAATGGCTGGCCGGCACCGGGCGATTCAAACCGGCAGTGCTCGATCGGCTTCAGACATTAAGGTTTACCGGCGACGTTCATGCGATGCCTGAAGGCACGGTGTTTTTTCCTAATGAGCCTATTTTACGCATCACCGCGCCGCTGCCCGAAGCGCAATTGATTGAAAGCAGGATCATCAATCTACTGCATTTCCAGACCCTGATTGCCTCCAAAGCCGCGCGCTCGGTATTGATCGCGCCGGACAAGCTGCTGGTCGATTTCGGCATGCGCCGGGCGCACGGCAGCGAAGCCGCGCTGTTGGCAGCTCGGGCAAGTTATCTCGCGGGATTCACGGGTTCAGCGACGGTGGCGGCCGGGATGCATTTCGGCATCCCCATTTTCGGCACGATGGCGCATTCTTTTATACAAACTTACACTCGCGAAAGTCAGGCCTTTGCCGATTTTGCCAAGGCCAATCCCGATAATGTCGTGTTTTTGATCGACACTTACAATACCGAAGCCGCTGCGCAAAAAGTAGTCGATCTGGCGGCCGCATTGCACGCGCAAGGTATAAAAATCAAGGGTGTTCGCCTGGACAGCGGCGATTTGGCCGATCATGCCCGGAAAGTCAGAACAATTCTTGACCGCGGCGGCCTTAACGATGCAACCATCTTTGCCAGCGGCAATATCGATGAACATAAACTTGCAGAATTGATGGTCCAGCAAGCCCCGATTGACGGTTTTGGCATCGGTACGCGGTTGGATACCTCAGCCGATGCCCCTTATCTCGACTGCGCCTATAAATTGCAGGAATATGCCGGAATTGCCCGGCGCAAGCGCTCGGAAGGCAAAGCGACCTGGCCCGGACGCAAGCAGGTTTATCGCAACTATGATGATAACGGCATGATGTCCGGCGATACCGTAACCGTTGACAATGCGCCTTGTGCAGGCCAACCTTTATTGCAACTGGTTATGCAGGGCGGAAAGACGGTAGCAGGGCAGCCTACGCTTGTCGAGGCCAGGGAATATGCTCGACGCCAACTAAATAGTTTACCCATGTCATTGCGCCAATTGAGCAATACCCCGGAATACCCAGTAATCATTTCTGCCGAACTGCGAGCGCTGGCGAAAACAGTGGATGAACGAAATACAGACTGAAAGCCCTTAGGGTGTTTTGATATCAGGTTCAAGATATTTGCTTGGATTGGACCTGACACTGACGGTCTCAGTTCGGCCAGAAAAGAGACAGCCCCGTAGGTCGGGCAACAGCTTTTCGTTGCCCGACATTTTGATGCGTGGGAATGTCGGGCATAAACAGCTTGCCCGACCTACGTGACTGGGGAGGGCTTTGCGTCTCTTTACCAGCTTCGGGTTCTATAACTGTTTCAATTCGCCGTTTCCGTGCGTTCAGCCAATAGCTTATAATTTCGAGCCATGATCATAATTGCGAATACTGCTTTAAGCGAAGGATTTCCATGCAAGTCAGAATGAACGAAAAACGCCTATTTCCTTTTGCCGGTACGTTGATTTTTACCCTCGTGGCCATTGTCGGATTCGCCTATGTTAAATGGATGCCCTATTACGCTAAGGCCTTCCTCGCCCAGAGTCATCATTTCATAGGCGATTCGATTCTTTCGGGAAATTCCGTCTCTGCTCCGCCTGTATCATGGAACTCGGCTGCGGACTACGCCATAGCCTATAGCAAAGCAATCTGGAAGGCGCTTCTTCTAGGACTCATTCTGGGTTCCGGCATCAAGGTGCTTCTGCCGACTCAGTGGGTGAGCGCGGCGCTTGCAGGCTAGGCTTCAAGAGCGTCGCACTAGGTAGCCTTCTTGCCATTCCCTGCATGATGTGTACCTGTTGCGCAGCCCCCGTGGCTGCCGGCATGCGCCAAAGCCGCGCATCGGTTGGTAGTGTAGTGTCCTGGTGGATATCAAACCCGGTGCTGAATCCTGCGACTCTGGTATTCATGGGGTTCGTGCTGGGGTGGGGGTGGGCTCTGTTCAGGGTTGTGTTAGGCATTGCAATGGTGTTTGGGGTTGCTTATTTAGCAGAGCGTTATGGCGACCAGCGTGAAGCTGTTTCGCTCGAACAAGATTTGCCGCCTGAGGCTGAGGCCTTAAAAGGCAGCATTCTGACACGCTGGGGCCGGGAATTCATGGCTCTCGCGATCAAACTCTTACCCGAGTATCTTATTCTCGTACTTCTGCTTGGAGCCACAAGGGCTTGGCTTTTCCCGGTGCTGGGTGCTCATGATGGGATATTCTGGATCGTTGCAATGGCGGTAGCGGGTACATTGTTCGTCATACCCACTGCCGGAGAGGTACCCATTGTGCAAGCAATGTTCGCTTTGGGTATGGGCGCGGGCCCTGCCGGGGCGCTCATTATGACGCTGCCGGCTGTTAGTCTGCCTTCGCTGGCCATGCTCAGCCGCATCTTTAGTTTACGGACCCGTCTCGTGATTGTGGCCGGCGTTGTGCTTTCAGGCATTGCCGGCGGACTTATAGCGATGAGCGTATTTTAACGTGAGAACCCTCAGACTTAACAACGCAACTTCTGAGTGGCTGTCGTGGGTCGGACAACAGCTTTTCGTTGCCCGACATTTTGATGTGTGAATGTCGGGCATAAACAGCTTGCCCGACCTACGTGACTAGGAGAAATGATGAGTCTTAAGTTTAATTTAAATGGTTTGAAACAAATATATTTAGAGGCTTTGCAGCGTTCTGATCCAACGTTAGCCTTTGAAGTTGTTCAAGGTCTTGGGCGTTTTGTCTTTATGATGTTTTTCTCTAAGGAAGACAAAGAATCAAAAGACCGCTTGTTTGTTCAGTTGAGAAATACTCAGGTCTTTCTAGAATTAAAAGTATATGGAAGTCATCGAAGTGGTGACTTTTTTATTTATTTTAATGATTGCGATCAGGAAGTAATTATTAACGAATTGCAACTTGGGCAAGGCGGACAGAGATTTAACTTTAATGTTTTTTTGGAGCAGATAAACCAACAAATCCCTGCTACGTTGCCTCTTCAAGTCAAGCTAGACAAGATTAGGGAAGTTTGGCCTCAAGTACGGGACAACCTTAGCAAAGTTGTTGATCAGGCAGATAAAACAATTCTAATGGGAATAAAGAATCTACCGGTTGGAAAGAAACCACAGGATAAGACTCTGAGAAAATTGTATGTTTATACGAATGGAGAAGCCGACGTTATTACTAATCTAATAGCCGCTCTTAAACAGGCGAGGGTAACTTTGGCTTGGACAAATAAAGAAAACGTTGTTGAAAAAAGCCTCGCAGAAATAATGAGATTAATAAATGCCTAACAGTGAAATTAAATTTGTTCTCTATCGCACCTCGTGCCGTTTTAGAAAGAGATTAGGTAGCCATAATGAATGAGTGGAAGAAGTTCAAAGTGGGAGTTGCTGCCTCAAGTGGTTTTAATGAAGATTGCCGGAGATTCGATTCGGTAAGTCATACGAGTCACGTCAGCGCAGCGATTAACATAATTGAAGCTGGAGAAGTCAGACCATCTCTGGTTTTCGACAAGTCGAAATTGAATGAGCAACGCATTCTTGTTAGTTGGCTTTCGCCGAATTACTGGTCAACGGGTTTTCGCTACGGAAATATAAGATTCGATTTCTCATTTAATGAACTCATTAAAAATAAAAAATTCTACTGGGTAGAGTCGATCGCCTACCAAGTCGAGGCATGTCGGATTCTTATTACCGACATAGACCGTAATTCTCAACTTGATCCCTATGATCCAACGTCAAAGAATGGTCCATGGTGGTTTGATGAAGCGAATGATCAGCACTATTTCAATGGTAAGCATTGTCTGGAATTCATGATTGAGGCACCAATTAGTCTAAGCTATCTGAAAAAACTGGATTTTGTGGATCATCATAAAAATTATTGCTCAGTCCATCGGCAAAATCCAACAAGATGCCCAGAGTTTGGTCTTAATTCTTCTAAAGGTGGCGCGATTTTTTTAACAAGAGCCGCCGTTACAGGGATCGACTTGTCTCAGTTATCCACACATTTTGTTATAGAGAACGGGAATCCTTCTTTTGAACTTGAGTTAGCATTTAGTGAATTTGCTTTTAAAATTTCTCGAAAAGTGAATTTTAAAGGAACTTTAACAGAGGAGTCGGAATCTAGTATTGCGGTAATGCGAGCGATTATGTCCGCATTTACTTTCGGCTTGAAAGAGGAAGCCAAATTGCTGTGTGCGATGTTTCAAGATGAAGACAATTTTAACAATGTAGCAGCTATAGTTTTTGCTGATACCGTTGGATATTCTAAATGGCATAAATTGGTTAGAGATTAGCCCATCAGGAGAAGTCTATACATATACACACAGGTTTCCGCTGGTTCCCAAGCTCCAGCTTGGGAACCCAGTCGTGGAAGCTCCAGCTTCCCGTCTACTCTCACCACAAAGGAGCACAACCATGCCCAGAAGCCGCTACCGCGTCCAATGCGACCCGTGCCCACACTTCCTGACTGCAACGATAAACTACTGGCTGCCGTTGTTTACCCGCCCTGAAACCGTGAACATCATTCTGGATTCTTGGCGTTTTTTACAGCGGGACGCAGGCTTTCGACTCTACGGTTACGTCATTCTTGAAAATCATCTGCATCTTATCGCCGCGTCTGATAATTTGAGCCATGACATGCAGCGTTTTAAATCCTATACGGCGAAGCAAATCATCTCGCATCTGGAACAACGCCGCTCGGTCAAGCTGTTGGAGTTGCTGGCATTTTTTAAACGCGCCCATAAGCAGGAGACCACTTACCAGGTTTGGGAAGAAGGCAATCATCCGCAAATCATCGAATCTGAGGTGGTTATGCGTCAAAAGCTGGATTACATTCATCACAATCCCGTAAAGCGGGGCTACGTGGACCAGCCGGAACATTGGCGTTATTCCAGTGCGCGTAATTATGCCGGTCAAGACGGTTTGATTGAGGTGATTCGGTCGTGGTGAGTTGCTCGGGAAGCTGGAGCTTCCGAGACTGGGTTCCCAAGCTGGAGCTTGGGAACCAGCGCAAACGGCGCCGAAAAGTGTTGGGCTTCGTACCTCAGCCCAACCTACGCATTGGTGAATGATCGAATGAACCATGATTCTTGTTCCTGCCTGTAAAGGCTACCGGCAAATTTTCACCATGGCCGCTCCACGGCGTGCCGAACTTGTCCATCAACGCAATCCGAGTCCCGGTCCGGCAGGCGGGCTGAAGCGGCATGGTTGCCTTCCTGCCGTCGGCCAGGGGCTTGAGACGCCCGCTGCAAGTGCCCGATGGTTTTGTCTCAACGTAGGGACTACTACTTCCGCGTGTACGTCATCTCCATCATCTTCCATTCCTTTTCGCCGGGATGAGCCCCATACATGTCGAACGTCTGGGTATTGTTATCCACGATCTTCCAGATAGCGCGATGCTTCATGTATCCACCGCCCGGTTCGGCGTGCTGGCCCTTCAAGGTGATGGTCTTACCGTCTATGCTCGCAGTGCCTTCCATCGTGAAGATCCCGGTACCCATGGTAGACATCCAGCTCGTCACATACCGCTTGAGCACGTTGTCATAGGCTGTAATCTCGATCCCGGAGAATGGCTGCCCCATCATTTGACCGGTCAATTCCTGCTGAAGAAAGCGCCCGTCCAGCAGTATCTTCATTTCCGCGGAGCCGGTCGATTCCACCGGTGGCTTGTTGGGCTCCATCCATTCCTTGGTTTTAGTTGTCCAGCTTCCCGCAAGGCTTGCCAATTGCTTGTGCTGCTCGCCCGGCGCGGCCAGCTTGGTGTAGACCTCCATCATCGCTTGCGGGTCCATTGCTTTCTCCGCCTTCTTGCCCTTCGCCATGGCGACGGATGCCGCCAACATGATACAGAGACTCATGAGAGTGAGTTGTAAGTAACGCATGGTTTCCTCCTTCCAGAGTGTAGTTAGAAAGTCATAGGTAAACTAGGGACATCGTGTGGGGCGCCGCCCGCCCCTGATAGTGTGGTATACGCACCAAGCCGATGGGTGGCGACGTTAAGGAAGCGCTTGGCGATATACCCAAATGATCGGCCTCTTGCTGCCGGCTGTAACCTTTTTCAAGCACCAACTTGGCAGCATCCTGTTTGAATTCCAGACTATATTTAGGCCGATTGTATTTTTTAGTTACTCATGGGCACCTTTATGGGCAGTATAAATTCTGCCTTTAGAGGTGTCCGGCTTCATTAAACCATTTCAAACTGAATATACAATACGGATGAACACCTACATGCACTAACAGAAAAGTAGGTCGCATTTTTTAATAAATGGCGTAAAGATAACCGATCTCTCAATAACCATTTTTGGCCGTTTGTCGCCAAGATACCGTTTTGATATACCCATACGAAACGCCGCCATCGAGGCAAATTCAGTGTATCGATAGGGTTTTATTTAGGTTTATGAGTCATTCTGGCTTTGTGGCAGCCCCTAATTTACAGGCATCCCAAGTATCAATAAAGTCATCAGATCAGTGGTCCGCTGAATCAGGCAGACCGTTCAACCCGATGAAAGTCAGCTTCTCGTCGCACTACAGACGATCAAGATGCCTACTCAACAGGCAGCTTAGGGTCGAACACGGTCTTTCGCGAATGCCGCAGTTCGGCCAATTGCCGACTATCGCAATTTGTAAAATTCTTTTTTAAACAAATGCGATACCTTGAAAGCAGTCACTCAGTATTTTAAAAGCCAAATTCAGTCCATAAATCTCAATGTGGGTATTCATGAGGTTCTGCCGAGAATTCAAGAGTAAAAAGACGGGCTAGGCCAACACTGGTTCAAGCTCCAGTTGCCCAAATCGCGGAGTTTATAATCTACTGGGTCATGAAGAGAATGCACCCGTACATTACGCCAATATCGATCCAGATTCAGAACACTTTGCGTGGCTCGGGCACCGGTGATATCAAATAGTTTGCTGCTGACGTCCAGGCCAACGCGCGAGGTAATCACTTTTGCGGCAGCAATCTCCAGTGCTAATTCGCCGCGTTCTGTAATCGTCAAATCATCGCCACGCTCCCAAGCAAACTGGAGCTGAGTCGCCGTTGACTCAGTGAGTGCAGCGGCTGCCCGTATCTCGGCGCTCAACTCGCCGATACGATGGAGAATATACGGATCGTCACCGATTTGTTTTACCCCTGAGCTAAACCATGGCCGACCTTGTGTTTGCGCGAATTCGATCGCTTCCTGAAATGCGCCTTGGGCTATTCCCAGAAAAATATTGCTCAGCATCAGCTGGGCTATCAGCGGTCGCAAACTGGAAAACGTGCTGCCCAATGGCCCTGGCGGCCCCAGGATTTCATTTTCAAACAGCTCTACCCGATCAAATGCCACGCTGCCGCTGTCGGTTTGGCGCTGCCCCATATTGTCCCAGTCGTCGTATAGTGTGATACCTTTACGACGACTGGGAATCGCGGCAACAACCAAACGCCCGCTGTCATCCAAGGCGGAGATCAACAACCTGTCGGAATCACGCGCACCCGAACAAAAACTTTTGCGGCCGTCAATGAACAGTCGGCATTCTGCCCGAGTGTACACGGTACGCTGATCCAAGGGATTCAAGGCATTACCCCAAAACAGGTTGGCTTGACCGGTTTCGGTAAAAAAACGTTCGGTTTGTTGATGGGTACCAAATAGCTGAATCGTTGCCAATATCAAGTGTTGAAAGCCAAAGACATGCGCGAGCGAGCTGTCGACGCCGGCAATTTCTCGCACCGCTCGCAGTACAAATGGCCAGTCTTGCCCTGAACCGCCAAATTGTTTCGGCAAGAACAGCTTCAACAAGCCACTGTCCCTGAAAAGCTGTCTTTCCTCGAAAGCGGTTCCACCTTGGCGATCCCTGTGGGCCGCCGTTTCTTTCAATTGCTTTTTCAATGCAGAAAGTCGGCTCTGAATTTCCGCAAGCTCATTTGGAATTGACATATAGGCTCAAGAAATCAAGTTAAAGATTGAGTTTCAATAGGCGTTCGGCATTTTTGAATAATACGTCATCTAACACGTGTTCTTGAAAACCCAGATTTAAAAAGTCCTCGACAGTCTGGCCCATGGCGCGAAAGGGGTAAGAGCTACCGAATAGCAGCTGGTCGCGCAGAAAACCGTTGGCCGCTTCGACGTACAACTGGCTACCAGGAAGAAAAATATACATATCGGGAACCAAGTAAACATTTTCATAGCGAAACGCCACGCCAATGATTTCGTTCACATACGGATAAAAACCGTGATAACAGACAATCGACAAATTCGGAAACAACCGGGCAACCTTGCTCACCGCTTCCGGCCTGGCATAATTGAGATCGGGAGTCGTGGGCCCCGACATCAAAAAAACCGGTATCTGGAGCTGATCGCAGGCATCGTAAATAGGATAGAGCGATGGATCGTCTGCGCTGAGCGGTGGGGTGCCAAATCCTGGTTCGATGTTAATGCCGGCCAGTCCAAGCTGGTTCACTGCGCGTTCTATTTCGGCAAGGGCATTGGATTTTTGCGGATCGACCGAAGCGATGCCAATCAACTCTGAGTGCGGCGAGGTGATTTCCAGAATCCGGTCATTGGAAATCGTCAGATTCGGCGTGTCGCGCCCGACGACTACGGCCGCAGTAATACCCACCTCGCGGACCTCCTCGACAAAAGCCTCAATGGTACTTGAACGAATGAAATGCTCGTCGTTTTTCGAACCCACGCGCCGATTCAGCCATTTGGCAACTTCAAATTCACTGGTACCGGGTGTCGCGCCGTAAAAATCACTCAAAAACGCCGGTCTGCTGCGCATGTCTACTATTTTTCTTTTCATTGATGTTTTAATTTTAATGGATTAAGGGACTTAAATTTCCGGTATGTTCAACACGCGATTGAGTATTTCTTCTTCCAGTTGTATCCATTTGGGGTGATCGCGATGGCGCGGACGCGGCAAATCTACAGCGACATCCAGATCAATTTTTCCGCCATCGAGCAGAATCACCCGATCGGCCAGTGTTACGGCCTCAGAAATATCGTGGGTCACCAAAATGGCGGTAAATCCGGTTTCCAGCCAGATTTTTTCGATCAACTGTTGCATTTCTATGCGGGTCAGCGCGTCCAGCGCACCTAGCGGTTCGTCCAGCAATAACAAACGCGGTTCATGAACCAAGGCGCGCGCCAGCGCCACACGCTGGCGTTGTCCGCCTGAGAGTATCGATGGCCATTCCTGGGCTTTTGACTCCAGGCCGACATGTTGCAAGGCCGCCAGCGCGCGGTCTTTTTTTTCCTTGCATAGCCCCAGACAGACGTTATCGAGCACTCTTTTCCAGGGCAACAGGCGAGCCTCCTGAAACATGACGCGGGCATGTCCATTGAGTCGCTTATGAATCTGGTCGTCGTAAAAAACGGTGCCGGTATCCGGTTGATCCAGTCCGGAAATCAGCCGTAACAGGGTGCTCTTGCCGCAACCGCTTCGACCGACGATAGCGACAAAACTACCGGGCTGGATATCCAGATTCAAATTTTCCAGGACGGTGAGATCGCCAAAGTTTTTACTGACTTGTTCCAGTTTCAGAGCAAGATTGGATGAAGTCTTTAAAAATGCTTGTGTTGTCACGGGATAATCTTCAGGTTTGGTTATAAAAATGTCTGTATGGGTACTTTTGATGGCGCTATGGCCTTGAATTTAACGGTGTCTAAATCCCGGATGCCATTGCAAAATGCGCGACTCCAGAAAATGCACCGCAGTATCGGCCAGCTTGCCGAGTAATGCGTAGATCAGAATAGCCAATACCACGACATCGGTCTGCATAAACTCCCTGGCATTCATAGCCATTTGACCGATTCCGGAGGTCGTGGCGATCGTTTCCGCGACGATTAATGTCAGCCACATTAAGCCCAGTGAATACCTTAGCCCCACCAGAATCGAAGGCAATGCACCCGGAAAAATGATCTGGCTGAATAATTGCCATGGATTCAGGCCATACACGCGCCCCATTTCAATCAATTGCGGGTCGGTGGTTTTAATGCCGTGATAGGTGTTGGCGTAGATCGGAAAAAACACCCCCAGAGTGACCAAAAACACCTTGCCCGCTTCGCCGATGCCGAACCAAATAATAACCAGAGGAATCAATGCCAGATGAGGTACATTTCTGATCATTTGTACGGTAGTGTCCAGAAAGCGTTCGGCTGTCCTGAATAGTCCATTGAAAAGCCCCAGCAAGAAACCGATGCTGCCGCCTATCAATAAACCCCAGCCGGCGCGCTCGGCGCTGGCGGCAATGTTTTTCGCCAGTTCTCCGGACACAGTCAAATTGATCGCGGCGCGAACGATGTCGGTCGGTGCCGGCAAAATCTGCGAGGACAGCCAGCCATACTCGGTAGCCACAGCCCAGAGGATAATCAGGAAAACCGGCAATACCCAACCCGTAAGACCTGTAATCCATCTCGGTAAGGAGCTACCGGTGTTCATGATGCCGCCGCCAGTTTGGTTGACATATCGACCTGGCCTGTATCGCCTACCGGACTCATATAAACCACGGCATTGTCATTGCGTTTTCCGGCGTTGACCGGCAACAGAGGAAACAATAATTCAGCAACCCTATAGGCTTCTTCAAGATGCGGGTAGCCGGAAAGGACAAAATTGTCTATGCCCAGGTCTGCGTATTCCTGAAGTCTGGCGGCCACGGTTTCCGGTGAACCGACGAGAGCTGTACCGGCTCCGCCCCGTACCAGACCGACGCCCGCCCACAAATTCGGCGACACTTCCAAGGCTTCACGGCTTCTTGATGCGCCCCATTTTGTCAGTTCCGCCATGCGTTGCTGACCTACGGAATCGGAGCGTTGGAAAGCCTGCTGGGCTTTGGCTATCGCATCGTCGTCGATATATTTGATCAGCTCATCGGCGGCGGCCCAGGCTTCCTCATCGGTTTCGCGCACGATCACATGCAGCCGTAATCCGTACTGCAAGGTTCTGCCATTTTTTGCCGCACGCTCACGAACATCGGCGATTTTTTCCGCCACTTGCGCCGGCGGCTCGCCCCAGCTCAGGTAGGCGTCCATCTCGTTAGCGGCAAACTCATGCGCCGCAGGCGACGAACCGCCGAAATACAAGGGAGGATGCGGTTTTTGAACCGGTGGAAACAACAGTTTGCCGCCTTCGACTTTGGTATGTTTGCCTTCAAAGTCGACGGTGTTGCCCGCCAGCAACTCCCGCCAGATATGCAGGAATTCCTCGGCATACTGGTAACGGTCGTCATGGGATTGAAAAATGCCGTCCCCGGCCAGTTCCTTGGAGTCGCCACCGACCACCACGTTCAGCAATAAGCGGCCATCGGAAAATCGATCCAGGGTCGATGACATGCGCGCTGCCGCCGCCGGGGTCAACAGGCCTGGACGCAAGGCGACCAGAAATTTCAGACGCTTGGTCAATGCGACCAATGAAGAGGCGACGATCCAGGCATCTTCGCAAGTGCGTCCGGTTGGAATCAGCACGCCTTCATAACCCAGTTCGTCAACGGCGCGGGCAATCTGGGTCAAATATTGATGATCAGCAGGACGCGCGTGCTTGGCGGCACCTAAA
>Ga0160181_102559_pt1 | contig 20690 bp, 19 predicted proteins | sample met4stb_3_FD_108557 | JGI IMG/M metagenome (GOLD analysis project Ga0160181, IMG submission 108557) | Synthetic bacterial communities of pure cultures from sediment of Lake Washington, USA, under low oxygen conditions - MT... | ecosystem: Engineered > Modeled > Simulated communities (microbial......
AAAAAAAATCAATCAATCTTCCTGATTATGAGCAGCAATTGGCGCAAATTGAAACGGAACTGGAGGATATGATTCGTCAAATGCCTACGCAAGAAGAGGTTGCAAGTCTGCTGATCGATATTTCTCAGACAGGGTTGGCCAGCGGTTTGGAATTCAGGTTGTTTAAGCCCGGCGCTCCGGTTCGTAAAGATTTCTATTCAGAGCTGCCAATCAGCATTGAGGTCATTGGGAAATATGAAGAGCTGGGTTTGTTTGTGAGTGGTTTAGCTTCGTTGCCTCGAATTGTTACCGTACACGATGTAAATATAATTCCCGAAGGTAAGGAAGGGGAAATGAGGATGAATGCAACGGTAAAGACCTATAACGAAGGCGCGGATGGAACTGCGACTACAGTTGTCAAGAAGAAAAGAGGGCAAAAGTAATGGAATACAATAAATCGCTGCCGCCCCTACAATGTCAAACGCAAGCATATTTACAGGGTCGCACTGGTTCCTTACCGCTTACGACACTTCTGACCTCCATGGAAGGAGGGAATGCCGAAGACTGCCTGGAGCCGTCTCGGTCACCATCCTTGGCGGTCGGTCGCATCGGTTCCCTACCGATTACGACACTTCCACCATCCTTGGCAGTCGTATGTTGCGTGGTTGTTATGGCTTTGTTGGCAGGTTGTAGCAATGATGATTTTTCAGATTTAACTCGCTATCTCTCAGAAGTTAAGGCCAGGCCTAAGGAACCTATTAAACCTTTGCCTGAAATCAAGGTGATTGAGCCTTTTATGTTTAAACCGGACGGTTTGCGTGATCCCTTTAAGCCGCTGGAGCAACCGGAACAGGCTCAGGGTATAGATGTTTCAGCGGGTAGCGGCATAAAGCCGGATACCTCCCGGCGTAAAGAAGAGCTGGAAGCATTTCCCTTGGATGGCCTAAGAATGGTGGGTACTATAGATATGAAGTCGAGTTTGTGGGGATTGGTAAAAGCGAGCGACGGCACAATTTATCGGGTCAAGGTTGGGAACTATGTGGGGAAAAATTATGGAAAAGTTATACGGATAGTCAGCGATAAAATTGAATTGATGGAAATAGTCCCTGATAAGCCGGGAACATGGCGCGAACAACCCGCTTCAATAGTATTGACAGAGTGATTTTGAGGATAAAAAATGAATTATAAACAAGGCGGCATTATGGTGAATACCCACAGGGCACAAGATAAAACGTGGCGACCATTATGTGCGCACATTGGGATAGCTTTATTCTTATTTATCTTCCAAATTGCATCTGTTAAAGCCGGCGAGCTGGCGTTATCAGGCATAGACTTCGCGACACAGTCGGGCGACAAGCTGCAAATTGAAATGGAAATGACGGGTCCCGCCATTACCCCCCAGATATTTAAAACTGACAATCCCGCACGTATCGCCCTGGACTTTCCCGGTGTAAAAAGCGCGCTGGCAAAAAAAATGTATCCGATAAATCAGGGGCCAGCGAGCAGCGTTTATGTGGTCGAGGCAGCCGGCAGGGTTCGGGTTGTTGTTAACCTGATTGAGGCAACACCGTTTGAAACCAAGGTAGTCGGCAATAAAGTGCAGCTGACCTTGATTCGTGCAAAGGCTGTGATGCCTGCAAAGCCTGTTGTTGCAAAGGCTGTGATGCCTGCAACACCTGTTCCAACAAAGACGGCTAATTCGGTGGTTGCAGCGTTAATACCCGCGCAAGATATTAGCGGCTTTGATTTTAAGCGTGGCGATAAAGGCGAAGGACGCATACTGGTTTCACTGGCTAATCCCAATACCATTGTTAATTCCAAGGAACAAGGCGGGAAAGTTATCATCAGCTTTTTAAACACCCGATTGCCTGAAAGCCTGGCTAAACGGCTGGATGTTTCCGAGTTTGCGACGCCGGTCAAGTTTATTGATACGGTCTCGTCTGATCAGCAAACCACAATTACCGTGGCCATGCAAAATGAACTTTACGATTATTCCGTGTTTCAAGTGGACGGGTTGTTGACTGTTGAGTTTCGTCCTTTAAGCAATGAAGAGAAAGATGCGCTGGACAGATCGCGTACCAAATATACTGGCGACAGGTTGTCTTTAAATTTTCAGGAGATTGAAATACGTAGCGTTATTGCCATTCTGGCCGAGTTTACCGGACAGAATGTGGTTGCCGGTGATGATGTGACGGGCACGATTACTTTAAAACTGGATGATGTGCCTTGGGATGAAGCCTTAGACTTTATCATGATGACCAAGGATTTGGGCAAGTACGAGACCGGTAATGTCACGTTGATTTCACCCTTGGACAAAATCAAGGACTATAAGAAGAAACAACAGGAAACGGAGAAAGTCGTTGAACAATTAGATCCGCTGGTGACCGAGTATATTAAAATCAATTACGCCAAGGCCGAGAACTTTAGGAATCTGTTGAATGGGCAAGATACCGGCGCTTTCGGTAGTTGCGGAGTAACCGGTACAACTGGAACCGCTTCATCCGGTGGCTCATCTGCCAGTGCCGCTTCCGCCGGCGGTTCTTCGGGTGCGGGGCCGGCAAGCCAAAGTCAGGGGGCTGGGACCAGCGGTACAGAGGGCGGTAATGACAAGTTTGGCTTGCTTTCTCCTCGTGGTTCGGCCGTTGTCGATGCCAGAACCAATACCTTGATTGTTCGCGAGACGACAAAACGTTTGGACGAGGTAAAGAAACTGATACGTAAACTTGATGTCCCTGTGCGGCAGGTAATGATCGAGGCGCGCGTTGTTATTGCCGATGATAGTTTTACTGAAAATTTAGGTGTCAAGTTTGGTGCAGGAAAACAGGCTAATGTAGGCGGTGGTAAATCGTTTGCGGTAGGTGGTTCTGGAACCCAAGGTAACACTAATGCTCAGGTTAATTCGACTGGTCAAATAGGTACGCTAAATAGTCAGCTGGTTGATTTGGGGGTGGAAGCCTTAACGGCTACCCCGCCAGGCGCTTTGGGCATGACACTTGTTAGAGGTGCCGACTATGTGTTGAATCTTGAGCTTCAGGCATTACAAATTGAAGGGAAAGGCGAAATAGTATCCAACCCAAGAGTAATGACCATGGATCGCTGTACGGCAGTTATGATGCAAGGGGTGCAGATTCCGGTTACGACGGCTTCTACGGCAAACCAGCCGGCAACAACTACTTATATTGATGCGGTTCTTAAATTAAATGCAACGCCGCAGATTACCCCCAGCGGATCGGTTATCATGAATCTATTGATTACAAAGGATAACGCGAACAGTACCAGTAATCCGGTATCGGGTAATCCCGGGATCGATAAAAGAGAGATTAAAACCTCGGTGCTTGTTGAAGATGGCGAGACGGTTGTTTTAGGCGGAGTTTATGAGGGCGCTGAATCGTATGGCAAGAATAAAATCCCATTTTTCGCCGATTTACCGGGTATCGGGTTTTTATTCACAAATTCAACAACCAACAAAACGAAGAAAGAATTGTTGATTTTTGTCACCCCAAAAATAATGAAAGATAATGTAGCCAGCGATTGATTGCTTCTACTTGAGGCAAAAAGGGGGCATAATGCCCCCTTTTTTAATGGTTTAACCCGCAAATAAGGCAGGTCATGACGCGATCAGAGAATATATATTTAGTTGGCCTCATGGGTGCAGGAAAAACTACGATAGGACGGCAGTTAGCCAGGGCGCTTAAGTTGCCTTTTTATGACAGTGACAAAGCGATTGAGGAAAGAACCGGCGTAGATATTCCGACCATATTCGAGTTCGAGGGGGAAGAAGGGTTCAGGGATAGGGAGCAGAAAATGATTCAGCAATTGACGCAAATGGAGGGTATCGTACTGGCCACCGGTGGTGGTGCGATTTTGCGCGAGGAGAACCGCAGGCTGTTGAAAGAAAATGGCTTTATAGTTTATCTGCAATGTTCGGTAGAAAGGATTCTGGAGCGGACGCGCAGAGATACGCAACGCCCCTTGCTGAAAACAGATAACCCCAGAGATCGGATAGAAAGTTTATTCGCGCAACGTGAGCCGCTGTATTTGTCTTGCGCCGACTTTAAAATTGACACGGGCGTCATGCAAAGCAAAGAAGTCGTTAGCCACATTTTAGAAGAATACAACTCAGTTAATCGTTAATAAACAAAATCTCGGCACGCCGCTACGCTGCTCCTGCAGTGCTCCACCGCTTGCGTCCATGCGGTCGCATGCAGGTCGGGTTAGCGTAGCGTAACCCGACACATCGAAGCGGCAAATGTCAGGTTACACTATCTAACCCGATCTACAAGCATTAATAAATATGAAAAAATTACTGGTTGAATTAGGTGACCGTAGTTACCCGATCTATATAGGCTCTGATTTACTGAGTCAGTCTGAACTGTTCATAAAGCATATAAAGTCCAAGCAGGTTGTTGTTGTTACCAATGAAACCATTGCCCCCCTCTATTTGAATGCAGTTTTAAAGAATTTGCAGGGCTATACTGTCGAAACAGTGATACTGCCCGATGGCGAACAATTCAAGACTTTAGATTTTGTAACTCAAATTTTTGATAAACTGCTGGTCAGCAAGTTTAGCCGTAATGCCACCTTGATTGCTTTAGGCGGCGGTGTTATTGGCGACATGGGCGGTTTTGCGGCGGCCTGTTATCAGCGAGGCATTCCGTTCCTGCAAATACCCACCACATTGCTGGCGCAGGTTGATTCTTCGGTGGGAGGCAAAACCGGCGTTAATCATCCGCTGGGCAAAAACATGATCGGCGCTTTTTATCAGCCGCAATGCGTTATCGCCGATGCCGATGTTTTGGATACGCTGGACGACCGTCAATTAGCCGCAGGTCTGGCCGAAGTGATTAAGTACGGCCTGATCAGGGACGCTGAATTCTTTGAATGGCTGGAAGACAACATTGATGCGTTACTGGCCAGAGATAAGCAGGCATTGGCTTATGCCATTGAACAGTCGTGCATTAATAAAGCAGAAATTGTCGGCGAAGATGAAACCGAAACCGGCGTCAGGGCGACGTTAAATTTAGGCCACACTTTTGGGCATGCGATAGAAACCGGCGCCGGTTACGGTAAATATCTCCATGGCGAGGCGGTAGCCATCGGCACCTGTCAGGCCGCCGATCTTTCCAGAAGAAAAGGCTGGCTGAACGATGACGATGTCGCAAGAATTATTGCACTATTTAAAAAAGCCAAGCTGCCCGTCGTTCCGCCGGAACAAATTGATTCAGACCGGTTTTTGGAGTTAATGGCGGTAGACAAAAAGAATGTAGACGGTCAAATAAGACTGATTCTGTTACAAAAAATCGGCATGGCAACATTGCCCGTAGACGTAGACCAAGACCTATTGGAGATGACACTTAAAACCTATGGTAGAAGATGATACTTTTACTTATCATGTGAAACAGCAGCCGACCGATCAGGTAAATAAGGCCGCTCAATCCTTGATAACGAAGGAACGAACACAGAAGCTTGATTTATTAATTCACTTGCTTTCAAACCTGACACAAGCCCTTGTTGTCTGCGGTCCGGAAGGCATCGGTAAAACGACGTTGCTTAAGATTTTGCAGGAGCGCAAGACTGAATCATGGCGGTATTGTCTTATACAGGGTAATGCCGACGTAAGTTTTGAGGCGATTCAGGGGCAGCTGTTTAAGGCTCAGTCAAGCAAATCTGTTCAATATGCAGGTCAATATAAACAAGTCGTATTGGTTATTGATAATGCGGGCGAATTAGTTCCCGGCCTGATCGCGGCAATCATTCAATATGCAGCGGCAAATCCCGTTTTAAGAGTGATTTTCGCTTTAACGCATGATGAATTGCAGGTGAAACGAGGTTCGGATCGAGCGATTGATGATTGCCATATCGTTGAAATCCCTCCCTTATCAGAAAAACAGTGCGGTGATTTTTTACAGCATTTGTCAACAAAACCTTATGCAAACTTGTCGTTTAAAGCAATCGGCGACAACATGATAGCGCATATCTACCGGGAGACGCATGGCGTTCCGGGCAGGATTATCGCCGAGATATCCGGTTTATCCTCCGGCGCCAAGCCAGGCGGAAAATTGAAATGGATACTTGTCCTTGCCGTTGCGGCGGCAATTGTTATAGCGTTAGGCGTTCAGTGGCTAATATCATCAAAAAATAATGATAAAAAAGCAACAGCGCCTGTTGCTGTCGAACAGAAAGCGGACAATATCGAAGTTGCTTCTCCACGGCCGGAGTCTCAGATAATGCTCGCGCTGCCGCCCGTTCAGCCGGTTATCCCGCAGCAATCAGTGCTGGCACATGAAGCGAAAGACGCGTTAAAGTCGTCAGTCGAAGGCAATGCAAGCAAGGACTATCAACAGGCTGTTACTCCCACGGTAAAATCTGAGGCAGCAAACACGGCTGTTGATAAGCCGCTAACAAGTGAAACCAGCCCTGTAGCGCCTAAACCGTCTACTTTGAGTGCTCTGCCTCCTGATTCGACCTCCCGGGATGGAGGAAATGCCGGAGCAGTCGCGGCCATGCCGTCGTCAGCGCATCCTGTACCGCTTGGGGCCGAGCAAGAAAAACCAAAGCAAGCGGAGTTAAGTAAAACGCTTAATAATGCCGAATCGCCTGTCGCTCAGAATTCGGAAATTAAAGCCCAATCAGAACCGGTGAAGGCCGTTGAAGTGGACCAGAAGCCCGATAAGAAGCAATCTGATGTCGCGCCGCAGAAAATAGCTGAGCGACTTTGGGCATCGCGAGAAAAATTAAAACAAGCGGAATTGAAGGGAGCGGTTAATAGTGCGGAGCCGTTTACGCCCAATAGGCTGGAAACAACCCAGATACCGCCAAAGCCGGTAGATGTTGCGGCAATCTCTGAGCAGCGAGTCATGGAAACTCCGGCTCCTCAGCAAGTGGAACCTGGTCGCATCAATTCCCTGCCGATTGCGACACTTCCGCCGTCCCCGGCAGTCGGTCGCACGGGTTCCCTACCCGTTGCGACACTTCCGCCATCCTTGGCAGTCGAAGCGCCATCGGCATCGTCAGCAAATAATTTCACGTTGCAGCTTATGGTGTTATCAAAGCAATCGTCTGCGGACGACATGTTCAAAAAATACCCGGCGTTGGCGCCGGATATTAGAGTGATTAGAACGATAGCCAAAGGCAAAGAAAAATTTATTTTAGAGTACGGTTCATATTCCGATACCGAATCAGCCAATAAAGCCAAGCAGTCCTTGCCCTTTGAGTTCCACAGAGCGTTGGTAAGAAAAATAGCTCAATAGAACCTAAGTAGCAGCAACCGATTGATCGCTCATGCGATAAAACATCCTAATTTTAAACCCGACGAATTAAATCCATGACCGCATTAAAAAACGATACCTTTATTAGAGCACTGTTAAAACAACCTGTGGACTACACACCGATTTGGATGATGCGCCAAGCGGGGCGTTATCTGCCGGAATACCGGAAAGTCAGGGAGCAGGCCGGCAGTTTTTTAGACCTGTGTACCAATCCTGAGCTGGCCTGTGAAGTCACCTTACAGCCGCTACGGCGCTTTGATTTTGATGCGGCCATTCTATTTTCGGATATATTGACCATCCCCGATGCCATGGGTTTGGGGCTTTATTTTACCGAAGGCGAGGGGCCTAAATTTAGCAACCCGGTCAGGACGGCGGCGGACGTGAATAAATTGCCGATTCCCGACCCGGAAACGGATTTGCGTTACGTGGTTGATGCGGTTCGGCTGATAAGAAAAAACCTGCAAGGCAGCGTGCCGTTAATCGGATTTTCCGGCAGTCCCTGGACGTTGGCGACCTATATGGTTGAGGGCGGCAGCAGCAAGAGCTTTCAGAAAGTTAAAAGCATGATGTACGAGCAGCCCAAGTTGATGCATGTCATGCTGGATAAACTGGCGCAATCGGTCGCGGCCTACTTGAATGCCCAAATCGAAGCGGGCGCTCAGGCGGTTATGCTGTTCGATACTTGGGGCGGCATGTTAACGACCGAAGATTATGTCGAGTTTTCCTTATACTACGCCAAGCAAGTCAGAGCATTGCTTAAAACAACTGTAGACGGGCAGCAGATTCCAACCATCCTGTTCACCAAAGGCGGCGGGCTTTGGCTGGAAGCCATGGCCGATTCCGGCTATGATGCGTTGGGGCTGGATTGGCAGACCGATATGCAACAGGCTCGCGCCAGAGTCGGTCATCAGGTCGCACTGCAGGGCAATATGGACCCGGTTGCGCTGTATGCCAGTCCTGAAGTCATCACCGACAAAGTAAAAACCATTTTACATAAATACGGCTTGGGGTCAGGGCATGTGTTCAACCTGGGGCACGGCATTTTGCCGGATATGAATCCCGATCATGTTAAAGCGATGGTTGATGCCGTGCATGAGCACAGCCGGGCTTATCATCAGGTATAAGCAGTTAATCTAATCAATAAAGAGGTTACGACGATGAGAATATCGAAAACTTTTTTGGCAATCAGTTTGCTGGTTGCCAATGTGGGCGTCAGTGCCGAGAGCAAGCCTATTGATATCGTGGTTCATAGGAGTCCGACTTGTACCTGTTGCGGCAAGTGGCTGGAGCATTTGAAAGAAAATAATTTCAATGTAGAAGATATCGTCACCAATGACGTACAGTCCATAAAGGATAAATACGGCGTTACCCGGGAAATGGCTTCCTGCCATACCGCCATCGTCGACGGTTATGTTGTTGAAGGTCATGTGCCCGCAAATGACATAAAAACATTGTTGAAAACCAAGCCTAAAGTTGTCGGAATCGCCGTCCCCGGCATGGTTAACGGTAGTCCCGGCATGGAAATGGGCGATACAAAAGACGCTTATAAAGTGATGAGTTTCGACCGCGAAAATCATGCCAAGGTATTCAATAGCTACGAAGGCACGCAATGACTCATGCCGGGCTGTCCATGCCCGCCCCCCTTCCGGCGCTTCGCGTACAAATCCGCTCCAGGCGGATTTGTCTGGCCGGTGACGTAGGAGGTACAAAAACCATCCTGGCACTGTTTGAGACCGAAGGCGATGATGTAAAGTGCCTAAAAAAAGAGCAATTTTCCAGTACCAACTATCAAACGTTTACCGAGTTATTAGCAGCATTTTTGGCTGACGCAGATTGCTCGCAGATAGCGGCTGTTTGCATCGGAGTGGCCGGCGTTATTGCCGACGGCCGTTGCGAAACAACCAATTTACCGTGGGTGCTCAGCAGTAAAGAAATTGGTGAGCGGGTCAATACTCAAAATGTCTGGTTGTTGAATGACCTGGAAGCTACCGCATGGGGCTTGTTGGACTTGCCGGAGCATAATTTCGTCGAGCTGAATCCCGATGCACAACGGCAGCAAGGCAACATTGCCGTAATTGCCGCCGGAACCGGCTTGGGCGAAGCAATAATCGCATGGGATGGTGCTAAATATCACATTATTGCCAGTGAAGGCGGGCACGCCGATTTTTCGCCGACTAATGAGCGGGAAATAGCATTGCTCAGGTACTTACTGGAAAAATACCCTGAGCACATCAGCTGTGAACGCCTCATCTCCGGTGAAGGCTTGGTTAATATTTATCAATTTCTCAAACATATCAACTGCGCACAAACCAACCCGGAAACCGAGCAGCAAATGACCGAGCGAGATCCGGCCGCAGTCATAGGCGAAGCAGGCGTTGCCGGAAGCGATGCGTTGTGTGTTGAAGCGTTAAACCTGTTTTGCAGGTTATATGGCGCGGAATCGGGAAACTTGGCGCTAAAGTGCCTGCCTTATGGCGGTGTTTATCTGGCTGGAGGCATAGGTGCAAAAATCTTGCCCGTGCTGCAACAAGGTGAGTTTATGCAGGGTTTTTTGGCAAAGGGACGTTGTCGGGCCGTCTTGCAGAAAATATCGGTTAAAGTATGCACCAACCCGGAGGGCGCTTTGCTGGGCGCGTTAAGTTACGCCAAAAAAACGGCTAAGTTAGCACTATGAACATTGGCGGCCCTAAAGAAATAAAAGATCAGGATAACTGTCAGTCGATAGCCCCATTTTAAATGGTCTTACAGGGGGACTCTAAGGTACGATAGACACTAATGCCGATGTAGCTCAGTTGGTAGAGCAACTGATTCGTAATCAGTAGGTCGTGGGTTCGACTCCCATCATTGGCTCCATATAAAACAAATAGTTATCTATAAGCTGTATGACTGTTATTTAATTTAGGTAACATATAGGTAACAAATTAACAGAAACTTGGTGAAACATTGTGAGCCAATTTTGGGGTTCTCCTTTTCCTTTAAATTTAATTTGCTATTAATTTGTAGGTAATCCAGAAACCGGATAGCATCGAATCCAAGCTGGGAAGCCAATACTCAGCAATCATATTCATTAAGAGAAAGCGTTAAATTTCATCGATCAGTTAGTGGTTATTGATCGGGGCTTTATTCCAATATCAGCAGATACTCAACTTTTCAGATCCATTCCATAACTAATTGAATCGTTTTTCATAAAACGATCCATTTTGCATGAAAAGATTTAATCGCGATCTTGTGCTAAGCATCTCTCAGATCTATACCCTTGTCTAACTTAACTCCAGTGTCACTACTTCACTTTCTACGAAAGAGTCTCGCTAATTTTTAACGCTAACTAGGCTTTTTTTTTCGTCGCAAGATTCATAAAAAGCATCTCCGACTCTCTATGCAAAAAAATATCTAGGGAATTTCAATTATTTTTGAAAATATAATTAATATATAATTCAATAAATTGCGCAATAAGTAGCCCCTAAATTAGGGTTTTGAAGTCATTTCCTAAAATTTTGCTAAATCTGATATGGTAAAATGATATTACTAGCTGAGAAAAGCCAATGTAAGAAGGCTTGTAAAGAGAGTGACGTCGGAAAGTGTTACTAGCGCAATCCAACGTCGTAAATAGCAGTGCTTATGCGGGCACTTTTTCTAACCCAACTTTGGACAAGTACGGTCAAAAAAGCTAAAACGTTTTTTGCCACCCGATGAGGCGGTGATTGAATTCTACTCTCTTGCAATATGTGTTGCAATACTTGCGTTATTGAATAGTATTTTTGTGCGGAAACCACAAGATATTTTATGGCGCAGAAGCTCAGAACTGCATGATTCGTATGCGCGTCTATGCGTCCGAAAGGATAGCTGTGCGTAAATTTGATTCCGCCCAATTTTATTGAACTTGTCCATTGATTTCCATAATAAGGAATTTCAATGCAGAAAAATTTTTTAATTTGCTTTTTAACTTTTGTTCGGCCTCGGGACGTCCAAAAAATTTACGGGGTCTCTCGTCAATCTCTATGGCGTTATGTTCGCTCTGGCCGGCTTGAAGCTCCAACTGAGATTTCACCCAGCATCCGCGGTTGGAGCCGAGCGACACTTGATGCATTTTTTGGCATTATACCTGATACCGTAAATAATCACACATTATTGGATGATCGGCTGGTTTGCGAAGAGATTGTGCCGCCCAGTGTAAAAAAACTAGATAAAAAAGGGGGGGCAAATGAGATATTCAGTATCTGAAATTGAAGCTCAATTCTTGTCCGCCATCAACGATGTGGGTATACCTTAAGATGGTGACATTAATGGCGACTCCAAATCTCATTGTAATGGTCAACTAAAACAGGACACTTTCTTAAGCAGTCTTCCTATAGAATTCCCGCTCAAATTCCAGCGGGGACTGATAACTTAGTTTTGAGTGCATGCGTTTACCATTATAAAAAGCCAAATAATCAATAATGCTCAGCTTTGCCGACTCTTTAGTCCTGAATTTTTCATAGTTAAGTTGCTCGTGCTTTAAGCTTCGGAAAAATCGCTCTGTCGGCGAATTGTCCCAGCAGTCACCTTTACGGCTCATACTTTGCTGCATCTTCATCACCCCCAAATGTACCCTGTATTCGTGGCTTGCGTATTGGCTGCCCCGATCAGAATGATGCTGTAGGCCAGGCTCGGGCTTTCGCCTCCAAAATGCCATCTGCAAGGCATTGACACACAGCGAAGTTCGCATGTGATCGTCAATCGACCAGCCCACCACTTGCCTGGAAAACAAGTCAATAACAATCGCGACATAGAGCCAACCCTCAAGCGTCCAGACGTAAGTAATGTCGGTCGTCCAGACCTTGTTGAGGGCAGTGACATCAAATTGCCTATTTAATAGGTTAGGAGAAATTGCATCATTATGATCGCTGTCGGTGGTTACTTTGAACCGTTTTGGATAGCGCGGTTTCAATCCCAATTTCTTCATCAATTGTTTCGCTTTATAGCGTCCGACCTGAATATCTTCTTTTATGAAGGCTTCGGATAAACGGCGGGAACCATAAGTTTTCTTATTCTCCTCAAATAACTGAATTGCTTTAACTTCAAGCTGTTTTTGCAGAACTTTTTTATCAGTATCTTCAGGCGTTTTAGCCCACGCATAAAAGGCGCTGGTACTGACCAGCATGACTTTGCACAGCACAGTAACGGGAAAAGTCTTCTGTTGCTCTCTAATAAATCCGCATTTTATTGGAGTTCTTGCGCAAAGAAGACTGCGGCCTTTTTTAATATTTCGCGCTCCATCCGCAATTGTTCAACTTCTTTACGTAAGCGCATTAATTCCGACTGATCAGTTAAGTTCAAAATATTCTTCTTAGTTGGAGATAACGTTGGCCCTTTTTCGGCTCTTACCCAACGTCCAATAGCGCCCAGCGATACGCCTAAATTATCCGCTGCTTGCTTATGCGTATAGCCTTTTTCGTTAACTAACTTTGCCGCATCTTGTTTAAATTCAAGAGTGTATTTGGGTCGTTTATGTTTATTTTGTTCGCTCATTTTTCACCTCTGTTGACATTATAAATCTGTCTTTAGAAGTGTCCGGTTTAATTAGACCATTTCATAGCTTGCCGGTTTTGCGCTGATTGAGAGCGCTCATTATTTCTCAACCACAGAACAAGACGCCTATCAGACCGCTTTTGAAGCGGATATGATCAATTTACTGGTCGGGCCTCTGGCAGAAGCAAAACATGTAGCCCTTCGTGATGATGAACAGTTTAATGCCAAACTGGTTAATATTAGTGCTCTGCATAATTACGGCGGCACATCTGACCTTAACAAGGTTTATGAATATTTGAATATCTTTATCGCGACCCGAAGTAGGCACAAAGAAAAGGTAGCTGAGCTGTTTGACAAAGCCTTTCAGTTCATCAGCTCACCGACTCATTGGAAGGCCGTTGAAAGTCTGTCCGACTATATTCTAAAAAACAAGGAAAATATTATCAGCTGTGAAGAAGCGATTGCCGTACTGGATGAAAGCAAAACACCATAAATTAAGTGATAGTCGAGTGAGGTTGGCAAGCGTCTTTGTAATTATTCAGCCGCAGATTCAGCAGATTGCTGTTTATAATAAATAAGCCGCTTAACCAACAGTAGGTGCTTTAGGCGACGTTGGCTCATTTCCAAAATGCATGAGCAATCCCACCTCAATATTGCAACGGCTAGGTTCGATGAGAATAAATCGGCAAAAACGGATAGAAAAATAACGGGGAGCGAGGATTGTGTTCGTAAAGGCAACCGATTGGTCGCCTTTACGATGGAGTTTACCGAATTCGTCAGTCTCAAGGTCTGACGGTAAAAATCAGTTAATTGGGCAGAGCTGCTAACTTTTGTTGAACTTGAGCCGTGACATCAATCTGCTCACCAGCATAAATAACGCCATCGGTGAGTAATAAATCAAAGCTTTGATCTTTGGCTATACCCCGAATAACTTCAACGATATGACTTTGCAATTTACCCAACTCTTCATTACGACGCACATTAAAATCTTCGCTAAATTCCTGCTGGGCTCTCTGTGCATCTCTTTTCTTATTTGAAATATCTTTTTCTAATTTAGCTTGCTCGGATTTACCCGTCACAGCCGCATCTTTAGATATTTGTGCCGCCATGCTTTCGATTTCTTTTTGTTGAGCAACCAATTGCTTATCGCGCGGTGAAAACTCTTGTTCCAACCGTTTTTTAGCTTTTTCTGCTTGGGGGGCTTTTTCAAGGACTAAAGGGATATTAACAAAGCCAATCTTTAAATCAGCAAAACTCACATTGGTAATAAACAGCAGTCCTAAAAATAGGGCGATTTTCGTTTTCATTGTTAAACAGGTCTCCGGTGGTTATAGTGAAATTAAATAGCGATAAAAACAGGTAAGTTTCGTCAGATTGTATAAGGTAAACTAATTAAATTAAGAAATACTGGATTATCTCATAGTCTGCATTTACCCGTCTGGTAAGTGCGAAAGGTGTTGCCCGTTCGATTATAAGACGTTTTAACAATGAAGAATCCTCACGTTAGCCATTAAATATTTTTAATGGCTAACTCAGCATCAACTTCGTTTAGTACGCTTTGCTCGTCGTTTTTGCAACCAGCGGATTACACCGTTAATGAACAGCACCGGGCAAACTAGGCCAGATGAAAATACCAGAATCCGCCCCGACATGCCGAACGCCTGCTCCGAGTGCAAAGGCCATTGCCAATGCGTGAACACTTCGCCTGCCGTGCCGATAGCTTGATCGTTTACGTTCAGTATTGCACCGCTATAGCTAGGAGGGGCGGGAGTGTAAATCTCGACCCACGCAGGTGATTAATTAATCGGCGGATTCAACTCCGAAGTGCAATCGTAGTAATCATGCAGCTTCTTTCTCTTGCTCAGCAGAAAATAGCTCATGCGGCGTTTTAAAATTAAGTGTTTTTCGAGGGCGATGATTGAGCTTATGCATGACCGCCTCAACCTCGTCATCGGTTATGTTCTCAAAACTGCTCCCTTTGGTAAAGTATTGCCGAATCAAACCATTGGTGTTTTCGTTTAAACCGCGTTCCCAGGAACTATAGGGATGGGCGAAATACACGTCAGCGTTCAACTGCTCCTTTATTTTCTCGTGACCTGCGAACTCTTTGCCGTTATCCGCGGTAATCGTTAAAGTCTTATTCAAATAGGGCTGTAGCAATAGAATAGTGGCGTCAGTAACAACTTCGGCATGCTTGCTAGCCACCTTTTTTATCAGGGTGAACTTGGACACCCGCTCCACTATCGTTACTAAGGCGCCTTGATGATTCTTACCGATCACGGTATCGATTTCCCAGTCACCGATACGGGTCTTTTGCGCAACGATATCAGGGCGTTCATCAATACTAATACGGTTTCTAATCTGACCGCGCTTATCCTTTGACCCATATTGCTTTTTACGCTTCTTGTTGCTTTGTCGAAGATGCTTATACAGCGTACCGCCATGACTCTTATCGGCCCAGATATGCTGATAAATGCGCTCATGACTGATTGGGGTTTTTAACACCCCTGAGATTTGCTCTGGACTCCAGTCCAAACGGATTTTTTCTTCAATCTCAACGATGACTTCGGCGGTCATTTTTAGCGCTTTTGTCGCCTGTGTCCGCCGATTATCCGCTTTTATCTGGGCCTGCTTTGGGAAATAACCTTTTTTGCCTCGATTACGTCTCAGCTCTCGGCACATCGTTGATCTTGATACGCCCAGTAACTCAGACATCTCTTTCTGGTTTTTTCCTGCTTTATTTAATATCGCAATCTGGTATCTTTGTGCCGGGCTTAGCTGTTTATAGTTTCTCATGCGCTTTCTCGTCTTTGGTCGGATTGAAAAAAGCGTGAGACTATATCAGCTAACCTTTTTCTTTTCCGATTAGTGCCGATTGCACTTATGAGTTGAATCTAAGATCCATTAAATTGCCAGCCTAAGGCTCTCGACCAGCGGCGCCAAGATACCTTTAAGATTATCTCTAACGAATGGGTCAGCCTTTTCAGGTGAACCCGAATCATAAGGCGGTGCCGGATCGTACTCTGCCTGAAGCTGAATCGTCTGGGCATAAGTTTTTCCGCGCAAGGCAGCAACAATTTGTAAGCCGAAATCAATACCTGCAGTTACGCCGCCACCCGTAATCAGTTTGCCGTCCCAGACTACCCTCTGTTTTACGGGTATGGCGCCAAACTCCGGCAAAAGCTCCAGCATGGCCCAATGAGACGTGGCTTTTTTCCCTTTCAATAAACCGGCCTTGCCCAGCAGCAAACTACCGGTGCAAACGCTGGTCACATAGTTGGAAGTAGCCGCCCTGCGGACTATGAAGTCGATCAATTTGGCGTTCTTCATCGCCTCCAGCGTGCCGTTGGCGCCGCCGGGTACGAATAAAATATCCAGGGCTTCGGGACATTCGCTTGGGGTATGGGTCGGCACAATCGTTAAGCCCTCGCCGCTGGTCACCGGCTTCAGGTCATCGGTGGGGGAGATTAAGTAGATCTTTGCCCCCATCATTGAGGCAAACAGGTATTGTGGGCCTACCAAATCCAATGCGGCAAAGCCCGGATATAAGAGCATGGCAATATGCTCCTCGCCCATCATCTTAAAGTCTTCCCTAAGGCCCATAAGCGATTCATGGGCTTTGCGGGACACTGATTCAGCCTCAGCTTTACTTAAATGAGCGGATGCTGTTGTCTGCTCGGCATTCGATGCTTGGAGTTTGGCAGGCGCTTGGCAGCCCGAGAGGAAGGGGGCAAGACCGCCTCCCAATAAGGCCAGTTTAGTAAATTGGCGACGTTCCATGCCACGCTCCTTAAAATTTGACAGACCCAGTGACATAGGCGGATGTGCCTTCTGAAGTGATGACACGCCCACCCAAATAGCCGTAGGGTTGGAAATAGTGTTCATCGGTCAGGTTTTTTACCGTCGCCGCCAGTTTGAAACGCTGGTATTCATAAGCGATACTCGCATCAAAACTATGGTAGCCGTCGCTTTTGTACAGATTATTGTTTGACAGGTACGCTTGCCCTTGCGCATAAACACCGCCGCCAATACTCAGACCTTTGATCATTGGTTGCTGAAAGCGGTAGTTTGCCCACAGCCGGCCGGAGTTTTCAGGCACCATCGCCAGCCTGTTGCCTTCAGGAACGCCCGCCAAATTGTCTGTGTATCTGGCATCGGTATGGGCGTAGTTGGCAAGAATACTCAGTGCGTCGGTTGCTTGCCAAGTCAGATCGGTTTCAATCCCGCGCGAACGCTGCTGTCCTGCGGCTTTTGCGCGGCGTTGCAAATCGGTGTTGTCGGTTACCGCGACATTGCTACGTTCGATTTGATAGCCGGCTATCTGTCCGGTGAGTTGATGCGCGACATTGAGTTTAAGTCCGCCTTCAAGTGTTGTCGTTTCCTCCGGTTGAGGAGCGCCGACAAAGTTGACAAAGGGTTGTCCGCGCATTCCTTCGCTATAGTTGATAAATAAAGAATATTCATCGGTTAGGTCGAAAACGCCGCCTGCGCGGGGCAAAAACCGGGTCTTTTCGCCGTTGGAAATGACGCCCTGCGAAGTATGGTAATCAATGCCGACATGGCCTACTCTGACACTGGTTAATAAATGAAGCCGGTTATAGAGTGTGCTTTGTAACTGGGTATAACCGCCGTAAGTGGTGTTTTTTACGAACATGTTATCGACGCCCGCACCCGGTTGGCTATAAGACACAGGAAACGAAGGCGTAGTTAGATTTACGCTGCCTGACGAACGAAAATCCATAAAGCCTTTATCATCTAAATCGCTATGGTCTGCGCCGATTAACAAGGTGTTTTTAGTGGGGCCAGCATTAAACTTTGCCGTCGTATTGCCTAAAAAACTCAACTCCTCTTGCTTTTGAGACAATTCGGTATTGTACAAGAGCCAAGTGTTACCGAAAAATGGCCGATCGGCAGTAAACATGTCCGCACCCACTATTGACTGGGCTTTCTCGTTAAATTCCGATTGCGCATGACGAGCCTTGAGATTCAATGACCAAATACTGTTAAATTTGTGATCCAACGAGCCCCAAACGGCATTAGATTCGCTAAGGCTATTAGGTATATTCGAAGGACCTATAAAGGTAGTGCGGGGGATTGAAAAATTACCCGCTACCGTACCGGTGGCAGGCAAGCCTTGGTATTCCTGCTGATCCCACCTCGACACCTTGCCTTGCACTGTAAAAATTGTCGTATCGTTGTTAGTAAACGTTAATGTCGGGTTGAGGTTATAGCGTTGCGTATTCACGGTATCCAGATAACTGCCCGCATTGGTGTACTCGCCGGTAAAGCGAGCCAAAATGCTTTTAGTCAACGGCTGGTTAATATCGATATAGGGTTGGTAATAACTGTTGGTGCCGATTTTAAAACCCACCTCACGGGAGGCAACGGCTTTGGGCAGCTTGGAAACGATACTGACCAAGCCGCCAACAGGCGAACCGGAGCCGCCGCTGTAAAGTATGCCGTTAGTGCCTTTCAAGACTTCGATTCGCTCAATATTAACCGTACTTTCCCGATCGCCCGCATTGCGATACTGAGTAAAGCCATCAAGCAGTTGTTCGGCTGCAAACCCTCGGATGAGAGTGAATTCACTAGCGGGCGTAAATACGGGATTATTGGGAACCACGCCGCTGACATTGCGCAGACTTTCGCTGACGGTAATGTTTTGCTGATCGTCTATCAATGCCCGTTTGATCACCTGAATGGATTGCGGTGTTTCCATAATCGGTGTGTTGGTTTTGGTGGAGGCGCTGGAGTGGGTGGCTTTGTAAGATTTTGGATCGTCATCTACTTTCCCGGTGACCGTCATCGGCTTTAAGACAGTGGCGCTTTGCGCGGGCTTAACCGTCAACGTGCCGTTTTCGGCAACGCTGTGAACCAGGCCGCTACCCCCAAGCAATTTATCCGCCGCTTCAGCGGTGGTGTAATCGCCGACCAAACGCGGACTTTGCTTGCCTGCCGCAGTCTGTTCGGCGTACAGCATCGGCGCACCGGATTGTGCGGCGAGTGTTTGTAGTGCCGAGCCCAATGATTGCGCGGGGATGTCGAAGTGGTGTTTTTGTTGCTGCTCTGCGTAGGACGTGCTTGCGATGGCCGCCAACATAGCTGCGGTAAGCCGTTTCATCTTTAATGTCATTTATCCGTTTCTCCTTTGTTGAATTGTGTGTTCATAAGGGATAGACGCATGACTTTAAAAAAATCGTCAGGAATTTGAATTTATTTTTGCTGGGTCAATCTAAAAATTAAAGCTCGGCTATCTGTAATTGGATGCCGCCGATTTCAGCACGATTTCATGCTCGCCGACGTGGTCGATGTTAACCGGCAGGATTGCGGCTATCGCGTTAAGCGTGTCGTCGAGTTCGGCGGTATGAAATGTGCCGCTGATCCGCAGCTTGCCCAAGGTTTCATTCTGCAAGCGGATGCGGGTGTCGTGGTAGCGCGCTACTTCGGCGAGAACATCGTCGAGGTGGCGGTCGCGGAACACCAAATTGCCTTGCCGCCACGCGGTGAGTCCGGCGACATCCTGGCCTTGCAGCGTTTGAAATTCGCCGTTGTCATTAAAGGCCAATTGTTGTCCTGCCGTCAGTTCGCGCTTTCCCGAGGCTTGCACTTCGACTATGCCTTCTTGTACGGCGACGATGACTTGTTCGGGTTTGATGTAGACTTCAAACGCAGTGCCGATGTCGCGGATGCGTCCGCTACCGGCGCGTACTTCAAACGGGCGTTCGGTATTGTGGGTTACGGTAAAAAAAAGCTTCGCCTTTTACCATTTCGACATCGCGCCGCCAACGATTGAAATGGACGCGCACCTCGCTGTCGGTATTGAGTTCAATACTGGACCCGTCGGCTAAGTTGATAGTTTGACGGCCTCCTTTTTCGGCAATATAGGAATGCGGAACACCTAACCAGCCATTCGGCATAAAGGCGGATAAGCCCAAGGCCAGCAACAGCGATGCGGCGGCGCTGTATTTAAACAAGCGGCGAGGCGATTTGCCGCGGTAGCGCAAGGCCGCATCCCGTGCTGGAAAGTTCATGGCTTTAAACGGCTCCATCCAATCCCATTGCGCCTGCGCCGTTTCATAGGCCTGACGGTGGCTGGCACTTTCTTCCAGCCAGATGTTGAAAGCATGGCGCTCTGTCTCCGTACAATTTTCCGAACGGATGCGCAGCAGCCAATCAACAGCCTGTGCGTGTACTGAATCGGGAGAGGGTAGGGTGGTTTTCACGCTGGTTTATAGCCTTGTCGGTTTTATTTAAGTTGGATTATTTTAGCGTAATAATGCTATAGACGTTCGACGGCTCAATTATCGTCAACTTTCTAGGCTTGCATAGCGCTAAGGCGCGCGCTGATATGATGCATGGCGTGTTTTACGTAGCGCTCGGAAGTGCTCACGGAAATGCCAAGGCGCACGGCGATTTCGGCATGCGCACAACCCTCAATGCGGAACAAAACAAAAGCATGCCGGTGCAATTCCGGCAACTCGTCCAGCCATTCGGTGAAACGCTCAAGCGCTTGGTGTGCTTCCGAATGGCGCTCGGGAGATAAATGATCATTCGCCAGATTTTCAAGGTCTGCGTCCGGTTCAATATAGCGCTCGCGGGTTTTTCGCCTACGATGGCGATCCACGGCCATATTGGATGCAGTCGTGAACAAAAAGGCTCGCGGATTAAGGATGGTTTCTGGATTGGGGACTTGCGACAGGCGCAAAAACGATTCCTGCATAATGTCGTCAACATCCTGCTCTCTAGGCCAGCGCCCTCGAATAAAGGTGCTGACCTCGTGGGCATGTTTCAGGAACAGGTTATGCAGAAAACTGTGTTTGGATTCAGGCATCGGTTGCGCAAGACAGGAGTGGTTTTGGAATATCAAGCAACATCCATGCCTTTTTAAGTTTTTTTAATATCAATGGCTTGATAATTATTCCAAAAAAATTATGT
>Ga0160181_112451_pt1 | contig 19292 bp, 19 predicted proteins | sample met4stb_3_FD_108557 | JGI IMG/M metagenome (GOLD analysis project Ga0160181, IMG submission 108557) | Synthetic bacterial communities of pure cultures from sediment of Lake Washington, USA, under low oxygen conditions - MT... | ecosystem: Engineered > Modeled > Simulated communities (microbial......
AAAAAAGCCCCAAACTTCGGTTCAAAAATTGATACGCGCTACATGCGAGGTATGCATGTGTATAAGAAAAAGATGATTATGCTGCTGGACGTTGATAAATTGCTCAATCCCGATGAGGTTGAGGGTATTGAAAGTTTGGTGTGACAGGTGAGAATTGTCGCAATAATTAATCAGAAAGGCGGTGTTGGCAAGACGACTACGACTGCAAATTTATGCCATGCGATTGCAGAATTGGGCTCAAAAGTTACCGCTATCGATCTTGATCCACAAGGCCATTTAGCCGTTTCTTTAGGTATTACAGCGCAGGATATTGGCGGTATTGATGAAGCTATGCTGAAAAAGAAAGAAGTTCATCAGCAGCTTATTTCCGTCAGGGATAATCTGCAATTAATTACATCAGGATCAAAACTTAAGGATATTGAGCAGTTAACCGGCAATAATTCACCTCGCGGTGTTTTATTAAAAAATGCCTTGCATGGAAATCTTACAGATCAGGACTTTGTTTTTATTGATTGTCCACCCTCTTCAGGATTGCTGGTTGCGAATGCATTGATTGCAGCTGACGAGATTCTAATTCCTATGGCCAGTGATTTTCTTGCCTTGCAAGGATTATCCCATCTAATGGGTACGATTAAGAGGTTTGAGAAGGCTTTGCAGCGGAAATATAAAACATTATTGGTGATGTCGCGATATTCACCCAATAGAAGAATATCGAGTCAGGTATTAAATGTTTTACTTACGCATTTCCCTGAGCAAATATTAGCAACAGTCGTTAGAGAAACGGCATTGCTTGCAGAATGTCCCAGCTTTGGTAAAACAATTTTAGAATATAGTCCGAAAAGTCGTTCGGCAAGGGATTTTCGTAGCCTTGCTCATGATTTTCTTGAAAGCAAGGTGATGTATGGCAACAAGTGAAGAAAATAATTTAATCGGATACGATCCTCTAGCGTGGATGGATAGCGATACCGATAAAAATGAAGATCATTTGATTACGGATGATTTAATAGGGGATAGCGATGAAAGTGCAATTTTAAATATAACTAAAGAGAATGAATTAGTAATAGATGAAATTGAGGACGAAAGCGCTAGTGCTTTGATAGCAGAAATGGCTGACGACTACACCATGGATGCAAGCGCGCAGGAAGCAGCTACCGATGATTCGGTATCAGGGGAAACGGAGGGTTCTCAAATTGATTTAGACGCTACGTTGACTATTCAGAATGTAGTCAAGTTGCACGAAAAGCTGAAGAATTCATTGGCCATGCATGATGAAATCGAAATAAATGCATCCGACGTATCATCAATAGATACAGCTACTTTACAATTGCTTGTTTCATTGAAAAAAAGTGCAGTTAAGTTACAAAAGAAAGTAACCATTATTTATCCATCCCCACGATTTGTTGAGTCTGCCCACTTGCTGGGTTTGTTGGATGTACTCGATGTTCATGACGCGTGATTTTTGACGGACGGGAAATAGTTTAAAGATGGCCATTGTTGAGAAGGTTCGCGAATTTAAATTCACTGCGGATGACTTTAATTTTTTAAGAAAATTGTCCAATGAACATTCAGGTATCCAGGTTCCTGATGAAAGATTTGATATGTTCTATTCCAGGCTGTCCAAGCGGGTAAGGAAACTCGGACTGGCGGATTTTAAGGAGTATTGTCAGTATCTTAAGAATTACCCGGATCACGAGTTTACTGAATTTATCAACGCCATAACAACCAATCTAACCGCATTTTTTAGGGAAATGCATCATTTTGACTATGTCCGTGATGTTGTTATTCCAGAAGTCTTGATTAGGAATAAAACCTCAAAGCAAATCAGGGTGTGGTCCGCCGGTTGCTCGACTGGTGAAGAGCCTTATTCCTTAGCGATTACCTTGCTGGAAAATGTACCCGTCGACTGGGATATTAAGATCTTGGCAACTGATTTGGACACTAATGTTTTACAAACAGCATCGGAGGGTATTTACACCGAAGATCGTGTCAGTGACTTATCAGAAGATATACTTAAACGGTGGTTTATGCGCGGTAAATCATCGCAGTCCGGCCAAGTAAAGGTAAGACCTCAATTACAGCAAATTATTCAGTTTAAAAAGTTAAATTTGATGCAAGATTGGCCGATGAAATGCCATTTTGACTTTATTTTTTGTCGCAATGTTCTGATTTACTTTGACCGTGAAACCAAGACATTGCTTGCGCAAAGATATGCTCAAATGTTATCTAGCGGATCATGGTTATTTATCGGACATTCAGAATCATTAAACCAGCTTTCAAATGAATTTGAGTTGGTTGCATGTACCAGTTACAGGAAAAATACGTAAATACTAATGAGTGCTAGCAATGAGATTGGTCTACCTTCCATCGACGGTTTTGATCACATTAACAGGTATATGGATAAAGAGCGTGGTGTGATTGCCGCAAAGATTTTGCCCGGTGAATACTACGTAACTCAAGATGATGAATTGATTACAACCGTATTAGGGTCTTGTATATCGGCATGTATTAGGGACAAGGTATCAGGATTAGGCGGAATGAATCATTTTATGCTGCCGGAAACCACAGCCGATAAACTGAGACAAGGCAATGAAGCGGTTGTCGGCAACGCAACCCGCTACGGGAATTATGCCATGGAGCATTTAATTAATACCATTTTGATGAATGGCGGCAAAAGAAAAAACCTGGAAGTTAAAGTATTTGGCGGCGGTAAAATCATTCCAACCTTAACTGATGTCGGTCTTAAAAATATTGACTTTATCCTGGAATATATTGATACAGAAGGGTTGCCGCTATTATCTCAGGATTTAGGCGATATTTATCCCAGGAAAATAATTTATTTTCCTAGGACAGGCAAAGTCGGGATGAAGAAAATCGAGCATTTGCATAATGATACAATTGTAAAAAGAGAGCGACAGTATTTTAACAATATTAAAAATGCACCTGTTGAAGGTGATGTTGAGCTTTTTTAAGAGTATGCAATGAACAAAATACGTGTATTGATTATTGATGATTCATTGTTAATCAGAAAGGTTCTGACTGAGATTTTAAATTCCTCTTCGGATATCGAGGTAGTTGGCACTGCGGAAGATCCTCTTATTGCCAGAGAGATGATCAAGGAATTAAATCCGGATGTATTGACCTTGGATATTGAAATGCCGCGCATGGATGGAATAACTTTTTTACGTAATTTGATGCGACTCCGGCCCATGCCTGTTGTGATGATTTCAGCGCTCACAGAAAGTAACGCTGAAGTGACTTTAACTGCCCTGGAGTTGGGAGCGGTAGATTTTATAGCTAAACCGACAATGGATGTAGAAAATACATTGAATGACTATGCCGAGGACATAATCGCTAAGGTAATAGTAGCATCGCAGGCTAATATTAGAAGACTTGAATAATGAAGTTTAAAATTGGAAATTCTGAAGTGGCTGCACTGAATATTACACGGAAAAAACGTGTGAATGTCGGGGCAAAAAAACTTCATGAATTCCAGCAATGATGCAATCGCTTAAAGTAAAGTGGTAGCAATCGATATTAAAAATGCACCTATTGATGGTGGCGATGGGCTTCTTTTAGAGTGAGTTTATGGGTAAGATACGCGTACTGATCATTGATGATTCTGCATTAATCAGGAAAATACTGACTGAAGTGCTAAGTTCGTCACCCGATATTGAGGTCGTCGGCGCGGCAGCAGATCCTCTTATTGCCAGGGAAATGATCAAACAATTAAATCCGGATGTGTTGACTCTGGATATTGAAATGCCGCACATGGATGGGATAACCTTCTTAAGTAACTTGATGCGCTTAAGACCAACTCCGGTTGTGATGATCTCCACACTGACTGAACATGGTGCAGAGGCTACTTTAAATGCCCTGGCACTAGGCGCTGTAGATTTTATTGCCAAGCCTAAAGTTGATGTTGTTAATACTCTGAATGACTATGCCGAGGAAATTATTTCCAAAGTTATCGTTGCGGCACAAGCTAAAGTAGGAAATATTCAGAATAGAGTGGTTAAGCCCAAAAGTCCTGCAGCCACAGTTCCTGAGATTTCAGAGAAACATTCAGTTGATGTTATTCTGAAACCGGCCCCCATAAAAACACATATTAGTCCCACCAATAAGATAATTGTCTTAGGGGCTTCAACGGGGGGGACGGAAGCGATTAAAACAGTAGTTAAAGGATTTTCGTCAGATACCCCGCCTATTTTAATAACGCAACATTTACCCGCTGCATTTAGTCAGTCATTTGTTCGGCATATCGACCTTGCAACGGAAATGTCAGCTTGTATTCCCCAGCATGGTCAGACGGTTGAACCCGGCAATATTTACCTTTCACCCGGAGACAGACACATGTTGGTGATCAGAGAGGGAGGTAAATATATTATTCATTTAAGCGATGGACTGCCCGTGAATCGTCATAAACCGGCAGTTGATGTTTTATTTCGTTCAGCCGCGCAATGTGCGGGTGCTAATGCCATTGGTGTGTTATTAACCGGTATGGGCGCTGACGGTGCAATGGGCATGAAAGAAATGCATGATGCGGGCGCTAAAACAGTTATTCAGGATGAACAATCCAGTGTGGTTTGGGGTATGCCGGGTGCTGCATTCAAGTTGGGATGCACTGACTATGTCGTATCGTTAGAAGAGGTTTCGCATAAGGTTTTAAGCTTGGTTAAGTCAGGCAATGCCGGCAAGGTTCTTTAACAGTATCTTACCCGTCTTTTTCGGATGTAGTTGGCAACGTTTTCTTATATGGATATATTCGTAAGGACTTACCATAACAGGATCGGTAACGTATTGCGCCACATACAGAATTTTAAAAAATGTTACTTTCACGCTGTGTAATTAAATATGACTAATCAGACCAAATCACAATTTATTGCAGTAGCTTCAATTACCTCGGAGTTAAGTGCGGTCATGGTGGTGGCTAAGGAAATATCATTAGCAGCGGCCAATGCCAAGGCTATTGCATTCAGGGCTGGAGATAAAGCAAAAGGATTTCAGCCGATTACTGACTTTATTAATGAATTGGCTAAGGAAACAATTGAGCTGGTTACTAATATCAATATATATGCGTTGGTGCTATATCGATTAACTGTCGATGAATTCCAAAAAACGGCTGCTTATAATAAATTTGAGTTGGCAGCAAAAATGGCTGAAGGTGCCGTTTATGCCAAATCTATGCAGGAGCCGGTGGATCATGCAAGGCTTTCAATGCAAGATTGCCAGAGGCAGTTTAAACGGGATGTTTCGCAACTGCTAGGCCAACTTGAAGCGGTGATGCATCATGCGCGTGCCGCACGGGTTATCGCTGCAAACTCAAGAATCGAGGCATCACAGGCCGGTGAATATTTGCAGAGTCTGCAGGCAGTTGCTGAAAGTGTGGATAAAGCCGCACATACCATTCATGATAATGTGCAGCGTTGCAGAATCGCATTATCCATTTATCGCAATAGCTGAATAGCTTAACTCAAAAGGCATTGTTTTTTATGAAAACGACCAAGATATATGAAGGATCGCATCAATGGATTATGTTTGGAAGGGATGAAGGCAAGCCCAACAATGTAATCGATACCAACCAATATGTAGTGCGTACGGCTAACCGCTGCCTGCTTTTGGATCCAGGTGGCGCAGAGCTGTTTGCTCCGATGATGGCGGCTGTGTTGCATCACGCTCCTGTAGATCAAATAACGGATCTATTCGCTTCGCATCAGGATCCTGACGTGATCTCATCGCTGGGTTTATGGGATCAGGCTTTAACAAATGCCAAGCTCCATGCGCCGGCAATTTGGGAAGGTTTTTTGCGGCATTACAGCTGTGAATCAATAGAATATGTGCCTATTCCGGATAACGGCGGAACCATTAAATTAGATTCTGTGGAATTGCAGATTATACCCGCCCATTATTTGCATTCATCCGGGAATTTTCATGTTTATGACCCTCAAGCTAAAATTCTGATGACAGGGGATGTAGGGGGAGCTATTGAGGGTCCTGATGCCCCTGTGTTTGTTGATAATTTTGCTGCGCATGTTGAAAAAATGCGTTATTGGCATCAACGATGGATGCCGTCAAATCAGGCAAAAAGAGTCTGGATTGAGCGGGTAAGAAATCTTGATATTGATATTTTGGCTCCACAGCATGGACGGATGTTTAAAGGTGATGATGTCAAACGGTTTTTAGACTGGTTTGATGCTTTACAGGTAGGAATTGCTGTTTAATCAATTTTAAAAACGTGACCAGTTACATTTGAAGAGGGAACGATATTGAAGCCTATTGGTTCATTAACGTTTCGTGCTTGTATTGAAAGCTGGTTACGATATAAATTAGATAACTGAATGTTGTTAGACTTTTAAGGGCGGTATTAATTTAGCGCCTTTTTTGCTACGAGTCATCTGAAATAAGTCTTTACATCAAAAGCGTCATCGACTGGATAGAGTAGATAATGCGGCTAGTTATGACACAAACCATCACAACTCAGGGTTGAAATGTTGGCCTCTTTTAGAGGCCAAGTTCTCACAGCCCCATCTTTCGCGGAATTTTGGAAATGATTCCAAAATTCCGATCATGCTTAAAGCCTCCAGTTGTAAATAAGCGGGGCGGTATCAATCGTTTTGAGCTGGATTTGCAATATATCTAAAGCGTATCGGGTTAAAAGCGATAAAAATTGTAACTGGTTAAAGGTTGAATAGCTTATCTGCTTATTGGATGTTGTTTATGCACAGATTGATTTTGTTGTAATAAATATTGAACCACAGCTTGAGGCAGGTGCCGGTTATTAAGGTTTTATAATGGCAACCTATTGATTATTAATTATAATAATTTTTTGTATAAAAATACTACAATTTAACAAAGAAGCAGGTTTTATCGAGGCTGAACGGCGTTATTTATAGCTTATGCACAAAGTTATACACAGGAATTGTGGAAAAGATTGTAGGGGCTTGATTGTTGAATTTGAATGATGAAGAGAGCAGAAAAATTCAAAAAAAGGGGAGGCTAAATAAACAATTAAATTTTCCTCTCATAAATAGCCCCATACATCTAAAAGTGGTAGTGGCCTAATAGAAACGGACACCCGATAGGGTTGAGTTGAGTAAATCACCTAAAAACGGGTGTTCTAAAGATGAATAAATTCCCCTAAACTGCTCAAGTCATTTCGTGTTCGTTCTTTAACGAATCAATGCCAAGATTAGCCAGTTCATCTGCCCTGTCGTTATCTTTATGACCTGAATGGCCTTTTACCCAAAACCATTCAATATTGTGCCGTTGAATGGCGGCATCCAGCCTGCGCCACAGGTCTTCATTTTTAACAGGTGTTCTGGAGGCGGTTTTCCAACCGCGTTTTTTCCAGTTGCTTATCCATTCTGTTATGCCCTGCATGACATATTTCGAATCGGTATTGATCTGCACCGAGCAGGGCTTGGTCAGGATTTCCAGCGCCTGGATTGCCGCCATCAACTCCATGCGGTTGTTGGTGGTGTCCGGGTCGCCGCCGTAGATTTCCTTAATAGTTCCCTTGTAGCAGAGTATTACGCCCCAGCCGCCCGGACCAGGATTACCGCGGCAGGCGCCATCGGTGTAAATAATGACGGAATCAGTCATGTTCGTTTAGTTGTGTAGTCGGTGAGTTAAGCGGGTTTGTCAGAATTAAACGGGGGTTTAACGCGCGTACCGGTGTTAATGGAATCAGGTTGTAACGGCGTTTGATAGCCTTAATCGCATAAGCGGTCGATGTGAGCGAGTGCCCTCGGGTTATAAATTTCCCATGAGTCGATTTCACCGTATCCAAATTAAACTCCGACGATACGGTTACTTCAAAATTTAATAGCTTTAGCCAGTCCAAAACTCTTGAGCGGGAAATAAAGTGCCCCCCCCAGGAATCGGCCATTTTTTTATCCCACAAATACTGGTATCGAATCCATAGGCTCCAAGGATTAAAATTCAGTATGACCAATATTCCTTCCGGCTTCAAAACACGTTCTATTTCCCGCATGGTTTGAAACCGAAAGGCATCAAACTCCAATAAATGGGGCACTATAATCATATCAATGCTGTTACTTTGCAAGGGCAGGCTGTATGCTTTGGCCTGGATTTTTCTGGCCTTATTGCAGCCCATGCTTTTAGCATCGAGTACCGTAAAATTTTTGTATAAAGTACAGTCGATAAACTCACTTTCCCAGTCTAATCCGCCAATCTGCAAGATAGTTTGCTGACAACTGACGGTAATGGACCGTTGTAAATAGTCGGCTTCAAGCTGTTGTAGCAGCTTGCCTCTAGGGGTTTGATACCAGGCAAATAAGAAATTACGTTTCATGTGCGAATTCTACACTATCTGACTTTGATGATTTTCAATAAAAACAAGCTATAATAGTAACATTCTAATAATAAACTTCACTCTTAATAGGCTTAGACGATGCGCGTTAACTTTAACAGGTCAGTCAAATTTTTATTAGTGTTGATCTTTTTAATTGCAACAGGCTGCTCTACAACCTCAAAAGACTCTTTTAACGATAGGCCGCCTGCCAGCGCTGAAATGGATAACAGCTATGTGAGACATGCTCTCCATCCGTTCGGCAAACAAAAATACAATGTACCATCAAAATACAAAAATACGGTTTGGGAGCGATTAATATCGTTATATTCGCTACCCGAAATTGAAAACGAGCGGATTGATCGCGAGATAAACTGGTATTTACGACACCCTGCCTATCTTGCCAGAGTTCAGCAACGAGCGGAACCTTATTTGCATCTTATACTCGACGAAGTCGAAGCAAAAAATATCCCCGGCGAATTGGCTTTATTGCCTATCGTTGAGAGCGCCTTTCTGCCGGAAGCCTACTCAAAAAGCGATGCGTCAGGACTCTGGCAATTTATACCGGCTACCGGTCGTCTGTACGGCCTTCAACAAAACGCCTGGTACGACGGTCGCCGCGATGTTTATGCCTCAACCAAAGCGGCAACCTCTTTTCTTAAACACTTGGGCGAGACTTTTGACGGCGACTGGCATCTTGCGCTGGCCTCCTACAATTACGGCAAAGGCAATGTAAGAAAAGCGATCGAAAAAAAATGAAAACCTCAATCTGGCAACCGATTACTGGTCATTAGATCTTCCCAAGGAAACGGCGGACTATGTGCCGCGGTTGCTGGCTATCGCCAGAATATTTGCCAATGCCGATAAATACAATATTGATTTACAACATATCCCCAATAAGCCTTATTGTGAGCTTGTCGATGTCAAATCCCAACTGGATTTAAACAAAGCTGCCGAACTGGCTAATACGCCGCTGAATGAATTTTTAAAATTAAATCCCGGTTTTAACCACTCAAGCACAGCGCCGCAGGGGCCGCACCACTTACTAATTCCCGTTGCCAAAGCGCAATCATTCAAACAAAACCTGGCTCAACTGCCCTATGATGAACGGGTCGATATGAAGCGTTACCATGACGAGACAATGGCGCAAATTCGACATGATCAAATCCAGACTACCCCAAACCAACACAAAGTTAAAGCCGGTGAAAACCTCGTATCTATTGCCGACAAAAATAATACAACGCCCCAGTCAATTCGTCAGGCCAATCATTTAACCAGTAATTCCATCCACTCCGGCATGCTTTTAAAAATGCCGACGGCACAAAAATCAGCGGATACCCAACTCGCCGTCAAAACAGCTAGCAATAAACCCGGAAGCGCCCAGACCTATGTCGTAAAACCAGGCGATACATTCTGGAATATCGCGCAGAAGTTTTCGGTTAGCGTTAATGATATAGCGAGCTGGAACAAAATTACTGCAAAATCTGCATTGGTTTCAGGCCAGAAGTTGACCATTAAAGCCGCTAATCAACAGGCTGTAGCTGCATCTGCTGCCGGGATTCGTTCAATTAGCTATACCGTTAAGCAAGGCGATTCGCTGGCACAAATTTCCCGTAAATTTAATGTCTCAATCGCAGACCTGCGTAAATGGAATCCACCGACCATAAGCAATGCACTTACTCCAGGTAAAAAACTGAAAGTGATTCTTAATACTTGATGGGCGGCTGTACAGTCTACGGCTTGGATCCCGCTTTAAGTGGGAAGTCCGATATTCTTCTAGATCAACGCCCGATTAATGCAGTGCTTAAGGTATTTACCAAAGCGTCATTGCCGCGGGCTTTGACATAATCAATTACCACAGGAATAAACTGTTGAACCATCGCAGGCGACATGCCTTGCTGCTGAAAAGCAGAAACCACAGAAATCAAATTCCCTGCCGTTCCACCCGAAGCGCCTGCTATAGAAGACAATTGTCCCGCCAAACCACCCTGTTGCGATAGGGCAGGCGCAGCAGCCCCCAGCATTCCCTGCATACCCGGAACCGACTGCTCCAGCTGGGTAAATGAATCCGTCGACATCTTGGTTTTAGCAATCTGAAACAAAGCGCCCGCGCCTCCTTGAGCCTGAGCTCCCGTCACGCCTGTTCGCTGCATTAATAATTCGGCCAGACTGCCGGGCTGCACCGATTGGGCTGCATTATTAACAGCCTGTTGACCCTGCTGCAATGCTTGTCCTGTATTATTTGCCTGACCATTGACGTTGCTATTGACAGCATTAAGTACATCTTTCCAATTTGCGGCATCGGCATTGTTGACCAAAGCCACAGAAATAGCCAACGACGCACAGAGCGTTAGAATCGTTTTTTGCTGCATAGTTTCCTCTCATTGAGTTAAGTCAGTGTTTAAAAAGCCGATAGAATACCGGATAAAACTTATATTGAGATTAAGCCGGGAGTTTTCGAATGATACGCCTCGTATTGCTGTAGGTAGGCTTTGCGCCAGCAAACCGTCAACAATGCACAATATCAGAAAAGATAGGGCGTATTGGAAAAGTCCGGAGTTAAATGGCCCGTTCATGGCGGATTGCTTAAAGGCGAATCTGCCCAGCTTTATCGCACAATCGCCAGAACAAGCGACAGCGCAAAGAAGCACCAGCCCAATGCCCGAAATGTATCAGCAAACCGCTTATAGTTTGTTTCATTGTTGATTACAAGACATGCGCAAATAAAAGCGCCATACATAACCCATGCGGGAATATCGTGAAGATGAATGCCTTTGCTTCGCTTGCCCGGAATGTAGAGATCGTTAACCCAAATCCCATAGCTGCCGTAGAGCAACAGGATTATCGAAAATAACGTATTCGTGATCCGTTCATTCGGAGGTATGTGATTAGGGGTATATGAGTCGCTCATCATGCATCACGAAAAGCTAACCGGGTGCGGTCCGGTTAGCTGAAAAATAAAACGGCATAATAACCTCGCTTCGGTTGAGGGCAAGGTTAGGTATTAGTTTTTACTCTGACTCCAATCAACTTGCAAAAACAGCCCCGGTTTTTCTCATTTATGCAGCGACTGGCTTCAACATCGAAGTTTTCCCCACCATAACATCCACCGCTTTCAACAATCTTTTAAAAACGGACTGTTGGAGATAAGGGATGTTATGTTTTTTGCACAACGCCATCACTTGGGGCTGCACTTTTTGATATTGACTTAACGGCATATTTGGCCACAAATGATGCTCGACTTGATAATTCAACCAGCCGTAAAAAAAGTCATTCAAATTAGAACCCGTCGGATAATTGACTGATCCTAAAATCTGCCGCAGATAAAACTCGCCTTTGCCTTTGGCTTTTTCGTCAAACATCATCACATCATCCCCGGCATGATTCGGGATCATCACCAGAAAACTGTGCATATTGGTGAAAATTTCCGCCAGAATTGAATTAATCAACACGCTGATAACAGCAAAACTTCCCAACGGTAAAAACAGCAAAGGCAGCAACACAAAGCGATAGGCGATGTAAGGCAAAATACTTTGCAGCCAGAATGATCTGCCCTGTTCGGTAAACAGGCTCCACGCGCCAATGCGGGTCATCACGGGTTTAGGCTCACCCTGCTGTCTGGCGGAATTTAAGTGCAATTCCTTATGGGTTCTGGGCGTGTAATAAACCAATTTCCATATCCCGGAAAAAAGCGCCACGATCACATAGCGTAGCCACATCGGCAGGCCTGATTGTCTTAGCCATTCCATATTGTGTTGCGCATTATTGGGGTCGGCTTTTTCACCCAAACTGTAATGATGCAATACGTCATGCTCATGATGCCAGCCCGCGACAGTAAACCAGTCCGGCCAATCCATAAAGCGTCGCCAACCTTGCGCGAATTTTTTGCTGGTGTAATTTTTATCGACACCTTCAACTTTGTCGTAGGCTCTATGAACAATCGGATGCCCTACTTGTGTCCAGCGCGTGAAACTGCCTTGGCTGATTAACAGCGCGGAAATGGGATTAGGGAAAATCCAGGCCGTGCCGTAGCCGATGATGGAACAAATTTTCCCCCAGCGTTCCATTCTTGTTAAATGCTCAAAATCGTCAATGCCGATATTGGCTAAAGCTTGTTGATGAATTTCGTTGATGTCCTTGGCTAATTGCTCGCGATCTACCGATTGATAACTGTGTAAACTCAAAACTTGCTGCCCCTGTAAGTGCAATTGGTGGGAGGTTGAATAACTTCGCTGTTGCGGTGAAGTTGGTGATGGTTGAAAAACTGACCAGAATAGGGCTTTATCGGTTATTTTCCTAATTATATTGTCGTCCCGGCGCTCTGTGGCGCTATTCACGGTTAGGAATTTATAGTTTTATTTTCAACAAGTATTTTGCGGACGGTAACTTTTCATTAGCCACCGGTAATTTAGGGCACAAAGAGGGGCTTGCGTTATCAAATTCAAGGCAGTTATGTGTGATATTGCAAGCCCTGTTTTTGTGTTTTTCGTTAGTCTGTAGCCTGTGGGCGTTTTCGCGTAGCAAACCGCCTTACAGCTTTTTCACTCGCTAGAATTTGTCGGATTGCCCAAGCCGCAACCAAGATGTGAAATATTTTTGAGTTGTGATATTGCTAAACTCATTGAGAAAACCCAATTTTTTCAGCCTTATTTTAATTGCCTGCCGAGAAACCTTAAACCGTTTCATTAACGGTGATGTAACGTTATAGTATGCAGCTTGATTACATCTCTGATCATCTAAGTACAGAACCCCAAACCCGCGATTTGACAGCCCATTTCTTTCTGCAACAGTTTTAAAAGTTTCAATAAATTGATTCTTTGGCAATAATAGGCACGAAGCAAATTGATTGGCTTGCCACTCCATTCTCATTACATCTTTTATACCTACTTCATTCGGTTGCTCAATATTAAGCGATGATTCATGGCATTTTTCACCACGCATATATTGAGAATGCCCCAAAAGGAAATGTCCCAGCTCATGAGCCAGTGTAAACCGTTTTCTTGCTTCATTTTTATGTTCTTCATTAATGAGTATTTCCAAAGACTCGAATAATATTTGTCCTAAGACTCCTTGCGGTAAATCCAATGTCTCCACGACTTTTAAGCCGTGCTTATCTTTTAGTAGACTGCACAAGTCATCCAAAGGAACTTCTCCAAAGGAATAGCCTATTTCAGATAAAAGACCTTCACACAACTTCTCAATTTCAGACTCTTCAAGGTATTTAACGAACAATTCATCTTTACCCACAATGTTTTCAGCTGAACTAATCGCCTTTATGTAATCTTCGTCTTGACCCTGTTTGATAAGATAATCAATAAATAGTCTTATTGAATTGGTGTATTGTTGGTGAATGTATCCGTAGAAATCAAAATACTTACTTTCGTAATTACTTGAATGTAATCCTTTATAAGCAGTAGACCACTCATTTAAGGCATAACTGGCAGATACGATACTTGAAGGGGATCTTGTTAGTATCCAGTCAAGGTTATCTCGATCATAATACCTTAATAGGCCGATTCCCTTAGATTCAGAGAAATTAAAAGCTCCCTCCTGAAAGGCATTATTAGATACCACAATCGTGTTAATTTTTCCGGCAGATATTTGTTGAGCCTTAGTATAAAACTCCTCAACATCATCAACTGGAACTTTGTGGTTGTAGTTTTTGCATTCAATCAGAACTAATTGAGAGTATGTTTCTTGATTCGGTAAGAATATTTCGATTGAGATGTCAAATATAATATTTTTTTTCGATCTTGAGAGTAATAGCTTTTCTTTTGGTATATTCTGCAACATTCCTTTCTTGCCCAAAATCTATCATTAGATATATCGTCTCTAAATTGCTCGAATACTTTGTTTTCTAGCTTGTCGCCTTTTTTTACCGTATTCATATAAAGATATTTCGATCATGAAAGCCTAACTAACAAAGGAGGGTAGGTCTGTCACTGTGCATACCTCTAAAAATAAATGCAAACACAGGTATCAAAATCTACAATAGAAAAAGATAATAAACCTAAGCACTAGAGGCCGCAATACTTTCATCTCGTATCCAGCGGCTGGTATAAATGACTATCCGATTGCATATTGATAAACGAAGTTCCTTAGTCGGGTTAGCGATAGCTTAACCCGACTAAGGCGTTATTTTACCGTGTGTCTGGTTACGTTATCTCGTACGATCAATTATCTACCCCAACCTTGGCTAAACGGCATGAAACATTTTTGTAGTAATCAGTCACCAAGATGTTCAACACGTAAATAACTCTCCGACTGCATATCAATCAATCTCGACACCGTCCGTTCAAATTCAAACGAACCTTCGCCGGAGGTATATAGCTCCTGAGCCGGTACTTCGGCCGTGCAGATCAGTTTTACTTTATGCTCGTATAGCGCATCGATCAGCGTGACAAAGCGCTTGGCTTCGTTGCATTTTTCGATAGTCAGTTTGGGAATGTCAGCCAGAATTACGATGTCGAAGCGGTTGCCGATTTCCAGGTAATCGGCTGGGCCTAGGGCATGCATGCACAACTCGTCAAAGGAGGTCAGGGCGACATTACCGTGTACCGCTGACAGCACTACTTTTCTGCCTAATACCTCCACAACGCCCGGTTTCAGCTGGGCAAAATTAGTCAATTCGTTATAACTTTGCTGTATGAAGTTGGCGGCCTGCTCATCCAGCGGATAGTAATAAGTGGTCTTCAGCGCGTGTAAATGGCTGAGCCGGTAATCCCGGTTTGCAACCAGCTCTATGACTTTGGCTTTTTCTTGCAGGAGTCCGACAAAAGGCAGGAACAATTCCCGTTGCAGGCCGTCATGATAGAGTTCGTTTGGATGACAGTTGGAGGTAATCACGACAACAATGCCCAATTCGAATAGCTTGCGGAACAGTCGTACCAGAATCATTGCGTCGGCTATGTCGGAGACATGAAACTCGTCGAAGCAAAGCAGCAGTTCCGATTCTCTGATATGTTTTGCCAAGGCGGAAATGGCATCGGTATTGTTTTTCCTGCGCCATTGGTGGATGAAGGCGTGGACTTCCAGCATGAATGCGTGAAAATGCACCCGGCGTTTTTGGCGGATCGGGCAGGCCTCGAAAAACAAATCCATTAGCATGGACTTGCCTCGGCCTACGTTGCCGAATATATACAGGCTTTGGAAGTTGGCAGGTCTGGGTAGGATGAATTTATGTAGTGTTGATTTTTGCTCGTACTCGACAGTTGCCAGCAAGTTGTCTAGTAAGGTTTGCAGGTGGTGTAAGGCGGTGATTTGCATGGACTCGTGTTGGATGTGGCCTTGCGCTACTAGGCCGTTGTATTGCTTTTCCAGCAAGCCGGGGTTGTCTTGGGACAGTTTTGTGATTGTTTGTTGAAAGGTTATTTCTGGCATGGTTGCTTTTGCAAGTGGAAGAGCATGTTTCCCTGCGAGGGGTACAGATAACAATGTAGCTCGTCATCCCGGCAGGGAATGCCGGGATCCACGACTGCATGGATGCAGGAGGTAGAGCAATGCATGGAGCAATTGCCGAGCTGCCAGGGATGGCAACCCCAGATCAGGCGACACGTCTTGCCACATGGGATTGCTCAATTCGATCAACCGTTTTTCAGCCACGCGAGACCAGTTTTTGAGTTGTTTCTCCCGAAAAATGGCGCTTTCCATTTGTTCGTGCACTTCGTACCAGACCAAATTATGTACATCGTAACGTTGGGTAAACCCGGCGATCTGTTTCTGACGGTGTTGATAAACGCGCCCGATTAGATTGGATGTGACGCCAATATAAAGTGTCCCATTAGGGCGACTGGCAAGAATATAAACACAGGGTTGTTTTTCCATACATTCATTCTAGCACGTCCCTGTGTTCTGGTTCCCGGCAATCCCTGCCGGGATGACGTTGATACAAATTGTGCGATACATCACTAATTACCTCGTTCCCACGCGGCGCCTGGAAACGAGAAAACCCTGCGAGAATCAGCCAGTCTTTTGCCGATAACCATCCATCCGGTCAAAATTCAAATAACGATAGGTATCCTCGGCTGTTTCGTTAATCTGACTGGCATAGTGCATATATTCCTCAAAAGTCGGAATCTTGCCAAGGATCGAACACACCGCAGCCAACTCAGCCGACGACAAATACACATTAGCGCCATTACCCAAACGGTTAGGGAAGTTCCGTGTCGAAGTGGAAACCACGGTAGCGTTCTCGGCGACTCGCGCCTGGTTACCCATGCATAACGAACACCCCGGCATTTCGGTGCGCGCACCGGCTTTGTCGAAGGTGCTGTAATAGCCTTCCTCGGTTAATTGGGTTTGATCCATTTTAGTCGGCGGGGCTACCCACAATTGGGTCGGCAATTCGCCTTGGTGTTTTTCCAGCAATTTACCGGCGGCGCGGAAATGACCGATATTGGTCATGCAGGAACCCAAAAACACTTCGTCGATTTTAGTGCCGGCGACAGCAGACAGCGTTTTCACATCATCCGGGTCATTGGGGCAGGCCAGCAGCGGCTCCTTGATTTCACTCATATCGATTTCGATGATTTCAAAGTATTCCGCGTCGGCATCCGGCTCCAGCAATACCGGATTAGCCAGCCATTCTTCCATGGCTTTGATCCTGCGTTCGATGGTGCGCACATCGCCGTAACCTTCGGCTATCATCCATTTCAGCAGGGTGATGTTCGAGTTCAAATACTCGCGGATCGGCGCTTCGTTCAAGCGCACCGTGCAGCCACCGGCAGAACGCTCGGCCGATGCATCGGACAATTCAAAAGCCTGCTCCACTTTCAAATCCGGCAAGCCTTCGATTTCCAGGATGCGGCCTGAAAACACGTTCTTCTTGCCCTGCTTTTCAACGGTTAGTAAGCCGCGTTGTATCGCCACGTAAGGAATCGCATTGACCAGATCGCGCAGGGTAATGCCCGGTTGCATCTCGCCTTTAAAGCGGATCAGCACCGATTCGGGCATATCCAGCGGCATCACGCCGGTTGCTGCGGCGAACGCCACCAGCCCGGAACCGGCAGGGAATGAGATGCCGATAGGGAAGCGGGTATGCGAATCGCCGCCGGTGCCGACGGTATCCGGCAACAGCATCCGGTTCAGCCAGGAATGGATAATGCCGTCGCCGGGACGAAGCGACACGCCGCCCCGGTTCATGATGAAATCCGGCAGCGTATGTTGCATCGTGACATCGATCGGCTTCGGATACGCCGCGGTATGGCAGAACGATTGCAATACCAGATCGGCTGAAAAACCCAAACAGGCCAAGTCTTTCAACTCGTCGCGAGTCATGGGCCCGGTGGTGTCCTGGGAACCCACGGTGGTCATGTGCGGTTCGCAGTAAGTGTTGGGGCGGACACCCGCAACGCCGCAAGCTTGGCCGACCATCTTTTGCGCCAGCGTATAACCTTTGCCGCTGTCTTTGGCGTCAACCGGACGGCTAAAAACCGTGGATGCGGCCAAGCCCAGCACCTTACGCGCACGGTCAGTCAAACCCCGGCCGATAATTAACGGAATGCGTCCACCGGCGCGTACTTCGTCCAGGATCACATCGGTTTTCAGTTCGAATTTGCAGATCAGTTCGCCGTTGTCATGACGCTTAACTTCGCCTGCATACGGATAAATGTCGATCACATCGCCCATCGCCATTTTGGTAACGTCGCATTCAAAGGGCAGGGCGCCTGAGTCTTCCATCGTATTAAAGAAAATCGGCGCGATTTTGCCGCCGATGCAAACGCCGCCTTCGCGCTTGTTCGGAATGTACGGAATATCATTGCCCATGAACCACAATACCGAATTGGTCGCCGATTTGCGTGAAGAACCGGTGCCGACCACGTCGCCCACATAAGCCACCGGGAAACCTTTTTGCTTGAGTTCGACGATTTGTTGTTCGGCGTTGGTAATGCCATCGCGCGGCATTTTCAGCATGGCTTTGGCATGTAACGGAATGTCGGGGCGCGACCAGGCATCGGGAGCCGGCGACAGGTCGTCGGTATTGGTTTCGCCGGTCACCTTAAATACGGTCACCGTCAGTTTTTCAGGCATTTTGGGCTTGCTGGTGAACCATTCCGCTTCCGCCCAGGCATTAAGCACCTGCTTGGCGAATGGGTTCCCTGCATCGGCTTTTTCCTGCACATCGTGGAAAGCATCGAATATCAGCAGGGTATGGGAAAGCGCTTTGGCGGCAATCGGAGCCAACGCTTGGTTATCCAGCAGATCGATCAACGGCGCGATGTTATAACCGCCCAGCATGGTGCCCAGCAATTCGGTGGCGCGCGCCGCATCCAGAATTGGTGAGTTGATTTCGCCTTTTGCGATGGCTGCCAGGAATCCCGCTTTAACATAAGCTGCTTCGTCAACACCGGCAGGAACGCGGTTAGCCAACAGATCGAGTACGAATTGCTCTTCTCCTGCGGGCGGTTGTTTAATCAGCTCGACCAAAGCGGCAACCTGCTCTGCATCAAGCGGCTTGGGTACGATGCCTTCGGCGGCGCGTTCTGCTACGTGTTTGCGGTATTGTTCTAGCATGGGGAGTTCCTGGAAGAGGGTTTAAAACATTTTATCGTTCCCACGCTCCGGCGTGGGAATGTGGTAAGCGATGCTCCAGCGTCGCATTCAACATCAGTAGCGGACGCTGGAGCGTCCATGATTGCGTTCCCACGCCCGGAGCGTGGGAACGATGCCGTTTTATTTCATCGCCTCAACAATCGCATTGCCCATTTCAATGGTTCCGCATGTGGATTGCGGATTTAGATCCGGCGTAACAAACTTGCCTTCATTAACCACTTTTTCAACCGCTGCTTTTATTTTAGCGGCCGCTTCGTGTTCGCCGAGATGATCCAGCATCATCACGCCGGCCATGATCACAGCGGTAGGATTAGCCAGGTTTTTCCCGGTGATGTCGGGCGCGCTGCCGTGTACGGCTTCAAACAAGGCCGCATCGTTACCGATATTGGCGCCGGGGATCAAGCCCAGTCCGCCCACCAGACCTGCGGTCAAA
>Ga0160181_125623_pt1 | contig 16563 bp, 17 predicted proteins | sample met4stb_3_FD_108557 | JGI IMG/M metagenome (GOLD analysis project Ga0160181, IMG submission 108557) | Synthetic bacterial communities of pure cultures from sediment of Lake Washington, USA, under low oxygen conditions - MT... | ecosystem: Engineered > Modeled > Simulated communities (microbial......
CCCGGGCTTTCTTAACACCAGGCAGGGCATTGTATTGGTAGCGCTGGCTTTGGTGGCCATTGTCGCTGCGATTATCGCACTCAACTTGGCGCCTTAATCGTAGCGGGCGTTTTTTACAAGCCGATGTGACGCCGCTTATTATGGGTACGCTACATCGGCTGTTTATAGACGGTTGGATGCACAGTGTTGCGGTAAATGAGCTGATACTTTCTTCTTATCTGTCTTGCTACCCAGGGTCTTATTGTTTTCCGATCAAGCCCCATAAAAGTCAGGTGACTTAACTATTCAAATAATTACTTTCAATAAAGGCATAGCAACGGTTCGGGCGATTCGTCAGACTACAGCGGCGATGACTGAGCGGTAACTAATCCCCTACCATAGATATAAATCACATTAAGGATTCGTAATGACCGATTCACAAAAATGGCTGGTCTTTGCTTTTATCTCAGGTTCAGCCTGGCTGGTTTATCTGTTAGCGCCGGTGTTGATGCCGTTTGCATTTGCGGCGATGCTGGCTTACCTCGGCGATCCGCTAACCGATAAGCTGGAAACCTATCAATTATCCAGAACCAAGGCCGTGCTGGTGGTTTTTTCTGTGATGACGCTGGTTTTTGTGCTGGTTTTACTGCTGCTCGTCCCCCTTTTGGAGTATCAGGTCGAGCATTTTGTGAGCAATCTGCCTGCCTATGTCGGGTGGTTGAATGAGACCGTCATTCCCTGGACGCAGCGGCGATTTCATCTGGGCATCAGGCCGGTTAACCTCAATCAGATTATTAATCTTGTTAAAAGTCACTGGGAGCAAGCGGGCGGCATTGCTGCAACGTTAATGAGCTCGGTTTCGCATTCCGGCGGAGTGATAGCCGAATGGCTGATGAATCTGCTGTTAATTCCCGTGGTCACTTTCTATTTATTGCGCGATTGGGATGGCCTGATTGCCAAAGTCCATGATTTATTGCCCCGCCGTGTAGCACCGACTGCTACCAAACTTGCCGGTGAAGTTGATACGGTATTGGCGGCTTTTGTCCGGGGACAGTTCTATGTCATGCTGGCCTTGGGCGGAATTTACAGTATTGGTTTGTGGATGACCGGTCTCGATGTGGCTTTGTTGATAGGCATGCTGGCCGGGTTGGTCAGTTTTGTGCCTTATCTGGGGTCAATCGTCGGCATTGTTATGGCCTGTGTGGCAGCGTTGGTGCAATTTCATGAATTAATACAGCTGGTGCCGGTCGCTATCGTTTTTATCATCGGTCAGTCCCTGGAAGGCATGGTGCTAACGCCGATGCTGGTAGGCGATAAAATCGGCTTGCATCCGGTTGCGGTCATGTTTGCGGTATTGGCCGGTGGCCAGTTATTCGGCTTTCTGGGTATCCTGCTGGCATTGCCTGTCGCTTCGGTCATTATGGTGTTGTTGCGGCATGTGCATGATTTATATCGATACAGCGATTTTTACGGACGGCAATGAACCTCAGGTTGATCGTTTTTGCGTTTTGCTTGATGGGTGGCGTTTGCTTGGCCGGCGATGAAAAGCGGGAAGCCGATTTTGCCGACGGCATTAACAAAACCCTGACGATAGGCAAGGCGGTCTGGCTGGAGGCTGAAGGGAAAAAATTTCTCGGCCTTTATACGGAAACAGAAAAAGCCGCCGGCAAGGGTGTCGTTATTATTCTTCATGACCTGGATGGGCATCCCGATCAGAAGCAACTGATTTACGATTTGAGAGTCTTTTTACCCGAACATAACTGGACAACGCTTTCGCTGCAAATGCCGCTCAGGGAAGTAGGTGTTGAAAAGGAAGACTATTATGCGTTGTTTCCTGAGGCGGCGGCGCGGATTCAGTCCGGAATTGGCTATGCAAAGAGCAATGGTGCAGAAAATATTGTTGTGGTCGGTTATGGTTTAGGAGGCTTGATGGGCATTTATGCCCTGAGTGAGCAGGTGGCGGATATTAAAGCATTGGTAACCATTAGTTTGCCGGTGCCGACAACCGAGAACAAAACCGCCCAAACGCTGGAGCTTATCAAGAAGATCAAGATGCCGATGCTGGATATTTATGGTGCAGTAGACGTACCTGATGTTACGGAAAGCGCCAGGGATCGGCGCTTGGCGGCAAAAGAAAACACGGACTACCGGCAGGTTAAAATCAATGATGAAGGCCACGCTTACCTGCATGATGAAGGCTTGCTGGTTAAGCGGATATACAGTTGGCTGGGGGTAACGGTGGAGGCGGCTCTCGTTGCTCAATGACTTGATTTGTCGAATGGGGCTGAATCAAGAAAGCTTCACGGCGAGCAATCATCCCCTTGAGATTGATGGTGAAAGTAGGCTTTGAGTAGGTCTAGATCTGTTACAATGTCCAGCTAAATTTAAGGTGTGCAAATACGGATAAAGGCAAGGCTTAAGTCTTGGCCATGTTAGGCACAATGCGTTAACACTATACATAACAAGTTGAAATACAAGTGGATTTAAAACATATAAGAAATTTTTCCATTATCGCGCATATCGATCATGGTAAATCGACGCTGGCGGATCGTTTTATTCAAATCTGCGGCGGCTTGAGCGCGAGGGAAATGTCCGCGCAAGTGCTTGATTCGATGGATATTGAGAAAGAGCGCGGCATCACCATTAAAGCGCAGAGCGTCACGCTGGATTTTAAGGCGAAAGACGGCGAAACTTACCAGCTTAATTTCATCGATACGCCTGGGCATGTCGATTTTTCTTATGAAGTTTCCAGGTCGTTAGCGGCTTGCGAAGGCGCGCTGCTGGTTGTCGATGCGGCTCAGGGTGTTGAGGCGCAAAGCGTCGCCAACTGCTATACGGCGATAGAGCAGGGTCTGGAAGTGGTGCCGGTGTTGAACAAAATCGATTTGCCTTCTGCCGAACCGGAGCGGGTACAGGCTGAGATTGAAGAAGTGATCGGCATTCCTGCCGACGAGGCGCTAATGATCAGCGCTAAAACAGGCTTGGGTGTTGAGGATGTGCTGGAGCAACTGGTACTTAAGGTTCCGCCGCCTGAAGGTAATACTGCCGGCCCGTTACAGGCATTGATTATCGATTCCTGGTTCGACAGCTATCTGGGCGTGGTGTCGCTGGTCAGGATTATGCATGGCAGTATTCGCAGAAAGCAAAAGATCACCATCATGTCCACCGGCAAGTCGTTTATCGCCGAGAAAGTCGGGGTTTTTACGCCCAAACGGCTGGAAAAAGAAATTTTAAATACCGGCGAAGTCGGCTATGTCGTGGCCGGTATTAAAGATATTTTCGGCGCGCCGGTCGGCGATACTATTACCTGGACGGATAATCCGGCAACCGAACAGCTCACCGGATTTCAACGGGTTCAACCGCGCGTTTTTGCCGGGCTGTATCCGGTCAGTTCGGATCATTACGAAGATTTGCGCGAGGCGCTCAACAAGTTGAATCTCAATGATGCTTCCTTGCACTTTGAGCCGGAAACGTCTCAGGCTTTGGGTTTTGGTTTCCGTTGCGGTTTTCTCGGTATGTTGCACATGGAGATCGTGCAGGAGCGTTTGGAAAGGGAATACGATGTTGACCTGATTACCACAGCGCCTACCGTTATCTACGAAGTCATTACCCATAACGATCAGGTTCTGATGATTGATAATCCGGCCAAATTGCCGGATATGGGCACCATCAAGGAAGTCAGGGAACCTATTATTCGCGCTAATATTCTGGTTCCGCAGGCATATCTGGGCGGGGTCATCACGCTGTGTATAGAAAAGCGCGGCGTGCAGAAAGATATGCAATATGTCGGCAGACAGGTATCGTTGCATTATGAAATGCCGTTGAGTGAAGTGGTGCTGGATTTCTTCGATCGCTTGAAGTCGGTGAGTCGGGGCTTTGCATCGTTTGACTACGAGTTCCTGCGTTTCCAACCGGCCGAGCTGGTCAAGCTGGATGTATTGATTAATGCTGAAAAGGTGGATGCTTTATCGATCATCGTGCATCGCGACCTGAGTAACAACCGGGGCCGGGATTTGGTGGAAAAGATGAAAGACCTGATCCCGCGGCAAATGTACGAGGTTGCGATACAGGCGGCCATCGGCTCGAAGGTCATCGCTCGCTCCACCGTTAAAGCGATGCGGAAAAACGTGATTGCCAAATGCTACGGCGGCGATATTAGCCGCAAGAAAAAAATTGCTGGAAAAACAAAAAGCCGGTAAAAAACGCATGAAACAGGTCGGTAATATTGAGATTCCTCAAGAGGCATTCCTGGCCGTTTTGCAGCTTAACAAGGAATAATCGTAACTATTCAGCAGTTAAAAAAATAGAACGCAGATGACGCTGATGTTTATGATGAAATAAGATTTTTCTTGAATTATCTGTGTTGATCATATTCATCAGTGTCATCTGCGTTCCATTGTGTTTGGTGGCGCTGGGCAGTTACGAATAATCTTACAGTTTTTAATCTTTCATTTGACTATATAACCATGGACTACGATTTTTCCTTTTTTCTTGCCGTCGCCACGCTGGTTACCGGTGTAATCTGGGGCGGGTATTTGCTGGTACTTAAATCAACAGGGGAGGCTTTTGATGAAGAAAAAGAACCCTTACTGGTCGAGTATGCGCGTTCTTTTTTTCCGGTCGTGTTGATTGTGTTATTGCTGCGCTCATTCATAGCCGAGCCTTTTCGCATACCTTCCGCATCGATGATGCCGACTTTGCTGATAGGCGATTTTATTCTGGTTAATAAATTTACCTACGGAATACGGTTGCCGGTTATCAATAAAAAAGTCATTGAGTTGAATGAGCCTCAGCGCGGGGATATTGTCGTTTTTCGTTATCCTAAAGACCCGACTGTCGATTATATCAAGCGCGTGATTGGCTTGCCGGGCGACCGGGTCGCTTATCACGATAAAAAACTGCATATCAATGGCGTTCCCATCAATCAGGTTTCTTTAGGTCGCTATCAGGGCGTGGGTCAAGGCGAGGATATGACCGGGAATGAGCATTTGTCAGAAGATTTGATCGGCGTTGAACACAGTATTCTGATCAGAAATGGCGCGGCTTCCGCCGAAGGTGTTTATATCGTGCCGAAAGGGAGCTATTTTGTGATGGGCGATAACCGCGACAACAGCAACGATAGCCGTTACTGGGGTACGGTTCCTGAAGAAAACCTGGTTGGAAAAGCATTTTTTATCTGGATGAGTTGGGACTGGCAACATGAGGGTGTGGGTCTTGATCGGATTGGCACCGTGTTGAAATAACTGCTCTATACTTATTTCTTTTAATAAATCATCTGGAGAAAAAATGAATTTATCGCCTAAACGTCAGCAAGGTTTGACCTTGATTTCGATTATTTTTATTCTGGGACTCATCGGATTTTTTGTCTTATTGACACTTAAGATAGTTCCTATTTATTTGGATCACGGCAAGGTAAAGAGTGCGTTGGAGGCGTTAAAAGCAACCCCTGAGCTTGCGACGAAAAGCGAATTCGAGATCCGGGACAGCTTAACCAAGCGTTTTAGCATCAATTATGTTTATGACGTCAAACAAGAGGATATTAAAGTTATCAAGCATGGCAATTATGTGAAAGTGGACATCGAGTATGAGACGGTCGTGAAATTGGTCGGTAACCTGAGTGCATTAGCCGAGTTTCATGACACTATCGAGGCCGGTCAAGAGTGATAAGGAAGCCTGAAGAATTATGTAAAAAGCTGGGTTTGACGTTTAATAATCCTCAGCTTTTTACCATGGCTTTAACGCATAGAAGCGCAAGTTCGAACAATAATGAACGCTTGGAGTTTTTGGGGGATTCTATTTTGGGTTTTGTTATCGCCCATAAGTTATTTGAGTTATTTCCCGGCGCCTGTGAAGGCGTTTTAAGCCGGTTAAGAGCGAGTTTGGTCAATCAGGGGTCGCTGGCGGATCTTGCCAGAAAACATCAGTTGGGCGATTATTTGTTGCTGGGTTCGGGGGAGTTGAAGAGCGGCGGCTTTCGTCGCGATTCCATCCTGTCCGATGCAGTGGAAGCCATTATAGGCGCGTTGTACAACGATCAAGGCATGGATGCTTGTCAGCAATGGATCTTGCAGCTATTTGCGGAAAAGCTGAAAAGCTTGTCGCTGGATAATTGGCAGAAAGATCCTAAAACTCAATTGCAGGAGTTAATGCAGTCCAGAAAAATGGAGCTGCCGGATTATATCTTAATGACCATGTCCGGACTTGCGCATGAACAAACTTTCAAAGTGAAATGTACGACGCCGTTAACAGCGGAGTCTTGCATCGGCACCGGAAATTCCAGAAAAAAAGCCGAGCAGTCGGCGGCAGAGCTTATGCTCGAATTATTAAATAAGGACACTAAATGAATTGTGGTTTCGTCGCCCTGATTGGGCGCCCCAATGTCGGCAAATCAACATTGATGAATCATTTGTTGAAGCAAAAAATCAGCATTACTTCGCGCAAGCCGCAAACAACCCGGCATCGCATTCTCGGCATTAATACCACTGACGCGGGGCAGGCCATATATATGGATACGCCGGGCATGCATAACAGTGAAAAGCGGGCGTTGAATCGTTATTTAAACCGGACGGCGGAGACAACCTTGCTGGGCGTCGATGTGATCGTCTGGTTGATTGACGGCTTGTCCTGGCATGAATATGACGAGGTTATCTTCAAAAAGCTGGAGCAGGCGGGTTTGCCGGTTATTCTTGCGGTTAACAAGGTTGATAAGGTAGCGGACAAGGAAGCCATTTTGACTTTCTTTAACGACGCCCAGCATCGCTTTCCGTTCAAGCATCTGGTGCCCATTTCCGCGTTAAAAAGAACCAATCTCGATCAGCTGGAAGATTTGATCATGGCGCTGTTGCCTGAACGGGATTTGATTTATCCAGAGGACCAGGTGACCGACCGGTCCGAGCGGTTTCTAGTGGCTGAAATTGTCAGGGAAAAGCTGACCCGGCGCTTAGGCGATGAGTTGCCTTATGCGCTTACGGTAGAAATTGAGCGCTACGAAGAGAAGCCCGGCATCACCAAAATATATGCCATTATCTGGGTGGAACGGTTGACCCAGAAGAACATCGTCATCGGCAAGGACGGCGACATGCTGAAAAAAGTCGGTACCGACGCCCGGATGGATATAGAAAAACTGCTCGGGCAGAAAGTTTATTTGCAGCTTTGGGTGAAAGTTAAAAAAGGCTGGTCGGATAGTGAACGAGCCTTGCAAAGCCTGGGCTTTAATGCCTGAATCCGCAGTTTATTTGCAACCTGCCTTTATCCTGCAGCATCGCAAATACCGGGAAACCAGCCTGATTATTGATGTGTTGACCCGGGATTTCGGCCGGATTTCCCTGCTGGCCAAAGGTGTAAGAAAAACCAAGTCAAAAACAGCAGGGATGCTGCAACCCTTTATCCCGTTACTCGTTTCCTATTTCGGCAAGGCAGAGTTAAAAACGCTGACCGATGTCGAAATGATTCAGCCGTTTAGCGAAATAAAGGGACTTGCACTTTATTGCGGTTTTTACATTAATGAGTTGGTCGGATATTTTCTACACAAATACGACCCTCATCCTGAAGTGTTCGGTCATTACGGCAAATGTTTGTCGTGCCTCTCGGACGGGCCTAGCGTGGAAGCCGCATTGCGGCAATTTGAGCTTAACCTGATGGAGTGCGCAGGTTATGGTTTGCAGCTGGCATACGATGACAATGAAAGCCCCATTGAGTCATTAAAAAAATATGAATTCAATGCCGGCAAGGGAGCGGTTGAAGTCGTTGATGGTCCGTTTTCAGGTAAAACTTTACTGGCACTCAGTTCCGGGGAGTTGACCGATCCGCAAGTTTTAAGTGAAGCAAAAATACTGATGAGGACGGTCATTGATGTTTATTTGCAGGGCAGGCAACTTAAAAGCCGGGCGGTAATTAATAAAGTCTTCGCAACTGCTCAGCGTTTAGATCAATAGAACGCGGATAACGCGGATTAGGCCGATAAACGCGGATAAATCTATATAAATCGTGTAACTATCCAGCTATCAAATACAACAGAACACAGATGTTGCAGATGACTATGATGAATGCTTTAGAATGGCGAGCAACTGATTTTTTCCGCGATAATCCAAAAATCTTATTCAATCATAAATATCAGCGTCATCCGCGTTCCATTACAGTTCATTATAAAATCTCAAACACTAAAATGAATAAAACACAGATCCTATTAGGCGTGAATATCGATCACGTCGCTACCTTGAGGCAGGCCAGAGGCACGCTTTATCCTGAACCGGTTCAGGCAGCATTAGTTGCAGAGCAGGCCGGTGCTGACGGCATTACCGCGCATTTGCGGGAAGACCGTCGGCATATCCAGGACCGGGACATCTATTTATTAAAAGAGATGCTGCACACCCGGCTGAATATGGAAATGGCGGTGACTGATGAGATGGTCGGTATTGCTGTGAAAGTGCAGCCTTATGCCTGCTGCCTGGTGCCGGAGAAACGCGAAGAATTGACCACCGAGGGTGGGCTGGATGTCGCCGGCAACTTGCATCGCTTGCAATGGGCTTGCGATAAATTGGCTGGCGCAGGTGCTGAAGTGTCGCTGTTTATCGATCCCGATGAAATGCAGATCGATGCTGCGGTAAAAGCCGGTGCGCCGGTTGTCGAATTGCACACCGGGTGTTACGCCGAAGCGGGTAATCGCGTACAGCAAGCCGAAGAGCTGGCGCGTATCAGGAGAGCCGCCGTTTATGCGCACAGTGCGGGACTGCAAGTTAATGCCGGACACGGTTTGAATTTTTATAATGTTGAGGCAATATGCGCGATACCGGAGATAGTGGAGCTTAATATCGGTCATTCGATTATCGCGCAGGCAGTGTTTTCCGGTTTGGCTCAGACGGTTAAGGATTTGAAACAGATCATGCGGAATGCAAGATTGCAGAGCGTGTAGCTCAAGGAAAATCAGTGGCGCTGGAGTTTTATCAATTAACTTCGATAGGCGATCGGGAGATTAACCAGGACTTCATGGCGCATATTATTAATGATAGCTATGCGTTGTTTGTCGTTGCCGATGGCTTGGGCGGTCATCATGCCGGAGAAAAAGCGTCGTATTTTTTCTGTCAGGGCTTGCTCAGGTTTGCAGATACTTACGCTAAACAGATGGAGCGGAATCCAGTCGATACCTTTTCGATCTGGATTGCTGCGGCTGTCAACGAAATGAGAAGGCTGTTTGCCTTCGATAAATCCGGTGATGATGCGCATACCACCTGCGCCATTCTTTACATGGATGAGCAGCGGGTATTAACCGCACATTGCGGTGATTCGCGGATATACAGGATGAACCCGCAACAGATCTTGTGGCGAACCAGGGATCATTCCATCCCGCAGCAATTATTGAATGAAGGCAAGATTACCGAGCAGGAGATGGCGCGGCATCCGGAGCAAAATAAGTTAACACGCAGCATCAATATCTTGAAAGCGGATGAGGTAGAGATTAATTTGTATCCCGCCATGAAAAAAGGCGAGACTTTTATGCTTTGCAGCGATGGTTTCTGGGAGTATGTAAAACAAGCGGAACTTTTGCAGTTGGCTCAGCCTGACGGAGGCAAGGATGAGCTAGCCAAATTGGTGCAATTAGCGGTATTTCGCGCTCACGGGAAGAGTGACAACGTTACCGCTCAGTGGATAAGAAGACGCTAAATGATATTAGCTTGCAAAGCCGTGTTTTTGCATACGGTAAAGCAAGGTGTCGCGAGAAATGCCCAGCAGTTTTGCGGACTTGCTGCGATTGCCTTTGGTGCGGTTCAGGGCTTGATGGATTAAATCGGCCTCTAGCGTATCCAGCTGTAGACCGTTTTCAGGCAGGGTGAAATCGGTTGTTGCAGGCGTATTGCTGATGGTTTTGGTTGTGAATTCAGACGGGAGATTTTCCGGCTCGATGACTCTGCCGGCCAATAAAATGCTGAGTCTTTCGCATAAGTTACGCAATTCGCGGATATTGCCCGGCCATGAGTAGGCTTTCAGTGCTTTTAAAGCCTGCTTGCTGAATTTGGGCGCGGTCAGTGCATGGGTATTTTCAAATAAGGCCAGAAAGTGCTTGATCAGCGATTCAATATCTTCAGTGCGTTGCGCCAACGGCGGTAGTTCTAACGGCACAACATTCAAACGGAAATATAAATCCGACCTGAATTGGCCGGTTTCGATTTGCTTGTTCAGGTCGGCGTTGGTTGCAGAAATAACGCGGACATCGACTTTGTAAGGCTTGATTTCGCCGACGGCAAGACATTCACCGGATTCAAGAAAACGCAATAATTTTGCCTGAATCGACAGCGGCAAGGAATTGATCTCATCGAGAAACAAGGTGCCGCCATCAGCTGCCTGGAAAAGGCCTTGCTTATCGGTTGTCGCTCCAGTAAACGAACCCTTTTTATGGCCGAACAATTCCGATTCGATCAGGCTTTCAGGTAATGCCGCACAATTCAAGGTAATAAAGGCCTTGTTGGCACGAGCGCCGGCTTGCTGAATGGCCGTAGCAAGTACTTCCTTGCCGGTGCCCGTTTCACCCTTAAGCAATACAGTAACATCGGTAGCGGCAACGATTCTGGCGCTACGGATTAAGGAATCCAATGCAGGAGATTGACCAATGATCGCGTTAAAATGATCCATAGAAGCCTCTTAATGTAGTGCCGAATGTGATGTGATCGCCATGGGATTAAGCCAGGGCAGGGCGGCCAGTAGAGCCAGTGCAATCATGAACAGGCCGATAGCCTGCTTGAAGCGTTGCATTCTGGATAACCTTGTTAATATGCCGGTCATTATACCGACTCCCATGACCGCAGGTAAAGTTCCCAATCCGAAAAACAACATGGTCAGTGCGCTTTGGCTGATGTCGCCTGCGGTTGCGGCGAGCGCCAAAGCGGAATAGACCAAGCCGCACGGCAGCCATCCCCACACCATGCCGAAAAGAAAAGCGTGGCTGCGATTTTTTACCGGGATCAGTTTGCGGCCGAAAGGTTCGATCATCTTCCAGAAACGCAGGCCGATTTTTTCAATATAGGCAAAACGGGGGAACCATCCGGCTATATAAAGCCCCGCGCCGGTCATGATCGTAGCGGAAAGCAATTGCAACAGTCTATGACCGCTGATTTCACCCATAGGCATGGTGATCAATGCTTCAATAACGCCCGCCAATGCGCCGGCTATTGTGTAGCTGGTAATGCGGCCGATGTTGTAATTAAGTACAAAGGGGAATAGCCGGTTTTTTTGGTTTCGTATTTCCGGGCTGAGGCTTAAGGTCAAGGTTCCGATAATGGAACCGCACATGCCGATACAGTGCATGCTGCTGAACAATCCCATTGTAAAGGCGACCAGATATGAGGTGGTAAAGGCTAGATCAAATTCCATAGTCGCAAGGCATTATTATAAAAAAGGGTAGGGCGAACGGACGGTCGCCCTTTTTTGATTCGAATTTATTGAAACTGCGAAAGAATTTGCCCCTGAATCTTCTCAGCCATCGCTTTGCGATTTTCAGCGTCGCGTATAGGTCTGCCGACGACGATATAATCAGCGCCATTCTGGAAAGCCATTTCCACACTGACAACCCGTTTTTGATCATCCTCTTCGCGGTTATCGACAGGTCGGATACCCGGCGTGATGACCAGCAGCTTATGATCCAGCTCTTCTCTCAGCATGGCGACTTCAAGCCCGGATGAAACAATGCCGTCGCAGCCGATTTGCAGGGCGCGTTTGGCGCGGGATAAAACCAACTCGCGCACATCGCAGGCAAAGCCTAAATCATCAAGATCGCCTCGATCCAGGCTGGTTAACGCAGTCACGGCCAACACTTTAAGGTCGCCTTTTTCCTTGGCGGCGGCTTCCATAATCGCGTCGTTGCCGTGAATGGTGGCAAGGTCCACACCCTTGCTGCTCAAGGCTTTAATGGCCCGACCCACGGTGGCGGGAACATCGAAAAACTTCAGGTCGACAAAGATTTTTTTATCGCGCTGTTTTAACCATTCAATAAAACCGAAATAATCGCCGGACATAAACAGTTCCATGCCGACTTTGTAAAAGATCACCGAATCGCCGAGTTCCTCCACTAAAGCTTGCGCTTCGGGAATGCTGGGGACATCCAGCGCCATGATTAAACGTTCACGGACGGGGATGGGTTTGGTTGAGATAAATGATTGAGGCATATTAGATATTAAGGTCAAAAATAAAAAAATTCTATAGGATGAGGGGCGCGTAAGCCCATCGATGATTGATGGGCTACGGCTTATTCAGTCACCAAGCCTTGTTCATGCCAAGCCTGAATTCCGCCGTTCATTAAGTAAGTCTTGGCAAATCCGGCCGATTTTAATATCAGCTGGGCTTGTGCGGAACGTAGGCCGGCTTGGCATTGGGTGATGACCGGGCGGTTTTTATAAGGTTCGAGTTCCTGTAGCCGTTCATTTAGTTGGCTCAGCGGAATATGAATGGCGCCGTGAATACGGTGTTCATTCCAGTCGTCATTTTCACGCACATCGACAATGATGGCCTGGCGTTTGGCATACATCGCTGCAGCTTCTTTAGGCGAGACAACATAGGTTTCCCCCATCGCAAAAGGGCTGGCGATCAATAAAAAAACACCGAGTCGGCAATACTTTGAAAACAGGCGCATGCAAACGCTCCCAAATAATAAGTCGATATATATTACCGGAACTTGTTTTAACGGTGAATGTTAAAATTCACTATTGCCACAATAGACCTTAAATTATGAACTTAACATTGATACAAATGACCTTGATAATGGCCTGCGGCGCAGTTTGGCGTTTTGCAAGGCCGGCGGGGTTGCCCGCCGAGCAAACCCGGTTGGTGTTGACCACGGCGGTCTATTATTTGCTGTTACCGGCTATGGTCCTGGAGGTCTTGTGGTCTGCGGATCTAGGTTTGCATTCGTTTCAGTACGCCTTGCTGGGGATGAGTAGCATTGCTTTTGCGATGCTTTGTATCTGGACAGTAGGCGCATTGTTTAAGTTTGAAGACAGGCGTTTGGGGGCGATGATACTGGCGGCAGCCTTTCCCAATGTGACTTATCTGGGCTTGCCTGTTTTGGAACAAGCCTTTGGCGGCTGGGCCAGATCGGTGGTTATACAGCTGGATTTGTTTGCAGTCTCACCGTTATTGTTTACCGTCGGTATTATGGTGGCGCGGTACTACGGCGAAGAGGTCGTAGAAAAACCGCGGCCGCTTTGGCTGTTTTTTAATGCACCGCCGTTCTGGGCGGCGGTCATTGCGGTTATTCTTAACGTTAACGGCTTCGTTGCCCCGGTTTGGCTTCTCGGCGTATTGCAGAAATTATCCGTCGCAGTCGTGCCGTTGATGTTGTTTTCTCTGGGGCTGGCCTTGAGTTGGAAGGCGCTAACCGTCCGTAATATCCCCTACGTTATCCCCGTTATCGTTATTAAGATGGTGCTGATGCCATTGTTTGCCATGGCTATGATCGGATTTTTACCGATAAACGGCGAATACCGGGCGGCGGCAGTGCTTGATCTGGCCATGCCGTGCATGGTGCTGGGCATTGTTGTTTGCGATCGTTACCGGCTGGATAGTTCGCTGTACGCGATGGCGGTAACGGTAACGACGGCAATAAGCCTGATTACATTACCGTTCTGGCATAGCGTGCTGATGAACTGAAATCGACAGCTGACAATTATTAAATCGATCTTTTAACCGAAGAATTTTCCAATATGAATCCAACGCTAGAAATTTTTTCACAAGGCGAAGAAGTTGTTACCGGTCAAACCGTCGATACCAATGCGGCTTGGCTGTCGGAGCACGTCGTCGCCATGGGCTTTACCGTAACCCGGCATACCGCGGTGGGCGACAAGCTTGATGATCTGGTAACCTTGTTGCGGGAAATTTCAGTGCGCGCAGATTGCTGCATTTGCACAGGCGGACTGGGGCCTACCAGCGACGATTTGACCGCTGAGGCGGTCGCCAAAGCGTTCGACCTGCCGCTGGAATTCGACGACGTTGCCTTTGAGCAGATCAAACGGTTTTTTTATGCTCAGAAACCGGCCCATGCCCGAGTCAAACCGCAAGCAGGCGATGTTTCCGAAGGGCGCCGAGCGCATTGACAATGCCTGGGGCACAGCGCCGGGTTTTTCCCTGCAAGTCGGGCGCTGCTGGTTTGCCTTTGTACCCGGCGTGCCTTTAGAAATGCGGCATTTATTTTCGGAATCCATTCAGCCAACGTTGGCAAGCCGGTTTTTATTGCAGCCCGGAAAGTTAATCACCATCAAAACGCTAGGCGTAGGCGAGTCGGCCATTCAGGAGCTTATCAGTGCGATTGAAATCCCGCCCCAAGTGCAGTTGGGTTTTCGTGCCAGCCCGGATGATGTGCAGACCAAATTGCTGTTTCCGCATGATTATCCTGAAACAGCCGTGGCCGCGTTGGCGACTAAAGTTGCGGAAGAGCTGGGCGATTTTGTTTTTGCCATTGACGGTTTCGGGCGGGCAGGCGGCGAGCTGGTGTTTGTGATTGATCAGCTGATGACCGTCGCCGGGCACACCTTGGCCGTCGTGGAAACAGCCAGCCAAGGCTTGCTGGCGGCCAAGTGCATAGGCTTGCCATGGCTGCTGGAAACGCGCTATGAGCAATCGCTGGAAAGGTTGGGGCAAAAACTCGCGGTTACGGTTAACGCCAACGATTTGATCGCAACTGCACAGGCCGTCGCCAGCGCAATAAAAAAGACCGGTGCCGCCGATTTTGTACTGGTTCAGCTCTATGCCGGGGACAGTAAAACATTTCACGATAAAGACCTGTCCATTATTCTATATAATACGCTGCTGACTGGAGATGGATTTCATCAAACCACCCATTCAGTGGCAGGCCCTATCAAACGCAAGCAAAATCAGGCGGCGTTACTGGCACTGGATTTATTACGACGCTATTTACAACATAAAGAACTTTAAAATGCCCTTATTACGATTGACCAACGTTTCCATCGCTTTTGGAACTCACGCTTTATTGAAAAATTCCGACTTTCAGCTGGATGCCGGGGAACGGGTAGGCTTGTTAGGCCGCAACGGCGAGGGTAAATCAACCTTAATGAAGATCATTGCCGGGAATATTCAGCCCGATCACGGCGACATCTGGCGGCAACCGGAATTAAAGCTGGCATGGCTGGAGCAAACGCCCGATTTGCCGGATGATGCGACCATCTATGACGCGGTTGCCGGTGGCTTGGGCGAGCTGGGCGAGTGGATTACCCGCTATCACGCGCTGTCTTTAACCATGGATTACGATGACGACAAGGCCTTGAATGAGTTGGGCGATTTGCAGCACAAACTCGAAGTGCATAACGGCTGGCATTTTCAACAACGGGTTGAAACCACCTTAAGCAAGCTGGATTTGCCCGGCGAATTAAAGATCAGCGGCTTGTCAGGCGGCTGGAAGCGGCGCGTAGCCTTGGCCAGGGCCTTGGTGATAGAGCCTGAAGTGCTATTGCTGGATGAGCCGACCAACCATCTCGATTTTGAAAGCATTACCTGGCTGGAAGATCAACTGCTGAATTTTCAGGGGGCCGTGTTATTTGTGACCCATGATCGGTCGTTTTTGCAAAAACTGGCGACCCGGATTATCGATCTGGATCGCGGCAATCTGGTGTCCTGGCAGGGTAGTTATGACGATTATCTGGCCCGCAAAGCCGCCGCTCTGGAAGACGAAGCCAATCAAAATGCCGAGTTCGACAAAAAGCTGGCTGATGAAGAAGTCTGGATCAGGCAAGGCGTAAAAGCCAGGCGCACACGCAATGAAGGCCGGGTCAGGGCGCTGGAGAAGTTGCGTAACGAACGCTCCCAGCGCCGCAACACCCAAGGCACCAGCAAGATGTCCCTGGATAGGGGCGATGCTTCCGGTAAAAAAGTAATCGAAGTTAACGATATTAGCTTTGCTTATGAGGACAGGCCGATTGTTAAGCATTTTTCCACGTTGATTCAGCGCGGCGATAAAATCGGCCTGATCGGCCCTAACGGTGCCGGTAAATCGACCTTGTTAAAATTGCTGTTAAAACAGTTGGAGCCTGATAGCGGCACGGTAGAGCAGGGCACCCGGCTCGAAATCGCCTACTTTGACCAGTTGCGTGACCAACTCGACCCGAACATGACCGTTGCCGATACCGTCGCCGACGGTAATGATTTTGTCGAAATCGCCGGTAACCAACGGCATGTCATGTCGTATCTTGGCGACTTCCTGTTTGCTCCGGCCAGAGCGCGTTCTCCGGTAAAGAGTTTATCGGGCGGCGAGAAAAACCGCTTGTTGCTGGCGAGGTTATTTACCAAGCCTTCCAACCTGATCATTATGGATGAACCGACCAATGACCTGGATTTGGAAACCCTGGAATTGTTGGAAGAAAAACTGGTCGACTTTGACGGCACTTTGCTGCTGGTGAGTCATGATAGGGCTTTTCTGGACAACGTAGTGACCAGTGTCTTTGTGCTTGACGGCTCAGGCGAAGTTGATGAGTTTGTCGGCGGCTATACCGATTGGATGAATCATGTTAAGCAGGCGAAGCAGGCCGAAACTGTCAAGGTAACCAAGCAGGAAAAGCCGGCGGCCCAAGCTCCCGCGCGCGCCGTAAC
>Ga0160181_107551_pt1 | contig 14992 bp, 17 predicted proteins | sample met4stb_3_FD_108557 | JGI IMG/M metagenome (GOLD analysis project Ga0160181, IMG submission 108557) | Synthetic bacterial communities of pure cultures from sediment of Lake Washington, USA, under low oxygen conditions - MT... | ecosystem: Engineered > Modeled > Simulated communities (microbial......
GGCAAGCAGTTCGATGTGACGCGTGAAAGAATCCGTCAAATTGAAGCCAAGGCGTTGAGGAAACTCAGACATCCTTCAAGATCAGAGCAATTAAGGTGCTTTTTGGATGGCGAGTAAATAATAGTTAGGGCCCTTAGCTCAGTTGGTTAGAGCGTCCGACTCATAATCGGCAGGTCGTAGGTTCAAGTCCTACAGGGCCCACCATACACAAGAAGGCTGCCTCGGCAGCCTTTTGTACATCTGGGTTTTACATTTTAACAAGGTGGTATCGTGAGCAATAATTATACTTTCACATCAGAATCAGTTTCAGAAGGGCATCCTGACAAGGTTGCAGATCAAATTTCGGATGCGGTACTTGATGCCTTATTGGCACAAGACCCTCGTTCACGTGTCGCTTGCGAGACGCTGGTAAAAACCGGCATGGTCGTTTTGGCGGGTGAAGTAACCACCGATGCCTGGGTTGATCTTGAAGCTCTGGTTCGGAAAGTCGTTTGTGACATCGGCTATGATCACGGCGATATCGGTTTCGACGGCCAAAGTTGCGCGGTTTTAAACGCTATCGGCAAACAGTCGGCTGATATTGCGATGGGCGTCGACGAGGGCGACGACCACGAGCAAGGCGCAGGCGATCAAGGTTTAATGTTTGGTTATGCCAGCAATGAAACCGATGTACTGATGCCAGCCCCTATTACCTATTCTCACCTGCTGGTTAAACGTCAGGCTGAAGTACGTAAAAATAAAACCTTGCCTTGGCTGCGTCCCGATGCAAAAAGCCAGATTACTTTCCGCTATGAAAACAACAAGCCCGTAGCGATTGACGCGGTTGTTTTGTCTACCCAGCATTCGCCTGAAATTGCTACCAAAGCATTGCATGAAGCGGTGATGGATGAAATTATCCTGCCGGTTCTACCTAAAGAATGGCTGCATAAAGATACCAAATACTTCATTAACCCAACCGGCCAGTTCATTATTGGCGGCCCTGTCGGCGACTGCGGCTTGACCGGACGTAAAATCATTGTTGACAGCTACGGCGGCATGGCAAGACATGGCGGCGGCGCGTTTTCAGGCAAGGATCCCTCAAAAGTCGACCGTTCTGCCGCCTACATGGCACGTTATGTAGCAAAAAACATTGTTGCAGCCGGATTAGCCGAGCGTTGCGAAATCCAGGTTTCTTACGCGATCGGTGTTGCAGAACCTACCTCTATCACGGTTGAAACCTTTGGTACCGGAAAAATCAGTGAAGAAAGACTGGTACAAATTATCAGAGATACTTTCGACTTAAGACCCAAAGGCTTGATTGCAATGCTGGGCTTATTAAAGCCTATCTACCAAACAACAGCGGCGTATGGTCATTTCGGTCGTACCGAAGACTCCTTTAGCTGGGAAAAAACAGATAAAGTTGACGCATTAAAAGATGCTGCCGGCCTTTAAATAAATATTAAACACGGGAAACGTAATGAGCCACCAAGATTATAAAATTGCCGATATTGCCCTGGCAGAATGGGGTCGTAAGGAAATCAATATCGCCGAAACAGAAATGCCGGGCTTAATGGCTCTGCGTGAAGAATTCGGTGCGGAACAACCCTTAAAAGGCGCGCGTATCGCCGGTTGTTTGCACATGACTATTCAGACAGCGGTATTGATTGAAACCCTGACCGCATTAGGCGCAACCGTGCGTTGGTCTTCTTGCAACATTTTTTCTACCCAAGATCATGCCGCTGCCGCAATAGCGGCGGCAGGCATCCCTGTTTTTGCCTGGAAAGGCGAAACCGAAGAAGAAGCCGAATGGTGTATCGCGCAAACAATCGACGGTCTTGACGGCTGGCGTCCGAACATGATTCTGGATGACGGCGGCGACTTAACCGTCATGATGCATGAAAAATATCCCGAATTAATGGCTGACATTAAAGGCTTGTCCGAAGAAACCACTACAGGCGTATTGCGTCTGTATGAAATGGTCGCCAAAGGCACGTTAAAAGTTCCCGCATTCAATGTTAACGATTCAGTCACAAAATCAAAATTCGACAACCTGTACGGCTGCCGCGAATCGCTGGTTGACGGCATCAAGCGCGCCACCGACGTGATGATTGCCGGTAAAATCGCGGTAGTCTGCGGTTACGGTGACGTCGGCAAAGGTTGTGCGCAATCGTTACGCGGTCTTGGTGCAACAGTATTAATTACCGAAATCGACCCGATTTGCGCATTGCAAGCGGCTATGGAAGGTTATCGCGTAGTAACCATGGAAGAAGCTGCGCCGCTGGCCAATATTTTTGTTACCGCAACCGGCAACTTTAATATCATTACCCATCAGCACATGGTTGCCATGAGAGATCAGGCGATTGTTTGCAATATCGGCCATTTTGATGCGGAAATTGAAATTTCCTCATTACGTCAATACACCTGGGAAAACATCAAACCTCAAGTTGATCATGTGATTTTCCCTGACGGAAAACGCCTGATTATTTTGGCGGAAGGTCGTTTGGTTAATCTGGGTTGCGGCACCGGACATCCAAGCTTTGTGATGTCTAACTCATTTTGTAACCAGGTTCTTGCGCAAATGGAACTTTGGAAAAATGCGGCACAGTATGAAAACAAGGTTTACATACTGCCTAAAAAACTGGACGAAAAAGTCGCAAGATCTCACCTTAAACAATTGGGCGTGAATTTGACCGTGCTAACCGATGCGCAAGCCAAATACATCAACGTCCCGGTTGAAGGACCGTTTAAAGCTGATCATTATCGTTATTGATTAATCACCGTTCCCACGACTCCGTGGGAATGCAGTCCGTGCCGCTCTTGCGGCACGGGACGCAACGCGTCCATAGCGGCAAACCGTGAAAACAATACATTCCGGCACACCGCTATGCTGCTCCTGCATTGCTGCACCTCCTACGGCCATGCAGTCGTCAGATTCCCGTCAGTGAGATCATAAAATGCAATCACAAAAAACACATCCCAAACTGTTCAGTTTCGAATTTTACCCGCCAAAAACAGAAGAAGGCGCGGCAAGTTTACAAGTTGTTCATAGCAAACTGGCAAAACTCAATCCCGATTTTTTTCCGTTACCTTTGGCGCCGGAGGTTCGACCCGCGATAAAACCTTCACTACGGTCGTTGATATTCAATCCAAAGGTATCTCCGCCGCCCCCCATTTATCCTGCGTTGCCTCGACCAAAGCCAATATTCGCGCGATTCTGAAAGACTATCAAGACAATGGCATCACTAAAATTGTCGCTTTAAGAGGCGATTTGCCTTCCGGCATGATGTCGGCCGGAGAATTTCGCTACGCCAATGAGTTGGTCGAATTTATCCGCCAGGAAACCGGCGATCATTTCCAGATTCATGTTGCCGCCTACCCCGAAGTACATCCGCAAGCCGCCAGCGGCGTGGAAGATTTTAAAAACTTCAAACGTAAAGTGGCGGCGGGCGCCAATGCGGTCATTACCCAGTATTTTTACAATGCCGAAGCGTATTTTCATTTTGTCGATGCTTGTGAGAAAAATGGCATAACAATCCCCATCGTACCCGGCATTATGCCGATTACCCAATATACGCAATTATTCCGTTTTTCAGAAATGTGCGGCGCGGACATTCCTCGTTGGCTCAGAAAACGTCTGGAAAGTTTCGGCGATGATAGAGAATCCGTACAAGCATTCGGCCTGGATGTGGTCAGCAACCTTTGTCAACGTTTGCTGGAAGGCGGTGCGCCGGGGCTGCATTTTTACACCATGAATCAGGCCGCACCTACCTTGGCGATTTTGGAGAATTTGCAAATCAAGCCTCAAGACTAAAAGTATCAATCAAACAGGGCCGTTCCACATCCGCATTTGCAATACGTATTACACTCGTTCCCAAGCCCTATTGGGAACGACTATCAACCTGAGCCTTTAGCTTATGTCGTCCAACCAATCCCTTTCCAATCGAGATCTCTCCGTTTTGTGGCATCCCTGCACGCAAATGAAAGATCACGAGACCTTCCCGGTTATCCCAATCAAAAAAGGCCAAGGCATTTGGCTGGAAGATTTTGACGGCAATCGCTATCTTGATGCGATCAGCTCATGGTGGGTCAATTTATTCGGACATGCCAATCCTGCCATCAATGCGGCATTAAAAGACCAACTCGATACCCTGGAGCATGTAATTTTTGCCGGATTCACCCATGAGTCCGCCGTCAAACTGGCGGAACAACTGGTTGAAATTACGCCGCAAGGGTTGAACCGTTGTTTTTATGCCGACAATGGCTCCTCTGCGGTGGAAGTCGCGCTCAAAATGAGTTTTCACTATTGGCGCAACCTCGGACAAACGCAAAAAACCAAATTCATCACCCTGGAAAACAGTTATCACGGCGAAACCCTAGGCGCACTGGCGGTCGGCAATGTATCACTGTATAAAGAAACCTATGCGCCGTTATTAATGGACGTCATCACCGTGCCCGGCCCGGACTGTTATCACCGCGAACCCGGCGAATCATGGGCGGATTATTCCACGCGCCGCTTCACGCTGATGGAACAGACGCTGCAACAATACAGCGACACGGTTTGCGCGGTCATCATCGAGCCTTTGGTGCAATGCGCCGGCAATATGCGCATGTATGACCCGGTCTATTTGAAATTGCTGCGCGCCGCCTGCGACAAATACCATGTGCATTTAATCGCCGATGAAATCGCGGTCGGTTTCGGGCGCACCGGGACGTTATTCGCCTGCGAGCAGGCAACAATCAGCCCCGACTTCATGTGCCTGTCCAAAGGCTTGACGGGCGGCTATTTACCGTTGTCGGCGGTATTGACCACCGATCAGGTGTACCAAGCGTTCTATGCCGATTATCAATCGTTGAACGCATTTTTGCATTCGCACAGCTACACCGGCAATGCGCTGGCGTGCAGGGCAGCACTCGCCACCATCGATATTTTCCGGGAACACAACATCATCGAAAAAAACCGCTCTTTGGCTGCTATGATGGCGAAAGCGGCGCTGCGTTTTCACGACCATCCCAATGTCGCCGAAGTCCGGCAAACCGGCATGATCCTGGCGATTGAAATGGTCAAAAACAAACACACCCGCGAACCTTATCCCTGGCAGGAACGGCGCGGGCTTAGAGTCTATCAATACGCACTGTCCAAAGGTGTCTTATTGCGGCCCTTGGGCAACGTCATTTACTTCATGCCGCCCTACATTGCGACCGAGGATGAGCTAAGGTTAATCGCCGAGGTCGCTTGGCAAGGCATACAACAAGCAGTTAAGGACTGATTATGCGAGTCTCCAGATTATATACATCGGCCCCGCTGACTACAGGCAAACTTATCGAACTGGACGATGACAACGGCCATTATGTCAGAACGGTGTTGCGGTTAAAAAAAGACGCCGAAATCATTTTATTTAACGGCCACGGCGGAGAATATTTATGCACCGTTGCCGAAGTCAGCCGAAAAGCCGTGCTGATTGATGCCGGGCAATGGAGTGACCGCAGTGTCGAATCGCCGTTACAGATAACTTTAGGCCTGGGCATCTCGCGGGGCGACCGAATGGATTTGACGGTACAAAAAGCCGTTGAGCTGGGCGTTAACCACATTACACCGTTATTAACCGAACGTTGCGTGGTGCAATTCAAAGGCGAAAAAAAGCCGCAGCGCTTATTGCATTGGCAAAAAATAGTTCAACATGCCGCCGAACAAAGCGGCAGAACCAGCCTGCCCCCTTTGCTGGAAGTTGCACAACTACAAAACTGGCTAGGCAACCAACAGGGTCTGAAAGTGTTTCTCGACCCTTATGCAGAAACGACATTATCGGAGTTAAAACCTGAAACCATGAAAGTGACTCTACTCACCGGCCCCGAAGGCGGTTTTTCCAATCAGGAACGAGACGCGGCCAAAGCCTCCGGCTTTATTCCAGTCCGTTTAGGCAGCCGCATATTAAGAACCGAAACCGCATCGCTTGCCGCCTTAGCCGCCGTCCAGATGTTGTGGGGCGACTTTGGCAACATTACAAATCCGGAAATTGAGAGTCAACGATGAAACGATACCTTGCTTATTCAATAGTGCCCTTGCTGGTTTTGCTGGCGGCAACATCAACGGCTTGTCTGTTGAGTTATTTGATCGCACTGGGCCTGGATGATCCGTCTGCATTACGGAAACTGATCACCCGCTTAACCCAGATACTCCTGCTGCTGAGTATTTTTCCGGCAATGGCTTACCTGAAATTGAACAAAGAAGACTTGGGATTTAGCGCAAGACCGACATTTTTGAAGCAGTTACCGCAAGGATTCGGAATCGGATTGGTTACCCTGATGCCGGTATTTATTGTTTTGTATGTTCTCGGCATCGATATTGTTGATAACTCGCAGCCGTGGACTGTCGGTTTCATCGCTGAAAAAACGATTCTTTCCTTATTGTTGTCCCTGCTGATTGCCGTCGTTGAGGAATCGATTTTTCGAGGCATGCTGTTGGCCGGCTTAAAAAAGAACATGCCGGTTGTTGCGGCAATTTTGATCAGCTCGGCTTATTTTGCGGCGCTGCATTTTCTGGATAGCAAAACCGAAATATCCCAACAGAATTTTCATCTATCAAGCGGCTTTATCCTGTTAGGTGAAGCGTTTGCCAATGTACTGAATCCGAAAAACGCCTCGTCATTCCTTTCATTGCTGGCGGTCGGCGCTTTTCTCGCCGTGCTCAGGACACAGGTAAAAGAAAGCTTAGGTCTCTGTATCGGCTGTCATGCCGGTTGGGTATGGCAAATAAAAATGAACGGCAGTTTGTTCAATACCGACTATAACTCCGAATATCTTTATCTGGTCAGCAGCTACAATTATGTCGTCGGACCGCTGGTTACCGTTTGGCTCAGCCTCGCCATCATCGGCTATTTTGTTTATAAAAAAATCCGGGCGTAAATGTTCACGGCTTTTATTGTCACTATTCAGCGTTCTCAAACACAATGGAACGCAGATGTCGCGGATGAATATGATGAGCACAGATAAGATCTCATTTAATCATAATTATCAGCGTCATCAGCGTTCCATTTTTCTAACGGCTGAGTAGTTACCGTTTATTTGCCTATGTAGACGGATGGCAAAATGATGATCAATGAAGATGCGCCTAACCCGGCCGGATGCGAACGGCAATGCGCGGCCCAAACAGATTGATGCATAAACCAGCAATAACCAGAGCGGCGGCGTTTATCTTCCAGGCGAAAAGAGGCTCCCCCAAGGCTAACGTTGAAGCCGCGAACCCGAATACCGGCACCAGCAAAGTAAACGGGGCTACTGTCGCGGCCGGATAGCGGCTAAATAGCCAACTCCATGCGGCAAAGCCAAGCAGGGTCACCGGATACACCATATAGCCGATCGCGCCGATAGTGAGCCACGAAATATGCGAAATGAGCTCAACACGCCAACTGCCTTGTTCCAGAAAAAACGACAAAACTAACAGCGGCGGCCACGCAACAAGGCTTGCCCAAACGACCAGCGCCAGCATATCGACTTTGCCGAGCTTCTTGGAAATCAGGCTGCCGACTCCCCACGAGGCAGCGGCGGCGACGATTAGAAGCAAACCATAACTCGAAACATCGCCGCCAATATTCGCAGCGACCAGCCCGATTCCGGAAAAGGAAACCAAGGCCCCGACGATTTGCCAAACGGATGGTTTTTCGGCCAAAAATACCACAGCCAGTAAAATCGTGAAAAACACCTGCATCTGAAGCACCAAAGACGCCAGCCCTGCCGTTGTCCCGGCGTACATGCCGGAAAACAGCAATGCGAACTGTAGCGAGAACATCACCAACCCGAAACCGACCACCATGCGCCACGAAGCGGCCGGGCGCTTGATGAAAAAAAACCGCCGGAAACGCGGCGAGAAAGAACCTGAGTGCGCAAAGCAGAATCGGCGGAATTTCTTTAAGCCCGACTTTGATTACAACAAAGTTGACTCCCCAAATTGCAACTACCACTATTGCCAACGTCATATGATGTAAACGCACTGTCGCTCCTGTGACTAAAGATAAGAGACGGCCTTTCGGCACGCCCTGATTGAGCCCATTGTTATGCGCTCGTTGGACTAGGGTTAAGTTTAAAACCGATAAACACCGGCACCCCAGTATTTACCCTGATGCTTGGTAGGAGCTACCCAGCCCAAAGCGATAAGCTCTTTGGCAATAAGGCGATTCATAATGCCGTGCCCTACCAGTAAAACAGGGCCTTGCTCGGCAAGAGCAATAAGTTTCCGGGCCGCCGTCTTGGCGCGTGCTTTAGTCGCCTGAACTGACTCGGAACCTCGAGAGTAGCCCAAAAACCAAAGCAGGCGGAAGAATGCCGCCCAAACGAAAGGCGACAAACAAGGAAAGCGCCAAAGAGCAAAAGGCAGTTGCGCCTCGCAGAATACAGCGTCGACAACGGATGCGGTATGACCCAGCGCCTGAACAGATGACAACGCCCGAGGCGCAGTGCTTGCGACGATGCAGGTAGTGGAATCGAGCCGCTGCAATCCGGCGATGGGGGCGCTGTCGGCTTCCACCTCGGAGAGATTGTAATGCTCAATCCAGCACTCCATTTCGGCTGGCGTAATCCGGCCCGTTTGTGCCAAGACAGGCTTTCCGTGCCGCATGAGGATGATTTTCATCGTAGAGAACTTAATGTTGTTGAAGTGACGGGCCGTGAACGCAGGTCATCAGAGACCGCACCCAACTGACGGCATATTTCAGGCGCCGCCCGATAGAGGCATGAGTAATGCGACAGCCCGTTAAAAACTTCGGTTGAGGAGCAGCCGGGAATCGCCGATGCCAAATATTCCGCCATAGCGACCGGCGACCAGTTATCCTCTGCTCCGTGCCAAATGTGCGTATTGACGCCGATGCCGGAAAGCGTGTCTTTCCAGGGCTGGACATAAGCCCTGACGTCTCTAACGTAGCCTTGGACACGGCCAATAAAGCACGCTCTCAATACTTGGGTGATGCCGGATTGAAACTCTCGGTCGACGGACAATGCCTTATCATCACCGGCGGCACTCGCAAACAACAAGCGAAATAACGTATTCGGAAAAAGCAACGCGAGTAACCCTTGCCAGTAAGATAACAGAACAAATAAGATCGGGGCTGTCTTTGCTAACTGAAAAACCCGCTTCCCGGCCATGTCGTCAAGAAAACCGCCCGCATCCAGCGGTGCGGCAGCCGAGATTAAATGCAAACTCCGGACTCCGTTGCCCAGATAGCGGCAGGTCTGTAGCGCGATAAACGCACCGATTGAAAAACCGATGACATCCACTTTTTTGCCGGCAGCTTGCTTTGAAATCTGCCGGGCCAGGAACTGATAATATGCGTCACCGGCTGTCGAATAATCGCCGGAAAACCGATCGAAGCAAATAAACGTCAAGCCCCGTTCTTTAGCATAAAGATCGAAAATTGCGCATTCTTCCGGCGCGCCGGGCGCGCCATGAAAGTAAATCACTGTTTTTCCAATATCGGAACCGAACTGACTGAATTTCATTGGCTGTTCCAGTTGATGCATAATTTAAAATACAGTGCTGATTAGGAATTCACTGCTATTCGTGATCGGCGCAGTAGCCAAGACAGATAAACAGCGGCTGCAAAATCGTAGCTAAGGCAAAACATAGGCCACCAGACAGGCACGCCTGGATTGGAAACCCAATGCCCATGAAAGACATCGAAAATGCCATGCACGAATAATGCGGCAACAACAAACCATAGGTTGCGCTTGAAGCCTAAAGCGGCGACACCCATAAAAGCGAACATGCCAGCGAGCTCAAGTAAGACCGTTTCGATAGATCCGCCCATAACCGCAAACAAGACATAGTACGAGGCAATGACGGTCAATACGGTTGGGTAGAAGGCACGGTCTTTGTCGAATCCGATCAATGTAGCCGACAGCGATACGGCTAACGCAATCACAATGCCGATAAAATACGCCATGTGTCCCCCTTCGCTCGACTGTTTGATGCAACCGGCTGCCGAAACGCGACGGGGCTTCCCGTCAATGAAAACGGCACAGCCATGCTAATCATCCCTTCCAAATAGGACAATCGATGATCGCCTACCCTGATAGCTGGCAGCTTTCTAAGCGGGAATGTCGATGTGTATTCTCCGAGCAAAGCAATTGACTGGATCATGACGTGGAAGCAGTCGGCTATTTCGTTGTCGTTTTGTGCTAGTTTGATCAAGAATTCACCTTTTGTTTCAGAACGCCTAACGTGATACATACATCAATTGTCTGATAAAAACTTACCGCCGTATATCCTAAATTCATCATAGGCTTGTTTTGACTGAGTCTGGCAGGCGGTTCAGCGTTAACTGTCCTAGCTATCAAAAACAGACTGGGGTTTCTTACCCGGAACAGCTGACGGTGCTTCGCGCTGAATAGTTATGACTATTGATGAGCATCTTCGGCTGACCATCCGCCACCCAAGTAAAGTGGCCCCCGACATCCGGACAGTAGTTTAAGCTATGCTCTGACCTAAATTAGAGACCGAAAATGAGTGAAAAGAAACGGAAGATTTTTACCGGAGCGCAAAAAGCCAAGGTTGCCTTAGAAGCCGTCAAAGGCATGAAGACGATCAATGAAATTGCTCAAGAACATGGCGTACACCCGAACCAGGTAAGTCAATGGAAAAAAGAGATGTTGGAGAATGCCGGCAGCCTGTTTGAAGGCAAGCGAGGACCGAAACCGATCAACGCGGAAAGCAACCCTGACCGCTTATACGCCAAGATTGGGCAATTGAACATGGAGTTGGATTGGCTGAAAAAAAAGTCAGGGATCAGCCTTTAAACGAACGCCAAAGCTGGATAGAACCGAATGCTTTTGTCCCGTTATCAACGCAATGCAAGCTTCTCAAAGTCACGCGTTCAGTCATTTATGAGCAGAAAAAGCACTTGCTGAAAGAAACAGATAAGGACGAACTCGTGTTATTGCGTTTGTTGGATGAAGAGTACACAAGCCACCCGTTTTATGGCTCGCGCCGTATGAAGAAATACCTGGGTGAATGCGGCTATAGCGTCAATCGCAAGCGGGTACAGCGATTGATGCAAAAGTTAGGCTTGGTCGGCATGTCGCCCGGCCCGAATACCAGCAAACAGCATCCGCAGCACAAAATTTATCCGTACCGACTCCGTGGCGTTGACATTATTCAGCCCAACCAGGTGTGGAGCACTGACATCACCACTATTCGGCTACCCCGCGGATTTGTTTATCGGGTCGCGATTATCGACTGGTACAGTCGGAAGGTGCTGTCGTGGCGGCTGTCGAACACCCTGGATGCAGGGTTTTGCGTAGACTGTTTGGAAGAGACCATCACGCTGTACGGTACACCGGCCATTTTCAATTCCGACCAAGGCTCGCAATTCACCAGCGACGCCTTTACCGGCGTGTTGCTCAACAACAGCATCACGATCAGTATGGACAGATATTTGCTCCTGCAATATCTGCATTTCCCACATCCATGTGGGTCATGGACGAGGCCGGGCATTGGATAATATTTTTGTCGAGCGGCTGTGGCGAACGGTGAAACATGAAGAAGTGTATTTAAAGCAGCACAGCAACATGCCGGACTTATTGGTGGGATTGACGCAGTACTTCCAATTCTATAACCAGGAACGCTGGCATCAAGCGCTGGATTACAAATCGCCGGATGAAGTCTATAAAACGGCTAGAGGCGGCGGGGCAAAGATTGTGGATAAATTTAACGGTACGGCTGAAACAGCAGACCTCGTGCCGCAAAACTGGGACAGCGCCATTCAGCTGGAGGGCGAACAGCGCTCTATCTTAAATTAAGGTATTTTTTGTCTGGACAATGGGGTCCACTTTACTTATGAGGACGTTGTTTTTAGCGAAATTTAGATCAGTGAGCTTTGCTTCTACTCCCTGAAATTCTCAAACTGCAACGGCATTTCCAGCTTTTCTTCTCTCAGCATCTTAATCACATCCTGTAGATCATCCCTGTTTTTGCCGGTCACCCTGACCTGATCGCCCTGTATGGCGGCCTGGACTTTCAGTTTTTTGTCCTTAATCAATTTAACGATTTTTTTGGCCACTTCCTTATCCAGCCCCTGCTTCATGGTAATTTCCTGACGCATTCCCTTGCCGCTTGGCTTTGCATCGCCCGTCTCCATGCAAGCTATATCAATGCCGCGTCGCGTAAGTTTTGCGCAAATAACACTGAACATTTGCTGTAACTGGAACGCCGATTGAGACGTCATGATCACTTTATCGTCATTCAATTCAAAGCTTGAGTCGGTGCCCTTAAAATCAAAGCGCGTGCTGACTTCCTTATTGGCTTGGTCAACCGCGTTAGTAAGCTCGTGTTTGTCGAATTCGGAAATGATGTCGAAAGAAGGCATGGTTATGATTACAACATAAGGTAACAAAAGGAATTTAACTATAATGATCTTTGCGGCATTATTCAACACCCTTCCCGGTGCCGGGGCTTTTATTCCGCTTTGATAAACTCGGCGACGGCCTTGATTCGCAAGCGGCGAATCGCCTCGCCGATATGCGCCCCTTTCAGTTCGCCATTCAGGATAGCCGAGGTATCAACGGATGCCGCCGCCCTGGCTGCGCCGCTCAACAGCGCGGCCTGAGGGTAGGCAATGTTTTCAAGCCCGGTTCTGCCTCTAGCGTCCGCCTCGCAGGCCAGCAAAAATTCGGGCAATTTATTAACCGGCTTAAAGGCTCCCAGAGCGGCCAGCATATCGGTTATTGTTGAAGCGCGTAATTCAAAAGCCCGGTGGCAGTGAGTATGGTATTGCATGACCTGCAAGGCCAGCGCTTTAAACGAGTTAGGCACCCGCAAACGGCTGCACATGCGTTCCAAAATGGGCAGTCCCTGGGTTTCATGCCCGTAATGATGCGGCCAGTGTTCTTTAGGCGACATGCCCTTGCCCAAATCGTGGACTAATGCCGCAAACCGGACTTCGAGGCTGGATGACAACCGCGCCGCCTGCTCCAAACAGAGCATGACATGAATGCCGGTATCGATTTCCGGGTGATATTTTTCCGGCTGCGGCACGCCGAATAAACCATTTATTTCCGGGAAAATTTTATCCAGTGCCGCACAATCTTTTAAGGTGTAGAAAAAAGCGCTGGGCGATTTCTCACCCAACGCTTTAAACAATTCCGCCCAGACCCGTTCGGGAACCAGATGATCGACCTCCCCCGCCGTCACCATGGACTGCATCAAAAGCCGGGTTTCCTCAGCCAGCGTGAAGCCGAGATGACCGTATCGGGCGGCAAAGCGGGCGACGCGCAATATGCGCACCGGGTCTTCGGCAAAGGCCGGTGAAATATGCCGGAAAATGCGTTTTTCAAGATCAGGTTGCCCGCCGTAAGGATCAATAAGCTGTCCCTGTGACGTCATTGCCATCGCATTGATGGTCAGGTCGCGGCGAATCAAATCCTGTTCCAGACTGACATCGGGCGATGCGTGTACGGTAAAGCCTTTATAACCGGGCGCGGTTTTTCTTTCGGTTCTGGCCAGCGCATATTCTTCATGCGTTTTCGGATGCAAGAATACCGGAAAATCCTTGCCTACCGGCCTGAATCCCTGTCGCACCATGGATTCGGGCGTCTCGCCGATCACTACCCAGTCCCGTTCCTTGACCGGAAGTTCAAGCAATTTATCGCGCACCGCACCGCCAACAAGGTATATTTCCACTCAGTTACTCAAGCCGTTTAATAATGCGCCTAGAATAGCACAGCCGCATTCAAAAAAAGGCATAATGGCGCACGGCCGACCGACACATCATCAGGGGAATAAAGTGATCGCAATTTTTTTAGCCAGTCTTTTATTAGGCACCGTTTCAGGATTAATGGCAGGACTTTTCGGCATAGGCGGCGGCCTGGTTATTGTGCCGGTTTTAGCGGTATTGTTTGCCGGGCAAGGATTTCCCGCAGAGCTGGTCATGATCATGTCGGTGGCAACCTCACTGGCGACCATTATTTTCACCTCGATCTCTTCGGTGCTGGCACATCATCGTTTGAATTCCGTGTTGTGGGATAAAGTGCTGGCCATGGGGCCGGGGATTATGATCGGCGCGGCTGTCGGAGCCGTGGTCGCGGACCATATAGCCGGTGACGTATTACGCTTTATATTTATCATCTATTTGTTAGCCGTAGGCGTGCAAATGGCGTTGCAACTCAAGCCGAAACCCGGACAAAAGCAACCCTCCAAAGAGTTGGATTTTGGCGTGGCGGGCATCATGGGGCTGCTGTCGTCACTACTCGGAATAGGCGGAGGCACACTCACTGTGCCTTTTTTTAGTCCATTTCCAAACGCCGATGCGCAATGCCGTAGCCATAGCCAGCGCCTGCGGCTTGCCGCTAGCTTTGGTGGGAACGATGGGCTATGCCCTGCTGGGCAAGGATGCGTCGCAGTTGCCTGAGTGGAGTTTAGGTTATATTTACGTGCCTTCTTTTCTGGGTATCGTATTGACCAGTATCTATACCGCCCCGATAGGCGCAAAACTGGCCCATAAACTGCCCGCGGAAAAATTAAAACGCTATTTCTCGTTACTACTGTTTGTGATGGCGGGGAAGTTGATTTGGTTTTGATTGTGTACATTAGGCAGCCTCGTAAGCCGGTTTAGCGATAGCGTAACCCGACATTTTTGCGCGAATGTGTCGGGTTACGGCTATCGCCTAACCCGACCTACATAACTGAATAAAAGAAAAAATCCGTTTAAATCTGTCTAATCCGCGTCATCGGCGTTCTATTATTTATCTCATTTACTTTCTTTTTACATCGCCAAATTTGCGATAATGCACAGTCATTTTATTTACAAGGGTTCCGTTGCACATGTGGTTTAAAAATCTGAGCATTTTTCGTCTTACTGAAGATTTCACTTTGGCTCCAGCAGACCTGGAACTAAAACTTGAACAAATGGCTTTTCGCCCCTGCGGCAGTCATGAAGAATTTACTTTCGGCTGGACTTCACCGCTGGGAAAATCGTCCGAACAGCTGGTGCATAGCGCGAACGGCTTTTTGATGCTGTGCGGAAAAAAA
>Ga0160181_128604_pt1 | contig 13997 bp, 9 predicted proteins | sample met4stb_3_FD_108557 | JGI IMG/M metagenome (GOLD analysis project Ga0160181, IMG submission 108557) | Synthetic bacterial communities of pure cultures from sediment of Lake Washington, USA, under low oxygen conditions - MT... | ecosystem: Engineered > Modeled > Simulated communities (microbial......
AAAAAACGATGTCTGCTTGAAATCGATGTTTAAGCCTTCCTGAGCGCACTGTTCCAAAGCTTGTCTCACATCAGGATTTTGCATGAAACCATAATAAAGTTTAACCCGATAAAAATTGTTATTCTTGCCAAATGCGCGAATCTTGATCCGGTGCGCTACATCAACGTACGGCTCATCTTTAGTGACAATGGTCAACACCATGATTTGTTCATGCAATACATGGTTGTGCTCGAAATTGTGTAAAAATACCTGTGGCACGCCATGCACGCTTTTAGCCAGATAAATGGCCGAACCTTTAACGGTTACTGCCTGATGACTTATTATTTTATCTTCCAGGTCCTCAAACAGCACACGCCTCTCATCCATATATTCCGCCAACAAGGCACGACCTTTAATCCAGGTTGTCATCATCAAGAACAGCACAGCTCCGATGATCAAAGGCAACCAGCCGCCGGTCGGTATTTTTAAGCTGTTAGAAGAAAGAAACAAAAAATCTACCGTTAAAAAAGTTGTCAAAAAAGCAACACTGGCCGATTTTTTCCATTGCCAAATTCCTTTAATGACGATAAACGCCAAAAGAGTATCGACAATCATAGTCCCGGTAACGGCAATGCCATAAGCGGAAGCCAGTGCCGAGGAAGACTCGAAACTCAATACCACTACAAATACCGAGACCATCAATAACCAATTGATGGCAGGAATATACACTTGCCCTACTTCCTGGCCCGAAGTGTGCGAAATATTCATGCGTGGACAGTAGCCAAGCTGTATGGCTTGTCTTGTAACCGAGAATGCACCGGATATTACCGCTTGTGAGGCAATAACCGACGCCAGTGTCGACAAAATTAATAGCGGATACATCGCCCAGGTCGGCGCCATCAAATAGAATGGATTTTTCACCGCCTCAGGGTGATCAAGCAGTAACGCTCCCTGTCCGAAATAGTTCAGTAATAAGGCAGGAAAAACAAAGCTGAACCAGGCATAACGGATAGGCTTCAAACCGAAATGCCCCATGTCGGCATAAAGTGCCTCGGCACCGGTTATTGCCAAAACCACCGCCCCCATAATTAAAAAACCGTGCCAGCCTAATTCAAGCAATAAATGAATCGCGTAATAAGGGTTAACCGCGGCCAATACAGCGGGCGTATTGATAATATTATTTATGCCGAGAATGCCCAAAATAGCAAACCAAAGACACATGATGGGTGAAAACATTTTTCCGACCGCTCCCGTACCTTTAGCTTGCACAATGAAAAGAGCGCTGAGTACCGTAATAGCAATCGGCAATACATAATGGCTTAATGAAGGCGCAATGATTTGCAAGCCTTCGACTGCGCTTAATACCGATATTGCAGGGGTAATAATGCTGTCGCCGTAAAACAAAGCGGCGCCAAGCAAACCGATGGTAATGATAAAGCGCGCTTTCTTCGGATTATCGTTAGCGCTTTGCAACGCTAAAGCCATTAGCGCCATGATGCCGCCTTCGCCTTTATTATTAGCGCGCATAATAAAGATTGCGTATTTGGTGGTTACCACCAAAGTCAAGGACCAAAAAATCAGCGATAGCACGCCTAGCACATGGGGTTTATCAATCGACAAATGACTGCCGAAAACTTCCTTGACCGCATATAAGGGGCTAGTGCCAATATCACCGAATACAACACCGATTGCACTCAGCGCTAAAACGGTTACTTGTTGTTTGGAATGACCCTGTGAACTTATCGACATAATAAATAGTGAATTAGGTAAAAAAAACCAGCCGAAACACTGTCCAGGTAGGCGGTAAAATCACAACCGCATTTCCCTTAAGTAATTTAGGGACCGCCTAAAAATAACGCCCATTGATAAGAAAGTGGGCGGCTATGCTACCGAAGTAACCCAATACAATGACCGGTGCCCATTTCAAATGGCTAGTGAAGGTGTAAATTCCTTTAGCTTGTCCCATTAAGCCCACGCCTGCTGCGGAACCTACCGCCAACATGCTGCCGCCCACACCGGCGGTCAATGTTACCAGCAGCCATTGTCCTTGGGAAATATCCGGCGCCATAGTCAGTACAGACAACATAATAGTGCCGTTATCCACGAATGCTGAGGCGAAGCCCACCAGAATATTGGCTACAGTGGGGTCAATGCTGCCGTAAAGATGGTGGGATGCCACTTCCATATAGCCGATGAAGCTCAAACCTCCGACACCTACCATGACACCGTAAAAAAACAGCAAAGTGTCCCATTCCAAATTGGCTACTTTCTGAAAAATATCAAAAGGCAGCTCCTTCGCCAGTTGTTGATTCGCCTCTGCCGGCGGATTGTTCATATATTTCATCGGCGCAAAATGATCGATTTTGACATCAGTCAAATCCACGGGTATCAATACGGTGTGAGCATTGCTGGTTTTTTGCAGGTAATAACTGAAAAACTTCAAATAGGTCAATCCCATCATCATCCCGGCTGCGGGCGGCAGACCCAGTAAGTTTTCGAAGCAAGCCGAGGTAATAATGGTCAACACGAACAAAAAGATGATTATCCAGGCACCCCGCTTCATTTCCTGAGCTTCCATGACCGCTGCGGGTCTTTGTTGCGGAATAAAGAAATGCATGATCGCGGCAGGTATTACGAAGTTGATGATGGCCGGAATCAACAGGGAAAAGAAATCGGTAAACGGCACAACGCCTTTTTGCCAGACCAGCAACGTAGTGATGTCGCCAAAAGGGCTGAACGAGCCGCCCGCATTGGAGGCTACCACAACATTGATGCAGGATAAGGCAACAAAGCGCGGGCAATCTTTGCCCATCGCCAGAATAACCGAGCCCATCAGCAACGCGGTGGTCAGATTGTTGCAACCGGACGAAATAAAGAACGACTGGAAACCGGTAATCCAGAATAATTGCCGATAGCTGAAGTTCTTGCTCAATAACCAGACCCGCAGGCTGTCAAACACACCTCGGTCTTCCATCGCATTCAAATAAGTCATCGAGACCATGATGAACAAAAACAGCTCGCCATAACTTTCAAGAGTAGCGCGGAACGCAACACCCGCTTGCTCGCTCATCCCGGCCTTGGTATAAAAAACGGCAATAAATATCCAGATGAGACTCGCCGCAAACACCATAGGCTTGGACTTTTTTAACTCAGTTACTTCCTCGGTCATGGCAAGGATGTAGGCAACGGCAAAAACGGTCAAAGCCAAATAACCGGCCCAATGCTGAGTCAAATCTAATGGCTGTACTTGGCTAATAGCGCCTGCTTCATCGGCAGCCATTGATAAGGAAGGAAAAAACAGGGCAAGTAAGATCGGAATATATTTTGAGCAAAGCGGCATTTTTATACCTTAAATGACTGGCAAAATTTGAACAAAAGCGGTTGATTTTTCACGCATCGCGAAGTCGCTTGCACCGAATGCGTTTAAATTTCAATAAGCGATAACGCATTGCTTAATGCAACAAAATAGGTAAAAAGCTTCAAAAGGCAGGATTCGCATAGGGCTTTTCGAACAAAAGGGCTAAAAGTTAATCGCTTAATATACACTGATCTAGGGGATCGGCACCACCGCCCCCATGCGCACCGAATAAAATTAGACTGAAAGCCGCCCTTAATCAAGGAGTTAATTTGCATACAAAGTGTATATAAATTATTAACAAACCACGAAGAATACGGATTTTCACGGAGGCTTCCTACCGTTTCTTCGTGGCTTTATGCCTTAAGTTACTGCGGGGAAACTGACTACTGTTTCTCAGTCACGAACGCTATTTTAGCAATCCCGGAATGTTGCACAGTCGCCATGACTTCGGCGACCTTCGAATAAACAACATCCTGATCGGCATATAAATGCAAGCCGATTTCAGGATTCTTTAAAAGCTCGGCCTTCAATGCGGCCTCCAATGCGGCATGGTCGGCGATTGGGAGCTTATTCAACGTGATAACCCCCTGCGCATCGATACCGAGCTGTAACGGTTGCTCTTTAATATCCGCGGTGGTCTCGGCGGTTTTCGGTAAAGTAACATGCACGGATTGCGTGAGTAACGGCGCGGTCACTAATAAAATAATCACCAGCACCAGCATTACATCGACGAGCGGCGTGACGTTAATGTCGCTCATCGCTCCTTCATCTTCCGATTGCGGTTTAAAAGCCATGTCTACTCCTTACCGTTGACATTCGCACTTGAGGCGATATGCATAAAACTGACGACAAAGTTTTCCAATCCGGCACGTTGCTGTTTAACCCGGCGCAAGAAAAAGTTATAGGCTAATACCGCCGGCACCGCGACCGCGATACCGATTGCCGTAGCGACCAACGCGTCGCCGATAGGGCCTGCCACCACATCCAGACTGGTTGAACCGCTGGCAGTAATCTCATGCATCGCGTGCATAATACCCAACACCGTGCCGAACAAGCCGACGAACGGCGAGGTGCTGCCGATACTGGCAAGCATGGTCAGGCCGCTTTCCATTGCGTGTTGCTCTTGCTGCATTTGAACAAGCAGTGAATGTTCAAGTAATTCAGACGGAACACCGCGATATTTAAGGCTCTGGCCCTCAGACTGCTGACTTTCGCTCATCCATGCAAAGCCTTGCTGTGCAATCCGCGCTTGCGGCCCCCTGGCGACCTCTACAGGCAACGTTTTTGCCTGCTCCAGATTGGCCGCATCCCAAAATGCCTTGTTAAAAGCCCGGTTATAAAAGCTATTCTTGGTGAACTGCCAGATCTTGAAAAGAATCAATGTCCAGGTGACCACTGAGAAGGCCAGTAACGTGTATAAGGTACCGTCGATAATAACTTCTGGCGCAATATGATGGGGCATTAAGATCTCCTTTTTTAGTTATTCAAATAAACATAGGGGCGCAATCATCTGACTGATCGCTATTTTTTAAGTTCATACCAAAACCACTGGATATTAGTCCCGGTATGTCCAATGTAAGTCCGTAAAGCGTAAACCGATTATCTTGTTAATTTAAATTGCAACGTCTGAACAGCACGCTGTTCAACCGCTACACCGTCAACTATTTTTTCCTTGAAGATCCATTGATTAATCGCTTTCAACGCAGCTTCATCAAAGATTTCCTCGGGTTCCGCCTCAACAACTACGGCATTTTCAACGGTACCGCTCGTGGTAATAGTAAATTCGATTTTCACCCAACCTTCGATATGGCGGTTAGCCGCCCGCGCCGGGTACTTGGGAGGAATTCGTTCCAATGGAATCACGCCGGTGCTGATTCTCGGTTCGCTGCTGACTACAGCAGGAGGAGCAGGCCGACTGACCGCTTGTGGCGGCGCTGAGACTGAAGGTGTCGGCGCGGAATTGGACGGCACCGGCTTTTCTTCAGCAATAGTCTGCGGTTTCGGTAGCTCCGCCTGCTTGGGAACCACCGGCATTTTTTTCTTGACCGGCTGTTTGACGGGTTGTTTTTTCGGCGGTTCCGGTTTTGGCGGCACCGGTTTTGGGGGCGCCGGCGGTGTAATTTCGGCTTTTTGACTCGGCGTAGAAACTAGCGAGACCTCCATCACCATCAGCGATGGCTTTTTGGATTTCTCGGTGGGCTTTAAAAGCCAAAGCCCCGCCCATACGTGCAGCAGCAGCACTAAAATCAACAGCAATCCACCCATAAAGCGCGGATGCTCTTCGCCGGTTAAGGCTGCAAATAATGATGGTTTTTTTTGCACTAACGGACTCGCCTCGTCACCCGAAGGCGTTAAATTCCGGTCGGCCACGCCGCCATCATGGCTGTTAAATAAAAACATAGAGGATATTACCTTTTTAAACATCGATTGTGCGTCTGTTATGTTCAGATTCCGGACAACGAGGTTTTAGCTGTGTTTTACTCTGCACGGTCACAGCCGTCGTTGCGAAAAATGAAACGCTTTAAATAGATTGAGCCTGTTTCAGCCATTTAACCCTTGCAAACTGCCAAACCATCGGCATGAACGACACAAAAACAATACCCAAAACGATTTTCTCGAAATTGTGTTTGACCCATTCATTCGAGCCGAGAAAATACCCGGTTAAGGTGATGCTCGTAACCCATAAGGTTGCGCCGATGATGCAAAAAAACAATGTATTTTGAGTATTTCATGCTGCCCGCACCCGCTACGAAAGGCGCAATCGTGCGAACGATCGGGACAAAACGGGCCATAATAACGGCTTTCCCGCCGTGTTTTTCATAGAACGCTTCGGTTTGGGTAATGTATTCCCGTTTAAAAAATAAAATCTGCTCACGGGATTTAACGAACTTACTAAAATGCTTGCCGACATAATGATTGACATTATCGCCCAGCAAAGCCGCGCCAATCAGCAACGGAATAATGATTTGAATATCCAGTTTCCCGGTCGATGACGCCAACAACCCCACCGCAAACAATAGAGAATCGCCGGGCAGCAGCGGCATAACGATTAAGCCGGTTTCGACAAAAATTATCGCAACCAAAATCCCATAGGTAAGCATCTCGTAATGCGCCAGAAAATCTTGCAGCGTCGTCAACGGGTCTTTGAGCAAGTGTAATAAAAAGTAAATAATTTCCATAAAAGTCAGTTGTTATCTCGTTAAAGTGGGGACATCATAAAGTATTGTTTTCATACCTTGACGACTATTTATTATCAATCGGTTTTAAACGCTATTTTACGGCCTTCCGAATTGCTTGCGTAAAATTATCAGCGCCAGTAGTAACAAAATTCCGCTCAGCGACTGTCTCAATATGACCGTCCACACCGTTTCAGCCGTCGGCAAAGGTTTCATTACCGGCCGTTGCTGATGATCCGACGACGGTATGCCTTGCTGCGCCATGATTCCGGGAACAAAAAACACCCGCCACCGGTCTTCAAATTGATTGACCGCGTCAATGTATTCGGCATAACGGGGCGCATCAATGCCCGCCAAACGGTCGGCCGCCAACACGGCGGCCAGTCCGGGCGAGAGCGCGGACCATCGCTCCATAAACTCAAAATGCGCTTTCCGAACCTCATCGAAGCGATACATCAGCGGCCGCACCTTGCTATCAAGCTCCAGGTTAGCGGGCAGACCGGCAATCTCGCGGGATGGTTCTTTTACAGCCACGACTTCAGGATGCGCCCGATACCAGGCCGACAGCAATTCGGCTTGTTGTTTGGAAGTTTGCGCCTGAACACGGCGAATATCGACAATTGCCTCAAGCCGCGAAGGCATGGGTTGCATGCCGTTCGCCGCCCAGCTCAAACCCGCCGGTACCGCAAACGTCGTGACTAACCACACGCCTAACAAGCCCACCGCCGCTGCGCCCGATGAAACAGGCAACAACAGAAACAGCCCGGACATCGTAATCCATACCCCGGTGAACACGCCGACAAAAACCAGCCAGTGCATTGTCGCGTAAAGGGTCGAACCGGAATCCAGCGTAAACGCAAGTAGCGATGCCGCGACGGCGGGCATCAACACCACCGCCAGACGCACGGCGAGCGCGGCAAACACCAACTGCCAGGGACGGGGCATTTGCGCGCACACCAAACGCCACACGCCCCGCTCCCGATCTTCCTGCACCAGACCGTAAGTCAGGGCTATCACGGTCAACGGCAACAATAACGCGAGTATGCTTGCAAAATCGAGCAAGCCCAGCTCGCGCAGCAACGGATTGAACAGCTGATCGCTGTTGCGGCCATCGGTATAGCGGCTGCGGGTCGAGATGCGCAGTTCGGAACCGAGCAGATCCATTTGCCGCACGCTCAATGCCAAACCGCCGAGCGCCGGAAGGCGCACGATTGTACTATCAGCCAACTTGGCTGTATCGCCTGCTTTGCCGATAGCGGGCGCATCGTGCATTTCCGCCCGAACCTGACTGTTACCGGTTTGGTGTTGCGGCTGCAACGCTTTGGCACGAAACTCGCTGGCGGCAAGTCCAGACCAAAGCGCGCTGGCCGCCAACAGGGCGAAAAACGCGGCAATAACCCACAGATTGACCGGGTTGCGGATAAAGCGCAGCCACTCGGCTTGCAGCAAGCTGATCATGGCCTAAGCCTCTTTGCGGAAAACAGCAGCCACATCAGCGCGGCAACCAACCAAGCCAGCAACACCAGCAGATCGGCCAGCGCATTATGCAGCGCAAAGCCCAGCGAAGGCGGCGCATAACTGAATGCCTTGACGCTGCCCCAGTCGGCATCATGACCTTGAGCGCCGCGCTCCGTGCCGTGGCTGCGTTCACGATCCCAGTCATCGGTCAGGCCGATAAAATAATGGCGGTAATGTTCGGCGGCATCCTCAAAATACCGTTGATGCGCCAGATCCATGCCCGACAGCGTCATCGACACCGAGCGCATCGCTATGCTCGGACCGAGCAGCGAGGCGATATGGATAAACCGGCCCTGACGCTCGAACGCATCTCTCAGCCTGTCGAAATGCAGGGCGTGGACTCGTTCGGAATAACCGTCGTTAAAATTGCGGTTCAGTGCGGCATAGCCTACCGGCAAGTCTTCAACCCGGGCCACGCCATACTGCTTTAACACCCGAGCCTTGAATAAGGCCTCTCGCGCATCATGATCGCCATCGTTATCCAAACCTTGCTGAATATCTTTTTTGATTCCCGCCCAAAACGCCGTAGCGCCGGGCGTCGGAACCATCATTTCTGCGACTGCCGCGCCCAAGCGCGGGGCGATCAACACACTGCCCGACCAGAATGCCAGCAGGGTGAACAAAGCTAAACGACTGCTTTTGAAATGGATCGACGTGGACATTGCCAAGGCCGCGAATACCGCGTAATAGACAAAAAAAGTGCAGCTCATCGTAAACAGCCTGAGTATATCGTCACCGGCAAGATCGAAGTTCTGATACAAAATAACGACCGCAACCGCCATTGCCGGCATCAACACAGCAACAAAAGCCAGCAACAAACCGACAAACTTGCCCAGCAACAGCTTGGTCGCCGACACCCCCAAACTGTGTAACATGCGCAAGGTGCCCTGCTCCCGTTCCTGGGTCACCGCATTGAAAGCCAGCGCAATGACCAATAGCGGAAGCAGCGCAACCAGCACAAAACCGGCGCTGGCCTGCCCGAAGCGATTGGCTAAGCCTTGATCGGCCGCCGGGCTGAAACGCGCGCCGTTGCGTTTGTGCGGCTCCAGCCAGAGCGTCTGGCCGGTATATTGCCGCAATCCGGGATCTACCGCAGCCAGCGGCGAGTCCGGCTTGAACACATAAATACCGAAATGGGCCGCCGCATGCGGATTCTTGACGCCTTGCGTATCCCATTGTTCCTTGGCGGTAGCGCCCACGGCTTGCTTTTCCTGCTGCACCTGTTGATGTTCGGCGATGGAAGCCAGAAAAAAACCGATCAACACGGCGAAGACAGAAAATGCCAGCACCAGCAGTCTTCCGTCCCGCAGCACTGCCAGCAGTTCCTTGTGGACGATCGCGATGATCAAAGCAAGCCCCGCGCATGCGCCAGATATTTGTGCTCCAGCTCATCATGCGCCACGGTGTGCGCATCGAACTCTTCGACAAGACGACCGGCTTTCATGATGCCGATACGGTCGGCGACCTGTTTGGCATTAAACAGATCATGGGTCGCCATCAGCACCGCCATGCCCAGATCGGCCGCCGCCCGTACCCGTTGCGCAAAATCATTGGCCGCACTGGGATCGAGCCCGGAGGTCGGCTCATCCAACAGCATGACTTTCGCCTGTTTTGCCGAGGCGATAGCCAGACCGACTTTCTGCCTCATGCCCTTCGAATAAGTCGAAACCCGCCGGTTGTGGGCATCGATTTGCAAACCTGTATTCACCAGCAGGTCGTGGGCGTGTTGCCGAGATAAGCGAATATTAGCCAACGTACAGAAAAAGCGCAGGTTTTCCAGACCGCTCATGTATTCGTAGAGAGCAACATTTTCCGGCAAGTACGCTACCTTGGCACGAACCACGACCGGGTTTTGGTCGGGCGACTCGCCGTCAATAAAGACATTGCCGCCGGTCGGCCTGTTGAAACCCAGAAAGGTGTTGATGGTCGAGGTTTTGCCCGCGCCATTGCCGCCCAACAAGGCATAGACGCAACCTGCCGGAACCGACAAATCGAGCCCATCGATCGCACGATGGTTTTTATAATTGACGACCAGTTGTCTGGCTTCAAGCAAGGTTTTATTTGGCGACATAATAAGTTTTTAAATCATTCAGGCCGATGGATCACTGTCATTAAGTTAAGGATTTTACTGAGTGCTAGTTCCCAAGCTCCAGCTTGGGAACCCAGCGTAAAAGATTATCACCACGAAGGCACGAAGAAATAAACTTCGTGTTCTTCGTGCCTTCGTGGTGAATAAAAACTTTTAATCATCTGTTTACCAGCATTCCATACTTGGTTCTCGATTGATAGGCTGCACGTTGTTTATCCCCTCCTACAGCTCTACTCACCAATAGGCCTTAATTGATAATCCTGCTGCTGGGTTTTCCAGGACAGATAGATCTTCTGCCCGTCACTGACCAGAAATGGCTGATCGCCGGTTTTAGCAGTTTGCGCAATCACTTCCGGCTTCGACCAGCTTTTGCCGTCGTCGGCTGATTTGATCAGCTTGATAATAGTGTTAGTGCCGTCAAACTCCTGCCAAACCACATTGACCCGCGAACCTAAAGCCAACACATGCGGATGGCCTGCGCCTTCTTTGCCGAAGCTAACCGGCGTGGAAAAATGCCGCCCGGCATCGGTCGAATAGGCATAAAACAACCCTTGGTTGGTGGCGGAATTACTAAACCACACCGCGTGATAAATGCCGGAATCGGAAATCGACAAACCGGGACCGTGATGCGGACAGGTGTCGATTTTCCAGTTATCCCGGCCTAAACGGTGCGTATCGCCGGGAGTATTCCAGTCGACAAACTTAACCAGCGCATGATCGCGGATGCCGCCTTCGAAAACGTGCCGCCAGGTCACGACCGGCGTATTGTCCGGCGCTATCGCGGTATCCAGTCGGCAGCACTGGCAAGTATGGGTAGCGATTCTTTTATTGGGGTAAAAATGCTGTCCGCCATCGTCCGACCAGCTGTAATAAAGCGAAGACCCTTCAAATTGCTTGCCGACTTTTTTTGCTTCTTCAACGTCGCGGGCATCCAGCCAGGCGATAAAGATTTCGCCGTTTTTGCCGATCGCCATGCTGTCGAAGCGGTGGCTGATGATGTCCCGGTTATCGTTAACGGTAACCGGCGCGGAAAAATGCTGTCCGCCGTCAATCGAACGGCTAAAGCGGATATGCCCGCTATGTTTAGCCTCCAGCTTTTGAGTCCAGGTTAAGTAAATAGCGCCTTTGGCATCCAGCTTTATTTTCGGGCGATATTCGCCTTTGGCTTCTATTTTTTCGGCAGCGGCATTGACCAGTACCGGCGCAGTAAAGCTTAAGCCCTTATCTTCCGATGATTGCACGTATACATGATCATTGTTTACCCAGGTAATCCATAGCACGCCCTTGCCGTCGAAAGTGGCGCTTATGGTTTCGGCGCATTGGTTTGAGGGCGACGCATTGGCATCAGCGCAAGCGCCTGTTGCTTCCGCCGAATGATGATGAGCATGCTGTTGAGTGGCATCGTCTGCGGCTTTTACAGTCGGGTCATTGGCGCAGCCGGAGACGGCCAGCGCGGCAAGAAATAGAAAAGAGATAAGGGGTTTCATGAATTACACCGAATTAAAAAGTCGAGCTGAATTATAAAGAGAAAGCCGGACAGAGAAGAAAAATATCTTTTCAGCCTTTATGCAGTAAAGCCGAACTCTTAGAAAGCCCGGCTTTATTGTTTTCTCTCTATAGTTAAGTTATTAATAATTATACTTTAACTCAGCAAAGTAAGTGCGCGATGGGAACGGGTGAAATAACCAAACTTCCTGATTGTTGACGTTATCAATACCGGCCGAAGCACTGACTTGCTTGGTGATTTGATATTTTGCATGTAAATCGACAATAAAATAAGCGGTACCGCCCCCCCCATAGGTTGCGGCATTGATGTCGCTATTATTCAATTGGCTAAACTGCGGACTGCTGTAACGACCGCTTACCGAGGTAGTCAACTTGTCGGTCGGCCGATAACCAATTGTTGCGCTGGCGCGCCACTCGGGAACCCTGGGTTGGCGCATACCGGTTGAAGGTTGATTGGCGTTGGGATTGGCGGCAGTAGCGCCTGCTCTGGCGGCAGCCGCATCTGAAGCGGAATTCTCAGTAATTCTGGAATCGGTCCAGGTGGCGTTACCGGAAAGATCGATGCCCTGTATACCTACATCACTGGCTTCGCCGGCAAATTCGATACCGTACGTTTGAATTTCCCCGACATTTGAAGGTGTACTGGAAATAGCTCCGGTGGATAAAAGGGTTTGCTGAGAAAAAATGGCATCCTTTACGCGCTCCTGGAATAAGCTAAGACGCAATTTTCCTTGATCCAGGAAATATTCCCCGGAAAGTTCGGAAGACAGCGCTTCTTCGGGTTTTAAGTTCGGATTGCCATTGACAATATTCGTTATCCCGCCCACAGTCGTCGTCGTCGTTTGAAACAGCTCCGTCACGGTAGCAAAGCGATAGGCTTGGCCGATGGATAAACCTGTTTGCACACGGTCTAAAGGCTTCCAGGTCAGCTTGGCCTTGGGCGAAAATTCCAGTTCATTGCGCTCCGCCTGATTGAGCGATTTGAGTACGCCGTTAGCTATAGCCTGATTAAGGCCATCGTAAGCGTGCCAGCTTTCCACGCGGCCACCCAGAGTCAGGTTCCAGTCTTTATTGAAATCCCAGGCATCCTGCAACCAATAACCTTCGGTTTGGGTCTTGCCTTGCGAGTTGGAGCTAATGGCGCCGGTATCGTTCGATTGCCAGTTGGCAACGGTATAAACCGGGTTATCCAAAGTATATAAATCGTGGTGAAAACCGAAACTAACCTCATGCTTGCCCAATAAATCGGCGCCGGGTCTCCAGATCCCCTTGGCATCGGCGGTATGCCAACCGGTTCCGGTTAAGCTGGTCACTGTGCCTGCGCCATTGTTCGCGGCTTGAGCAGGCGTTTGTGTCGATGTTCGGCTAAGATCCGTGCCGTATTCAACGACGCTTCCGGCCAAATCCCAGTCGAATACTCCACCGGTATCGGATTTAAGATTCATGCCATGCGACCAGTGCATTTGCTCGGCCCTGGTTTCTGCGAAATTAGCTGCGTAGCGCTTTCCGCCAATATTAACGTTGCCGCTATTGACCACATTGCCGGCTCTATCACGCAAAAAACTGTTAAAACCGGCATTGTTATCGTTCTGCCATAATCCCAGCGTGTATGCCGCATGGATAGTCGGGGTGATATCGTAGCCGAGTTTCCATTTGAAGTTGTCCTGCACCGTATGATTAAGCGCCGACTCGCCCAGCACTTGAGCGCTAACCCCGTACGGGTTTGAGTTGGCAATAGCCCCCGTTACCACTGTATCCGCAGCCGTTGCATTACCCGTTGAAAGAGGATTCACAAAAGCTATAGGCTGGCTGTGGCTATCCAGGTGACTGACATCAAAACGGAATGACAAGTCTTTGTAGCGATCGCCTACATTGAAAGAATATTCCTGGCTATCGAAGGTCTTTTTCTTGCCATAGAAGCTATAATCCTGCCAAGTCGATTTTATATCGCCGCCAGCCTCGAATTTCTCCGGCATACGCGTAGTGATGTCGATCACGCCGCCCATCGAATTTCCTGAATAGGCCGCTGAAAACGGCCCATACATTACATCGACCCGTTCAATTTCCGAAGGCGATACCATATTCCAGCGCGGCGAGCCGGTGTTGCCGTTGTTATTGCCCAGCAAGGAGGACAACAGGATGCCGTCAGCATAAATCAAGCCTCGGGCACTGGAGCCTGTGCCTGAAGTACGCCAGCCCACCGGCGCATTGGTGTCTCCGATATAACGTTTACGTACTTGAATGCTGGGCAGGTATTTAATAGTATCCTCGGCAGTCATCGCATTGATAGTGCTGTTGATTTTTTCACTGGTAACGCTTTCTGTCGTCGTCGGAAGCTTGTATCTTTCCTTGGCGGTCGGCGCTATTTTTT
>Ga0160181_103874_pt1 | contig 13991 bp, 9 predicted proteins | sample met4stb_3_FD_108557 | JGI IMG/M metagenome (GOLD analysis project Ga0160181, IMG submission 108557) | Synthetic bacterial communities of pure cultures from sediment of Lake Washington, USA, under low oxygen conditions - MT... | ecosystem: Engineered > Modeled > Simulated communities (microbial......
AGCACCCCTTCTTTCTCGTAGCCATTCAGCTGCTCGATAAGCTCATCGGCCAATTCCTTGCGACAGGAATTCAACTCCAGCAATTGATCGCGACCGTTATGCATTTGCGCTTCAAGTTCGACGCTGAGTGTTTGGGTCTGGGCGATAAGTGCATCAATATCGGCTGGGTTTTTACTATCCAAAACCGCCGCCAGCTCATTGTGCAACAAATCGGCAACCCGCTGGGCTGATGAACTGTTGCAGGCAAATGCATTCAGGCCTTCGTCATACCAACGGTACAACACGGCACACTCGGTATGCTCCAGATACGGCACATGAATCTGGATAATATGTTTCTGGCCGATACGATCAAGACGGCCTATGCGCTGTTGCAATAAATCGGGATTGGTCGGCAAATCCAGCAGTATCAAATGATGCACAAACTGAAAATTCCTGCCTTCACTGCCGATTTCGGAACAGATCAACAGCCGCGCCGCGCTGTCCGGGTCAGCAAAGTAAGCCGCCGCCCGGTCGCGCTCGATAATGCTCATGCCTTCATGAAACACCGCCGAAGCAATACCGGCGCGATTTTTCAGGGTTTGCTCCAGATCAATCGCGGTTTGCGCCTGTTTGCAAATCACCAGGGCTTTTTGACCAGCCAGCTGTTTAACCTTGTCCACCAGCCATGCGTAGCGCGGATCTTGTTGCAAATCATCGACATTAGCCGATCCGGTTAAGGCATATCCATAACGTTCCCGCTCGGGAAAACCCTGCACGGTTTGCCGCGAGTTTCTAAACAAAATCCGCCCGGTGCCATGATGATCCAGCAACACCTTAATCAAGGCATCGCGTGCCGCTGCCGATTGTTCAGGATCATTCAGATTTTTCAGCAAGCCGTCAACATTGTCATCTTTGAGCAGCACGGTTAAATGTTGCTGCGCGGCTTCATTCAACGCTTCCTCTGCCAGCAACAACTTGGCCGCATTCGCCACCGGCTCGAACAAGCGCTCTTCTTCCACAAAAGCCGCGAAGCTGTAAAACCGGTCGGGATCGAGCAATCTTAACCGTGCAAAATGACTTTCCTTGCCCAATTGCTCCGGCGTAGCTGTCAACAATATCAGGCTGGGGGAAATCCGGCCGAGTTGTTCGACAAACAGGTAGTCGGGACTGGGCGCTTGTTCGCTCCATTCCAGATGGTGGGCTTCGTCGACAATCACCATATCCCAACCCGCCGCTATGGCCTGTTGTTGGCGGCGCGGGTAGTTGGAAAAGAAGCCCTGGCTGCATAGAATCAATTGCTCGGTTAAAAACGGATTATCGGCAACGTCATCATCCGGTTCCGCTTCAGCGAGCATGTCGTCTTCAGCATAGGTATCGAGACAACGCGCCTCGTCAAAAATGCTAAAACGCAGATTAAAGCGTCGGAGCATTTCCACCAGCCATTGATGCAACAACGTTTCCGGCACGATAATCAAGACCCGGCTGCTCAAGCCGTTAATCAGCCGATGGTGCAAAATCAAACCGGCTTCGATGGTTTTACCCAGACCCACTTCATCGGCCAACATGATGCGTGGCGCAGACCGGTTAGCCGATTCATGCGCAATAAACAACTGGTGAGGAATAAGCGAGGCGCGGCCGCCCAGCAAGCCTTTAACCGGCGATTGCTGATGTTGTTGCAATCTGCGCCAGGTTTCATAACGCAGCAAAAACCAGGCAGTAGGGTCGACTTGCCCGATAAACAACCGATCCTGGGGCTTGTTAAATTGAATATGATGATTCAGTTCTACCTCATCCAGCTGAACTTCCTGTCCATCCTCATCCTTACCTAGATAGGTAATCAAGCCATCCTGCTCAGTTAAACCGGTGACGATCACTTTGTACTCATCAATCGACTCGATAACGTCGCCTGCCGAAAACCGGACGCGTGTTAACGGTGCGTTATCTTGCGCATACATGCGCTTTTCGTCACACGCCAAAAAAAAGCACTGTGACCCGCTTGTGCGCTACATCAAGAATAAGACCTAAGCCGAGTTCAGACTCGGTGTTACTAATCCAGCGTTGACCGGGGATAAACTGTTCCATTTATTAAGATGCCATTAAGATTGGGTAAATATTGATTCAAGTAAGCTATTATTATAAGCGACACAGCGGAATTATTCCGGCAATTAATTGGCGATATTGTGATTCGAGAATGGGCTTTAACACCCATCAAACGATTGCATTTGTTAAGCGGCCATTAAGGTTAAGGCGAATAATATGAATCCAAAGTTTATCAGTGGCCAACCGTCTTTGCCGGCTCAATCCAGACCTAATATTAAATCAATTATTTAAGGAAGATACTCATGAAAAAATCGTTCTTTTTAAGCCCACTGTTTATGATTGCAATTATTTATTCATCTGTATCCTACGCATCTGGGGGAGAAGGTCATGGTCACGGCAGAGGACACCGCAACCATCATTCCGAAGGGCCGAGGTATTATCCTGAGCAGCCCCGGTATTCAAACTATCAGGATCCACGCTCTCACCAAGGTTTGGCCGGTGGTGTTGTAGGTAGCGTTTTAGGCTACGAAATAGGTAACGGCGACCCTATTGCTACAGGACTGGGCGCCGCCGCAGGTTCTTATCTCGGCAATGGCGTCGCTGGAAGACGCTAACCCGATTTGATTTTAATGACGTATCTGTTTAACCGGCACGCTTGATTTTGTTAACTTAACAACAAACCCAATAATTTAGAGAGAAAAATCCCATGAAAAAGTTACTCTTCTTAATTCAATTAACCGCCGTTGTAATCCTGTTTTCACCTATGTCCTACGCTGATGACGATGACTGGGGACACCATGGTCACGGTTGGGGGCATCATCATGGCCATCACCATCACGACGATTATTATCCTCAACCGCAAATAAACTATTACCCGCAACCGCAGGTCAACTATTACCCGGCGCCGCAAATTAATTATTATCCCCAGCCCCAGGTTAATTATTATCAGCGGCAGGCGCAGTATTCAGCCGATCCACGCTCCCATCAGGGATTGGCGGGAGGCGTGATAGGCAGTGTTTTCGGCTATGAACTGGGTAGCGGCGATCCTATTGCTACCGGACTGGGTGCCGCCGCCGGTTCTTTTCTGGGCAATGGAATGAGCGATGGTTACCAAAGATAGTCATCCAAATCAGCCATGAAGTATTGGGCTCGCTAAACAAACAAGAGGATTCGGCACGAATTTTGAGGCTGAATCCTCTGACTCAAACCAACCACCTGCCTCCAGCAAGAAAATCCCCCGTTAAACGATTGAAATCCGCTGCGCTCAAACACCCGAACTCGTCATACATCGTAGGATTTTTCGGTAGCATGGCGACAATCATTCACACAGTTGATACCGCTAACTTCCATTTCCAGCAACCCTTGGCATCAACCGGTGCAGTATCACATACTTGATCACGCAGCAGGTAACACACCGGCAGGCAATTCCTCTACCGGAGAAAAAAGGTGCTATACTCAATGCCTTGGAAGCAGAACAGCCTGATATTATCAAGATAAACGTGCGGCCGGATCGTTCAATTATCATTAATCTAAGCAACTATTATGATTGACACTTTCGACTCTGCCGAGACGCTAAGTCTAATATACCAAGACTGCGTCTAAATCTAAGAGCTCAAAAATCAGCAAGATTTTATATAAATACATTCGTTTCCACGTTCTGCCTGGAACCCGTTGTGATTCTGCATAAGACGTCCTGATTTTTGAATTTTTCGAAGCCCTCCTCCACTAGTGGCGGGCGCTGAAATACAATTTTTAGAGATCCATTCATGAGTGAATTATCACAAATTTCACGCACCATTCTGCTGGTAGATGATGAAGTCAACATCATTAATGCCCTTAAGCGCACTTTACGGCCTGATGGCTATAGCATCCTGACCGCCAATAACGGCGAAGAAGGTCTTGCCTTATTGGCGGAGCACGAAGTGGGCGTCATCATTTCCGATCAACGCATGCCGCACATGACCGGCGTGGAATTCCTACGTAAAGTTAAATTACTTTATCCCAAGACATTACGCATTGTATTGTCCGGTTATACCGAACTCGAATCAGTCACCAGCGCCATTAACGAAGGTGCGATTTGTAAATTTCTAACTAAACCCTGGGATGATGACTTGCTTCGGGATAACATTCGCGAGGCATTTCAGTACTATGAAATGGAACAGGAAAATTTGCGTTTAAGCCGGGAACTTCGCTCTGCCAATGACAAACTTTCCATACTGAATCAGAATCTTGAACAAAAAGTAGTCGATAAATCCCACGAAATTATACACAGCATTAATTTATTGCAAATTTCACAGGAAATCCTTGAGCATTTACCGATAGGCATTATTGGTATCGACGAACAGAATATGATAGTAGTCTCCAACAAATGCGCCGAAAAAATATTCGGACAACCTTCCGGCACTTGCCTACTCGGCCTTATGGCGGGTGACGCTTTACCCGAGGTGCTTTTACAATTATTACAAAAAATCTATCCTGGCGACCTTGTACAACTTGACGACGAAATCGTAACCTTGAATGAAGGCGTTTCCATACGAGTGCTAATAAACACAATGGGGGATATCAGCCAATCGAAAGGCATCATTATTGTCTTGTCGCCATTAAAGGAAAGCTGAAATGCCCGCCCTAAAAAACAAATTTGCATGTTTGGCGAATTTGCCGTCAATGCCGACACTGCTTATGGAAGCGTTACAGCAGATTAACGGCAAGCAAAATTTAACTCTGCTGGTTGATAAGATTGGTCAGGATCCATCAATAGTGATTCGGATTTTACGCATTGCCAATTCACCTTTCTACGGCATGTCCAGGGAAATAGGTTCATTGCGCGAAGCCATTGTGTTACTGGGCATTAACCGAATCAAAGACATGTTAATGAGTCTATGTTTTTCAAGAATATTGCCCGAGCAACATAAAGATTTTAACTATGACCTGTTCCTGCATCACAGCATGGCCGTTGCCGAATGCACCCGGCAACTTGCAAACTGTACATTTACCAGTCCTGATTTTGCCTTTACAGCCGGATTGTTACATGACATCGGAGACTTGGTGATTGTCATGCTTTTTCCTGACGAATTCAGCCAACTGGTTAAAATGTCTGAAAAATTCGGGATCGAGGAAGAACAAAAGATCTTAGGGTTTAATCATACGATCATAGGCGGCAAAGCCGCACAATACTGGAATTTTCCTCAGGAGATTCAAGAAGCCATTGAGCAACATGAAAACTATCCTGAGTCCGCTACAACCAAGTCGCTCGGATTACTGGTCTATACCGCCAACTTGTTGATCGTCAATACTGAACAACCGGATAAATCCGCTCTGGAGGAACACGAACCCATTTGCACCGCGCTTACCCTACTCAACGTTTCAATTGACCAAGCTGCACATTGTACTGACAGCGGGCGACAGTTTGCCGACCAAATCCTTACCCTGCATTAAACAGGAAAAAATATGTCATTAAAGGATTGTGCCATAATGCATAGAGTCTCCTTCTTAAATTTCTTGCAAACAATATGGCCATTTTGAATTGGAACAATCAACTGGTGCTAGGTATAGAATCCGTTGACAAGCAACATAAACATCTTATCGATTTAACTAACCAATTAGACGAAGCTGTCGCCATCGGCGCCGACCGCGACACCATCATCAAAATTGTAAACGGCTTGATTGATTACACGGTATACCACTTTCAGCACGAAGATCAGCTGATGTCGGAGGCAAATTTCAATCCAACGATGCATGCCATACATAAAGCAGAACATGAAGAATTTGTAGCAAAAATGATGGTGGTCCAACTCGAAGTCCAGGCCGATGTTAACGCCATCTCAGTGGACCTGATGGATTATATGGTCAATTGGCTTTACCATCATATCCTCAATACCGACAAAAAAATGGCGCTCAGCCTGATCAGCGGCATTGATGCGGCCCAAATCAGCATCGATAAACACGAGCACAGCGAAATCATTCAGAGTAATCTGTACTCGGCCTTGCGCGAGAGCGAAAGCCGCTTTAAGGAATTAGCCGAAAATATTTCCGCATTAATCTGGATCACCAACGCTAATCATGTACCGATTTTTTGCAATCACTTTTGGTTCGCCACTTTTAATTTACCGCCCGACATACCCAGCCGCGAGCAATGGCTCAACGCCATTCATCCTGAAGACCGGGACAAAGTAACCCAAACCTATATTCGTGCGGCTGAAGAACGCAGTATATTCAAAATTCAATACCGTTTGTTGAGCACCGACGGCAAAATCACCTGGATCTATGAAACAGCAGCCCCCAGAGTGCGCAAGAACGGGAGCTTTGCCGGGTTGATGGGTTGCGGCATGGACATTACCTCGCAAAAGCAAGCCGAAACGGTGCTGGCTCGCAGCAATCTGCAATTGGAAGAAGAAGTTAAAAAGCGCACCCGGGAACTGATCAAAACCAATCAAACTCTGGAATTTGAAAAAAACCAACAGTTGCTGCTGAATACTCAATTACAAGAAGCGCAATCGCATCTGCTGCAATCGGAGAAAATGGCGTCCATCGGTCAATTGGCTGCCGGCGTGGCGCATGAGATCAATAATCCCATCGGTTATATCAATTCCAATCTAACCTCCTTAAAAAACTATATCGATAATTTACTGGCACTGATTGCGCTTTACGAAAAATCTGAAGCAACCAGCGAAAATATCGACCAACTTGCACAAGTTAAAGCCTTTAAACAAAAAATAGATCTGGAGTTTCTGAAGACCGATGTACTCGATTTATTGGAAGAGTCGCATGAAGGCGCGACACGGGTGAAAAAAATCATTCAAGATCTTAAAGACTTCTCCCACCTTGATAGCAATGATGACTGGCAATGGACTAATTTGCACGCCGGACTTGAAAGTACGCTCAATATTGTTAACAATGAAATTAAATACAAAGCAAAAATTGTTAAGGCCTATGGCGACCTGCCTGAAGTAAAATGCCTGCCACACCAACTTAACCAAGTGTTCATGAATTTGCTGATCAATGCCGCACACGCCATTGAAAACGAAGGCACTATCACCTTACGCACCGGAACGGAAAACGATTGCGCGTGGGTGGAAATAAGCGATACCGGCAAAGGCATAGCCGCTGAGCACCAAAGTAAAATTTTCGATCCCTTTTTTACTACCAAGCCGGTCGGTAAAGGCACCGGATTAGGACTTTCGGTTTCCTACACTATTATCAAAAAACACCAGGGGGAAATCCAACTGACCAGCCAGTTAGGTCAAGGGACAACCTTTCGGATTATCCTGCCTATTGCCGGAGCCATTCTTGAAAATGCGTAACATAGCAGCCATGCCGATTAACATAAATCCGGAGCGATTATGCTGATTGACCCGGTTAGCGACGCGCCTGACAAATCTGCTGCCATATTGTTTGTCGATGATGAAGCGAATGTGCTTAAAGCCTTGCGACGCTTATTTCATAATGAACCGTATACTGCCTACTTTGCCTCAAGCGGTGCAGAAGGGCTGGAGATATTGCGACAAAATGCCGTTGACCTGATTATTTCCGATATGCGTATGCCGGAAATGAGCGGTGCGGAATTTTTAGCCCAGGTTTTCATGCAATGGCCTGAGACTATTCGCGTTTTACTGACCGGTTATGCCGATTTTCAATCAACGATTGATGCCGTCAATAAGGGCCGTATTTACAATTACTGCAATAAGCCCTGGAATGATGAGGAGCTTAAATTACTGGTTCGCAATGCCCTGGAACAAAAGCATCTGCGCGAGGAACGGGATCGTTTATCCGGCATTGTTCTCCAACAAAATACAGAATTAAAAGAGCTCAACGAACATCTGGAAGAAAAAGTCGAGCAGCGTACCGAACAGCTCAAGAACACTATGCAGCATCTTGACCGGGCAAATAACAATCTAAAAAAGCAATATATTGATTCCATTAAGGCATTCTCACGCATTATTGAAATGCGCCCCGGCATTAAAAGCGGACAGTCGAAATATATCGCTGAAAAAGCCTTGTTGGTTGCGCGCAAACTGGGCATGAACACGGAAGAGAAGCAAAATATTTTTTATGCCGGACTGCTGATACAAATCGGCAAGATGAGTTTGCAGGATAGCTTGCTAGCAGAGCCTTACTACTCAATACCCCTTATCGACATACGCCGTTATTTAAAACATGCGGTAGAAGGTGAAGCTTTATTGAAGGGATTGACTCAATTAAAAGGCGCATCTATTTTAATCCGGCATCAATACGAACGGTATGACGGTTCAGGCTTTCCCGACGGTCTGGCGAAACAAAAAATCCCCCTGGGCTCCCGCATTCTGAATGTGGTCGGCGACTATATCGCCTATCTTGAGGGTTCAATGACAGGTGAAGTCATGTCCGTCAGCGCCACGATCAATCAATTAATGAGTCGAAAAGAAAGCTATTACGATCCAGATGTTATCGACACTTTTATTAAGGTGCTCAAGGAGGACACATCCATTGAAGAGGATGTGGTTGTGGAACCACCTACACTCGAAAAATCATGGAAGAACAGCAGACTACTTGGCGGCTCCCAAAACACAGCCATGGAGCGCCCGGTTATGGAAATTTCATGGATACAACTGAAACCCGGTATGGAAATCGAAAGTGTCCATTTTGAGAACAAGCCTTATATTAAAAATTGTATTGTCGATCAAAAAATAATTAACAACATCAATTCATTAAGAGAGAACACCGGCAAAAACCCGGTCATTAAAATTCGCATGGGCAAGAAATGATTCATACATGGCTATCCCTGCCATGCACCCTCCGGGTAAATGCAAACCTGCTCCAGGCAGATTTGTCATGCAGGGCCATCCCTGCCATGCACCCTTCGGGTAAATGCAAATCTGCTCCGGGCAGTTTTGTCATGCATGGCTATCCCTGCCATGCACCCTCCGGGTAAATGCAAATCTGCTCCGGGCAGATTTGTCATGCATGACAATGTATCGCTCCTGCATGGAAATGCAGCTAAATAAACACTTAAAAAACTCAGCGAATGGAAGAAAAAATCAATAAATATATCGAAGAGTTCAAAAAGGCTACGCAACATCTTGACCATGCAGATATGCGTCTGAAAAAACTGGATATTGATTTCGTCAGAAAACTCTCCCATATCATTGAAACGCACCCCGGCATAAAAAGCGGACAGTCAAAATTTATCGCCGAAAACGCCTTGCTGATTGCGGGTGGATTGGACATGAATGCAGAAGAAAAGGTAGATATTCTCTATGCCGGATTGCTGCTACAGCTCGGCAAGATAAATTTGCCGCATAGGTTGCTGATAAAGCCTTTTTATTCAATGTCTACTGTCGAAAAATACCATTATTTAGGACACGCGATAGACGGTGAAGTTTTATTGCATGGATTGACGCAGTTTAAAGGTGCCATTACTTTAATCCGCCATCAATACGAACACTATGACGGCCAAGGCTTCCCTGACGGTCTGGTTGAACACGATATTCCCTTAGGATCGCGTATCCTCAGTGTGGTCAGTGACTATATCGCGTTTCTTGATGGTTCAATGACAGGGGCAGAGCTGTTTGCCGATGCCGCACTCAGCCAATTAATGATTCGGAAAAACAGCTGTTATGATCCTGATGTTGTCGATGTTTTCATTAATGTGCTCAAAGGCGCAACCGTTGATGAACTCAAAGACGCACTCGTTAAATCGAAACTACTCGCTGTGGCTACGGAGCGATGGAGGAAAGGAGTCCTGCTTAATTCGCGGAATAAGGATCTCCATTCCTCGACAATTGTTGAAATTTCATTGCCGCAACTGAGACTCGGGATGAAAGTGGATAGCATCTATTTTGGGAGTGAGCCTTATATTAGAAATTGTATTGTGGATCAAACCATAATTGACAACGTCACCCGGTTAACAAAAACCAACGGTAAATATCCCATCATTAAAATTTTCCTGAGTGTGAAGTGATTCATGCATGGCTATCCCTGCCATGCACCCTCCGGGTAAATGCAAATCTGCTCCAGGCAGATTTGTCATGCATGGCTATCCCCGCCATGCCGATTTGTGTTGTTCTGTGGGCAAGCGGTTCAACCGGTCTCAGGCAGAAAACTCGGCAGACTCCCCCCGTTAAACGCTTGAAACTTGCCGCGTACCTGAAACATAAGCGTGTTTTTGGATGAACGCGCTTTCGAATTCCTCTACCGGCACAGGCTTACCGAATAAGAATCCCTGATAAGTGAAGCAGCCGTTACTTTCCAGGAAATCCCGCTGTTCTTCCGTTTCCACACCTTCGGCAATAACTTCAATGCCCAGATTGGTGGCCATACCGATGATAGTCTGCACAATCACCGCATCGGTGGGTTTAATGGCCACATTACGCACAAAACTCTGGTCTATTTTCAACTGATCAAGCGGAAGTTGCGTTAAATAAGCCAGTGATGAATAGCCGGTGCCGAAATCGTCTATAGAGAAACGCACGCCGATCTTCTTGAGCGCCTGCATTTTAAAAATAGTCTCGTTAATATCGCCCAATACCAAACTTTCCGTGAGTTCCAACTTGAGCTTATCGGGATCAATGGCGCTCTTTGTCAGCAAGGCCGATACCTGATCGACGAAGCCGGACTGGTGAAACTGGCAGGCGCTGACATTGACGGCCAAATGCAAATGACTCAAGTCAGGATCGAGTTCCCAAGCCTTGAGTTGACTACATGCGGTTTCCAGCACCCACAGGCCGATCGGAACAATCAATCCGGTATCCTCAGCCAGAGGGATGAACTGGGCGGGGGAAACCATTCCCTGTTCCGGATGCTGCCAACGCAACAACGCTTCGGCGCCAAAAATCGCGCCGAGATTATCGACCTGCATCTGGTAATAAAGCTTGAGCTGGTTGTCCGGCAAGGCACGACGCAGATCCGCTTCAAGCGCTATCCGAATCTCCATCGCGGCATGGGTGGCCGGATCGAAAAAGCGGATAGCATTGCGCCCGGATCGCTTGGCTTGATACATGGCGATGTCGGAGCGCTTAAGCAGTTCGTCCGCCGTCAATTCATGGTTGAGGAATAAGCTAATGCCGATACTGGATGAACTATGGTATTCGTGTCCCTGCAAGTCGAAAGGTTGATCAATGGCCGCGCGAATTTTCTCGGCGACAGTCTCGGCCTGTACCGCTGCCTCTTCGGCTGCCACACTGAGCTCACCCAGAATGATCAGAAACTCATCGCCGCCCAGACGGGAAACAGTATCATCGGCGCGGACACAGGCTTGCATCCGGGTAGCAATCTCAATCAGCAGCAAATCGCCGATATGATGCCCTTTGGTATCGTTCAACTCCTTGAAATTATCCAGATCGATGAACAGGATTGCGCCGTGGTTATGGTGCCGTGCGCTGAACGCCAAGGCCTGCTGTAACCTGTCCTGCATCAGGCGGCGATTGGGCAAATCGGTAAGCGGATCATAGAACGCCAGATTGTGAATCGTTTCTTCGGCCTGTTTTTTCTGGGAAATATCTGAAAACGTGGCGACATAATGAGTCACCTGCTTACCCTCGACAGTCGCAGCGATAATGCTGAGCCATTGAGGATAAACCTCGCCATTCTTGCGACGGTTCAAAATCTCTCCCTGCCAGCACTTGTCGCGATTCAGGCTCTTCCACATCGCCTGATAGAACTGGGCGCTCTGGCAATCGGATTTAAGCAGGCTCCCCGGAGTCTGACCGATAACTTCCTCGGCAGTATATCCGGTGATCCGGGTGAAGGCCTGATTGACCTTCAGAATAACCTGGTTTGCATCGGTAATGGCTATGGCTTCCAGAGACTCTAATGCAATTGCGGCGATACGCAAATCCGCTTCCGCTTGCTTTCGCTCGGAGATGTCGCGAACAACCGCCTGGAGAACCGTCTTGCCATCCAGTTCCATGGCACTCAGTAACACATCGACAGGGAAACTCTCGCCGGTATCGGCTCGCTTGTGCATCCACTCAAAGCGATGCGTACCCTTCTCGATTGCGGCATCGATCCAGCGGGCGGACAGCGTCATCGAGTCGATACCGCAGGCTTGCAGCGGCGGTGACAAATCGAAGGGATGTTTTGAATAGAACTCTTCCGGTGTCGTATAACCAAAGATTGTCAGAGTCGCCTTATTACAGTCGAAAAAGCCTTTATCATCCAGTAGCATTATTGCATCGCCGGTCATATCGTAAAGGGTGCGAAACTTTGTCTCCGAACGGCGCACCGCCTCATCCGCCTGCTTTTGCTCGGTGATGTCGCGGCCAAAAGCGAATGCCCCCATAATTTCCCCGTCACTGCCCCGTTCGGCAACAAAACGGACATGATGGATACGCAGATCGCCGTTAGGCGCTACTACCAGAACCTCGATATCTTGCAATTCACCGGTAGAGATCACCTGCTGCAGCTTCGCTTGATAGTTCTCTACGCCTATGCAGCCATCGAATCTGCTTTCCATAGGGGTCTTGCCGATCAACAATTCAGGCTTGACGTCCACCGTCATTTCCATCATACGGTTAACGTAAACCGCACGGCAATCCAGATCGTAGCGAATGATATTGTCCGGCGAACTGTCCACCAGGGAATGAAGTTCCTGCTCGCGGCTGGCGACGGAAATACGTAGCATCACATTCTCGCGCAAAGTACGATAGGTGAGTTGCGAAATCATGTCGGTGAGCAGCAGAAATAGCGTAATCATCACGCTCATCGCGGTCTGGATTTCCGTACCCTCAAGCAACAATCTCACAATCACCGCTGTCAGCGCAGGCAAGGTGAATACCAGTAAGGAGACCCTGTCAATTGACAGCGTAGTAATGGCGGCAGACGCCATCCCCCCAAGCGCAAAAGTCAAAAATACCTGATGCGGAAGATCATGCGGGGGAAACATCAATAGACTTGCCAACCCCCACACCACGCCGATTGCAGCGATACTGATACGGAAACGCTGCAACCAGACGCTATCATCGCCCGGCGCGCCGCGACGATGCGCAAAAAACAGCAGCATACGTGCGCCCAATGTAACCATCAGCAGCATCAGCCAACCGATGACAGCAGGCGGGGCCACAATACTCCACTGCATAGTCGCCAGAATCAATGCTACCAGCACATTCCCGACCACCGCCGTTGGCGTGTTGGCGTAAAGCGATCTTACCTGCTCAGTGCGAATCGCTGCCGCCTCCCCAGCGGCAAGTATGTTAATAAAATCTTGCATGTGATTGATGATTGAGTTGAATAAAAAACATCGACTGCGTTATCGACAGAAACAAGGACAACCTGGCTGATCTTTCATTCAGCTGATCTCCGACAGGCAACATGTAAATCTCTTTTTATTTAAGCAAGGTGTCCAGCAAAGCCAGAAGCTTCGGAACATCCAGCGGCTTGGTCAAATATTCGGTGAAACCGGCGGCCAAGCCTTTTTTTACATCACGCTCCATGGCGTTGGCGGAGATAGCGATAACCGGAATAGCGCAAGTAACGGGATTGTCCTGTAAATGACGCAAGGCCTCAAATCCATTCATGCCCGGCAAGTTGATGTCGAGCAAAATAAGATCGGGGTGATGTGCTCTTGCAATGTCCAGCCCCTGCTCTGCGGTACGGGCATCAAGCAACAACAGACGGGTATGCGTAGAAATTATTTTTTGTATCAAACGCAGATTGGCCGGGTTATCTTCGATATAAAGCAAAGTGCGCGCCGTAGCATAGGCGTTCTGCATGTCTTCAGTGGAACGAAAATCCGATGGCAGATAATCTTTTGCCTCAGCCGCGGGCAACTCCACCCAAAAAGTGCTGCCGACACCGACAACGCTTTCCACGCCGATAGTTCCGCCCATCGCCTCGACCAGACGCTTGGACAGCGCCAGTCCGATGCCGGTCCCCTCAATACCGTCATAAGCCGATTCGATACGCTCGAAAGGTTTAAACAAGCGCGTCATGGCATCAGCCGCAATACCGCGCCCGCTGTCGCATACCGCAATCCGAATCCGGCCCGCTGCTACGGGTTG